>ERZ773265.200-NODE-200-length-38778-cov-83.531648_pt1 | contig 38778 bp, 24 predicted proteins | sample MGYA00580512_ERZ773265 | MGnify/ENA primary metagenome ERZ773265 (study PRJEB29015, sample SAMEA2738169) | human oral metagenome | biome: human oral; feature: human-associated habitat; material: saliva | place: China | collected 2183 ... | reverse complement strand
GGTTGAGGCCGTGCGCCATGACCATGCCCTGGCCGTAGTAGGAGAACATGTCGCGGCTGTAGATGGTGAAGGCGAAGACCTGCGGCAGGGACCAGCTGGTGATGACGGCAATCATCCAACGCATGGTGTTGGGCTCGTCCCAGTCGCCCATTTTCTGGTAGATGCGCAGCCATTCGCGGCACATGATCATGGCGCCGAGGGCGAGCATGATGATGCCAGTGATGACCCATGCGGCTTCAAATCGGATGGCGCGGATAGTGTCGTAGCGCCAGAAGCTGGAGCTGTCAGCGAGCCAGCCGACGGCGTAGGAGCCGAGGGTGACCATGATGGAGCCGATGGTGCCGATAATCAGCGTGCGCAGACGGTGATTATTGACGTAGTCCAAGAGTTTGGGTGAGAGAGGTGCGTCGTGTGCGCCGGGTGTGGTGAGCCGGTGTGCTAGCTCCTTTGGTGCGCGCATAACTCCCTTTCTGTCTGCATCGTCGTTCTGGTTTTTATCATACCGGAGCCCTTGGATGCACTGGCGAGAATCACTGCCGCGAAGACACTTATGGACACACCGGAGGGCACACCGGATAGCACGCGGACTGGTGCGGTTCTCCCCTGCTGTTGCCCGTTTGCGCATCCTCTTATGCCCTGATGTACCCCGATGCGCCTTGTTGTGCCCTTTTGTGACGTGCTGTTCGCCGGGCCGGCGGCGTTTGGGGGTAGAGTGGGAGGGTGAGTATTTCTAGTGAACGTATTGTATGGATTGACTGCGAGATGACCGGCCTGGACGTGGAGAATGACGCTCTCGTCGAGGTGGGCGTTCTGGTCACGGATGCCGATTTGAACATTCTGGGTTCTGGCGTTGAGTTCGTCATTAAGCCCGGTGATGAGTCTCCTGCCGGTGCGCTCGAGAACATGAATGACTTTGTGCGTTCGATGCATGAGGCGTCGGGTCTACTGCCCGATATTGAGCACGGCGTGTCGATGGATTACGCGCAGGAGCAGGTGCTTCGCTACATCAAGAAGTATGTTCCGGTGGCAGGCAAGGCGCAGCTGGGCGGCAACTCGGTGGGCATGGATAAGCGCTTCTTGGAGCGTTACATGCCCGAGGTCATGGCGCACCTTCACTACCGTGTGATTGATGTGTCGACCATTAAGGAGCTGGCGGCGCGCTGGTACCCGGCGGCTCGTCATAGCGCCCCGGCGAAGACCGGTAACCACCGCGCACTGGGTGATATCAAGGACTCGATTGATGAGTTGAAGTATTACCGCCGCGCTATTTTTGTCCCGCAGGGCCCGGACGCGATTGCTTCGGCGCAGATTGCGCGCGAGGTGGAGGCTGAGCGTGCCGCACGCGAGGCAGCTGAGCGCGAGGCTGAGGCATCCGCTTCTGAGACGGCCGAGGCGTAAGCTTCGCTTTTCGGCTCTGCCGTGGGTAGTTCCTGCGGGCTGACTTTCGGGGCGAGGTGAGGGGCCTAGATGGGCTCCCCTCCCCTGCGGTTTACACCAAGCACAGCCTGTAACGAGCATCACGGCTTTTCAACTTGGCAGGTTTCCGAATCTCCTGTACAGTAGTATCCGTTGCATATCGCAAGGGAAACCAAGCGAAGCACATGGTGGTCGTAGCTCAGTTGGCAGAGCGCCTGGTTGTGGTCCAGGAGGTCGCGGGTTCAACCCCCGTCGATCACCCCGATGGAAAGGGTCGTTATGGTTATCCGTAACGGCCCTTTCGCTTACCCTCAATCCGGTTCACCCGCACACGGTGTACCGACAAGTTCCCACTCAACAGTTCCCGTTCAACACAAGCAAAGGATAATTCCGTGGCTATTCGCCCCATCGTTATTCACGGCAACCCCGTTCTGCACCGCCCCGCGGCACCCGTCACCGAGTTTAATGATGAGCTCAAGGAGCTCGTGGCTGACATGTACGAGACCATGGACGCATCCAACGGTGTGGGCCTGGCAGCACCGCAGATTGGTGTGGGCCTGCGCATCTTCACCTACAAAATGGAGAATGAGGACGGCGTTCCCCCGCGCGGCTGCATCATCAACCCGGTACTGACCCTGGGCAAGATTTCTACCGCCGACCCGGACCCCTACGAGGAGGAAGAGGGCTGCCTGTCCTTCCCCGGTTACGGCTTCCCCCTCAAGCGTGCCGAGTGGGTGACCGTGAACGGTCTTGACGAGCACGGCAACCCCGTCCAGTTTGAGGCGACCGGCTGGTTCGCCCGCTGCATGCAGCACGAAACCGACCACCTGGACGGCAAGCTGTACGTGAACCGTCTGAACAAGAAGTGGACCGGCAAGATGAAGAAGGTCGTGAAGAAGGAAGGCTGGACCGTCGACGGTAACTCATGGACGCCCGGCGTGGATCCGGATCCGTTCGGCCACTAATCACGAGCTCTTCTGAAGGTCAGAGACCTTTCGAGAAGTTTAAAACGAAGACCGCGAATGCGCTCTAAAAGCGCATTCGCGGTCTTCGTTTTCTATCAGCCGCTGATATTTTCCACCGGCTAACGGTAGCGTGAAACGGGTCATCCTATGAGCCGGGTTCTGTCTAAAACGCCGCCCAAAGGGGCGTTTCGAGGCAATCATCTATCTAGAACGTACGTTGCCGCACGTCTCAAGCAGCCTACCCGAATACGCACCCCACCTCCGTGAAGGAAGCTGACGAGGATCGGGCGCACTACCCTACCATGGCGTATTCTGTTTGACCTTGCTCCGAATGGGGTTTACCTAGCCGGGCACGTCACCGCGCCCGCTGGTGGTCTCTTACACCACCCTTTCACCCTTACCGCGGCGAACCGCGGCGGTTTACTTTCTGTGGCACTGGCCTGCGGGTTACCCCGAGTGGATGTTATCCACCATCCTGTGCTGTGGAGCCCGGACTTTCCTCGAAGCACGTGTGCCTCGCGATTGCCCAGACGGCCCGTTTCACCCAATCCATTATACGCACACCCTTGGACGTGGCTATTTCCCGGGTTCGTTTCGCGGGTACGTAGGGGTACGAGGAGGCACACTAGCAGCCTCGCGGGCATATGCAGGAACCTCGCAACTACACTGCGCCTCGTAGCTACCCTGCGTCTCGCGGGTACACTGGAGAGATGCTGATTCTTCTTCCCCCGTCCGAAGGTAAAACTCCCGCCCCCGCAGGCAACGCGCCCGTATGCTTCGCTGACCTCTCGTTCCCCGAGCTCACTGCCGAGCGTGAGAGCGTCCTGGAGGAGCTGACCGCAGTCAGTTCGGGCCCCGATGCTCTGGCGGAGCTCAAGGTGGGTGCTTCCCTCGAAGCAGAGGTGGAACGCAATACGCGCCTGCTCACCGAACCGGCACAGCCCGCGATCCGCACCTACACGGGTGTGCTCTTTGAGGCACTGGATTATGCGAGCTTCTCCCCCGCCGAACGCGATGCCGCGCACTGGTCGTTGCTGATTTCTTCGGCGCTGTGGGGTATTCTGCGCCCCGAGGACGCGATCCCCGCCTACCGTCTGTCGATGGGCGTGAAGCTGGGTTCGGTGGGTGCGCTCGCCTCCTTCTGGAAAGGTGCGTTGGGTACTGCACTGGAAGCGACTGCGAGGGACCAGCTGATTCTGGATTGCCGTTCTGCCGCCTACGCAAAGTCGTGGGTGACTCCCCCGTCGCAGACTCTGGCGGTTCGTGTGGAGCGTGTGGCTGCTGATGGTTCGCGTAAGGTCGTCTCACACATGGCGAAGCATTACCGCGGCCTGTTTGCACGCTACCTGATTCAGTCGGGTTTGGCAGCTCGTCCTATTGATGGTTCTACGGCTGGTATTGCCGAATTTTTGGAGGCGATCAGCGCGGACTGGTCGGTGGAGTGCACCCTGCCGACGGCGCGTAAGGCAGGCGTTTTGACGTTGCTGGTACATGAGCAGTAGGTCGCCCAACTATTTGTTTTCGCCTATTTTTTGCATCATATTGAAAATTTTTTAACTATTTTTCTAGGGGCTTAAGTCTGTATTTCCCCCTGTAAAACCACATTTCCCCACATTAAGCGGGTAGGTTTTTGCGGGGCAGAAGGCGGGTAGTGTCTATCTATCCGCCTTCTTTTTGTGCACAGAAGTGCTTATAGTATTAAACGTCTCGCCATTGGTGGCGGGTACATCACTCACTAGCATTCACATTCTCAACTCAGCACACATGGAAACACGTCACGCCGCGTACGCATAGCAAACGACTAGAGGCTTAACCAATGGTTATTGGTTTGCTAGCGTAGAAGTAACCACTCAGAAACACATCGATGGGACAATGATATGTCTACTTTTTCCTCTCGTCGCGCCCTTTTTAAGGGTGCGGCAGCACTAACAGTCGCTGGCGCTTTGGGTGCGCACCATGCCGGCGAGCAGAGCGCCCAGGCTGCCACCTTGGACGTTAAGACCACCCCGCTGACGTTCAAGATTACCGAGGCGTCGTTTGATATTAGCGGCTTCAACCTCAGCTACGAGATTACAGGCCTGCAGGCTGTGCTTGATACTGGCCTGTACACCCCATACATTGAGGCTGGCTACTACACCAAGGAGAAGGGCTTCACGCAGTTCTACTTCTTCGCTCTTGAGCCGAAGAAGCGCATCGAGAATGACCCCTACGTGAGGCACCACGTCATTTCTCGCGAGGTCACTGGTGGCCCGAAGGCGGACTACGGGATTCGCTTGTCTCTTCGTCCGCGCCGTGAGCAGTACACCATCCTGCGTACTATTGAGGTTCGCCCGACGATTAACACTGAGTTTGCGTGGGCACCTTTCATTGTGGATATTGATATGGATGGCGAGTACGCTCCCGATATCTACAGGTCATGTAAGGCAAAGGTTTTGCTGCTCGATAAGGAACGTTGCTTCTACCCTAAGCGTGCGGTGACCCGCAGCGATCTGATGGATGCAATCTACCGAGGCGCCCGCTCGCCGAAGGTTAAGCTTCCGGCGCGTTCCCCGTTCCCGGATGTGTCCCCGAAGGATGAGCGTTACTCGGCATACATTTGGGCATACCAGAATGGTCTGACCTCGGGTTGGTCTGACGGTAAGATGCACCCGGAGGCGGTGGCTAGCCGCGCTACGATGGCAGCGTTCTTCTACCGTTACTTTATGCTTACCCCCGGCCGTCGTCCTTCGTGGTTCCGTCCCACTACCCCGCAGGACATGAAGCCGGGTGCCCCGTTCTACACCGAGTCGGTGTGGCTGCACTCGTCGGTGAATATTGATACGAGCTTTCACAATAAGAGCAAGGATTTCCGTCCGACCAAGATTGCTACCCGCGAGGAGCTGGCTCGTGTCCTGTCAATGCTGGACATGATTGACATCCCCAGTAGCCCTTATATCGATGCTTAAGATTTGGCAGGTGCCGTGAACCGGGCGGTTAACCTACATGTTTTAGCTTGGGTTGATCTCTGAGAACAGCAGCTGAAGATAGTGGCCTATGGCCTATAGAAGGGGCGGCGAGAGTTTTTCTCTCACCGCCCCTTCTTTGTGGTCTTTTGGGGGTCGGGCTTTGTATAAAACCGGGGCGTAATTTTCGAATTTTTTGTCTTATAACTCTTATTGGAATGTTTTTCTCGTGTTTTCATTGAATGTCTAAGACGCGGGTTGGTAGGCTGAAATTGCACTTCAGCATGCCGCCGCTACGGGTCCTCCACGATGTGAATTCGTGCGGGTTCGGTGCGGTGGACTGTCACTCATTTATCCTCTCAACTTCTTTTCTCATTCGCCCTCTTTCATGCAGAAAATTCAGATTGGATAATGATGTCCTCCTTCTTTAAGCCTGCTCTTGGCACGCGCCGAACAGTTGCGGGTGCTTCCCTGGTTTTGGGTTTGACTCCGCTGCTGGCTTTGACGCCGGTGGCGGCCCAGCCGGCTCCCGCCTCCCCCTCCCAGCAGGCAGGCAGGCAGCAGGCAGCACTTCAAGCAGCACCCGTACAGAACGCGCCTGCGCAAGGTGATCAGCAGGATGCTTCCCTGCCGACCCTGCGCGTATCCAGCGGCTCCCTCGACATTCTGCACGGCGGTACCGTGCACGTGGAGGGTACCGGGCTGAGCCCCGAGTTCTTGGCGCATCATGAGCTGCGTAGCCTCACGATTGCCCCGAAGGGCTCTTCGACCTACGCCAACCCCTACCAGAAGGTCGATCACCGCGGCCTTGTCTTTGACGCCCCGAAACCGGCTGCTGACGGCAGTTTCAGCGCTGACCTGACGGTTCCGGCGAATAGCCTGCCGGCAAACCTGGAGTACGAGGTCATTCTGACCTACCGCCCCGTAGATGATGCGCACCCCTATGCGTGGAACACTGAGGACCGCGTCCGTACGGCGCTGCCGGTGGAGTTCAACCTCCCGAAGGCGGCGCTCCCCTCCATCACCTATGATGTTTCGGCTATTTCTGAGGAGCAGATTGCTTCCGGTCAGCCGATTGAGGTGACGCTGACGGGTACCGGTTTTCAGGATGTCAGCTCCGTGAAGTTCACCCTATCCGAGCATGATGAGCAGGGAAAGGTCACGAACGATAATGTGGCTTCGCTTGGTGAGCTGAAGGCACCGGATACGGAAGAGAATCAGCGCATTTTCAAGGGCCTGATTCCTAACGGCTATTTCCAGAAGAAGGTCACTATCCCTGCGGGAGTCTTGAAGTCCGGTAAGGGATATTCCCTGGGTGTTTCCGGTGTAGAAACCCACGGGTGGAATAAGCTGACGCGTAAGTTCCCCTTCGTTCCGGTGGGCAATAACCCTGCGCGCATGGCGTATCAGGATAATTCGTTCAGGAATACCCTGCCGAAGGTATCTGTTGCTGCGCAGGATTTTGATCCCGGTCAGGACCGCGTCTATAAGGTGACTATTTCTAATATTTCACCCGAGGTTGACCTGGGGTACTACATTGACTCTGTGTCGATTTATAACGCTACCTCTGGTGAGCAGGGATATTTTGCGAGGAATGATGTAGCGGGTCAATACTATAAGCGTGACGAGCTGGTAACCCGCAATGCTGACGGCACTCTGACCGTGGAGGTTGAGTATAAGGTTCATGGTGATTCCTACAATAGGCCTTCTTCTCGCGGTTCGATGGCTGAAGTGCGTGTGGTGTTCTCGGACTCTCAGTATTCGTACGGTAGCCATAAGTTCACGGTGAGCGCGCAGCTTCCGATGGCTCCTCTTGCCGCTGATGCTGTTGATTCGGAGAACCCGGGGAATGTTGAGTTGAAGGTGACTTCGGGAACCCTCAATATTTCTCAGGGTGGCACGGTGTCGGTGACGACTTCCCCGTTGAGCCCCGAGTTCCGTAAGAAGTACACTTTCTACGAGCTGGCTCTGGTGGAGCGCGGGTCGGTGTACGTGTATGCGGAGCACAATAGTTATGAGCCTCTCGACGAGTACGGCGGAATGCTCAAGGATTTGAAGCATCAGGTGCGGGAGAACCCGGACGGTAGCCTCACCTACACGTTTAAGGTTCCCCCGCAGTACGTTGAGGCTGCCGACGGTGAGCTCTTCGATGTGGTGATGACGTACTACCCGTCGGATGAAACTGAGCCGGAACCTTCGAGTAGGTCGAACCGTTTGTATGCCCGCGCGCATATTGATGTGGTTCAGGAAGCGCAGCCGACCCGTGGAACCTACACCTTCAGTCAGTCCGCTATCGATGACCCGTGGAAGGATACGACGCTGCGGGTTGAGGGACGCCATATCCTCTCCCAGGCTAGTGAAATGGTTGGTAATGATTGGCCGGTCATCGCTATCTATGAGGCTGACCCTGCAACGGGAAAGATGGTGGGTGAGCCTGTGTTCACTCAGCGGGATGACTACACGTACTACGGGGTTAACACCAGGTGGTTCCGCAATAACTATTTCAGTGCGGAGCTGAAGATTCCTGCGGGTACGTTGAAGCCGGGCAAGCTCTACTTTATTGGTATGTATGGGAACGGGTTGCCTTACCCCGGCATGGAAGATTCTCCGGGTTCTATGCTGAATGATGTTGCGGAGTTCCTTCCGGTGCATTCTCCCGAGCAGGACTCTGCGGGGCCCACGCTGCACCTTGGGTCGGTGGGGCTGAACCCGTACGCGCGGACGAACTTGTTTACGGCGCGCGCTACCGGGCTCTCTGCACCGGGTGAAGGGTCGTACCGCCTCTCGGTGCAGCATGTTGATGAGCAGGGTCATTTGACCGGTCAGACGGTGTTCCAGCAGGCGATTCCCGCCGATCGCATCCAGGATGGCAGGGTGGAGCTGAATCTGACGATTGATCAGCAGCTGAGCTATTCGGGCGCTTATCGTCTGGTCTTGGAGAGGGTCACCCCCGGTAAGGATGGTGCCGGCGAGTCGGTGGAGCAGCTTGCTGTCGAGGATATTCCTCTGAAGCTGACGCGTGAGGATGAGTTGCAGGCGGCTGAGCAGTGGTTTGCTGATCGTGATATTTTGCCTAATCCTTCGCCGATGTCCTGGCATAGCGGTATGACGCGCCACGATGTGACGGTGTCGCTGTACCGCCTGGCGGGTTCCCCGAAGGTTGAGTTGCCTGCTTTTAGCCCGTACGCGGATGTGGCGACGAGCGACCCGGACTACGCCGCGTACATTTGGGCTCGTCAGAAGGGCATTACCTTCGGCTGGGCGGATGGTAAGTTCCACCCGGAGGCGAAGCTTTCGACCCCGTCGACGGTGGCGTTCCTGTACAGGTACCAGAAGGCGATGGGTCAGGTCACGCCGAAGGTGCCGACCTCTGCCTCGTTGCCGCGTAGCTCGTCTGTGCCGGGCAACCAGGGTGCGCCCCGGAGTGCTAGCGGCTGGCAGCATAAGGTTCGTCAGGGTAGCGCTTTCTGGCGTGAGGCTCAGTGGGCTGTTGATCACCGCATGTGGGGTTACCGCGTTGATGGGGAATACGTCTATGAGGACTTTGATAGGTCTTTCGTTTCCTCTGGTGATTTGAAGTTGATGCTGTACCGCATGGAGCACGGCGGCAGCCACCTCAAGTAGCGCCCGGTCGTGGTGAGGGGTAACCGGTGGGCTGGGATGTTCGGATTAGTTCGACTTTTCAGCCCGCCGGTACCGCCCCTCCTATTCGTTTCTCCAGAACGCTTCTTCTCCCCTGTTGAGGGTTTTCTTTTCACGCCTTATCCGCTCAACTTTTTCACTTGCTTCATCTACTCACTCGCTTCATTCACCGTACAGTTTTTTGTAGATGGGATTATGATGTCTTCATTCTTCGCCCCACGAGGCGCCCCGCGCCACCCGGCGAGCGCCCGCGCGCTCAGCCTGTCATTGCTGCTGGGTTTGAGCCCGCTTGCCGGTATCACCCCGGCGGCACTCGCAACACCGACCCAGGCGGCACCTGAGCAGCAGGCGCAGCAGGCGCAGGCGACCCCCGCCTCCCCCGCTGCAACTCAAGAAGATGCTGACGAACCCACGTATTCGCTTCCGGAGGTAGATGAATCTCGCCATCCTGAAATGGAAGGGTTTACAGTCTCTCCCGAGACTCTCAACATTACTCGAGGAGGCACCGTCACGCTGACGACGCCTCCGCTCAGTGCTGAATTCCGTCAGAATTACGAATTCTACGAATTTTCTCTGGTTGATCGCGGTTCTTCGTACTTCAAAGCCGCGCATGCCCGCATTGACGGATATGCCTACTTTGGCTACCTCTTTGACCGTGACCCCAACCCGAAGCAGATGGTAGAAAACCCAGACGGGAGCTACACCTTCTTCCTCAATATTGGGCCGTACATTATTGAGGCTAAAGAAGGCACTCTTTTCGACGTCATTCTGACGTACCACAAGAAGGGCCACCGGGAGGATTTTTGGCCATCCGAATTCCGTTTTGTGGCACGTGCACCTATTAACGTGGTGCAGGACCCTAAGCCGACCGAGACAAAGTACATTTTCAGTGTGCCCGCGATTGATGACCCGTGGAAGGATACGACTCTGACGATTGAGGGGTTCCATATCCTTACGAGCGGTAGTCGAGAGGGCAAGGATGGCCCCGCGCTTCTGGCTTTTTATGAAGTCGACCCGAAGACCGGAAAGATCGTAGGCGAACCAGAATTCACCACTCGGATTCCGTACCCGGCTTCCCTTAGCGGAGAGCGCTTTCATTTCCTGAATTGGCATTTTAAGACGTCTATTACGATTCCTGGGGGAACGCTTAAGCCGGGTAAGGTCTATAAGATTGGTTTCTACGGTAAAGACCGTCCGGAGGATGAGACGTACCCCGGTGAGTTGCTGAATGATGTTGCAGATTTCATTCCGGTACGTTCGCTTAATAAGGAATCGGCAAGCCCTGAGATGTATCTGAAGGCTACGACGGTGAGCCCCTATGATGAGGAAAATATCCTTCAGGTACGTGCCGTCGGCTTGAAGAAGCAGCCTGGGGTCTCTTACCGTTTCTCGGTACAACATGTTGATGAGCAGGGACATCTAACCGGTCAGAAGGCGCTGGTGCAGGAGATTGCTGCTGAGAGCATCCATGACGGCACGGTGGATGAGAAGCTGAACGTCCCCGGTGCGCCGCTGAATTATGACGGCTCGTACAGGCTCTTCTTGGAAAAGGTGACTGCCGGCAAGGACGGTACGGTTGAGTCGGTTGAGCGGCTTACTTCGAAGGATCTGCAGTTGCAGTTGACGAAGGATAAGGAGGCTAACGCCGCCTGGGCATGGTTTAAGCACCGTCAGGTTCTTCCTGAGGTTTCTTCTGTGTGGGAGGGAAGCAATCGCCGCGATGTGACGGTGGCGCTGTACCGCCTGGCGGGTTCCCCGAAGGTTGAGCTTCCGGCGACGAGTCCTTATGGAGATGTCACCCCGGATGATCCGGATTACGCGGCGTATATTTGGGCTCGTCAGAAGGGCATTACGTTCGGTTGGGCGGATGGGAATTTCCACCCGGAGGCGGAGATGCACAATTATTCGACGGCGGCGTTCCTGTATAGGTATCAGCGTTCGCGCGGTAAGATGTCGCCCAACTTGCCGACTGCCGCGCCCCAGCCTCGTAATGGCAGCTTGCCGGGGTCGAAGGATTCTGAGCTGAGCACTAAGAATTGGGCTACGGAGTTGGAGGAGGGTAGCGCTTTTTGGCGTGAATCTCGGTGGGCTGTGCAGCAACGCATTTGGGGCTACACCGGGTATTCGGAGGGCTGGCGAAGCGAAGACTTTGTCTGGGAGAGAACAGTCGCCTATGACTTGGCGTTGATGCTCTACCGCATGGAGCACGGCGGTAGCCACCTCAAGTAGCGCCCGGTCGTGGTGAAGGGTGACCGGTGGGCTGGAGTGTTCGGATTAGTTCAGCTTTTCAGCCCGCCGGTGCCACCCCGGGTTTTCTTCCCCTGCTTTCTGCGAGTTCTTTTGCCCAGCACCAGGCTTTACGGGGCTTCTTCTCCCCTGTTTTTTTGGGGGGTCTTTTCACGTTTTATCCGCTCAACTTTTTCATTTGCTTCATCTACTCGCTCGCTTCATTCACCGTACAGTTTTTTGTAGATGGGATAACGATGTCTTCATTCTTCACACCACGAGGCGCCCGGTGCCGCTCCACTGCCCCGCACCACTCCACTACGCCGCGCCACCCGGCGAGCGCCCGCGCACTCAGCCTGTCGCTGCTGCTGGGTTTGAGCCCGCTTGTCGGCGTCACCCCGGCGGCGCTCGCAACACCAACCCAGGCTGCATCTGACCAGCAGGCGCAGCCGGCGCAGGTGACCCCCGCCTCCCCTGCAGACGAGCAGAAGAAACCTGACAATCCGGTTGGCATGAAGCTTACCTCGGGCACCCTCAATATTTCTGAGGGCGGCACTGTCTCTGTGACCACCGCGCCGCTGAGTGCCGAGTTCCGTGCGAAGTACACGTTCTATGAGTTCGGCATTGTGGAGCGCGGTAAGAATTACCTTCAGTCACATTACGGCGATCCCCTTCCTGAGGCACAGTACGGCAGCAAGGTTGCCAGCCTCCGTGCTGAGGGTAAGGCCCACGATAATCCTGACGGGAGCGTCACGTTCACTCTTGACATCCCGAAGCAGTGGATGATGGTTCCAGAAGGTACCCTCTTCGATGTGGTGCTGACCTACTACCCGTCCGATAAGCCTGACCCACACGACTATCCGTACGATGATCCTCGTAGCACGGCACAAATTCCCTTGCCCACGGTGCGCGACCCTGAGCCTGATCAGCCGACGTACCGCTACAGCATTTCGGCGATTGATAAGCCGTGGCAGGATACGACTCTGACGGTTGAGGGTTACCATATTCTCCGCCCGAATATCGTAGGAGGATACGACGGCCAAGCGTACGTCACTCTGTATGAGGCAGACCCGGCTACGGGAAAGATTATGGGACGCCCTGTTTTCTCTCACGTGGTTCCGATGACAGGTGACTGCTGGAATTACTGTATTGGGTTCCGCAATAACTATTTCGGCACGAAGATGACGATTCCGGCGGGTACGTTGAAGCCGGGCAGGCTCTACATGATTGGCATCTACGGTTCTAATCTGCCTCACCCGGGCGAGGAGGACTATAACGGCAGCTTGCTGACCAGTGTTGCGCAGTTCCTTCCGGTGCGGTCGGGGCAGCCGAGCGATAACCAGCCGAATCCTGACCAGCCTGTAGCGCGGCCGGATTTGTACATTCCGCATAAGCGCATCAACCCGTATCAGGAGATGAATACTCTCACCGCCCGTGTCTCGGGTCTTCCGAAGCTTACCGAGGGCTATTACCGTTTCTCGGTTCAGGCAACGGATATTTTTGGCGAGCTGACCGGTGAGAAGGCTTTGGAGCAGGTTATTCCCGTTGAGCGCATCCACGATGGTGCCGCTGAGGAGACGCTGAACGTCCCCGGTAGCGCGCTGAATTATGAGGGGTCTTACAGGGTTGTTCTGGAGAAGGTAATCCCTGGCAAGGATGGCGCCGCGGATGCGGTCGAGCCGGTGGCTTCTGAGAATCTTGATCTCTTGGCGAATACTGCCGAGGAGCAGAAGGCGGCTCTTGATTGGGTTAAGCAGCAGGCTCTTCTGGACGAGAGTAAGACCGTTTTGAGTCGCCGCGATGTGACGGTGGCGCTGTACCGTCTTGCGGGCGCGCCTCATGTTGAGTTACCTGCAACGAGTCCTTATACGGATGTGGAACCGAGCGACCCTGACTACGCCGCGTACATTTGGGCTCGTCAAAAGGGTATTACGTTCGGCTGGGCGGACGGCAAGTTCCACCCGGAGGCGAAGCTTTCAACGCGTTCTACGTTGGCGTTCCTGTACAGGTACCAGCGGATGGTTGCCCCGGCTCCTGCGCCGGAGTCGAGCAGTTTGCCATCTTCGTCTGTGCCCAAGAACAGTAGCGTGCCGGGTGATTCTCCGGTCCGGGTTTCGCGTTCGCATTGGTCCGATTATGAGCGTACGGATACTGCATTCTGGCGGGAGTCGCTGTGGGCTACTCAGCAGTTCATCTGGGGTTATAAGGATTATGATCGCCGCTACGCTGAGGATTTCAGTTCGGATACTGTTTCCTCTTCGGAGTTCTCGGTCATGCTGTACCGTATGACGCACGGCGGCAGCCGTCTCACATAGTGTCTCACCGTGGTGTTAGCTATTTTGGTTGGCTTTCGTCAAGTAGGCGACTTTATGGCTCTATTTATGTGCCATTTTTATTGTGGGTGACTTTTATGTTGCCTTGCCCACCGCATTGTGAATATTCTCAACCTGCAGAGGTTGCATAGGTGCGAATTTTTCGAATGCGGTGGGTTTTTCTTACTTTCTTTTTTGTACAGTGACCAGTGTTTGTGCTTATCAGCACACTATTTAGGCATATTTTCCACGTCATGCACATACTTTTTAAAGCTATACTTCACCTTAAGACATGCGATAAAACACACAGACATTTTTCGCGCTGATGACCTTTCAGGTTCCAGCACGTCTTAACTATTTGCTACGGTGTTTATGCGCACCACACTCGATGCGTGACACCGATAAAAACTGATTGGATTACAATGTCCTCACTTCCCAACCACATGCGCTTTGCGCTACCCAAAAACATGGCTAAGAGCGGCTGCGCCCTCACTTTGGCGGGCGCCATGCTCTTGCCCCTCTCCCCCGCGTTTGCCGCACCTGCTACTCCGATAGCAGCCCAGGCTGTTGAGCAGGGCGAGGCTCAGGGTGCTCAGCGTCTGCAGGTTACCTCCGGCACTTTTGATATTCTCAAGGGCGGCAACGTGACGGTTAGCGGCTCTGGTTTCTCCAAGGACTTCGTTGAAGGCAAGTCGTTCCGCCTGTACGTTGTTCCGAAGGGTGAAAGCGTTGCTTTCCCGCCGCACCGTCCGCGTGATTACCCCGTCTATGTTCAGGATGTTCCCGCCTCCGCCTTTGCGGCTGACGGCACCGTGAATCTGACCGCTTCTATCGGCGCTAACTATCTGGAGGCCAATGGCTCGTCCTTCGATGTTGTGCTCGGTTACCGCGATGACGCTGAAGACGGCTGGATTCCCGCGGATGAGGTTCGTACTGAACTGAAGGTTGCGGATGTTCCAGCCGTTGATTCCCCGACCCTGTCGTACGGCGCTTCGTCGGTGAATGCTTCTGAGAACGCTAAGGTCACAGTGAACGGTGCTGGCTTCCAGAACATTTCGTACAACGGTAGCGAGTCGCTGATTGTTGCGGTTCGTGCGGTTGATCCGGCGACCGGTAAGGCGACCGGCCCCGCGCTGGCTCAGTCGGAGGCTAAGTTCACCTCCTACTCTGCTTTCTTTGGTCAGTACATGGGTTACACCAACGGCCGTTTCTCGACTGTTCTGGACATCCCGGCGGGCACCCTGAAGTCCGGCAACTCCTATGTTGTGCAGACTTTCGAGTTCAACGTTCCGGAAGATAACGATGAGGCGAACAGCCAGGCGCTGAGCACTCAGGCGTTTGTTCCGGTGAACGGCGAGAACGTTAAGAAGGCGTCTCCTTCGGTTTCTTTGAGCACTGACAAGGTGGATCTGAGCTCTTCGACCACTATCCGTGTGAAGGGTAAGGATTTCGAGGTCCCCGCTGGCGCTACCGTGAACGTGCTGTTCTCGGCTGCTGAGGCTGACGGCAACCCGACCGGTGAGGCTCTGGAGAGCATCACTCTGAGCGCTGACCGTGTGGCGACCGGCGCGTTTGAGACGACCGTTAACGTTGACGGCACCAAGCTGGATGCTGATGGCCACTACGCTATTTTCGTGACCGTGAACTACGCTGACGGTGACAGCGAGCGCATCGCGGCTGATTACCTGACTCTGACCGGTGAGTCTGCGAACAAGAAGGCTCGTGAGCGTTTCGCTGATGTTCCGGCTGCTCACGCGAACCACAAGGCTGTTCTGTGGGCTGCTGATCAGAAGCTGATTGATTCTCGCGAGAAGGATTGGTTCGGCGTTAATGATGATGCGACCCGCGGTGATCTAACTGTTGCGCTGTACCGCATGGCTGGTTCCCCGAAGGTTGACCTGCCGGCTACTAGCCCGTACGCGGATGTGAAGACTGATGACCCGAACTACGCTGCGTACATTTGGGCTCGTCAGAAGGGTATTACTTTCGGCTGGTCTGATGGTAAGTTCCACGCGAATGCGTCTGTGTCTAATGCTACTGTTGCGGCGTTCCTGTACCGTTTTGACGGTAAGAAGCCGGTTGCTGTGACTGAGGCGCCGTACACCGATGTGAAGGTCGGCTCTGCGTTCTACCGTGAGATTACTTGGGCTAAGCAGCAGAAGCTACAGGTTTTCCCGGGTTCTGAGTACCACCCGTCTGCGCTGGTGAGCCGTGGTGAGCTGGCTGGTTTCTTGATGAACTACAAGGTCCGATAGGGCTTTATAAGGTTCGCTAGGACTAGCCTCTAGGGTCTAGGGATTATGCCGGGCTGGCGGCGATGAAACGTTGGTTTCATCGCCGCTGGCCCGGCTTTTCTGTGCTCTTGCGGGGTGTTTATGAGGTGTCTGCAGGGTATCTGTAGGGGGTGTGAACGGGGCTGTTGTCCGCTGCTATCCTGCGGTTTTTCGGGGTATTTTTGCCGGTTGCCACGCTAGTGTGGGCTGTACCGCATGTGGGGCGCGCCTCATGCAGTACCCGCTATTGGGTGGATTTTTGGGGTGCTCCACTCCCCTTTTTCAAGAATGTTCCATGGAGTGTAAATTAATATTTTTCAAGCTGTGGTTTATGCTTAGGACTGTTGCGCCCCCTTGGTGCGCGCCCTTATCCGGCTGGGTGCGTAGAACTAGAGGGAGCCCAGCACACACCGATACATCAACCACATTGAGGATTTATGTCCCAGGATTTTAAGCAGTCGTCTGATACTGCCCATAATTCTTCTGCACCTCTGCTGGCACCGGAGGGTACCCCCGATACTTCTTCTCAGGATGCCGCTAAGAAGCGTAAGCGCCGCCGTATTGAGCTGGCTGTTGGCGCTGTGGCGTTGGCGGGTGTTTTGTATCTGCCGTTCTCACCTCTTTTCTCTTTTTATGATTCGTCGGAGGCGCGTCTTTCTTCGGCGGATACTGCTGCGCCGGCGCCCGCTTCGGCGACTTCTGCACCTGTCTTGGTGTCGAGTTCTTCGACGCAGGGCCCAAAGATTCTGCGTCCGTCCGTGACCGCGCCGGATGCGAACACTATTTTTGCTGATGCTCCCGAGGATTCTGCGTACTATGCGGGTATCCGTTGGGCTGTTCGTACCCAGACGATGGAGCCGGTTTCTGAGGACCATTTTGGTGCTGAGGATCCGGTGACTCGTGGCGAGTTGATCACCATGTTCTATAAGCTGGCGGGTTCGCCGGCGGTGACCCGTCCGGCGCATTCGCCGTATGCGGATGTTGATGAGTCTGACCCGAACTATGATGCGTACCTGTGGGCGCGTCAGGAGCGTATTACGTCCGGTTGGGTTGATGGTAAGTTCCATGCGGAGGCGCGCCTGTCGAATGCTTCCGCTGCGGCTCTGCTGTACCGTGCTGATGGTGCGCAGAAGATTCAGATGTCGGGGACTTCCCCGTTTAGCGATGTTTCGTCTGCGACTCCGTTCTACCGTCAGATTGTGTGGGCGTCTCGCCATGGCGTGTCGACGGTGTCTGAGGGTAATGCTTTTGAGCCGACGGCTCAGACGTCTCGTGGTCGTGTTGCGATGATGATGTACCTGTACTTCCGCACTTCATAGTTTTCGCACTTCCTCGTTTCACGCTTCGTTTTAGTGCTTGGTTAGTGTATTTGGCAGCCCCGTGTTCCCGAATGGTTTTTCTGTTCGGGAGCACGGGGTTCTGTTTTTCGAAATTCAGCATGCTGGGTTCTTAGCGGCTGGTCAACCTGGGAAAACCCTCAGAACCTTCAAGTCTCTCTTGAGTGTTTCCTGACTTCTATTCACCCCTTTGATAGGGTGAAATTGTCCCCGAAATTGACGGGGACATTCGACCACTTCTCATTGGGTTGGCGCAGATTCGACGAAGATTTCTCACTCCCCTTTTAGAAACTGCATTGGCGCGATGGGTTCGACCAATAAGGAATGATTATGTCCGCTCTTCCGAATTTCAAGGCTTCGTCCTTCTTCCGTGCAGCACGGGGTTGCGGTGCATTGGCACTGGCTGGCGCAATGGTTTTGCCGATGTCTCCTGCGCTTGCCCAGAATGTTGCCGCGGATGCTCCTGCGGCGGCTGTTGCTGGTTCCCTGCCGGATGATCGCGTCCGCGAGAATCCTGTTGCTACTTCTGATGAGTTCGCTCCTCATTGGAGCTACAACGCTTTGAAGGATACCGGTAAAGATCAGGTTCTGAACTTCTCAGGTTGGGACTTCAACGGCGATATTAACTCCCCGAAGGGTGTTCAGATTGTTGTGCGTGAGAAGGGCTCGAACACCCCCGTCCTGGCTATCAGCGACATTATCGAGTACAACGACCCCGAGTATTCGTCCCAGTACCAGCATGGGCTCCTCAACGGTAACGTTAAGATTCCCGCTAACACCCTGGATACGGCGAAGCAGTACACCGTTGAGGTGTGGGGCAACAACGGCTACGAGGAGGGTAGCGAAGACCTGGTGACTCCCGTTGTTGGCAAGGCACCCGAGGGTCGCGGTACCCTGCTCGCTTCTCAGGCGCTGAACTTCGATGGTTCTGACGGCACGACGGCTGCGGATGTTCCGGGCGCTAAGGCCACCCAGGAAGCTGCCCCGACGTTCGAGGTTCTGTACGACGGCAAGGCTCAGCTGCTGTACACCTCCGAGGGCGGCGCCGTTCACGTGAAGGGTTCGGGGTTCACCAAGGAGTGGCGCGAGAAGCACGGCAAGGTGGCGGTTTATCTGGCCGCTTCTCAGGGCGTTCCCGATGGTAGCGTTCTGCCCGCTGATGATACGCCGCTCCATTTTGAGGAGGGTAAGGACTTCACCATTGCCGAGGATGGCACCCTGGATGCTCAGCTGACCGTCAAGCCGGGCGCGCTGCTGAACTACTACGAGCCTCGCAACTACTTCCCTGGTATCTTGCGTTACGAGGTGCGTTACGAGGTTGACCTGGTTGCTGAGCAGCAGGGTCAGCCCCAGCTGACCATTGAGGATCTATGGGCTGGCAAGAATGTGATTCGCCGTATTGCAGTGCAAACTCAGGCGTTCCGTCCCAGTCCGTTTGCCCCCAAGGTGGAATACAAGGCTCTTGGCGATACCACCACTGATCAGGACATTTACTTCTCGGGTACCGGTTTCTACGGTGAGATTCACTCCGTCAAGGGTGTTCAGTATGTAATCCGTGAGAAGGGTTCGAACACCCCTGTTCTGGCGACCAGCGACATCATTGAGTACAACCACCACGACCGTGCCTTTGAGTATGTGAACGGCGTAGTGAACGGCACCGTGAAGGTTCCGGCTAATACCTTGGATGCTTCGAAGAAGTACGTGGTGGAGGTCTGGGCTAATGACGGCTACAGCGAGAGTGGCGAGTTCCTCGCCCCCGTTGTGGGTAAGGCGCCCGAGGGTCGCGGTGAGCTGTTGGCTTCTCAGGACCTGAATTTCAAGGGCTCTGACGCTGTTGAGGATAAGAAGCCTAGCTTGACCGATGAGCAGCGCAAGGAACGCGCTACCCGCGGTGAGCTGGCGGTGGCTCTGTACCTTCAGGCTGGCGCCCCCGAGGTGAAGCTGCCGGAAGTCTCTCCCTGGCCGGACGTGAAGACTGACGACCCGAACTACGCTGCGTACATTTGGGTTCGTGAGAAGGGCATCAGCTACGGCTGGTCGGACGGCAAGTTCCACGCGGACGCAGGTATCTCGAACGCTACGGTTGCGGCGTTTACTTACCGTGCGTCTGGTTCTCCTGCGGTGACGGGCGATTCCCCTTACGTGGATGTTAAGCCTGGTTCTGCGTTCTACCGTGAGATTGTGTGGGCTAGCCAGAATTTGCCTACCGTGTACGATGGTCAGTATTTCCTTCCTAAGCAGTTGCTGACTCGCGGCCATCTGGAGACTGTCCTGGCAGCTTTCCAGTCTCGATAAGCTGGCTCGCTAAGCTGGCTCTGCTTATCGACTAGCGGTACGAGTAACCCCGTGTTCCTAGACAGGTTTTCTGTTTGGGGGCACGGGGTTCAGCGTTTAACAGCTACTCACTGTGTGAGATTTTCCAGAACCTTAAAGCGTTCCTTGAGTGTTTCCTGACAGCCGTTCAACACTTTGATAGGGTGAGAATACCCTCGAAACCGACGGGGGTACTCAACCACTTTCTCCTTGGGGAAGAACAGGTTCGATAGCGATTTTTATAACCGCCAGCGAGTCCCCTACAACCCCTGGGAGAAACGATTTTAAGGATGTCTTATGTCCTCACTTCCGAACTCTAAGTCTTCATTCCTGCACGCGGCTCGCAACTGCAGCGCACTGGCACTGGCGGGCGCGATGGTCCTGCCGATGACCCCGGTTCTCGCGCAGGATGCAGCACCCGCCGCAAACACCCCTGTGGCTAACACACCGGTTGCCAATACCCCTGCAGATGTTACGGCTGAACCGTCTTTCACCGTTGATTATGGGGAGTACGACTTCCTGGATGGTCGTGACTACTTCAGGAAAGAAAGCGACGCCCTGTACACCGGTGACTACAACGAAATGACGGTGAAGGGCACCGGTTTCACCAAGGAGTGGCGCGAGCAGCACGGCACCGTGGTCGTCTATATTGCTGCTACTCAGGACCGTCCTGGTAATGTGGAGCCTTCCACCTCGATGCTTCGTTTTGAAGAGGGTAAGGACTTCACCATTGCCGATGACGGCACCTTTGACGCTTACCTGAAGATCGATCCCAACACCGTGGAGAGTTACTACCCCCTCAAGGAGTATTCCCCGGATACGACTCTGGAGAAGGTGCGCTATGAGATTGGCATCCTTGCCGAGCCTAAGGGTCAGCCGCAGTCGACTATTCAGGACATCTGGGCCCGCAAGAATGTTGTTGCCCACCAGGGTCTGAACGCTAAGGATTATCACCCTGGTACGTTCTCGCCCATGTTTAAGTACGATGCCCTGAAGGACACCACGAAGGATCAGGAGTTGCTGATTCAGGGCGTGGGCTTCAATGGGGATCTCGCTGGAAGCAAGGGCATGATGTACTTGATTCGTGAGAAGAGTACCGGCTCCCCGGTCCTGGCCATGAGCGATATGAAGTACTACCAATACGACAAGGAAAACTACACTAACTTCTTGGAGGGAGGCTTCGCTTTCATCACCATCAAGATTCCGGCGAACACTCTGGATCCTTCCAAGGAGTACGTTATTGAGGCGCGCAGCGACTACGGCTATGTCAGCCAGACGGATAAGACTCTCATCACCCCGCTGGTGGGTTACGCACCGGAGCACCGCGGTGGCTATTTGACCAGTATGGATTTGAAGTTTGAGGGTGTCCAGCAGTTCACGCGTGCTGATGTGCCTGATGCACGACGCGAGTACTTTTCGAATTCGCTTACAGATGAGGAAGAGAAACAGCCCGCTACCCGCGGCGAGCTGGTTTCCCTCCTCTATGAGAAGAGTGACAGCCCCAAGGTGGACCTTCCTGAGGTCTCCCCGTGGCCGGATGTAAAGACTGACGATCCGAACTACGCCGCCTACATTTGGGCTCGTGAGAAGGGCATTACTTTCGGCTGGTCGGACGGCAAGTTCCACGCGGATGCCGGTATTTCACGTGCTACCGTTGCTGCGCTGACATATCGCGCGGCTGGTTCGCCGACTGTGCAGGGTGTTTCATCCTTCCCGGATGTTAAGCCGGATTCCGCGTTCTACCGCGAGATTCTGTGGGTGACCCAGCAGGGTATTATCAATCCCTACACCGGTACTTTTGAGGCATCGCAGACTGTGAATCGCCTTGAGCTGGCATGGATGATGTTCTATTTCATGACTCATGTCACTCATCCTGAGCTGCTTGATTAAGTAAGGTGGACTAGCGCTAACCCCGCGTTCCTGTGTAGGTTTTTATACGCAGGAACGCGGGGCTTTGCTTTAGGGATATCAACCTGTGAAATACCTCAAAACCTTCAAGCCTCTCTTGAGTGTTCCCTGATATCTACCTGAGGGTTTGATAGGGTGAAAATGTCCCCGAACCCGACGGGGCTTCCAACCACTTTTCTCATAGGGTGTGTGCAGATTCAACGGCGAATTCCCTACCCGCCGGTGAGCCCGCAGATTCCTGCGAGAAACGATTTTAAGGATGTGTTATGTCCTCGCTTCCGAACTCTAAGTCTTCTTTCCTCCGCGCAGCTCAGGGTTGCGGCGCGCTGGCGTTGGCTGGTGCTATGGTTCTGCCGATGACCCCGGCGCTGGCTCAGAATGCGGCCCCTGCCGCTGATGCTGCCGTTGCTGCCGCTACCCCTCAGGCAGCTAACCAGGTCGCTGCGGCTACCCCGACCCTGGATGTGTCTCTCCCCAATGGCTACAACTACGATGGCGTAAACGTCTTCCTCGTAACGACCGAGGGCGGTACCGTCCATGTGAAGGGCGCAGGCTACACCAAGGAGTGGCGTGCTCAGCACGGCACCGTGGCGCTGTACATTGCCCCCGCGAACTACGCGCCCTCCGGCTACGAGATTCCGACTTCGAAGATGTTGCGCTTTGTAGAGGGTCAGGACTTCACCATTGCCGATGACGGCACTTTTGAGGCTGACCTGAAGGTTGAGGCGTACGATCTTGCCGCCTACTACTTCGTCGATGACGATTACGCCCAGGATCCGACCGGCGGCACCAAGTACGATGTCCGCTATGAGATTCACGTGGTTGCTGAGCAGAAGGGTCAGAAGCCGCTGACCACTCAGGAGCTGTGGACCAGCAAGAACGTGGTACGCACTCAGGTCCTGAATACTCTGGGTAAGAGGGCAGAGCCGTTCGATCCTAGCTTGGCATACAACGCTGTGGGTAATCCCGCGCAGGCGCAGACTTTGTATGTTAGCGGCAGCGGCTTCCACGGCAATATCGACTCCGTTAAGGGCGTTCAGTTCGTGGTTCGTGAGAAGGGCTCGAACACCCCGGTTCTGGCAGCCAGCGACATTATCGAGTTTAACCACCCCACCATGTACTCGGCGTACCGTGACGGCAACCTGTACGGTAAAGTGAATGTTCCGGCAAACACCCTGGATGCTTCGAAGAAGTACGTGATTGAGGTCTGGGCTAATGACGGTTACAGCGAGAGCGGCGAGCTGCTCGCACCGGTTGTGGGCAAGTCCACCGAGGGCCGCGGTACCCTGCTCGCATGGCAGGACCTGGATCTGAATGGTACGAACGGTTACAGGGATGCAAACCTGCCCAACGCGCAGGATCCTAAGAAGGACGACGACCAGAAGCCTGCTCCTTCCGATGAGAAGCTGAAGACTCCCGCAACTCGCGGTGAGCTTGCAGCTGCCCTGTACATTCAGGCGGGAACCCCCGAGGTGAAGCTGCCTGAGACTTCCCCCTGGCCGGATGTGAAGACTGACGACCCGAACTTCCCTGCTTACGTGTGGGCTCGTCAGAAGGGTATTACCTTCGGCTGGTCGGACGGTAAGTTCCACGCGGATGCCGGCATTTCGAACGCTACTGTTGCGGCGTTCACCTACCGTGCGGCTGGTTCGCCCGCGGTTAAGGGCGACTCCCCGTACAGCGATGTTGCTCCCGGTTCGGCGTTCTACCGTGAGATTCTGTGGGCTCAGCAGAACAAGGTGGTGCTGAACGCTAGCGGCGCTTTCGATGCTCAGCACATGGTGACTCACGGTGAGTTGGAGACTCTGATTGAGGCGTTCCAGGCTCGCGCTAAGTAAGGTCGTTCAGCCCGCCTGCGTTTGCGGGATAATACCCCTCAGAAGTAATGCCCGGTCTGCACGTTCCCTTGAGGATCCTTGGGAAAGGTTCCTGTCGGGTTCGTACAGGCCGGGCTTTACTGTGCCTAAATTTTTGAAGCTTGCTTCTTGGCAGCTACTCAGCGGCTACTTTCAGCGTTTACTTTTCAGTCAAGCTGGTCCATGCGGCGGCGGGTTCCGTGCTTGCCGAGTGCGCGTCATGACCGGTTGCCACGCCGGTGGAGACGGTGAAGTCCCACGGGTCGGTGTTCAGGGCAGACAGCTTCGTTTCGATGGTGAAACCGCGCTCAGCGAGCAGGGCGCGCAGGCGGTTTGCCGCCGACTGTAGCCAGAGGGATTCGCTGGCGGCGTGGGAGCAATCAATCAGTGCGATGTTGCTGCCGTCGACTCGTGCGGTTTCGCGGAATTCGCTGGCGGGGTGGTGGCGCAGGTCGGCGGTAATGTACACCTGCGCGTCGGTGGCGCGCACAGCGTCGAAGAGGGAGTCACCGGCACCGCCACAGAGGGCGACGCGGCGAATCGGCTGGTCAGCGCGTCCGGCGATACGCAGGCCACCGGCGGTCGCGGGCAGTGCCACGGCGAGGCGTTCTGCGAGCTCCTTGAGGGTGATTTCTTCGGGCAGGGTGCCGAGGCGGCCGGTGCCTACCGCGTGTTCCTGCTCGTCGAGTACCTGGGTTTGCGCTTCGGTGAGCGGTTCGCGGTCAATCAGTCCGATAGCGTCACAGAGTGCTTCGTTCACGCCTTCAACGGCGGCATCTGCGTTGGTGTGCGCGCCGAGCAGTCCGCATCCGCCTTCGATGAGGGTGTGCAGTACATTGCCCTTGTAGTCGCTGTCGGGGATGAACTTTGCGCCGCGTAGCAGCAGTGGGTGGTGGGTGATGAGTAGCTGCGCACCTTCGGCTACGGCTTCTTCGGCGGTGGCGGTAAGGGCGTCTACTGCGAAGAGGACGGTGCTCACTTTAGCGGCGCCACGTCCGGCGACGAGGCCGGAGGCGTCCCATCCGGCGGCAAGCTGCGGCGGGAAGAGCGTATGGAAGGCATCAACGACTTCTGCGAGGGTGGGGGTTTCTAGTTTTTCAGTCATACCTCTATTGTGGCAGGTGACGCGGCGGGGCAGGTGGCGGTTTACACCAAAGCCTGCGGTAGCGCAGGAATATTGTGCGGCCCTACGGTGTTCTTTAGGTAGTGTGGTTTTCGAAGTGTTAGTTCGAGGCTCAATATTCGAGGAGGAATCATGACTGATGTTGTTCTTGCCGGCGGCTGTTTCTGGTGCCTGGATGCGGTGTACCGCCAGTTCCGCGGGGTTGAGGCGAGCGTCTGCGGCTATACGGGCGGCGATACTCCCGACCCTGATTATCGTTCGGTGTGTTCGGGTGCGACCGGGCATCAGGAGGCGCTGAAGCTCAGCTTCGACCCGCAGGTGATTGACCTGGATACGGTGTTGGATATTTTCTTCACGAGCCACGACCCGACTAGCTGGGATCGTCAGGGTGCGGATACCGGTTCGCAGTACCGTTCGGTGCTTTTCTACGCGGATGAGCAGCAGCGTGAGGCGTTTGAGCGTGCGGTGGCGCGTGCTCAGCAGCTGTACTCCTCCCCCATTGTTACGGAGATTAAGCCCCTGGGCGTGTTCTATGAGGCTGAAGAGTATCACCAGAACTATTACGCATTGAATCCGGCGCAGGGTTATTGTGCGTTTGTGGTGAGCCCGAAGGTGGCTCATGCGCGCCGTAATTTTGCGCATCTGCTCCGTTAACTACTCTGTTAGCCGGTGCATCCGGTTCAGCCGGAGCGTTTACGTTGTTCACCCCGTAGCTGTCTTTTGTTGTGTGGCAGCTATGGGGTGTCTTCATGCGCCCGGCTATTTGTTGTTCGCCTGCGCTTTAGGGTTGCTATAAGGTACGCCCGGTATGATGGGGGTGTCGACTCACTCCCCCTCGTCCGTTGACCTCACCGAAAGACTGCTGATGACTAGCTCTTCTTCTAAGCCCGTCGCTTTGAGCCGCCGCGCCGTGTTGGGTGCGGGCGGTGTTGGTCTTGCCGCCGTGTTGTCTGCGTGTGCGCGTACGGTGCATCCACCGGTTGTTGCTGAATCTGAATCAGCGAACGCGAGTGCTTCGGTGAGCCCGTCTGCTTCGCCGGCGTTGCCGTCTGCGAATAAGTCGTATAAGGGTAAGGTCACCTTCGATAACTTTGAGAAGAACGGCGAGTACGTTCCTGCCACGGCTGAGAAGAAGGCGCAGAACGTACCCAAACCGATCATGCCGGAGAAGGTGCAGGAGCTGAGTATTGACGGTATCTATGCGCTGATTGGCTATTGGATTTCTAGCTTTAATTATTTGGCGTTGACGGGTGATATTGAGCCGATGAAGAAGACGGATCTTAGCACTGACTACACCAAGGAGCTTGAGCCGATGATTAAGCTCTATGAGACGGGTCGCGGCTGGATTTATGACACGAGCGAGCCGATGTCTGTGTACCTGATGACGGATACTCCCACGCAGGTTGAGGGTGACCGTATTCGTTATTTCTGGCGTGCTCGTTCTCTGGTTGACCAGAATGCGAAGAGGCATCTGACGGAGGGGGACAACCGCGATAAGTCGCTGGCTAGGGCAGAAGATTCTCAGGGGCAGGCGATGAGAATTGTTGTGGAGTATAAGGAGGGTGCTTGGTTTATGAGCACTCAGGAGGATAAGGACGCGGATTCTGCGAGCCCCTCGGCGTCCTAGTGCACTAATTGCAGCTTTTTAGGCCTTTCTTCGCAAAAGGATACAAGTAGAAACGTTTGATACCTATTTGCGCACTTTAGGGTATGATGGGGTTGTCAACTCACTCTATTTCCTTTGTTGACTTCTTTTGAAAGGCTGATAATGACGAGCCCTTCCCCCATCTCTGCTGATATGACCCGCCGCGTGGCGCTGGGGGCGACCGCCGCTGGTGCACTTGCTGCGTTGACCGCTTGTGCCAGCGATATTCGCCCACTGGCTGATGGCTCGGCGTCTAACTCTACTTCCGGTTCTGCTAGTGCATCCGCGAGCGCTTCAGCTAGTGCCTCAGCTAGCGCTTCGCCTTCTGCTTCTTCCGGCAAGCATTATAAGGGCCTCGTGAAGTTTGATAACTTCGAGAAGAACGGCGAGTACGTTCCGGCGAACATGAACGAGCAGAACGTTGACGGCATGTACGCGTTCATTGGCTACTGGCTGGCAAGCTTCAACTATGCAGTGCTGACCGGTGATACTGAGCCGATGAAGAAGGCCGACCCTGCGGATGTGTACGTTGACATGCTGCAGGATTACGCGGTGATGTACGAGAATAATCTGGGCTGGCTGTATGGTTCGGATACCCCGATTACTATTGAGCTGATTAGTAGTGCACCGCAGAAGCCTTCCGGTAGCAGCGCCCTGTACTACTGGCCGGCTTACATGAACTACAGCCCTGATGCGAAGATCCACCTTGAGGGTAAGTCTGACCAGCCTTTTAAGACGGAGGAGAGCCCGAACGGCAAGCTGATGAAGGCTATTGTGGAGTACAAGGACGGTAAGTGGTTTATGCTTACCGGCAAGGAAGGCTCTTCTTCGGCGGCTTCCGATACTTCTTCGAGTTCTTCTTCTATCTAAGCACCTACCCTATAGGTAAGGTCTAACGGCTTAAGATAGGCTTCTCCCCGCTCGCGGTAATGCACCGTGGGCGGGGGTTTCTTTATGTCGAGACTTGGTGATGCTTTGCAGTGGTATTAGGTTGCTTTGTCATCGGCGCTAAATGACGACCGCTGATGGGCATCTGTGTATTTGCCGGTATGATGGGGTTGTCAACTCACTCAATTTCCTTTGTTGACTTCCTATGAAAGGCAATCATGACGAGCCCTTCCCCCACTTCTGCTGGTATGTCCCGCCGCGTGGCACTGGGTGCGACCGGCGCCGGCGTACTGGCTGCATTGACTGCGTGCGCCAGCGATATTCGCCCGACGGCTGAAGGTTCGGCGTCTAGCTCCGCTTCTGAAAGCGCCTCGGCCGCTGCTTCCGCATCTGCTTCTTCGGACAAGTCCTATAAGGGCTTCGTGAAGTTCGATAACTTCGAGAAGAACGGCGAATACGTTCCTGCCACTGCCGAGAAGAAGGCACAGAATGTGCCCAAGCCCCTCGCCCCGGCGAACATGAACGAAGATAACGTTGATGGCATGTATGCGTTCATTGGCTACTGGCTGGCGAGCTTTAACTATGCGTTGATGACCGGTGATACTGAGCCGATGAAGAAGGCTGACCCTGCAGATGTGTATGCGAAGAGTCTGCAGGAACTTACGATCATGTACGAGAACGATCTGGGCTGGATGTACGGTACGGATACCCCGGTTACTCTTGAGCTGACTAGTGGTTCACCGAAGAAGGCGTCCGGTAAGGGTACCCGTTACGACTGGCCGGCATACATGAACTACAGCGCCGATGCGAAGATTCACATTGAGGGCAAGTCTGACCAGCCCTTTAAGACCGCTTCTAGCCCGAATGGCAAGCTGGCGAAGGTTGCCGTGGAATACAAGGACGGTAAGTGGATTATGCTCACCGGCGATGAAGGCTCTTCTTCGTCGGCTTCCGCTTCTTCTAGCTCTTCTGCTGCCTAGGTCTTCTGTCTAGGCCCCACCATAACGGTTCAGGCATAACAGCTTGAGGTAGGCTTCTCCCCCGCCTGCGGTAATGCACCGTGGGCGGGGGCTTCTTTATGTCGAGACTTTGCCGAAACTCTGCCGGAACTCTGCGGAATCTCAGGGAACACCCAGGGGAAAATCCAGCGGATGGCCGGGGTCGGCGGAGGGGGCCTCGGGTACGCTTAACGTATATACATTGACGTACTACATGTGGTCTTTACCTGCAGGTTGTGAGCTTCGTGCTGACGGCTTTGGGGGTGAAGGATCCGACGAAGGACTTCCGATGACTACTTTCTTCACTCGACGTACTGCACTGGGTGTTGCTGTTGCTGGCGCGCTTTCTGCGTTGACTGCGTGCGCTAGCGATATTCGCCCGCTGGCCAACAGTACCGGCTCGGCTTCTCCGTCGGAGGCGGCGACCGCCTCCGAATCTGCGTCTGCATCGGCGTCTGCGAGCGCTTCTCCTTCGGCGTCTGAGAGTGCTTCTGCGAGTGCTTCTGCAGCTTCGGGTCTTCCGTCTTCGGGTAAGTCCTATAAGGGTGCGATAAAGTTCGATAGCTACGAGAAGACCGGTGAGTATGTTCCGGCGAGCGCTACGAATCCGGCTGAGAATATGCCGAAGCCTGTTCCTCCGGCGAATATGAAGGAGCACAGCGTTGATGGTGCGTATGCTTTCTTGAGTTTCTGGCTGGCGAGCTTGAACTATTTGCTGATGACGGGCGATATGGGCCCGATAGATACTGTTTACCATAAAGGCTACGCCTGGGAGGAATATTCCAGCATATTCAAGGTGTATGCGTTGGGTGCTGGTTGGGTGTACGGTACGGAAACTCCGTATATTGTTGAGCTGCTAACGGATGCCCCTCGTGAGGTGCCGGGCAGCGATAATACTCGCTTTATTTGGGAAGGCTATCTCTACATGGATCCCAAGATGGTGCGGCATTATAAGAATCAGCCCGAGAAACCGGCGAGCGCTGATGAGTCGAAGAAGAAGGTGGCGAGGTTCCGTCTGGAGTACAAGGACGACAAGTGGGAGCTGTCTAGCGCCGCGTAGTTGCCGCTTTGCAGGGGGTTCGTTCTCCTCGTGACTTCTCGTGCCCTAAGACCCCGCGCCTGGTAAAACGCTGGGTGTGGGGTCTTAATTTTCTGAACATTCGAGGTGGTCGCGGGGCTATTTGGTGGCTCTCGGGTAACCTTAAAAATATATACATTGACGTACTGATAGGCCTGTACGGGGTGCGTATGCCTGCCGCGGTGTGTGGCGTGATTTGCTCTGTATTGGCTCCAACGAAGGGCTTCCGATGACTACCTTCTTCACTCGACGCACTCTCCTGGGGGTTGGTGCGACCGGTGTTCTTGCGGCGCTGACTGCGTGCGCTAGCGATATTCGCCCGCTGTCGCAGGGTTCCGGCGGTTCCTCTGGTTCGGCTTCTAATGCTGCTTCTGGCGCTACTTCTGGCGCGGCTTCCTCTTCTGCGAGCGCCTCGGCGTCGCCTTCTCCGACGGATGGTCACACTCCCGGCTCGTATGTTGGTCCGATTAAGTTCAATAACTACGAGCGAAACGGCACCTACGTTGCTGCGAATGCGGATGCGCCGGCGCAGAACGTGCCGAAGCCTCTGATCCCGGAGAAGATGAAGGAAAACAGCCCCGAGGGCGCCTATGCTCTGATGGGTTATTGGCTTGCTTCTCAGAATTATCTGATTCTGACCGGCGACGTTGAGCCGCTGATGAAGGCGGATCCGGCGAAGGCTTTTTTGAAGAACTCTAAGACCATGATTAGGCTCTATGAGTCGGGTCTGGGTTGGATTTACGGTTCGGATCAGCCGTACAAGATTGAGATTGCGGAGAATGAGCTTCAGCCGGTTGCTAATAAGCCGGACCGCTACGAGTGGCTTGTGACCGTCGCGTATGATCCAGCCGCCAAGTACCACATTGAGGGTGAGCCTGATGCGACTATCGTTGAGGAGGAGAAGACGATTCCCCACACGACGAAGTTCATCATGGAGTACAAAGACGGCATGTGGCGCATGCTTTTGAACAACGATAGTTAGTTTCCCTCATCTTCTGATACGCACTACTTAAGGATTTTTCATGGCAGCTTTTCTTTCTCGACGTGCCGCACTAGCAGCTGCTACCGGTGCTGGCGCGGCTGCGGCGCTGACAGCTTGCGCTAGCGATATCCGTCCGCTGGCTGATAGCTCCGCCTCCGGTGAGGCTTCGGCCAGTGCCAGCGCTTCTGAGTCTGCGAGCCCTTCTGCTAGCGCCTCTTCGGGTGGTTCTTCTGAGAAGTCTTATCTGGGGCCGGTAAAGTTCGACAACTATGAGAAGAAGGGCGAGTATATCCCTGCGGATGAGACGCATAAGGCGCTGAACAGGCCTAGGCCTCGACCGCCGGTAAATATGTACGAGAATACTGTTGATGGAGCTTACGCGGCCTATAGTTTTTATGAAGCAAGCCTCAACTACTTAGTACTTACCGGTGATGTTGAACCGTTGAAAGAAGCTGATCCTGTTGGCAAGGACGTCAAAGCTTTTCAAGGTTATGTAACTGTATACGAAACCAATGAGGGATGGTTTTACGGTTCGGAGAAACCGGTTCAAACTGAGATGCTAACCCCCCGGCCTGAAAAGGCATCAGGTAGCGACACCCTCTATATTTGGCCTATCAGATTTGTTAGGGATCCTAATGCGATGTCTCGCATTGAAGGGCGAGCAGATGAGCCTATGTTCCCTAGTAAGGCTTTGACTCCTGACCACGCCAAGCTGAAGTTGTCCTATAAGGACGGTAGATGGTTTTATGCCGCCACTAAGGGCGGCGAGCAGAGCACTCCAAGCCCAAGCGCTAAAGCATCGAATGAGGCTACCCCTAATAACGTCTAGAGCATCTTTGCAGAGTTCACCTTAGGGGTGAGGATCTACCTCACTTATAGGGTTAATAAGCTCCAGAGCTTCATCCCCTACCCTACTTATCATTTAAGGATTTTTCATGGCAACTTTTCTTTCTCGACGTGCCGCATTAGCGGCTGCTACCGGTGCTGGCGCGGCTGCGGCGCTGACTGCTTGCGCTAGCGATATCCGTCCGCTGGCTGATAGCTCTGCCTCCGGTGAGGCTTCGGCCAGTGCCAGCGCTTCTGAGTCTGCGAGCGCATCCGCCTCGGCATCTGCGTCGTCTTCCGCTAAGAAGTCGTACAAGGGCGCGGTGAAACTCGACAAGTACGAAAAGAACGGCGAGTACGTTCCTGCCACGGCTGAGAAGAAGGCGCAGAACGTGCCGAAGCCTGTTGTTCCGGAGAAGATGAACGAGGCAACCATTGAGGGCATGTACGAGTTCCTCTGCTACTGGGTGGCAAGCTTCAACTACATGTTCATGACCGGCGATTTCGAGCCGCTTAAGAAGGCTGACCCTGAAGGCCGCTATGCGAACGATCAAGCCAATGCTGTTCTTATCTACTCTTCCGGTAAGGGCTGGGTGTATGACACGGATGCGCCGGTTACCATTCAGCTGCTGACTGATGCTCCCAAAAAAGTTGAGGGCGGTCCCAACCGTTACGATTGGCTCGGACGTATTATCTATGATCCCAATGCAAAGGCGCACGTTGAAGGTCATGACCCTGTTCCTCTGGTTGATGGATCGACCAAGAGCGAGGCGACCAATTTTCCGTTTGATTATAAGGACGGCGCCTGGTTCTTGCTTAGTGATGAAGAAGCCGATTCCCCCTCTTCAGAGGCGAGTAGCGCTAGTGCCTAACCCGCGTTCCTAGCCATTTATAGTGATGAGGGAAGCTCTCGAATGCAGTTGAGGCTGCCTGCGGGAGCTTCCCCTTTTTGTTTGCATGGCCTGCGTACGGTCGTATTGAACTATTCCCCCAGATGAGCAGGTGCCGGCTTTGAACGTGTCAACAAACCTGCTCGGGTACGCTTAAAAGCACACGAACAAACTATTGAGGGGTTCTCATGCCTACCTTCGTTACCCGACGCACCGCCCTGGGCGTTGTTGCCGCTGCCGCGCTCGCCTCCTTGACTGCCTGCGCCAGCGATATCCGCCCGCTGGAGGACCCGAGCGTGGTTGACTCGATGCGCCCCTACAAGGGCGAGTTGAAGTTCAATAGCTACAAGTCCACCGGAACGTATCGCCCCGCAAGCAGCACGAAGAAGGCGGAGAACTCACCCATGCCCGTTCCTCCCGTGAACATAAAGTCAAAGACGACCTCGGGCATGTATGCAGCGCTGGGCTACTGGGTCGCAGCCCTGAACTACCTGACGGTTACTGGTGACGCTACACCGTTCAAGGACGTGGACCTGGACGGTTTCTACGTGGAGAAGATGAAGGCATACGTAGAGTTGTACGCAAAGGGTGAGGGGTGGATGTACGGCGCCGATACTCCGCTCATGGCTGAGCTGACCGAGGAGATCCCTCAGAAGGTTGACGATGAGCAGTACCGTTGGAAGGGTATTGTCCGTAGCCATAAGGATGCTGTTCTCCATTACGTGCCCGAGGACAGGGACATTCGTCTGGGTGAGCCGAGCGGTGGTTCCAGTAACGATGAGGTCACCTTTGTGTTGAAATATCGAAACGATGCGTGGATGGTCACCGTTGAGACGAAGAGTTCCTCGACGACTTCCCCCGGCTCCTCGGGCGGAAGCGATTCTGGCCTCAACGTTTAGGATGCGGCGGCGCAGCAAAGCGGTAGCAGCTCCGGTGCCTCCGTTTAGAACCCCGGCCATATCGTAGTCGTGCGAGAATCTCTGGGTCCCGTGTTTTTCGTCATCTACCGCCGCTTTTACGGCGTTGGAGGCGCACACAACATTGGGCTGACCGCTCCCCTGCGATATTCTGGAATTAGTTCATTTCCGGCACATACTTTATTCACCTCAGAAAGAGCCCCATGTCTACCATGTACACCCGCCGCACCGCCCTGACCGCACTGGGCCTGGGCACCGCCGCGCTTCTTGCCGCATGTTCCTCAAAGTCCTCCGAATCTTCAGCAACCGCGAGCGCATCCGCTACCGAGTCTTCGACCGCAAGCGCTACCGCATCCGTCTCCCCCACCGCGGCGGCAACCACCACCGTTGAGGCTGGCCCCAGCATGAAGGGTGAGGTCGTTCTTGCCGATTACTCCTCCACTGGCACTTTTGAGCCTGGCACCAAGGAGCACAAGGCTGTAAACGTTGCAATCCCGGTTGAGCCGGCGAAGCTGCGTGAGAACAGCGTTGAGGGTCTGCACGCGTTCATCGCGTACTGGCAGGCTACCCTGAACTACCTGCTACTGACCGGTGACGGTGTACGCTTCACGAACATTGACCACACCGGCGACTACTCGACTGTGGCTGAGTTCTTCCAGAGCATGTACGCTTCGGAGAGCGGCTGGGTGATTGGTTCCGAGCGTCCGATGATTCTGTCGCTGACTGCTGACCGCCCGACCAAGGACACCCGCACCGGCTACTACACTTGGGCAACCGAGATGGTAATTGATGGCACTGAGGGTGCTGGCGTGTACAGCAAGACCAATGATCGTGTGCAGCCGCTGACCGAGGTATTCAAGTACCCGGGCAAGCCGGTGGCTGGTCAGATTGTGGCGCACTACCAGGACGGCACTTGGCGCATGGTGCGTCGTGCTCCGGGTACTGCGTCTGCCTCGCCGGTTCCGTCGCTGAGCCCGAGCGCTTCTGCTGAGGGTACTGCGTCTGCGGAGGCGACCGCTGCAGGTTCGGCGGAGGCTACTACTGCTTCTGCTGAGGCGTCGGCACAGTAGGTTCTGGATCCCCTATACCGGATCCCTTATACCACTGAGAAGCCACATGTGTTTCGAGAAGCCACCATAAACGTGGCTTTTCGAAACACATGTGGCTTTTCGCTTTTAGTCTTTCTTGAAAAAGACAGACATAAACAAAAAAGCCTTGATTCCGAAGAATCAAGGCTTTTTCCTAGTGTGACCCCAACCGGATTTGAACCGGTGTTGCCGCCGTGAGAGGGCGGAGTACTAGGCCGCTATACGATGGGGCCGTGAGATTTACATCTCTTTTACCAGGTCTCCCTGGCAACACATATAACTATACAGAGGTTCCTGGAAACAACCAAATCAAAAAGCAGTGAATTGAGTCACATATTTTACACTGAGTGCAAGCCCCACCGCATAGGCTCTTCTCCAGCTAAACAGGCACTCCCCCGGCAGCTATCCGGCACCTCCGCAGCGCCCGCATCCACACCCGCGCCTGCCTCGTTCAGGCGCCACGGCATTACGGCGCCACGGCGCCACAGCATCAAGGCACAAAAATGCGCCCCGCACAGTGTACGGGGCGCATCCACTCAAACTAGAGCAAGAAACTATGCCTTACGGCGGCGAAGCACCATCACAGCGGCACCAGCAATCAGCGCAAACGCACCGACAGCAGCCAGGCTCAGAACATTCTGAGCACCAGTCTTAGCCAGCGAGCCCTTGCTCTGAGGCGCAGACTTGGTCGCCGAAGCGCTCACCTGAGAATCCGAACCGGAGCCCTTAGACTGATCCTCAGACTTCACCGAAGAAGAGTTCTTCAGCGGCGCGGTCTTCGCGGTGGTTCCCAGCTGGTCGTTAGCGTCCTCAGCCTTCGACTGCTCACCCTTCGACTGTTCGCTCTTAGGCTGCTCAGCTGCCGGCTTCTTTTCTGCTACAGCAGCAGATGCGGATGCAGAAGGCTCAGCGGAGGGGGAAGCCGGGAATGCCGGTTCCTCAGCCTCATCGCGATTATCTGCATTGCCGGCATCCTTCGCGTCGTTGACAATCAGCGAAACAGCCGAATCGTAATTACGGTTGGTAGCCACGTCAGAACCAGCGGTGACGGTACCGAGCAGGTAACCCTGGCTGTACTGCATGGTGTTCGCGGGAACACGCAGGGTCGCATCGAAGGAGTACTTGCCGGTGCGCGCGTTGTAGACAAACGCGCTCGCCGGAACGACAGTGGAAACCTTCTGAATGCTTGCCAGTTCGCTATCGGTCAGCTTGTCGAAACCCATCGACCATTCGCCTTCCTTGACGAGGAACAGGCGAATACCTTCAGCCGGGGGCTTCTCAAAGTCGTAGCCGGACACGTGGAAGGTGTAGGGGCGGGTAATGTCGACGGTGCCCTCAGCGAAGTTCAGGGTGGGGTCAATCAGCACTGCGGTAGCCTGCTTCGGGTAGCCCTGGAAGGGAACCTTAGCGGGGTTGATGGTCGCAGTGGAGGTGAACTCACCCTCGGAAACCTCAGCGTGGAACTTCACGATGGAGTTCGGAACCAGCTTCTGCTGCGAGGAAGGAACAGCCTTGCCATTACGATCCACGGTCGCCTTGGAGGTGTAGGTGTCGGTCATGGAGCCGTCACCGGTCTTCGAGTTCAGCACGTAGGGCACTGCCGCGGTGGTGTTAGCAATGTCCTGCTTGTCCACTGCGATAACGGAGCCATCCTCGGTGACGGTCAGGTCGTTAGCCTTACCGCCGTTCATCTCAACCTCACCGATCACGCGGTCGGCCTTAGCGTCAAAGATGGCAATCTTGCCGGTACCGAAATCGGTCACGTACACCAGGTCGCGGTCCTCATCGTTCTCCATGGACAGCGCCTGGGTGCCGAACTTAACGAACTTCTTGAACGCGCCGGTAGTCAGATCGTAGACGGAGATACCGGAGTTCACGCCGTCAACACCCTGCGAGGAGACGTAAATTTCGTTCTCGGAGTGGTCAATGGTGACATCAGAGGGGCGAACCTCAACGGAGGAATTCTCGCCGCGGGTCTGAATAACCTGCTCGGTCTTGAAGGTGTGAGTGTTGATGACGAAGACTTTGCCGCCGGTGCGCTCGGGCACGTACAGCTTGTCGCCGTCAATGGTCATGTTCATGCCAATGTAGCGGGTACCACCATTGGGGGCGCCTTCCAGCTGCAGCTTGGTGACCTGGAAGGTCTTCATGTCGATTGCGGACACATAGTAGCGGCCGGTCACGAACACCTTGCCGGAGTTGTGGTCCACCAGCACGGAGCGGGGGTGCTCAATCCAGTTCGGGTCACTCTCAGAGATGCCGTGGTTAGTCCAAATCTGCTCCATGGTGCTCTGGTCGAACACAGACAGGGAGTTGTCGGTGGTGTTAGTAACCCACACGGTACCGGACACGTCATCAACAGTGATGCCGTACGCGGAAATGTAGCCAAATTCGCCGTTCTTATCCAGCTCGAAGGGAAGCGCCGCCACTTCTTCAATCTGAAGAGTGTCTGCGTTGACACGAGCAATGGTGGAGGCGAGGTCGCCGCGGGCACCCACGCCGACCATCCAGATCTTGTTGGTCGCCTTAGAGTATGCAACCTGGTACTGGCCGGGCAGACCCTGGGTAATCTGCGCGACGGACGCGGAGGTGTCAACAACGCGGCTCAGCGATGCGGTGGAAGGAACCGAGGCGCTGGGGGAAGCGGTCTGATGTGCGGTATTCGGTGCTGCGAAGGAGGCGGGAATCATAGCTGCGCCGGAGATTGCGAGCGCGAGGGAGCCGACGGCGAGCCCCTTCAATGCTTTGCCCGAGGAGGGAGTGAGGTTCAATGTGTGTCCTTCAAATGTGTAACGGAAGTGCTCACATGCCGCATGCGAATGCTAACGAGACACCCGTGAATATGCGGTGACATATTCAACGGCACGAAAAGCAGAAATGCAGGTAACGCATAAATTTACCTACCTTCTAATCCTCAGTGTTTTCCCAGGAAAATACAAGCAGCGACGTGGGTGTGTTTTGTGTTTTTATGAGTGACCCCCAAATTCACCTTCAGTATCACGTGAAGGTTGATGCGCTTCCCAGGTTTTTCCTTGCCCTTGCGGGCAAAAACCCCGGTCACTAGGGGTGTTGTGATGCTTTTATATTTACACATTAATGTAAAAGTTTAGGTGAGGCGCGCCAGTTACATTCACCACGGGTCGCACATTTTTTCAACATTCAAAACCTATATTTTTACAAGCAAGTGCACATATATAAATATGTTTTAAAACCGCCCACCCAGAATAACCCCAAGCAGGCGCACAAAAGGCGGGTACCCCTCCCCCAGATTCGAAGAATCCGAAAGAGAAAATACCCGCCTTCTCACACGTTATATCGAGCATTTAAGCCCGAAAACTAAACGCTACGCTTATGCCTTGCGGCGGCGCATCACCAGAGCAGCACCCGCAATCAGAGCCACAGATGCGAAAGCAACCAGCGGCATCACAGCGTTAGCACCAGTGTTCGCCAAAGCGCCACGCGAAGAGCCAGTCTGCGAGGAACCTGCGTCGCTCTTAGCTACCGAGGAGCCACCAGCAGAGGAACCGCCGTTCTTCACAGCCGAACCGGACTTATCAGCCTTCACAGCATCCGGAGCAGACTTGGAGTCCTGTGCACCGGTCTTAGCGTCAGACTTCGAATCAGACTGAGATGCCTGGTCCTTGGAGGTCTGATCCTTAGCCTCTGCGGTGTTCTCAGACTTAGCGTCAGACTTCTTATCCTCAGGCTTCGGATCTGCAGGCTTCGGATCTGCAGGCTTCGGATCTGCAGGCTTCGGGTCAGCAGGCTTCGGATCTGCAGGCTTCGGGTCAGCAGGCTTCGGCTCCTCAGCCTTCACACCGGTCACCGTCGGGTAACCCGCAAACTGAAGCGAAGTCGGGGTGATACCCACCGGAGCTGCGCTCGCGTCGGTGTCCTTCACGCCAACCTTGAACTTCAGGATCGAGTTAGCCTTCAGCTGCTGAACCGATGCGGGAACGTCGTTACCCTGGCGGTCCTTGGTGGGCAGGGTGGTGTACTCGCTGGCGGTGGTGATCTCGCCGGTGGTGCCGTTGAGCACGTAGGGCAGGGTCACCTTCTCGTCGCGGTCCTTCTTATCGAGGACCAGCACGGAGCCGTCCTTGAGCAGGGTCACGTCGTTCGCGGCTGCGCCGTTCATCTCAACCTCGCCGATGACCTCGTCAGCGCGGCCGTCGAAGACAGCCACCTTGCCGGTACCGAAGTCGGTTACGTACACCAGGTCGCGGTCCTCATCGTGCTCCAGAGCGAGCGCCTGAGTGCCGAACTTGACGAACTTCTTGAATTCGCCGGTGGTCAGGTCGTACACGGAGATACCGGAGTTGACGCCCTTCACACCCTGAGAAGAAACGTAAATCTCATTCAGCGAGTGGTCCACAGCAACGTCGGAGGGGCGAACCTCAACGTTGGAATCCTCACCCTGAGTCTGGATGGTCTTCTCAACCTTGAAGGTCTTGGTATCCACGACGAAGAGCTTGCCGCCGGTGCGCTCGGGCACGTACAGCTTGCCGCCATCGAGGAACAGGTTCATGCTCACGTAGCGGGTGCCGCCGTCGGGTGCGCCTTCGAGCTGAATCTTCTCAACCTGCTTGGTCTTCAGGTCAATAGCGGATACGAAGAAGCGGCCGGTCACGAACGCCTTGCCGGACTCGTGGTCAACCAGAACGGAGCGGGGGTGCTCAATCCAGTTCGGGTCGTCCTTCTTCACGCCCTCGTTGGTCCAGATGAGCTTGAGGGTCTGCTGGTCGTACACTGCCACGGAGTTGTCGGTGGTGTTGGTGACCCAGACGGCGCCGTCCACGTCATCAACAGTCACGCCGTATGCGGAGGTGTAACCGTACTGGCCCTTGTCGTTCTTCTTCACGGGCAGCTCAGCGAAAGCCTCGGTCTGCAGGGTGTCTGCATCCACGCGTGCCAGGGAGGAAGCGAGGCCGCCGCGTGCACCCACGGTGGGTACGAACAGCTTGTGGTTCTTCTTGGAGTAGCCAACCTGGAACTGGCCGGGCAGACCCTGAATGATGTTTGCAACGCTACCGTTTGCGTCCACGGTGCGGTGTGCCTCGGTGGAGGGGGTGGTGGCGTCGGTTGCCTTGGTCTTGGTGGCGGTTGCCGGGTAGCCCTGGAACTCGCGGGTTTCGGGGGTGACCTGCTTGACCT
>ERZ773265.194-NODE-194-length-39509-cov-4.239418_pt1 | contig 39509 bp, 30 predicted proteins | sample MGYA00580512_ERZ773265 | MGnify/ENA primary metagenome ERZ773265 (study PRJEB29015, sample SAMEA2738169) | human oral metagenome | biome: human oral; feature: human-associated habitat; material: saliva | place: China | collected 2183 ... | reverse complement strand
AATCACCACGTCGCCCAGGAAGGCGAAGCTGGCCGAGACACCGCCCATGGTGGGGTCGGTCAGCACCGAGAAGTACGGCAGCCGCTCGGCCCCCAGACGGCTCAGGGCCGCCGTGGTCTTGGCCATCTGCATCAGCGACAGCAGGCCTTCCTGCATCCGCGCACCGCCCGAGGCTGCAATGGAGATGAACGGGCAACGCTTCTCCAGCGCCCGTTCGACGCCGCGTGCAAAGCGCTCGCCCACCACCGAGCCCATCGAACCGCCCATGAAGTCGAACTCGAAGCAAGCTGCCACCACCGGAAGCCCCTCCAGCGTGCCCTCCATCACCACCAGCGCATCGGTCTCGCCGGAGGCGCTGGCCGCTTGCGACAGACGGTCGGTGTACTTGCGCGAATCCTTGAACTTCAGCGCATCGACCGGACGCACGTCCTGCCCCAGTTCCTTGCGGTTTTCCGTGTCCAGCAGGCGCTCCAGGCGCAGCCGCGCGCGCAGCCGCATGTGGTGCTCACATTTCGGGCAGACGTTGAGGTTCTTTTCCAGCTCGGTGGAGTAGAGAACGGCATCGCAGGCCGGGCACTTCACCCAGAGCCCCTCCGGCACCTGCTTGGCGCGGGACGTACTGTTGGAGCGCTTGAGCCCCGGCGGCAGAATCTTGTCGAACCAGCTCATGGATCGGGTTCCTTCTGAATGAGGAATCAGGAGTTTGGGACGGGCCGGACGGCACGCGACGACGCGTCCCGGCCCATCGGCGAATGGGACAGGGTCAGGCCGAAGCCCCCCGCTTCGGGTTGGCATCGATGGCGCTGCGCACCTCGGACAGCCACGCCTGGGCGCGAGCCGGCGCACCGGCGGGATCACCGGCTTCCAGCACCTCGATCAGGCGGCTGCCGATGATGACGGCATCGGCAAACTCGGCCACGCGAGCAGCCGTGGTCGCATCCTTGATGCCGAAGCCCACGCCCACCGGCAACTGCACCGCTTCACGGATGGCCGGCAGTGCGCGTGCCACGGCATCGGTGTCGAGATTGCCGGCACCCGTGACGCCCTTGAGCGAGACATAGTAGACGTAGCCGCTGGCCACTGCCGCCACCTTCTGGCGACGATCCGGCCCGGACGTGGGGGCCAGCAGGTAGATGAGGTCGATGGCACGGCTGCGCAAGGCGGCTGCGTAGTCCCGGGCTTCTTCCGGCGGACAATCCACCACCAGCACGCCATCCACCCCGGCCTTTGCAGCCGCTTCGGCAAAGGTCTCGATGCCCTTCGCCTCGATGGGGTTGCAGCACGATCGGGGTCGTCGGGTCCTCACGGCGAAACTCGGCCACCAGCGCCAGCACCTTGGTCAGGCTCATGCCGGCGGCCAGCGCCCGGTCATTGGCGCGCTGGATGGTGGGGCCATCAGCCGCCGGGTCGGAGAACGGGACACCCAGCTCGATGATGTCCGCACCACCCGCCACCAGCGCGCGCAGCACCGCCAGCGCCTGTTCGGGCTCGGGAAAACCGGCCGTGACATAGGGAATCAGTGCGGCGCGACCCTGCCGCGCCTTCTCGGCAAAAACCGCGGCAATGCGCGGCGAACCGGCATGCCCCGTCGGGGCTGCCTTCGTGTCAGGTGTATTCATGCCAGATGGAACGATATGCGTGCGGATGAAAGGAAAAGGCGCCTGGAACGTGTCCCTTCACGATGGAAGGCGCCCCGGATCATGCCTCTCAGGCCCAGCTCTGGCCCGCGCGCTGGGCCACGGTATGCATGTCCTTGTCGCCCCGGCCCGACAGGCAGACCAGAATGATCTCGTCCTTGCTCATGGTGGGCGCGCGCCGTACCGCCTCGGCCAGCGCATGACTGGATTCCAGCGCCGGAATGATGCCCTCGATGCGGCAGCAGTCATGGAAGGCTGCCAGCGCCTGGGCATCGTCGATGGGCACGTATTCGGCACGTCCCGAATCCTTCAGCCAGGCGTGTTCCGGTCCCACCCCCGGATAGTCCAGCCCGGCCGACACCGAATGCGTCTCGATGACCTGCCCGTCGGCATCCTGCAGCACATAGGTGCGGTTGCCGTGCAGAACACCCGGCACGCCGCACTGCAGCGAGGCCGCATGCCGGCCGGTCCCGATGCCGTCACCGGCGGCCTCCACGCCCACCAGCTTCACGGCGGCGTCGGGAATATACGGATGGAAGATGCCGATGGCGTTGGAGCCCCCGCCCACAGCGGCGATCACCACATCCGGCTGCCGCCCGGCATAGGCCGGCATCTGCACGCGGCACTCCTGGCCGATGATGGCCTGGAAATCACGCACCATCATCGGGTACGGATGCGGACCGGCCACCGTGCCGATGATGTAGAAGGTGTCGTCGACGTTCGTCACCCACACCCGCATCGCCTCGTTGAGCGCATCCTTCAGCGTCTTCGAGCCCGACTCCACCTCGACCACCTTCGCGCCCAGCAGGTTCATCCGGTAGATGTTCTGCCGCTGACGTGCGGCATCGATCGAGCCCATGTACACCGTGCATTCCAGCCCGTAGCGCGCGGCCACCGTGGCCGTGGCCACCCCGTGCTGGCCCGCGCCCGTCTCGGCGATGATGCGGTGCTTACCCATCTTCTTCGCCAGCAGGATCTGCCCGAGGGCATTATTGATCTTGTGCGCCCCCGTGTGATTGAGGTCCTCACGCTTGAGGTAGATCTTCGCACCATATCTCTCGCTGAGTCGGCGCGCGTGGTAGAGGGGGCTGGGGCGACCTACATAGTCACGCAGCAGTGTGTGGAACTCCTCTTGGAAGTCCTTGCTCTCGATGATCTGTAGATACATATCTTGCAGCTCTTTGATGATGGGCTCGAGGATAGAGGGGACAAAGGCGCCACCGAAGTCGCCATAAAAGCCGTTGGGATCTACTTGAAAGGGTGTCATAAAAGTTGGGATTTTGAATGAAAAGTTGGAGCTAAGTAGAGGCCTAAGGCAGGTGACGTCATTTCTGCGGAGCCGTACTCACGACAAAGAGGCTTGCCGTGAGTCACGACAAGCCTCTATTATATGCTGATGATGAATTTACAATAGGGACATAGATGCCTAACTCACGATATTACTATCCTGAGTGCGCCACCAACCTCTATTGTACATTCGATTCGTCATATTCTTTTGTAGCGTACTCGTTGGCCAACGATCCGCCTATTTCTTTGATGAAGCAAAGATAAAATGATTCCTAAATATGAGCAAGCTCAATAGGTCGATTCGCCAAACGACTATCACAGCATACTCGCCCCCCGATAGTGGAGCGGTATGAACCTATATAGGTCGTTGGGCTGACCTATATTGTTGTTGCTCCGCGTAGGGATAAAAGTTGTGGACGAGTGGCAGAAATGTTTGGGCTACGTACGTGGATCTAATATCTACGTACGTGGATATTTGGATTTGCGTGCCTGGTCTTTAAGACCACGTACATAGATGGAGGAAAACCACTGCGGGAAGGCGCTTTTTCCTTCAGAAGAAGGACACCTTTCCCTTCGCTGGATAAGAGGAATACTCGCGATAAGGGGATGCCTTCGCCAGCGTTAGCGATAGATAAGTTCGTGGAAAAGAGAGCGATCGAAGAGCTCCGTAGCGACCTCGTGCAGTAGCTCGGGCGTGAGGGCGGAGAGGCGCTCCTGAAGCACTTCGTCCGACTCAAACGTCCCCGTATGCAGGAAGCTCTTCCCCATCGAGAGGAAGTGCTGCTCCCTTTGCTCCGAGGCAACGATCATCTGACCACGTGTCTGACGTAGGGCCTGCTCCAAGGCTCGCTGCGTCAAGGGCTCGGCGACTAAGCGTGCCAGCTCGGCATAGACCAGCTCGATAGCCTCCGCTTCGGCGCGATGCGATGAGCCGAAGTAGACGGAGAAGAGCCCCGTATCGGTGTAGGGCGTGTAGTTGCACTCGACATGATAGACCAGCCCACGCTGCTCTCGCAGCTGCATATTCAGCCGGGCATTCATCCCGCTCCCGCCGAGGATACTCGCGAGAAGACTAAGCGCCAGACGCCGCGGGTCATAGAGCGAATAAGCGGCACGCCCCAGCAGCACATGGCTCTGCGCCGTATCCCGACGACGTACCACGCGACGCGCCTCTTTATTATATATAGGTATGGGGAGTGGCTCGGGAAGTGCGCTGCTTGAGATGAGTGGCTGGCCTTCGCCAGGGAAGGCCCACTCCGCTGCAGCGATCAAATCATCCATATCAAGGACACTACGGGCAAAGAGCACCATACGCTCAGGGCGGTAGTAAGTGCTATGGAAGCGGCGCTGCGCCTCCACCGTGATGCGCCCCACCGAAGCCTCTGTACCGAGGATGGCATGCCCAAGGCGGTGGGGGCGGAAGACCTGATCCTCGAACTCATCGAAGATCAGCTCCGAGGGGCTATCCTCATACGAATGGATCTCATCGAGGATGACCTCCTGCTCCTTCGCCCACTCCCGCTCGGGGAACGTGCTATGGGCTGCGATATCGAGGATCATGTGCAGCGAGCGCCGAGCATAGCGCGAGGGGGCGATGGCGTAGAGCATCGTCTCCTCCTTCGTCGTATAGGCATTCAGCTCTGCCCCCACGGACTCCATACGCTCGATGATCTGGCTCGAGGAGCGTAGGCGCGTGCCCTTGAAGAGCATATGCTCGATGCTATGCGCCAGCCCATGCCAGCGCAGGCCTTCGTCACGAGCCCCTACGCGCACCCCAAGGCCCACGTAGCTGACTGCCGCCTCGGGCTCTACCGAAGCGATGATCCTAAGCCCCGAAGGGAGCGTATGCATCACACAATGAGTCATCTTCTTAAAGTTCTTTCGTTAGCGTAGACAAAGGTATAGCGTCTCCTACACATCTCCATAGGCACCCTACCAAGCGAATAATCAGAGCCTTATAAAGGTACGCCCCATGGAATACTGATTTTTCCAACGAGATTAACTACATTTGGCGCATAGTAAAGGGCATTTGTACGCATTTATTAGGTCCGCCTCGCACCTGCAGCGTCACCATGAAGTACCCTGCTAGCGAGCATCTCGCAAGAAAATACGTATCACACAGAGGTATGAAAAACATCCTTATCATCGGCTCTACAGGCCAGATCGGGACCGAGCTCGCCATGACGCTCCGCCGACTCTATCCCGTAGTCGTGGCAGGGTACATCCCTGCAGCTCCTCCCAAGGGCGAACTCCTCGAGACTGGTCCTTGTGAAGTGGTAGACATTACCAATCCCCAGCAGATCACCGAAGTCGTACGTCGCTACAAGATCGACACGATCTTCAATCTGGCAGCACTGCTCAGTGCTGTCGCCGAAGCCAAGCCGCAGCTGGCATGGCAGATCGGCCTCGGCGGTCTCTTCAACGTCCTCGAGGTAGCACGCGAGAATGGCTGTGCGGTCTTCACCCCCAGCTCTATCGGCTCCTTCGGTCCCGAGACACCGCGCGACATGACGCCACAGGACACCATCCAGCGCCCCAAGACCATGTACGGGGTGACGAAGGTCTCTGGCGAGCTCCTCAGTGATTACTATCAGAAGCGCTTCGGCGTCGACACACGTTCCGTACGCTTCCCTGGCCTTATCTCTAATGTTGCACCTCCGGGTGGTGGTACTACCGACTATGCTGTAGACATCTACTATGCCGCTGTACGCGAAGGTCGCTTCGCATGCCCCCTGCGCCCAGGCACCTATATGGACATGATGTATATGCCCGATGCCCTGCGCGCCTGCGTCGAACTCATGGAAGCTGACCCCGCACGACTCATTCACCGTAATTCCTTCAACATCACCTCGATGAGCTTCGACCCCGAGGGTATCGCTGCCTCTATCCGTGAGGTGATCCCTACCTTCGAGATGACCTACGAGCTCGACGAACTCCGTCAGGGTATCGCTGACTCTTGGCCTAACTCCCTCGACGATAGCTGCGCTCGAAGCGAGTGGGACTGGAAGCCCCAGTACGACCTGCCCGCCATGACGCGCGACATGATCGAGACCATCCGCCGCAAGGGATAGAGCCCTTCGCTCGCCCCACACGGCACACCAGCAAGCAAAGCACACTACTTAGCAAGCTATACACGAAGAAACAAGGACTATGTTTAAGAACATGAAGAAGTACCTCGCTGAGGAACTTCAATCCATCGACGAAGCCGGCCTCTACAAGCGGGAGCGTATCATCACGACCCCTCAGACTGCCGACATCAAGATCAGCACGGGGCAGGAGGTCATCAACTTCTGCGCCAATAACTACCTCGGTCTCTCCGACCATCCTCGTCTGGTAGCAGCCGCTAAGGCCGCCATGGACAGCCACGGCTTCGGGATGAGCTCCGTCCGCTTCATCTGCGGTACGCAGGACATCCACAAGCAGCTCGAGCAGGCCATCGCCCGCTACTTCCACACCGAAGACACCATCCTCTACGCCGCCTGCTTCGACGCTAACGGCGGGGTCTTCGAGCCCCTCTTCGGCCCAGAAGACGCGATCATCAGCGACGCGCTGAACCATGCCTCCATCATCGACGGCGTACGCCTCTGTAAGGCCCAGCGCTACCGCTACGAAAATGCGAACATGGAAGACCTGGAGCGCGTACTCCAAGAAGCCCAGTCCGCTCGCTTCCGCATCATCGTCACCGACGGCGTCTTCTCCATGGACGGCAACGTCGCTCCGATGGATAAGATCTGCGACCTGGCGGACAAGTACGATGCACTCGTCATGGTCGACGAATGCCACTCGGCTGGTGTCGTCGGCCCCACGGGTCGCGGTGTCGCAGAGCAGTTCAACTGCTACGGCCGTATCGACCTGCACACCGGTACGCTCGGTAAGGCCTTCGGTGGTGCTATCGGCGGCTTCACCACGGGTCCCAAGGAAGTCATCGACATGCTTCGTCAGCGCTCACGCCCCTACCTCTTCAGTAACTCCATCCCTCCCGCAGTCGTCGGCGCTGGCCTCGAAGTCTTCAAGATGCTCGAGGAAAGCGATGCCCTGCACACCAAGCTGATGGAGAACGTCGAGTACTTCCGCGACAAGATGCTCGCTGCCGGCTTCGACATCAAGCCCACCCAGTCAGCTATCTGCGCCGTGATGCTCTACGATGCCAAGCTCTCTCAGGAGTACGCTGCCCGTCTCCTCGAGGAAGGGATCTACGTCACGGGCTTCTATTATCCCGTCGTCCCCAAGGGGCAGGCACGTATTCGTGTCCAGCTCTCGGCTGCACACGAGCGTCACCACCTCGACAAGGCGATCAACGCCTTCATCAAGGTAGGGCGTGAGCTCGGCGCGCTGAAGTAAGTAGAGCGCCTCCCCCCCTATGACACTAAGGCTACCGCCCTGCCCTTGCTATGGGGTAGGGGGGTAGCCTTACTTACTTCGCCCCTTCGCTGCGATGACTGACCTTTTAGCTAATCGCCTGATCGACCTCCTAGCACTGCAGCAGGCTGGGCTGGCGCGTCGTGAGCTCCTGCAGCTCTTTGACCCCACCACGACTGAGCCCGAACTGGCGCTAGACCTCCCGCCGCTGCTTCACGCCTATGAGGCCGAGCTAAGGAGCGGCCGCGCGGCTGCCTGGGCACTCCTCGAGCGCTGCAACGAGCTCGGGATTAGCCTCCATCCCATCTTTGCCCCGAGCTATCCGCAGCGTCTGCGACGCCTCGGAGCAGGGTGCCCATTTGTCCTCTATAGTCGGGGGAATAGCCAGCTGCTGGAGGCGCCGAGCACGCTGTGTATCGTGGGGACACGCCAGCCCGATGCAGCGGGAGCAGCCCGAGCCTACCAGCTGGGCTATGCGGCTGCACGGAGTGGCGCAGTGGTCATCAGTGGCTTGGCGCGGGGCTGTGATGCTGAGGCGCACCGCGGGGCACTCTCCGCGAGAGGGGAGACGCTGGCTGTCGTCGCTACGGGGCTCGATGTGACCTATCCCGAGGAGCACGCCGAGCTCTCGGAGCAGCTCCTCGTGCACGGTGGCCTCATCCTCTCGGAGTATCCTCCGGGCGTCGGGGTCACCCGGGAGCGCTTTGTACAGCGGGATCGCTTGCTCGCGGCACTCGCCGATGAGGTACAGGTCGCGCAGTGCGGCCTCGATAGCGGTACGCTGCATACGGTAGAGGCCGCTCGGCGTCTACATATCCCCATCACGGCCTGTCGCTATTCGCCCTACAGCGAGCAGAGCCGCGGCAATGAGTACCTCCTGGAGTCGGGGCTAGCACGGCCTTTAGATTAAGTCAAAGGCCTCCTCGCCTTAGCCCAAGGGTAGAGGCAAGGGGGATCAAGCGAAGCCCGAGCATAAGGCGAAGGCTCCTGATGGATATCAGTCAGGCTGCCCAGGGACGTCACTTAGCAGCGTGACTGGTATCATTCAGAGGGCTGACGGCTATCCCTCACGGAGCCCCTGCCTTTCCCTTGATTCCCTTAGCGCGTAAAGATAAAGCCCCGAGCACCATGCGGTGCTCGGGGCTTCCCTATATCCTAGAGGAGAGTTGAGGCTAGAAGTTGAAGTAGATGAAGGGCTGGGCATCTGCGCTGCGTATCTGGATGAGCAGGAAGATGACCCCTACGAAGAGCAGTAGCTGCACGAGGAAGCCGCTCTCGGTGATCCACTGGCGCAGCGCCAGCTCCTGCCTGCGGCTCGTGAAGTGCAGCAGGTAGCCCACCGCCAGCATCGCCAGCGGTCGCCAGTAGCCGAGTACGAACTGGTCGAAGATCTCAGGACTGAAGTGATCCTTGATCTGCCCGATGACCCCCAGGGCACTCTCCATGCTGTCGGCACGGAAGAAGATCCAGGCGAAGCAGACCAGGTGGAAGGTGATCACGCCCCCGAGGATGCGCTGGATGCGCCAGGGCTGCTTGCGCCTTAGGCCCATCCAGCTGGTCAGCTGCACGTAGAGCTTGTGTAGCGCGAGTGCCACACCATGGATAGCGCCCCAGAGGACGAAGCGTATGGCGGCGCCATGCCATAGTCCACCCAGCAGCATCGTCACGATGAGGTTGACATAGGTGCGTACGGTGCCCTTACGATTGCCCCCGAGGGGGATGTAGAGGTAGTCTCTCAGCCAGGTGGAGAGCGAGATGTGCCAGCGGCGCCAGAACTCTGTGATCGAGCCCGACTGATAGGGCGAGTCGAAGTTGATATTGAAGCGGAAGCCCAGCAGCAGCGCGATCCCGATAGCCATGTCGGAGTAACCCGAGAAGTCGCAGTAGATCTGCATCGCATAGCCATAGACAGCGAAGAGGTTCTCCACGCCCGTGAAGCGTGTGGGCTCAGCGAAGATCTGGTCGACGAAGTTCGTACCGATGAAGTCCCCGATGATAGCCTTCTTGATGAGCCCCGAGAGGATGAGCGTCAGCGCCTCACCATACTCCGCCTTCAGCAGCTGCGGGCGGCGGTAGATCTGAGGGATGAAGTCACGCGCGCGGACAATCGGCCCAGCGACGAGCTGAGGGAAGAAGGAGAGGTAGAAGAGGTAGTCGATCCAGCGCTTGAGGGGCTTGATCTCCCCGCGGTAGATGTCCACCGTGTAGCTCAGCGTCTGGAAGGTGTAGAAGGAGATCCCAGCGGGGATAAAGTAGTCGCGCGCCTCTAAGGGCACGAGCGGCGCACTTGCCCAGCCAAGGTAGCTGAGGAGCTCCTGCCCGAGGTCGAGGATGAAGTAGAAGTACTTGAAGTAGGAGAGTAGCCCGAGGTTAACGAGGATGCTCAGCGTCACGAGGCGCTTGCGTGTGCTCGGGTCCTCACTAGCCCCCATTGCCCGCCCGATGCAGTAGTCCATCGTCGCAGAGAAGAGGAGGATCAGGACGTACTCACCGCTGCTCTCGTAGTAGAAGAAGAGCGAGAAGAGTGCGACGAAAAGGATGCGTAGTGTCGTCGTGCGCCGCAGCATCATGTATATGGGGAGGAAGAAGAGGGCGCAGAAGAGGAAGAGCCCCGAGGAGAAGATCATCGGGCTCGACTTGGAGAAGCGGAGCACCTCAGGGAGGCGCCCCCAGTCTATGCTGTCGATATAGTCCATGTGTGTGGCTTAGGGCTTAGGCTCGAGCTGAGCGAGGAGCGCCTCGGTGAGCAGCTGCCCCTGGCGCTCGTAGCCCTCCTGAGCGTAGTGTACACGATCCCCGAGGAGGAGACCATCGGCGATCCAGCTCTTGATCCCCTGCTCGCCCCCCATAGCACTATGGAGGTCAAAGGCGGCGATGCCTTCCTCCTGGGCTAGGCGTATCAGGGCTGCGGCGAATTCGCGCGCTTTCGTATTGTAGCTGTAGACGGTCGTCGTCACACGACGGCGACGGCGCTTCTTGCGCTTCCCCGTGTAGACATAGCTGACACTGGCGCTGCGGAAGTAGCTCGGGGGCGGGGTCGTGAGGAGGAGCTTGGTCTTCGGCAGGAGCTCGCGGACGAGCTGGACGAAGCTACGGGCCTGCGCCAGCGCCTCCTCGACATTGGCCTTGGTGCTGTAGGTGTCATTCGTGCCTAGGGAGAGGATGAGGAGCTCGGGACGAAGCTGCGCGAGCTGCTCGGCGTAGTCAGCCGCGAGGTAGTGGCGATAGGCGGCGCCATTGATGCCGATATCGCTGACGAGGGCTCCGCCCTTGCCTGAGAGCAGGGCGCAGCCTGCATAGACCGCCTCATCGCCCTCTGAGAGCTGGGGGCTGAGGCTGGTATCCATGATCGGCGTGCTCCAGCTGAGGGTGTCGGCGACATAGCTGCCGATGGCGAACTGTCCGCGCTGCGCGCCGCTCTGCCCCGTACCCACCAGAGGATAGGAGAGTGCGGAGCGGAGCAGTACGAGCTGACGGAAGGGACGCCCTAGACTGCTGATGGATAGGGTGAAGGAGCGTCCAGCGGGGGCGGAGAGCGAGTAGCCCCCGAGGCCGATGGGACGCGTAAGCTCGCTGCGCAGCACCGTCTCGCCGCTCCAGGGGAGCCCCAGACTGGTGACGCTGTAGTCGCGTGGGGCATTCGACCCATAGAGTCGATACCAGCCGATCCAGCCACGGCCTGCATCCCCGTAGCGCTGCTGCAGCGCTTGGCGCAGTGGGCGTGTCGCATAGCCCGCCTGGATGTGGCTATCGCCGAGCTGTATGATGGAGACGCTGCGTTGCTCGGCTTGGGCGCCCTTGAGGCTCGTGCTGAGCTCCGTGAGGTAGCCCTTGGGAGCATACCAGTTGGGGAAGCTCATAGGGCTGGGGGGCGCGGCCTCGGCGTGACCAGCCCCGAGCATGAGGCTGAGTGCGAGGGCTGTGTATCGTAGCTTATCGAATAGCATCATAGTATTTGGCTTCGAGCGTGAAGGCATCGAGGAAGATCCGAGCGAGCTCTGCTCCGCCGCGATGCGAGAGATGGGTGAAGTCCTTGCTGGCCCAGCCCTTGGCTGCGAGCTGGCCTATGCCCCCGATCTGCAGCACGGCCGAGCGGGTACTCCAGAAGGCGAGCCCCTGTGCTGCCGCTAGGCGTATCTGCGCCTGCTCGAGGCTGCGCACGGCGGGCATGGTGACGACCACCCCATCCTGCTTGGTGCCTCGGTCCGAGACACCGAGCAGGAGGTAGTCGGCACGGCCGGTCTGCTGTCTGAGGTGCTGGATAGCCCCCGCCATCTGCTTGGCGTAGCCCGTGTAGTCGAGCTGCTTGGGCGAGATGATGTTGAGCCCGTACTGCAGGATGATGAGGTCGTAGGGGCGTGCGGCGCAGAAGGCGGCGTTGAGGTCGCTGGCTACGGAGCGCAGGCCCGTGCCCGAGTGGCCTCTTAGGGAGAAGTTGTCCAGCGAGATGCCGCTCTTCCCGTCGAGGGAGATCCCGTAGCAGGTGAGGGCGCTGGCCTCAGCTCCTACACTGAGGTAGATGCTGCGCACCTGCCCTTCGGCGAGGGTATAGCTGCGCATCGCCTCTCCCTCGGTGGCGGGGAGGGTGAGCTCCTGGGACTCGCCACCATTGACCTTGAGGCTGAGGCTGACGGGGCTCGTCGCCTTGTAGTAGATCGTGGCCAGCTCGCAGGGGCGGCTAAGGGTGTAGCGCGCCCAGTCGCCTGGAGCTGCCGTGTAGTAGTGTCCCGTGATGGGGAAGCGTCCCTTGCCGTGCAGCTGGTTGCGCTCACGCCAGCCCTTGAACTCATGGCGTACCGTCTTGCGGAAGCCTGCCGTCTCGCTGCTCATCGGGAGCCAGCCGACGCCGCTACCGCCGTAGCGCTCCTGGAGGGCCTTACGTAGGCTGCCAGTGAAGATGTCGCCCTCGATGAAGGAGTCACCGAGCACGGCGATGCGCACGGGGCGTCCGAGACTCGCGCGGCGGTGGAGCGCGTCGTAGAAGTGGATCAGCGCGTCGTGGTGGGGGCTCATGTCCACGAAGTTATTATGCGCCTGCAGTGTCGAGTCCGTAGGGAGGGCGGCGTCGGTATCGATGCTACCCAGTGGGGCGCGGGGCGCCGCCTGCTGCTCGGCCTGCTGCTCCTGGATGAGCTTGAGGTGGATGGCTTCGCGCTCCTGGGTCACTTGGTCGCCCTTCTTCGCCGCCTGGCTCAGGGCGAGGGCATCGACCTCGGTCTCTGCCGTGCTGTCGGCCGCACTGCGGCGTAGGTCGCCGAGAAGGTCTACCTTATTGAGCTCCCAGGAGCCGATGCGCTCGGGGAGGAAGTAGAGCGCTCCTAGCACGAGGGTGATACTAAGGGCTAGAAGCCAGAAGCGTAGGAGGTAGTCGGGTTGTTTCTTATCCATTGTAGGGGTAGGGTCGGGCAGAGCTCGAGGGGGTAGGAGAGGCCTAGGCCTGATAAATCTTCATCTGGCAGACGGCGCAGTCGAACTCTAGGCGTAGTCTGTTGCCCTCATGCAGCAGGTACAGCGGTTCGGTATAGGGGAGGGGCTTCTTCGTCTCACGCACGCAGTAGCCCAGCTCGTGCTTGATGCAGTGCTTGGTGCACATCAGTTCGGCATCCGCCACGGGGCTGAGCTCGAAGGCATCGGCTGCCTCCGTATAGCCCATAGCCGCATAGTAGGCATGGGCCAGCTGGTTGGCGATGTTCGCACGGTAGTCGGCCTGCTTCATGCGGCGTGGGGGGACGTCGCTCTGCGTCTTGGTGCGCATCAGCGGAGTTTTCTCTGAGGTCAGCGGCGTAAGGGCGCTATCCCAGCACGCGAGGAAGCGCTCGCAGACGGCTCGGCGTAGAGGCGCTAGCAGCGATACGGGGATGAAGGGCGGGGTATCCCCGAGCTCGAGCTGCACCTCAGTGGCTAGGAGGTCGGTGTCGCCGAGCTTGCTCAGCTCCGTGCGTAGGCGCTCGGGCTGGTAGCGCTGGGCGGGCTCGAGGCAGAGCTCAAGGACCTGGCTAGCCTCGATCTCGGGCTTGTCAAGGGAGCGCATCGAGAGCTCCAGTCCGCGCTCATGGAGGCGCAGCGTCAGCGCGACCCTTAGGCGGCGCTCGGCCGTCGGCCCAGCCAGCAGCCGCTCGAAGGCTTGGTCGTAGTTGCGGTACACCTCGCTCCCCTCGGGGATGGACTCGCGGCGTGCTAGGAGCAGCTGCCCACGCTCGTCTACCCGATTGACCTTGATGCCCCCGACCTGGCCTGCGGGGGTGATGAAGAGCAGGCCGTCGCCGTTGCTCATCACCTGCTTGCCCTCGAGGATGAGGCTGCCGCTCTTGCTGCGCTTAGCCTTGCCGAGGTACTCGCCTTGGCTCTTGGGGGAGTGGACGTTGATGACGGAGGCGTTCGGCTTGCTGGGCGTGGCGAGATGGAAGAGGTAGGGGGTGAAGCCTCGGTTGAAGCTCTTGCTGGGGTTGGGCGTGAAGCGATGCTGCACTTCGCCGTAGCTGGCGCGGCAGTAGCGCTCGGGGTAGCGTGCGATCAGCTGGTCGAGGAGCTGGCGGTAGTGTGCCGTGATGTTCTTGACGTAGCTCTCACTCTTGAGGCGCCCCTCGATCTTGAGGGAGGAGGCACCCGCATCCAGCAGCGCTTCCAGCTGGGCCGAGCGGTTGAGGTCACGCGGAGAGAGGAGGTGCTCGTCCTGGCGTATCTGTCGTCCCGAGGCGTCGATCAGCTCGTAGGGCAGACGGCACTGCTGGGAGCACTCTCCACGGTTGGCCGAGCGCCCCGTCAGGGCATGCGAGAGGTAGCAACGCCCGCTATAGCTGACGCAGAGGGCGCCGTGGATGAAGACCTCGAGCGGTACCTGGGTCACCGCATGGATGCGTCGTATCTGCTCTACATTGAGCTCGCGTGCTAGCACGACCTGCTCGAAGCCCAGCGCCTCGAGGTGCTGGACGTCGCTTGGCTCCAGCGTGTCGCACTGGGTGCTGGAGTGTAGCGGGATGGGCGGTAGCTTCATCCGGGTGATCCCCATATCCTGAATGATCAGGGCATCCACGCCTGCACGCCACAGATCCCAGATCATAGCCTCGACCTCGGCGAGCTCCTCGTCGTAGATGATCGTATTGCAGGTGACGTAGATGCGCACCCCGAAGCGATGCGCCTCCTCAGTGAGCGTCCGTATGTCCTCTAGGGAGACCCCAGCGGCAGCACGAGCCCCGAAGCGAGGCGCACCTATGTATACGGCGTCAGCACCATGAGAGATGGCCACGCGCGCGGTGCTGAGGTCACGGGCGGGCGCTAGGAGTTCGATCGGGCGTGGGCGTGGGGCTGTCTGCGGCATCTATTAGGGGCTAGGTGAGGTAGGGCGGTGTGCTGGGCTAGAGCTTCTCGCCGTAGGCTAGGTCGCCAGCATCCCCGAGCCCGGGGACGATATAGGCGTGCTCGTCGAGCTGAGGGTCAATGGCAGCGACCCAGAGGGTGATGTTGTCCTCGGGGAAGAGCTGCATGAGGTTGTCCACTGCCTGCTGGCTGGCGATGATGGAGACTAGGTGTACCTCGGCGGGCTTCCCCTTGGTCAGTAGCGCACGATAGGCCAGCTCCATAGAGCTCCCCGTGGCGAGCATGGGGTCTACCAAGAGGAGGGTCTTGCCCTCCAGTGCTGGGGAGGCGATGTACTCGATGAAGATGTCGAAGTTGAGTCTATCCTTGTACTTGCGGTAGGCCGAGACGAAGGCGTTCTCCGCCTTGTCGAAGTAGTTGAGGAAGCCCTGGTGCAGGCTGAGCCCCGCGCGGAGGATGGTGGCGATGACGACCTGGTCGGAGATCTGGGCACAGCTAGCTACGCCCAGCGGGGTACGTACCTCGCGCTGCGTGTAGTGGAGTCGCTTGCTCAGCTCGTAGGACATGATCTCGCCGACGCGCTCTACGTTGCGGCGGAAGCGCATGGAGTCACCCTGTACAGTGACGTCACGCATCTCGGAGACGAAGTGACAGAGGAGGGAGTTCTCCTCGATGAGGTGTTGGACGCGCATAGTGCTTGTGTTCCTTAGTAGTTGAGGGGATGGGGAGGGGCTACTCTATTCAACGTAGAGCACCAGTCCCTTGAGGTATTCGCCCTCGGGGTGATAGATATTGATGGGGTGATCCACGGGCTGCGTCAGCTGGTGCAGGATGCGCACACGGCGTCCCGAGCTGGCTGCAGCGGTGAAGACCGCCAGGCGGAACTCCTCCTTGGACACCGCCTGAGAGCAGCTGAAGGTGAAGACGATCCCGCCTGGGGCTACCTTCTTGAAGGCAAGGGTATTGATCTTGCGGTAGCCCATCAAGGCATTGCGTAGCACCTTGCGATGCTTGGCGAAGGCGGGGGGATCAAGGATAATCAGGTCATAGACATCCTGGGGCATCTGCTCCAGGTACTCGAAGGCATCCTGCGTGATGGAGCGGTGACGTGGGCAGTCCTTGCCGAAGTTCAGCGCGACATGCTCTTCGGTGAGGTACATCGCCTTGGCCGAGCTGTCTAGTGAGTCCACCTGCTGGGCTCCCGCATGGAGGGCGTAGATGGAGAAGCCGCCCGTGTAGCAGAAGGCATTGAGCACGCGACGGCCTGAGGCGTAGTCCGCCACGAGCTGGCGGTTGTCGCGCTGGTCGATGAAGAAGCCCGTCTTCTGTCCCTTGAGCCAGTCGGGGATGAAGCGTATGCCGTGCTCATAGACGGGCTGCGCCTCGCTGTGCCCGATGAGGAAGCCGTCCTCGGCCAGCTCACGCAGCTCCTGCGTCGGCAGCGTCGTCTCGGACTTGTAGTAGACGGCCTCTAGGGGGATGGGAGCTGCTTCGCTCTGGTAGACCTCCATGAGGACCTCGGCGAGCATCTGGCGGATGAGGTGCATCCCTAGGCTGTGGGCCTGCATCACGGCGGTGCTGCCGTAGACGTCGATGATGAGCCCAGGTAGGCCATCGCCCTCGCCATGGACGAGGCGGTAGCAGGTATTGGGGCACTCTGTCCCCTCGGGGCGCAGCAGGTGGCTACTCAGGCGCAGGCGTAGGGCCTCGCTCAGGCGCTCGCGGTAGAAGGCTCGGTCGATCTCCGTGGAGGGCTCGAAGGTGAGCATACGTACGGCGATGCTCCCCGAGGCGTAGTGCCCGAAGCCTCGGCTGGTGCCGCGGCTGTCGCGTACCTCGACGAGCGAGCCCTCACTGGGCTGCCCCTCGATGCGGGCTATAGCCCCCGAGAAGATCCAGGGATGGAGGCGCTGTAGGGACTCCTCCTTGCGCGGATGTAGATGTACAGTAGGGTACTTCATAGCTGGATGATGGGGGCTAGAGCAGGGCAAAGTAGACGGGCGAGGGATTGGGCTGCTGACGGAGCTCCAGGAATATGCGCAGCGCGGCCCAGGCATCGAGTGCGGCGTAGTGGATCTGTGCGGGGCTGAGCTCCTTGGCCTCCCAGTTGCTCATGCGAGAGGCCTTGCTCATGCGCTCTTTGAAGAGGATGGCGTAGATCTTCTGCAGGCCTAGCTCGCGTATGCCGTAGCCGAAGCAGAGCTTCTGCAGCTCGACGAAGGAGCCGGGCTCGAAGGGGCGCAGACGTCTCAGGCAGCGCACATCGTCCGAGAGGCTCAGGCCGATCTTGAGGATCTTCTCATCCGAGAGGAGGTTCGCCAGCGCTACGGAGAAGCCGATGAGGTTCAGTCGGAAGAGGTAGCAGTCCGTGGGGGTGGCTATCTGCAGTAGCGATACCTCGTAGCGTATGCCCTGCGTGAAGCTCGGGCGCGTCTCGGTGTCGATGCCGATGATCTCGTGGCGGCGTATCTTGGCGATGGCCTTGCGCGCCTCCTCCTTGTCGGTGATGACGTGCAGGGGGACGGGGCACTTAGCTAGGGGGAGTGCCTCGAGTTCGCTCTCGAGGATATGGCTCGGGTAGAGGTAGGGTGGGTGGAGCTGTACCTTGGGCTGCTCCTTGCGGCGCTTCTGCTCCTTGATCTCGGCTCCCTCTGGGCGCTCGGTGCGCTGGGCCTTGGAGCTGCCGCGCTTGCTGCTTTTAGAGGTACTCTTCGTCCTCTTCGTTGTCGTCTGCGTAGTCTTCGTCATCTTCTTCTAGTCGGAGGAGCTGGGTGTAGGTGCGATGGAGCGAGGTCAAGGCCTCGAGTAGATGCGCTCCCCAGTATTCGCGGAAGTAAAGGATACAGCGCCCGATGGCTGCCGGGAGGGCCCGCTCGTTTTCATCGCGCAGCACCCCCAGGAGGTTGCCCACCTGCTGGTAGACATCAGCCAGGTACTCCGAGACGAAGACCGCCAGCGGCGTATCGCTGTACTGCATCTCCTCGCCCTGGCAGGAGAGAAAGCTATCATCCTCGTCCAGCAGGGAGGCGATACCAAGGCGTATACGCTCGTAGCTCTCCTCGCTGACGAACTCAGGGACTAGGTCCTCCTCTGCATTATATAGGTAGTCGGGCAGTCGGAGCGTCGCGTAGTAGAGCTGGGGGAGTAGGCTGAGCGCCTGCTCGATGAAGGGGCGCTTCTCTAGGGAGCGTCCCTCGAGTAGGGCGGCTGTCTTCACCCCAAGGGCAGCAAACTCTAGGACCTCGGTCGTGTAGAGGGTCCCGGTGACTTGTTCCTTTGATTCCATAACGTCTGCAAAAATACCGCTTATTCTGCTAATACTTCTTGTCCTAGCTCAGCGCCCAGGACTAAGCCCGCTTCTGTGCTGCGTCGCTTAGCCCTTACGAGCCGCCGAAGAGCTACACGCAGCTGGGCGTAGGAATCGCCTTAGTCTAGAGGTGTGCGGGCAGGTGCACAGGAAGCGGCGGGGCTTCGTCCAAGCCTCCGAGCTCGAGGCGGGAAGCGAGACAGCGCGGCCAGTGCCTAGCCCCAGCGTCGTGAGGGATATCCCTCGGCCCTCTGACTGGCGTCCCTCAGAGACGGCAGGGACATCCCTCAGTGCCCTCACTGATATCCCTCAGCTAGCCTCCTCTTCATCTCTGAGTAGCGACCAAGGATAGCCCAGCCTCGGGCACACTCTAAGGGGTGCAGCATCATAGGGCTGCCCCTAGCTGGTCCCCAAGAGCTAAGGCCTAAGGTGCCCCACTAGGATGACTTGCTCCCTTTCCTACCTATTATAATAGGGGAGTAGTAGCGAGGAGCAGAAGCAGCCTTGGCCCTTCTCAGCCTCCCGAGGGAGCGGCATAGTGCGCCTATTTGGCTATTTTTGTGCCTACTCAAGGATACGACTAATCTCACCTCTATGATTGCTTACCTCAAAGGACTATATACCGAGTTGAGCCCTACGGCTGTGACCGTGGAGTGCGCAGGCGTCGGCTACGCCGTCTCCATATCGCTGACGACCTATTCAGCCCTCATGGGGCAGCGCGAGGGACGGCTGCTCATCACGGAGATCATCCGTGAGGACGCCCATCTGCTCTACGGCTTCGCTACGAGCGCTGAGCAGGAGCTCTTCCGCCACCTCATGAGCGTCTCGGGCGTCGGGCCCAATACGGTGCGCATCATCCTCAGCTCCTACCCCCCGATGGAGCTCAATAGCATCATCACCCTCGGGCAGATCGAGCCGCTCAAGGCCATCAAGGGGATAGGCCTCAAGACCGCCCAGCGCATCCTCGTCGACCTGCGTGGCAAGCTGCCCCCTATGGACGAACTGCCCGCAGACGAAGCCCGTCCCAGTGGCACCCCAGCCTCTCCGCGCTCGCGCCAGCAGCCGCTCGATACCGCCACGCCCAGCGAGGCCATCAGCGCGCTCAAGATGCTGGGCTTCCCCGAAGCCGCTGCGCAGAAGGTCGTACGCCAGCTCATCGCCTCCGATCCCACGATCTCGGTCGAGGAGCTGATCAAGCAGAGTCTCAAGCTCCTCTAGAGCGCGTGCGTCGGAGCTGTGTCGTCTATGTCGTCTGTCTCGGGCTGGGCCTCGCGTCCAGCTCGCAGCCCTCAGCGGCACAGCGCCTAGCCAGCACCCCCGACAGCACCGCCCTGAGCCTGAGCTACCGAGGCGGGCTCCTAGAGCAGCGCTTCGTTTACGATCCCCGCACCCAGCTCTATCTGCTGACCAGCTACGTCGCGGGGCAGCCTCTCGGCGAGGCCGTGCCCTATACTCGGGAGGAGTATCTGAGGCTACGGGCGCAGTGGGGAGAGGCGCGCTACTGGGCGGAGCTCAATAAGGAGGGAGGCGTACGGGCGCAGGGCTTCGACCCGCTCAGCCTCCGTCCGCAGCGGGTCTCGGCGATTGACCGCGCCTTTGGCCCAGGAGGTCTACAGCTCACCCTTCAGGGCTCTGTAGAGCTGAGGGGTGGGGTGCGCAGTGTCGTCAATCCCAATCCGCTGCTCAGCCAGCGGGCGCGTCGGAGGGAGGACTTTGACTTCGGCGAACAGATCCAGGCCAGCCTCGATGCCCGCCTCGGGACCCGCCTCGGGCTCAAGCTCCACTACAATAGTACCTCTACCTTCAGCGTCGACAGCCGGCAGCTGCGCCTGCGCTATGAGGGCCGAGAGGATGATATCCTGCGCTTCGTCGAGCTGGGGCACGTGCAGCTCCAGTCGCGCAATCGCCTGATCCATGGCGGTGGCTCGGCACTTGGGCTGCGGGCGCAGATGCAGTTGGGACGCCTGACGGCCGACCTGCTGGTGAGCCAGCAGCGCAGCCAGCTGCATACGCTCCAGACGCAGGGCGGGGTGCAGACGCAGGAGTTCAGCTGCCGCTCCAGTGACTATGATGCCTCGCGGCACTTCTTCCTCTCGGGCTTCTTCCGTGCACGCTATGAGGAGGCGCTGCGCCAGCTCCCGCACGTGCGCTCAGCAGTGCGTATCACGCGTGTGGAGCTCTGGGTGACCAATAGGCGCGGGGACTACAGCGCCTCGCGTAGCCTGATGGCGCTGGCGCAGCTGGCCGATCCTGCCCGAGGGGATACGCGGCAGCCCCCGCACAACGAGATGGGCTGGGGCTACCGCAGGCTGAGTGCCCTACCTCAGCTCCGTACGCTAGGCGGCGTCGAGACGACGCTGGCGGAGACGGGGCTACGCGCTAGCTGGGACTACGAGGCGCTGGAGCATGCGCGACGTCTCGAGCCCAGCGAGTACACGCTGCAGCCCGAGCTCGGCTACATCAGTCTCAAGACGGCGCTAGCGCCCGACGAGGTGCTGGCGGCGGCCTTCGAGTACAGCTATGAGGGACGGATCTATCGAGTGGGGGACTTTGCTCGTGGTGACGTGGGGGCTCAGGGTGGGCGCCTCTTCGTCTCGCTCTTGAAGGGGACGGAGCCGAGCCCCGAGACGCCCTACGGCTCCTTGATGATGCGCAATGTCTACCGCATCGGCTCGGGGACGACGAAGCTCGAGCCTAAGGGCTTCGAGCTCGAGATCAACTATCAGGATGCCGCTACGGGGCTTAGCCTCCCGTACCTAAGTGAGGGTCCGCTGAAGGGGCAGGCGCTTCGTAGCCTCCTCGGCCTCGACCGCCTCGACCGTAGCGGGGCGCAGCGCTCTGATGGGCACTTTGACTTTGTCGAGGGCTACACAGTGCGCAGCAGTGAGGGGCTCATCATCTTCCCCACGCTGGAGCCCTTCGGGAAGACCCTCGAGGGGCTGCTGGGCTCTGAGCCATGGAAGGGGCGCTACAGCTACCCCGAGCTCTACAACCAGACGAAGGCAGAGGCTGCGCGCGTGACGGCCAAGGACAGATACCAGCTGCGGGTGCGCTACGAGGGACGTAGGCTGGGGGAGCTCGACCTCGGGCGCCGCGAGGTAGACCCCGAGTCCCTGCGTCTACGTGCTGCAGGGCAGGAGCTGAAGCCCGGAGTCGACTACCTCCTCGACGCTAGCGCGGGTAAGGTGCGCATCCTCAACCAGCAGCTCCTCGAGAGCAATACCCCCATAGAGGCCTCGCTGCAGGGCGCCGCCGAGCAGGCGATGACGCGCCGCAACCTCGTGGGGCTGGAGCTTAACTACGAGCTCAGCAAGCAGCTGAAGCTGGGCGCGACCCTCATGCACCTCAGCGAGCAGCCTGGGAGCAGTCGCCTCCGGGTGGGGCAGGAGCTGCTGCGCAATACCATGTGGGGCGCGCATCTGAGCTACGAGGCCGAGAGCATGCGCCTGACTGACTGGCTCAATAAGCTCAGCTGGGGGCACTTCACCGTCCCCTCTCGCATCCAGCTGACGGGGCAGTTCGCTCAGCTCCACGCAGGGGCGGGGACGGACGGCTATGACGATGGGGCGAGCAGCTTGGACGACTTCGAGCAGGCACGCAGTGGCATCGACCTGATGAACCCGATGAGCTGGCACCTCGCCGCTACCCCCGTGACGCTCAGCCCGCGCTCGGGGCAGGGGCTGGAGCAGAACGGCGAGCGAGCGCTGCTCTCGTGGTTCAGCATCGACCCGATATTCTCGCAGCACCGCAGCAGCCAGACCCCCGCCTACATACGCAATAACCCCGACCTCGTCAGCAACCACTTCGTCCGCGACGTGCTGAGCTCGGAGCTCTATCCCTACCGCGAGCAGCTCCTCAGCCAGGCGAGCTATCTCCCGACGCTCTCCCTTAGCTACTACCCTCGGGAGCGCGGCCCCTACAACCTCAATGCTGCCGCCCTCACCACCGAGGGCTATATTGCCGAGCCCGAGCGCAGCTGGGCGGGGATCACGCGGAGGGTAGACCAGACGGACTTCGATCAGGCGGGGATTGACTACCTTGAGTGCTGGCTGATGGATCCCTTCGTCTATGAGCCTACAGCCCGTGGAGGCTCGCTCTTCATCAACCTCGGGGAGATCTCGGAGGATGTTCTTCCCGATGGCTACAAGTCCTATGAGAACGGCCTCCCGCTGACCGACGATCCTGCCTCGACGCGCAGCACGCTCTGGGGGCGCGTCTCCACACAGCCCAGTGTGGGCTATAGCTTCGCTACCTCAGCCGAGGGCCTGAGGAAGCAGGACGTCGGTCTTGACGGCCTAGCCTCGGCGGCCGAGCAGAGCCATCCCAGCTACGGCAGCTATCTCGCCCAGCTGCGCAGCCGTATGAGTGCCACGACCCTCACACGGTGGGGACAGCAGCCCAAGAGCCCGCTGCGGGATCCCGCAGGGGATGACTTCCACCACTACAGAGGCTCTGACTACGATGCCGCTCAGCTACCCATCCTCGAGCGCTACAAGTACTATAATGGTACGGAGGGCAACTCGAAGGATGCCGACTATGCAGCCAGCGCGAGCCCCGACACTGAGGATATCAATAGAGACAATAGTCTGAACGAGGCCAACCGCTACTACGAGTATGAGGTCAAGCTAAGCCCCGAGACACTGCGCGTCGGGCAGGGCTTCGTCGTCGGCGAACGTAAGGTCGAGGTGCAGCTACGCAATGGGCAGACCTCGGAGGTGCGCTGGTACCAGCTGCGTATCCCGCTGCAGTCGCCTACGCGTCGGGTCGGGGGGATCGAGGACTGGCGTAGCATACGCTTCATGCGCCTTTATCTAAAGGGCTTCGATAGGACGACGCAGCTGCGCTTCGGGGCACTCCGTCTGATGCGGGGGGACTGGCGCGCCTGGCAGGGGAGCCTCGGGGAGGAGCAAGGGACGTCAGCTACTGCGTCTCCGAGCGCAGAGGATGGCGGCCTGCTCGTCTCCTCGGTCAATATCGAGGAGCATGGCGATCGCCGCCCGATCAACTACGTCTCGCCTCCCACCAGCGCCCGCCAGCTGGGGCAGCGACTAGGGCAGAGCCAGCTGCAGAACGAGCAGGCGCTCTCGCTCAAGCTCCGTGAGCTCGAGCCGCAGCAGGCACGCGCCGTCTACCGCAGCGTGCAGTACGACCTCAGACGCTACGGGCGCTTGCAGCTCTTCGTCCACGCCGAGCAGCTCCTCGAGCAGCCGACGGACACCCAAGACGATGAGCTCCAGCTCTTCCTCCGTCTTGGCTCGGACCACACGCGCAACTACTATGAGTACAGCCTCCCGCTCAAGCTCACCGCCCCGGGGCGCTATGCCAACGAGCTGGCCTCTGACCGCGCTCGGGTGTGGCCCCTAGCCAATATGATCGACCTTGCCCTAGAGCAGTTGCCGCAGCTCAAGCAGCGACGCAATGCTCTCGCGGCTACCCGCCCCGAGCAACTCTATCGGCGCTACAGCGAGCCTGACCCTGAGCACCGAGCGGCCGAGTGGAGCGTGCTCGGCAACCCCAGCCTAGCGCATGTCCGCTCGCTGATGATCGGTGTGCGCAATCGTTCGAGGCAAGTGCGCAGTGCCGAGATCTGGGTCAATGAACTTCGTGCCAAGGACTACAGCGCTCCTGGCGGCTGGGCAGGTAGCGGCCAGCTGGGGCTGCAGCTCTCGGACTTAGGTACGGCTAACGTCAGCGCGCACTATCAGTCGGCAGGTTTCGGCGCTATAGACCAGGCGCGCTCGCAGCAGTCCTTGGAGTCACGCAAGAGCCTAAGCCTCTCGCTGCGCGCCGACCTGGGGAAGCTCCTTCCGCAGGGGGTGAAGCTCCGTGCCCCCATCTACTATGCGCTCAATAGCGAGGAGGCTCGCCCCGAATACGCCTCGGGGGCGGAGGACCTACGCCTTAGGGAGGTGCTGGATGCCGCACCTACGGAGGCGGAGCGGCGAGCCCTCCTGCAGCGCAATCAGCGTGGGCGTAGCAGCCAAAGCCTCTCGCTGACGGGGCTTCGCCTCGAGCAGCGCTCCCGCAAGGCCATGCCTTACGACCCAGCTAACCTTTCCCTTAGCTTTACGCAGAATAGCAGTCAGGAGCACAGCCCCGAGACGGAGTACCGCCGCTCGCTCGACTGGCAGGGGAGCCTCAACTACGACTATAGCCCGAGCTGGGAAGCCTGGCGCCCCTTCCGTAGCCTCTCAGGTACGGGAGCCTGGCGGCAGTTCCTCAGGCAGTACGGTCTCAAGCTCTGGCCCGAGAAGCTCAGCCTACAGACCAGCATGCAGCGCCACTACGATGAGGAGCAGCTGCGCAGCATCACGCCGCAGGGCGTAGAGCCTAGCGCCGTGGCAGCCAGCTGGTCGCAGCTCTTCCTCTGGAACCGCCGTCTAGACCTCAGCTGGACGCCACTCACCGACCTCCACCTTAGTCTACAGGCGGGCACCGATACACGTATCGAGGAGCCACACCGTCAGGTCAATCGCCAGCTCGACCCCGATGGCTGGCGGGTCTGGCGCGACTCTGTCCTAGAGAGCATCGCCTCGGGAGGCACGCCGCTGCACTATGGCCAGCAGACGAGCCTCAGCTGGCAGCTCCCGACGACACGCATCGCGCCGCTCTCCTTCCTCACGGGGCAGCTCAGCTATCATGCTAGCTATACCTGGGATCGGGGTACGCTGCTCCCACTAGAGACCGAGCAGCTGAGCAATAGCCTAAGTAATGAGGGAAGTACCGAGCTGCAGCTACGCCTGCAGCTACGCAAGCTCTATCAGCAGATCCCCTACCTGCGCCGCCTCGAGCAGCGCTATGGCTCGAGTGCCAGCGGCAAGCCGCAAGGAGTGACCTCCTGGCTCGACCGACTCGTCTACACCCTCCTGATGCCGCGGGAGCTCAGCCTCCACTGGCGACAGAGCCAGCACAGCCTCGTCACGGGCTACCTGCCCCTCATCGGGAGCCTAGGGGGGCAGGCACAGCAGGCTGGCGGAGGTCTTAGCCCAGGGCTACCCTTTGCCCTCGGGCTAAGCACGCTCGAGACGCTAGAGCAGATGGCGCGTCGTGGAGAGCTAGTAGGAGACGCTAGCTATGCCCGTCCGCCCGTCTATAGCCTGACGCGTAGCCTAGACCTCAAGGCGACGCTGCAGCCGCTGCGCGACCTCACGATCACCCTCACAGCCAACCACACACGCACCGAGCGCACCGAGCTCCAGTACTACTATCCCGAGGCTCCACGGCTCTACGGAGGGGACTTCACGATGACGACGATCGGCCTCAGAGGCTTCTTCGCCCAGCCTCGTCTAGAGGCAGGCTATCGCTCGGCGAGCTTTGAGCGCTTCCTCGACTATAGGGCGCAGATCGCCGCGCGACAGCGTGCCCGCAGTCCCGAGCCCTTGGCGCAGCTGGAGGCGAATGACCCCGCGGTCTTGATCCCCGCCTTCCGTGCCGCCTATGGACTCACTGGAGGAGCCGAAGGCGTGAGCCTCGAGGCGCTGCCAGGCCTTGGGAGCCTGCTCCCCAACTGGAGCATCTATTATTCAGGCCTTAGCCGCCTGCCGCTCCTTAGCCGCTACCTGCGGAGCGTCGTCCTGCGCCATGCCTATCGCGGCGTCTATACGGTCGGGGCCTACAATAGCTTCGGTGACTGGCAGGGCACAGAGCCTGACAGGCTGGGACTACGACCTCAGACGGAGGGCAGAGCACCGCGACTCAGCTACGCCTATGACCTCGGGAGTGTGGCTCTGCAGGAGAGCTTCTTCCCGCTGATCGGGCTGGATCTGACCTGGCTTAATGGGCTTGGCCTCAGCACGCAGTGGCGTCGCAGTCGTGGCCTCGTGCTCGGGCTGAGCGCCCAGAGTATCGTGGAGACCTTCTCTGACGAACTGGCGCTGGATCTCGGCTATAAGGTGGCTGATCTCACCGAACTCTTGCGCCCTGGGCGCAGCCGTCGACGGAGCCCGAGAGGGGCTGTAGGTCGCGGCCTTATCCTTAAATCCTACTACAGCTACCAGCGCAGCCTAAGCCTCATCCGCCGCATCGAGGAGCTCTACACGCAGAGCCTCGCGGCGACAGACGAGCATCGCCTGCGCTTCAGCGCTGAGTACGAGCTGAGCAGCCTTATCAGCCTGCGTGCCTACTACGAGTGGACCCGCAGCCGCAGTCAGGTCAGCAGCTATGCCTTCCCCATCACGCTGCGTAGCTACGGTCTCAGCCTACGTCTCTCGCTTCCTAGCTCGCTAGGACGCTAGGGACTAGAGCTGTCCTGTCCTAGCCCAAGCGCCTTGCCTCCGTCCTCGTCTTTATGGGTGAGGAGGGAAGCACGCTATATCGCACTGCGCTGTGGGGTAAGGGGAGGGGCTGGTGAGGGATATCAGTCAGCGCGCTGAGGGACGTCCGTGACGGGCGCGAGGGATATCAGTGAGTTGGGCTGAGGGATAGCCCTCACGGGAGGTCGGACGAAGCGCTTGCTTCTTCCCTAGCTTCATGCCAAGGCAAGTACCCCCTATCCTTTTGTGATCTAAGGCATGCTCTGAGCCTTAGCTCCCTGCCGGGTGGCGCGAAGGGGAGGCTTTATTCCTGCTATTTCGTGGACTCGTTGGGGAGGGGATAACTGAAGCCTGCGAGCAGGGGGTAGTGATCGCTGTAGCCTCCATGGTAGTAGGTGCCGAGGTAGCTGCGGCGTGGGCGGGGAAAGTCGCTCCGCTCCTTCACCTCCTCCCCGAGCCAAGGGAAGAAGACTACCCTGCTGGAGTGGGGCAGGTAGCGTAGCCCCTTGGGCTCCTGCTCCAGCAGCGAGGCGGAGGCAAGGATCTGATCAAGGTAGCTCCATATCCCTTGATAGCAATAGCTGCCTGGGGGCTCTCCCTCGCCTTGCCGCGGCTCTAGGTAGTAGAGCTTCGCAGGCGAGGCTTGCATCGCAGCATCGGATGGATAGGGCTGCGCTCCGAGGATACGCCGCGTCGGGGCTTCGTCGGGTGTCCCATTGAAGTCCCCGAGGATAAGGATATGGCAGCGAGCACCCTCTACCGCTTGCTGGAGGAGCGGCTGGCAGCGCGCAGCTAGGATGGAGGCGGCGTGATCTCTATAGGCTTGGCTGTGTCGCGCCCCGCCTCGTCGTGAGGGCAGGTGGCAGACGAAGATATGGAGGCTGTCGCCAGAGGGGAGCCTCCCGAGGGCGTGGAGCAGCGGGCGGGTGGCTAGCGGCTCGGCGCTAGGAGGCTGTAGGTCGATTTGCTCCCAGCCAAGCAGCTGAAAGACCGAGCGGCGGTAGAGCAGAGCGACATCTATGCCGCGGCGATCGGCGCCCTCCGTGATCAGGTAGCTGTATTCCTCAGAGAGGTGCGTCTGTAGCCGAAGAAGATCCTCCAGACAGCGGGCACTCTCAACCTCGACGAGGCCGATGAGGTCAGGCGAATAGAGGCCCTCACGCGCCGAACTGATGACGGTGGCGACCTGCATGAGCTTGGTGTAATAGCGTGTCTTCGTCCAGCGGTAGCTGCCCTCGGGGAGGAAGTCTTCGTCCGCCTTGGAAGGGTCGTCCTCGGTGTCGAAGAGGTTCTCCACGTTGTAGCTCATGACCCAGAGCTCCGCGCGCTGCTGGGCCGCTCCTTCTGTACTGCCTAAGAGGATGACGAGGAGGAGTAGGCTAAGGCGGAGGGCAGAAGGGCGGCGAAGGAGGTGGAAGGTGTGGGGCGCGGGAGCTGTGGTGTCGTTCATGGCTAAGGTGGGGGCGCTCTAGCGCTGGAGTCTACTGTAGAGCTGGGCGATGCTGAGCCCCAAGACAGGGTGCCGCAGCGTAGGGGCAAGCTGCTGGAGTGGCTCGAGGACGAAGTCCCTGAGGTGCATCAGCGGGTGCGGCAGGGTGAGGCGGGGCGTCTCGAGGACGAGGTCGTCGTAGAGCAGGAGGTCGAGGTCGATGGGGCGGTCTTGGTAGCCTGCGGCTGAGCTCTTGGTCTGACGTCCGAGCTGCCGCTCGATCTCCTGCGTGCGCTCTAGGACTGCTAGCGGGCTGAGCTCGGTCTCCAGCTCCAGCACGGCATTGAGGAAGGGGTGGGGGCTCGAGAAGCCCCAGGGAGCGGTCTCTATATAGTCCGAGCAGCCCGTGACCCTCCCGAGGGAGGCATCACAGGCTGCTCGTGCTGCGTCTAGAAGGGCCTTGCGGTCGCCTTGGTTACTCCCGAGGGCAAGGTAGAGCTTCGCCATGGGATGCTTAGCGCTAGGCCTTAGTCGAGGATGAACATCGCGTCTCCGTAGGCGCCGAAGCGGTACTTCTCCTTGATGGCTACCGAGTAGGCGTGCATCACATGCTCGTAGCCACCGAAGGCCGCGGCCATCATCAGGAGGATGGACTTCGACATGTGGAGGTTGGTCACCAGGCGATTGGGGACGTTGAACTCGTAGGGGGGGAAGATGAAACGGCTGGTCCAGCCGTCGAAGGGCTTCATGTGGCGCTGCGTGCCCGAGGCCGTCTCCATAGCGCGGAGGGTAGAGGTGCCGACGGCGCAGATGTTGCGTCCCGCATCGCTGGCCTTATTGACGATGGTGCAGGCCTCCTCGGGGATGATGATCTGCTCACTCTCCATCTTGTACTTCGTGAGGTCCTCTACGTCGATGTCACGGTAGTTCCCCAGCCCGTTGTGCACGGTGATGAAGGCCTTGTGGATGTCGCGGATCTCCATGCGTAGCAGCAGCTCGCGGCTGAAGTGGAAGCCTGCTGCTGGGCCGATGACCGCACCCTCGTTGCGTGCGAAGAGCGTCTGGTAGCGCTGCGAGTCGTCGCTGGTAGGCGTGCGGTTCATATACTTAGGCAGTGGTGTCTCGCCCATGCTGTAGAGCATCTGGCGGAAGGTCTCTTGGTCGCCATCGTAGAGGAAGCGCAGCGTACGGCCGCGTGAGGTCGTGTTGTCGATGACCTCGGCCACGAGTTCGTCGTTCTTGCCGAAGTAGAGCTTGTTGCCGATGCGGATCTTACGAGCGGGGTCGACGACGACGTCCCAGAGCTTGAGGGCGGGGTTGAGCTCGCGTAGGAGGAAGACCTCGATTTGGGCGCCCGTCTTCTCCTTATTGCCGTACATGCGGGCAGGGAAGACCTTGGTGTCGTTGAAGACGAAGACGTCATCCTTCTCGAAGTAGTCGAGGATGTCCCTGAAGTGTCGGTGCTCGATCTCGCCCGTCTGGCGGTGCAGGACGAGCATACGGGCATCGTCGCGGAAGGCAGCGGGCTTCTTGGCGATGAGCTGCTCGGGGATGTCTAGTTCGAAGTGACTTAGCTTGGTATCCTTCATATTGTATCTTCTCTGTTTCTTGCTTAGTTCGTGGCGCAGGCGGCGGCTTCTTCGAGTGTCATCACCTGCTCGTGGAGGAAGTGCTCGAGCTCCTCGAGGGTGATGCACTGGTCTATGCTGTAGTCACCCACACGGGTGCGTCTGAGGTCGGTAAGGTAGCCTCCCGAGCCTAGGGCCAGCCCGATGTCGCGGGCAAGGGCACGTATGTAGGTGCCCTTGCTACACAGCACGCGGACCTTCAGATCAGGGAGCTGGCACTCCAGCAGCTCCAGCTCGTCGATGATGATGGGTTTGGCCTTGAGCTCGAAGTCGCGTCCCTTGCGAGCCAGATCATAGGCGCGACGGCCATCCACCTTGACGGCGGAGAAGGTCGGTGGCACCTGGTCTATAGGGCCTACGAAGCGCTCCAGGGCCTGGGCTACCAGCTCGGGGGTGATGTGCTCGGTGGGGAAGTGGGCGTCGGGCTCACTCTCGCGGTCGAAGGTCGGGGTCGTCGCCCCGAGGCGGATGTCCGCGATGTACTCCTTGCGTCCCGCCTGCAGCTCCTCGATGCGCTTGGTGTGGCGTCCTGTGCAGAGGACCATTACGCCGCTGGCCAGCGGGTCGAGGGTCCCAGCGTGGCCTACCTTGAGCTTCTTGATGCCCAAGTAGCGGCAGCACTCCTTGCGTACCTTGTTGACGAGCTGGAAGGAGCTCCAGGTGAGGGGCTTGTCTACCGCGAGGGTAGCACCGGCTACGAGGTCTAGCTTCTGCATGGAGGCTTAGCTGAGCGAGAGGTCTGCGCCTAGGAGGAGCGCCAGGGCGACGATGAGCGCCAGGGCGATGCGATAGTAGCCGAAGAAGCGGAAGCCGTACTTGCTGACGAAGCCGATGAAGAATTTGATGGCCAGCAGCGCTACAATGAAGGCCACGACATTGCCTACGAGGAGCGTATCCCAGTTGTCGCGGAAGACCTCTACGCCTAGCTCCTTGTACAGCTTGTAGCCCTTGAGCAGCGTAGCCCCTGCCATCGTGGGGATGGCGAGGAAGAAGGAGAACTCGGCTGCTTGTCGGCGCGTGAGCCCCTGCTGCATGCCCCCGACGATCGTCGCCATAGAGCGCGAGACGCCTGGGATCATCGCCAGGCACTGGAAGAGCCCGATGATGAGGGCGTTCTTAGGCTTCAACTGGCGCTCGCCGTGCTCAGGGAAGAGGCGGTCGATGTAGAGCATGAGGATCCCCCCGAGGAAGAGCATCACGAGGACGACCCAGGTGCTGCCCAGGAGGGTGTCGATGTAGTCATTGAGCAGCAGCCCCAGCACTGCGGCGGGGATGCAGCCTAGGATCATCAGCCCGTAGAGAGACCAGCCACCGAGGCTCGTACTGCTGTCGGGCTGTAGGCCAAACATAGGGAAGGGGAGGAAGCGACGGAAGTAGTAGACCAGCACCGAGAGGATGGCACCGAACTGGATCATCACCGTGAAGGCCTTGAGGTAGGCCGTGCTCTCCATGCCCAGGATACCCTCGGTGAGGATCATGTGCCCCGTAGAGGAGACAGGGAGGAATTCGGTCAGACCCTCGACGATGGCGAGGATGAAGCTCTGTAGTATCGTCATGCTGCGTCCTCGCCTCCCTTTTGATGATGCCCACGGGTGCCGCCGGCTAGGATAGCATAGATCATTAGCACGAAGCCGAGGACACAGATGATGGGTGCCACGACAATGCGCTGCGTGCTGAAGATCTCGGCGCTGAAGGCCGTCGGATCAGTACTCTTACCTCCCGCCATCAGGAGGAAGCCCACGAGGATGAGCAGCACGGAGGCTCCCATCAGGGCGTAGTTTTTTTTGCTGTAGAGCATAGCTGGGGATATTACTTGCTCAGCAGAGAAGGGCTCTGGGGCGCTCCCCGCTGCATTCATTGGAGTCTAGAGGAGATGGATCTTGGCCTCCTCCATGTGGATGTACTTACGTGTGGCGATCCAGGAGGACAGGCAGCTGACGAGTACTCCCACGAGGAGGACGCATAGGGCGATGATGCCCAGCTGGAGCGGGCTGCAGAGCTGGAGCAGAGCGTAGCCGAAGAAGTCCTGGCTGAACCATGCGAGCCCCGCGATCAGCCCGAGGGCGATGACACCCCCGCCCAGCCCGTCGAGCATGGCGCTGCCGATGAAGGGGCGGCGTACGAAGCCCGGCCGTGCGCCGAGGAGCGACAGGGTACGGATGCGCATGCGCTGCGAGTAGATGACGAGCCCCGTAGCAGTATTGATCTGCAGGAAGCTCACCAGAAGATGGAGGCCGAGGAAGGCCCAGAGGATGTAGCGGATGGTCTGTAGATTGCGCGCAGCGCTGCTCCACTGCGTCTGCTGGTCGCTGTAGCCCTCGGAGCGGCGTAGGATGGGCTCGCGCTTCATCAGCTGCTCGAGGCTGTCGGGATGGGTGTAGGCGGGCTGCAGGTAGACCTTCAGCAGAGGCTGCAGCGGGTTGTAGCCCAGTAGCTTGGTGGGGTCCTCTCCGAGGAGCGAGGAGAGGGAGCGCGCGGCGCTATCGGCGGAGATAAGCTCTACGTGATGCACCCAGGGGGCTTGCTTGAGCTGGATGATGCTGGTCTGAGGGCTGGCTGCCTCCTGCTCGCTGAGCTCTATGGTCAGGCTCATGCGGGACTGGATGGAGGAGCTGAGCCCCTGCTCGAGGGCATAGACGAGGCCGAGGATGCCGAGCATGAAGAGGGTAAAGGTGATGCTGATGAAGCTCAGCAGACGTGCGTAGCGCAGCGTCGAGGATTGTTTGGCTTTGGGGGCACCCATCTGTATGGTTTATTCCGTGTTCGCTTACCTTCTAGTTCCTGTCCCTAAGACTCTATAATAGGGGCAATTTGCGCACAAAGATAATCATAATTGCTGGGATAGTGTGCGGGGCGCTTGCCCTAGCTGCGTGCGGAGCCATGCCGTGGCTCCGCGTATGGCGAGCTAAGGGGAAAGAGGCAGCCCCCAGCCGAGGTCTAGGCCTTCGGCTGGGGGCTGTGCTGTCTGTGGAGGCTGCGTGCTAGAGCACCTCGCGCAGGGCGATCAAGGCCGTCGCGTAGGCGGCCATCCCTTCGCTACGCCCGACGAAGCCTAGGCGCTCCGAGGTCGTAGCCTTCAGCGAGATAGCCTCGATCTCAAGGCCCATGATGTCCGCCATCACCTGACGCATCTGGGGGATGTGCGGGTTGAGCTTGGGCGCCTCGGCTGCGATCGTCGCGTCGATGTTGCCCAGCTCATAGCCGGCCTCACGTACCAGCTGGCATACGCGCTCGAGGAGGATCTTGCTGTCGATGCCCTTGTACTGCATGTCCGAGGGGGGGAAGTGGACTCCGATGTCGCCCAGGGCTGCGGCGCCAAGGAGCGCATCGCAGACGGCGTGCAGCAGGACATCCGCGTCGGAGTGGCCCTCTAGCCCAAGTTCGTGGGGGATCTTGATCCCGCCGAGCCATAGGTCATAGCCTTGCTCCAGGCGGTGCACATCGTAGCCGAAGCCGGTACGGAATGGTATCTTCATCGCTTTACTTGATAGGGTGGTGTTGCGTGTGGACTTTACTTGAGGAGCTCGCGCAGCCCTTCGTAGTCGAGGCCTAGGGATAGGCGGAAGGTCTGGTCGAGCGGATTGTGCTTGATCGTGCTGATGAGGTAGGAGGCGTCTAGGCGGAAGGCCTTGAGGCGCAGCCCTACCCCCGAGGTCAGTGCCTGTAGGTTGCCCTTGGTGGGGTGGAGGTAGCTGTAGCCCAGGCGCACATAGAAGCGCTGATCGAAGCTGTATTCTGCCCCGAGCGCCCAGCGCACCTCGTGAAGCTCCTCCTTGAGACCTTCGGGGGCGTCGCTCAGGCTGCGGAAGATCCCCGCGATGGAGGAGGTGTCGTAGTAGCGCTGGCGTGCGGTGGCATCGTCGCCCATGATGGGACTCGGGACGAGCAGCTTGCTAGCCTCGATATGTAGGGCTAGGCTGTGCACCTGGTCGATCGGGTAGCTGAGCCCCGTGCCTAGGCTGAGCTTGGTGGGGATGAAGGAGCTGGTCAGTCCGTCGTCGAAGCTCATCTTCGTCCCTATGTTGCTTAGGTTGAAGCCCAGCGTCCAGAGGCTCTCGCTCGATCCTATGCGTAGATCCCGCTGCAGGTAGCCCGCGACATCGGCTGCGAAGGCCGAGCCCGCACGCTGATCCCCGCTGCCGTCAAGGGCAGAGTGCATGTAGCGTAGGGCGACAGCGAGGGAGAAGCTGCGGCTGAGCGCACGCGAATAGCTTAGGTCAAGGGCGTACTCGTTGGGCCGTACATCCCCGAGGCTATTTCCCTGAGCGTCGTAGCGTACCTGTGTACCGCTGGCGAAGTAGCGTAGGCTCGCGCCCACGGCCTGCGGTGTCTCGCCGCCTAGGCTGTAGTAGCCGCCTAGCTGCATCAGCGCGATGCCGCTGGTCAGGCGTGAGAGCCAAGGGGTGTAGCCGAGGCTGAGCCCCGCACGCTCGGGGAGGAAGGCGTACTTGGCAGGATTCCAATGCTGGGCGTAGACGTCAGGCGTCGTCGCCACGCCCTGGTCCCCCAGGGCGGCACTGCGCGCATCGGGGGCTATCTGTAGCGAGGGCATCGCCGTGAGGATGGGGCGGTAGACCTCGGTCGTCTGCGCTGCGGCTTGCCCAGCTCCGACGAGGAGCCCGAGGGCGAGGAGGCTGTGCTGGAGCACGGCCTTATGCTTTGGGATAAGTCTCTTCATATATATGTAGGGATCACGCGTGTCGCGCTGCGCCCGAAGGCTGGGAGCCCGCTTGACGAGACAAAGATAAGCCATTTCCCTAGCCCTAGGCTAGCCGGAGGAGCTTGCTGCTCCGCGACTCCTTATTATATATGGCTGCGCTGGATCGACTATCGGGCGGAGCGATTGCCTTAGTTTCGTCTCCCTGCGGCTGCTCCAAGACCCGCCTTTACGCTCTCGGGAATGCGAATCGAGAGGCTATCCGTCTCCGCCGCTTAGCTAAGTCAAAGCACCCACTATCCAAGCCCTAGAGACGGTGCCCCATAAGTCGCCCCGAGGGCACGGATAGTCGTCGCCGAGTTGATCCCCTAGCGGAGCTGAGGAAAGTAATATAATATCTAGGGAAAAGTAATATAACTTTTGGCAGAAAGTAATATAACTTCTTCCGAAAAATAATATAATATTGCTCGAGAAGTAATATAAGATTGCTCGCCCAGCCTTATCCTAGAGCTCGGGGAGCCTCCCATGCGGCGGTACTGAAGGCCTGTCCGTAGCTCGAGCGGGGGCGAGGCGCAGCGTGCCTCCTGTGCTAGGAAGGCTGGCTGGCAGCGCGGCTAGGGGGCGTCCACTGCGTCGCTTGATCTCCCTCTGTGCCAAAGTGTCGCTCTCGCCCAGCCGCTTGAGGGCGCCGTCGGAGTAGGGAGGGGGTGTCATGTTGTACGCTGGGTGCATGCCTATAGCTGCTTGGGGGGCGTGCTTCAGGTCGAATATGTACCCATACTTGTAGCTTGAAGGAATAAGGCTTACCTTTGCTTCATAACTTAATACTAATAATTATGGGTATTATCGCATCACTTATCGTCGGAGCCATCGCGGGATGGCTGGGAGGAAAGATTTATAAGGGCAGTGGACTAGGCCTTATCGGGAATATCATCGTTGGTATCCTTGGCGGTGGCGTGGGGTCTTGGCTCCTGGACCGCCTATTCCACACCTCGCTCGGAGAGGGCTGGTTTGCCTCCATCTTGACGGGCGCTATTGGCGCTATCGTCATTCTCTTCGTGCTGAATCTAGTGTTTGGAAAGAAGAAGTAAGGAAGGGAGACCAGGAATTTTGATGCCTGCTGTCTTATCCCTGACTATCTCTCTGATGAATGGAAAGCCCCGAGGCCGATAAGGCTTCGGGGCTTTCCATTGTATGCTTGCCGAGGGCTAGTCTCAGCAGGCAGTGCAGCAGCTGGGCTGTCTCGCTGTGCTTCAAAGGGGCTTGGGATCGTCCGATTGCTGCGCCTCGTAGAGCCTAGGACCTAGGGAGCTAGCGCTGTGACGCTCGCTGATTGAGCTGTGCCCCTTGACGAGGCAAGGTGCTCGCATCCCTTGAGGAACGAAGGTCAGACGAGGTTGGGCTAAGCCGGCCCGCTTAGCTGGGCGCAATCCAAGCCGCCAGCCCCCTTCGCTCCGGTACTTTTCCCGCAGGCCTCAGGATAAATGTGTATCTTTGCCTTTGTTAATAGGACAAAGGAATTAAAGCCATATAATGAACATCAATATCTTAGAGCTGAGCGAGCAGGAGATCTTCCGCCGTCGTAGTCTGGAGGAGCTTCGCGCCCTTGGCATCAACCCTTATCCCGCAGAGGAGTACGAAGTGACAGGACATGCCCGTGAGATCCTCGATAGCTTCGAGGACGAGGCACCCCTCCGACAGGTGCGTGTGGCAGGACGTGTCATGGGGCGTCGTATCATGGGGAAGGCCTCCTTCCTCGAGCTGCAGGATGCTACGGGGCGCATACAGATCTACATCACGCGTGACGAACTCTGCCCTGGAGAGGACAAGGCGCTCTACAATAGCGTGGTGAAGAAGCTGATGGATATTGGTGACTTCATCGGGGTGGAGGGCGAAGTCTTCCGCACCCAGATGGGTGAGATCTCCGTCCACGCCCACAGCCTGACCTTCCTGGCGAAGGCACTGCGCCCACTGCCCGTGGTCAAGGAGAAGGACGGCCAGACCTTCGATAGCTTCACGGACCCTGAGCTGCGCTTCCGCCAGCGCTACGTCGACCTCGTGGTCAATAGCGGGGTGAAGGACATCTTCCTCAAGCGTACGAAGACCTTCACGGCGATGCGCCAGTTCTTCAATGATCGCGGCTACATCGAGGTAGATACGCCCGTGCTGCAGCCTATCCCTGGCGGAGCAGCGGCGCGCCCCTTCATCACGCATCACAATGCGCTGGACATCCCCCTCTATCTGCGTATCGCCAACGAGCTCTATCTCAAGCGCCTCATCGTCGGAGGCTTCGAGGGCGTCTACGAGTTCAGCCGCAATTTCCGCAACGAGGGGATGGACCGCACGCACAACCCTGAGTTCACCGCCATGGAGATCTATGTCTCCTATAAGGACTACAACTGGATGATGGACTTCACCGAGCAGATGCTGGAGTACATCTGCATGCAGGTGCTCGGCACGACGAAGGTGAAGGTAGGGGAGCGCGAGATTGACTTCAAGGCTCCCTACAAGCGTATCTCCATGCTCGACGCGATCAAGGAGCATACGGGCATCGATATCAGTGCCATGGATGAGGCTGAGCTGCGCGCGACCTGCCAGCAGCTTGGTGTCGAGGTGGATGATACGATGGGCGTAGGCAAGCTGATTGATGAGATCTTCGGTGAGAAGTGCGAGGGCAGCTACATCCAGCCTACCTTCATCACCGACTACCCCAAGGAGATGTCCCCGCTGACCAAGGAGCATCGCTCCAATCCCCGCCTCACCGAGCGCTTCGAGCTCATGGTTAATGGCAAGGAGCTGGCCAATGCCTACTCCGAGCTCAATGACCCGATCGACCAGCGCGAGCGCTTCGAGGAGCAGCTCCGTCTCTCGGAGAAGGGTGATGACGAGGCTATGTTCATCGACAACGACTTCCTGCGTGCCCTGGAGTACGGTATGCCTCCCACCAGCGGCATGGGTATAGGTATGGACCGCCTAGTGATGCTGCTGACGGGTCAGGAGAGCATCCAGGAGGTGCTTCTCTTCCCCCAGATGCGTCCCGAGAAGGTGGCTCCCCGAGACAAGAAGGAGGTCTTCGCCGCCGCAGGTATTCCCGAGGAGTGGGTGCCCGTACTGCACAAGGCTGGCTACCTCACCCTCGAGGCTGTGCAGAGCGAGGAGAAGCCCGGGCGTCTCCTGCAGCAGCTCATGGATATCAAGAAGAAGTATCAGCTCGACTTAGCACCGCTGACGCTCGAGACCGTCACCGCATGGGCCGAGGGCGGAGCTAAGGCTTAGATCATAGGCTTATGGCTATAGCAGATCCAGTGCCCAGCTTACCTGGGCGTGTAGGCATACTCGGCGGAGGGAGCTGGGCTACGGCTCTGGCGAAGATCGTCTTGACGAAGCAGCCCCAGATCAACTGGCTGCTGCGTAGCACGACGCATGTCAAGGAGTTCACGCGCCTCGGGCATAACCCGAGCTACTTGACCTCCGTAGCCTTCGACACCTCACGGATTACCTTCTTCACCGACTCGGACGTCAATGACTTCTTCCGTGCCTGTGATACGGTGATCCTCGCGACCCCCTCTCCCTACATCCGCTACTACCTCAAGCGGGTACGCAACTCGGTCATCCGCCCCAAGCTCGTCATCAACGCGATCAAGGGCATGGTCCCCGAGGAGAATATCCTTATCTCGGACTACCTGCAGGAGTACAAGGAGCTGAAGCCCGGGCAGATTGCCGTCATCGCTGGCCCCTGCCACGCTGAGGAGATCGCCAAGGATAGGATGTCCTACCTCACGGTGGGCTGCTTCGACCTCGGCAAGGCCAAGATGCTGAGTGAGGAGCTCTTTAGTAACGAGTACGTTCACTGCGCCGTCAGCCGCGACGTCGTCGGCATCGAGTACGCCGCAGTGCTCAAGAACATCTACGCCATAGCCTCGGGGATCTGTCATGGGATGAACCTCGGGGACAACTTCCAGTCCGTCCTCATCTCCAACGCGATCGCCGAGATGAGCCACTTCGTCAATACGGTGCACCTCCTCTCGCGTGACGTCACCGAGTCCGTCTACCTCGGTGACCTCCTCGTGACGGCCTACTCGAGCTACAGCCGCAATCGTACCTTCGGCAATATGATTGGTAAGGGCTACAGCGTGCGCGCCGCTCAGATGGAGATGAACATGGTGGCCGAGGGCTACTACGGAGCCAAGTGTGTCCACGAGATCAACCAGCGCTACCAGGTGACGATGCCCATCTGCAAGGCCGTCTATGACATCCTCTACGGCGGTGCTCCCGTCGAGCAGACGATCCGTCAGCTCAGCACCCTCTTCAAGTAGTCGAGGTGCGGTAGTGCACCCCTTACCCTTTCCTCTTCCCATCCTTCCCCTTAGTGATGACTAAGCCGCAGCGTATCCTCTTGAGCTTCGACGTCGAGGAGTTCGACGTGCCTCGCGAGCATGGTGTAGACCTCCCGATGGAGGAGCAGGTGCGTATCTCTACAGTCGGGACGCACGCGCTCCTGGACGTGCTGAAGCGCCACGGCGTACGTGCGACGATCTTCTGCACGGCCAACTTCGCCCTCTGCGCCCCCGAAGTCCTACAGCGCATCCTAGACGAGGGGCACGAGCTGGCCTCCCATGGCTACTACCACTGGACCTTCGAGCCCAGCGACCTGAAGAAGTCTAAGGATGCCCTCGAGCAGCTCTCAGGGCGAGCGGTCCGCGGCTATCGGCAGGCGCGTATGATGCCCGTCCCCGAGACGGAGGTCGCACGTGCGGGCTACTGCTACAATAGCTCGCTGCACCCGACCTTCATCCCAGGGCGCTACATGCACCTCACGGCTCCACGCACCTACTTCATGCAGGAGGGCGTGATGCAGATCCCCGCCTCGGTGACGCCGCTCCTGCGCTTCCCGCTCTTCTGGCTCTCCTGCCACAACCTTCCCTTCTGGCTCTATCGCTGGCTCTGTCGCCGCACGCTGCGGCACGACGGCTACCTCGTCGTCTACTTCCACCCTTGGGAGTTCTACCAGCTGGACGAGCAGCCCGAGCTAAGGCTCCCCCGCATCATCCGCAATCAGTCGGGGCGTGGGATGATCGACCGCCTCGACCGCTGGATAGGGAGCTTCCTGGCTGAGGGGGCGAGTTTCGTGACCTTCTCTGAGTTCGTCGACACACTATAATCCCTACACTACATCATCCTATGCAGATCAATCGTAACCTCATCGCCGCTAGTGCCATCGCCGCCGTGGCACTCGTCCTCTCGGTCTTCCTCCTGGCGGGGGGCATGAAGGGCTTCCGTAGCCGTAGTGCCAAGACCATCGCTGTGACGGGTAAGGCTGAGCGTACCTTCACCTCGGACCTGATTGTCTGGACGGCTACCATCAACAGCGAGTCGCTTACCCTCTCGACGGCTTACTCCGAGCTCAAAGAGAGGCAGAAGGCCGTCGCCGACTACCTCAAGTCCAAGCAGATCCCTGCCGATGCCATCACCTACAGCAGTGTGGACATCACCAAGCAGCATGATAGCTTCTATGACTCCGAGGGTAGCCGCGTCGTCTCGACCTTCCGTGGCTACCTGCTGAAGCAGACTGTCACCATCTCCTCCAAGGACATCCACTCCATTGAGGCCGTGTCGCGACAGATCTCTGAGCTCAT
>ERZ773265.193-NODE-193-length-39519-cov-97.378243_pt1 | contig 39519 bp, 50 predicted proteins | sample MGYA00580512_ERZ773265 | MGnify/ENA primary metagenome ERZ773265 (study PRJEB29015, sample SAMEA2738169) | human oral metagenome | biome: human oral; feature: human-associated habitat; material: saliva | place: China | collected 2183 ... | reverse complement strand
AACCGGATTGGCGACGAGAGCCCCCGATTCAAAGAGCTCCGTCCTGAACCCAGAATATACATTCCTCTGACGGGTGCCATTAACTCTGCAGCGCTCATGGAACTCGTTGAAGTAATGCTTCATCTCAGTGCGGAACTTATGCTTCGGCATGACCCAGGACAGACCCGATGCCTCTGCATAGTTCCTATACTCCATGTATGCAGATGCAAGGGTGACAAACTCTCGAGTAGAGTAGTCGTCATACATCTCGAACATGAAGTTGTAGACGGGGTTTGTTTCGCCCATCATGACTTGAGTCCTGTAATCCTTGTAGTAGTCAGGGCCCAGACTACGGTACACGGAAATACAGTGATTGGCGATAGCCCCGAGCTCTCCAGATACACCAGACATGATCTTTCGATACTCACCGATCGGAATACGTCTATTCGAAGGGTAGATATCAATGAGTCGTCGAGGAATACCGGAGTTTGAATCGGTGATCTTGACGGGGTTGTTTGATGCCATGAGTAGCATCGTAGAGATCCGAACCGGGCGAGGTTTCTTGAACTTCTCGTTGACCAGCTGGACTTCGTGAGAGATGATCGAGTTAAGACGAGTGTTGGTCTCGATCTTACTGAGGTCTCCATCATGCTCTACCGCAACCAGAGGATCATCAGCAAACGCAGACAACGCGAAAGCATTGCTACGCTGAGCCAGTGCTTCGGAGTCAAACGCCGTAGCGTAATCTCCGAAGAGAGACTGCATGATGTTGAGGATTGTCGACTTACCCGATCCAGGTTCGCCGTAGAAGACAAGGAATTTGTCAATCTTACGACAATCGCCGGTGAGGATAGCCCCAATACCCCATTCGATCTTCTCTCGTTCCTCAGGATCGTAGAGAGTGTCGACGAGCTTGTTCCAATTCACAGGCTCACTATCAGACAGAGAGTACGGCAGTCTAAACGACGCGTAGTCTTCCTGTCTAATAGGTGTGTCCGCAAATATAGGTTTGCGATCGAGCGGATGATCGGTATCGACCATGTTCTTAGTCCATAGACGATACCTCTTCCACACACCGTCTCCGTCACGTCGACAGAGTCTAGGAAGCAAGTTAATGTGACGCTTAGCCGCGTCTTCGACATAAGATAGGACATCAGAATCGATCAAGTCAATGATCTTGTGCTCTTTCTTTGTCCACAACTCACTGTCGGGATCCCACACAGCAACGAATTCACCCCTGTTAATCATGATATCTCGAGAATATCCATTGATGAAATCAGGCGATGCAGCCAACTGTCCGGCTTGTCCTCTTACCGGAGAGGTTTCGATGCTATAGAAATCCATACTCACCTCCTTTCTAGTGGTATGGATCGTAATGGTTTGCCCAGATGATCATTTGATCGCGTAGGGGTGTCTCTAGCATTTGGGCGCCCGGGACCATGAATAGCCCGCCTGCGCCGTTCATTTGGTAGGTCCTGTACATTACTGTCTCAGCACTGTCAAGAGCCCGAGCATACAACTCGGGACCGTAGAACATGGAGTCGACCGCATCGGACACCCCCAAGTTCATCAGGATGGACCGAGTGAAGTCCGCTCGATCCTGGTACACCATAGCCGTTAAGGTATCCGTCAGAGAGACAAATACCTCAAGGAAAGACACCGGGCCCTGCCTCGGAGTGTCGCGATCGAATTCATAGGCGTATTCATCCCGCATACGGAGGGCCTGTTCAGCCTTATCTCCATCTTCAGGAATATACCAAACGAACTCGAGCTCATCCCACACTGAGGCAAGGCCACGGTAATCGTCGAGACACCCTCGCTTAATAAGCCAGGGTAGGTACATCATGTTCAGATCTTATCCCAGATCACTCCGTCGACGTTGAAGTCGATAACGACGTTGGAATGGATCGACTTGCGCTCGTAATCGGGGACTCGGTAGATCGAGCCCTCGATGTCACCGAACGACACGTAGCCGTCTCCATCACCATTCTTGAGCCATCCGACCAGGGCCCCCTCCTTCATGCGGGAGAGACCGAGCTGATCGAAGACCTCGTTGAGGAAGAGGTGACCCTTCTTCTGAAGGCGACGGTTGGCCCACGCCTGAATCTCGGTGAGGTTCATCGTGGTGTAATCCTCGTTGGGATCCCACGCCGTAGACGACGTCTCGGAAATAACCCGAGCGTACGGAGAGCACTCTCGGACCATCGCGAGGACTGCGTCGGTGACATCACCGGCGTCATTACGATCGTCATTTGCGAGAATCTCCTCGGCAGTCTTCCCGTAATTGGGAAGCTTCGGAGCCACGATCTTGTCAACGGTCTCCTTACCCAGCGTATCCACCATCTTCGCCTTGTAGTTGTCGAATGCATTCTGGATCGTAACGCACGCGGCACTCAGGGCAGCGAGACGCTTACGAGAGATGCTGTTGGAGAAGTAGATGAGGGCGATAGTAGTACCACCGATGATCACCGTGGGGGCGATGTGACGAGCAGCATCGAGAGCGAACGTAATACGGTTCTTACGCTCGATAGCGGGGACCTGCTCGTCGGGGATCTCATCCGCTCGATCCTGGCAAGCCTTGACGCGCTCGAAATTGCGGTACTCGACGTCCTCGAAGGTACGTCCAGCTCGCCACGCCAGAGCAGACGTAGCGACAACACCAATGGAGGCGCTGACACTGAGGATTGTGGGGGCGTGCTTAGAAACACGACCGATGGCGGTGTAGAAGAGAGTGCTGACAGACATCAGACTTGGCTCCTTTCGAAAATATAAGTCACTTGATGGGTTCCGGGGAATCCGAAACGATGATCCAGCCATCACGGGAGGATCGGAGTTCAAATGCGTCGAGAGTAGTCCATCCCCAACGCTCGTCGGTATACTTGGGCTGAATACCAACAGAAGAATATAGCGAAGCGACGGAGACCTGGCCATAACGCTCGATGGTTTCAGCAAGGTACTCGATCACCTCAGTTGCGTCAGACTTGGTGTCGAAGACGAGATCGTCGACTCGAACACTGCTCTGACGCACAGTACCACGAGGCTCCAAATATCGAACGTTATTGGGAGTGCCTCGAGTGTAGGTCGTACGGGACGATGACCCATACGACGTGTAGGTGCCGCTACGCCCACGATTGACGTCGACGGCACCGTAGAGAAGCTGCTGGATACCCTGTGTCACCATGTCGGTGATAGCGTTCTTAGCAGCGGGGATCGCGACATCAATCACGAGGTGATTAGCGATGTCGGGGAGATCATTGACGAAGAAAGTCTTGAGAGCCTCCTTGATAGGGCTCGACTTGCTCACCTTCGCCTTGGCGATAACCTTCGTTTCCTTCTTGGCCGGGGTGGCCCCCTCCCTGGACTTATCAGAGTTTCCAGGGAAGGAGCCGGACGAAGGTTCGATGGGAACCACGTCAGCCATTGTTAGCCTCGACAATCGCTCGGAGCTCACCCGGAGTCTTGCCGGGGTTCTCATCGATGATCTTCTGAGCCTTCTCCATGATGTCCTTCGGGAAGAGACCGCTCATGAACTTGTAGGCGAACTTCGCATCGTTAATGAGCAGGTCCAGAAGGGCATCAAATGCCGGAGAGATCATGAAAGACCTAGTCTCCGCCTCATCCTTGATGAATCGACGACCGTCGGCGCTTCGCGTACCGTACGAGCACTCGATGAAATCCTTCATGAGCTCGTAGGCATCAGCCGCGGTGCCATTGCCCGAGGTGACTCGAGCGAGCTTCAGAGACAGCGGGAAGCGCTTGAGCTCCATGTCAGTGAGTTCGCTCTTGGAGAGGTGAAAGTAGAGCTCCTCGTCGACCATTTCGCCGTCGAAGTTTTCGTAGGTGACCTTGATAGTCTGCATGTTACTTGGTGTCCTTTCGGGAGATAGAGTAGATACCGACGCCGAGAAGCGTCAGCAGGAGTGCCAGAGCACCGGTGATAGCAGCCGATGCACCAGTCTTAGCGAGCTTAGGCTGCTCACTAGTCTTTGGGGTAGCCTGGGTAACAGTCTGCTTCGGAGCCGGAGTGGTTGCACTGGGCTTAGGAGCAGGGGTAGTCACGCTAGGCTTGGGGGTGGGAGTAGAGGTGGAAGGCTTCGGGGCCGGGGTGGTCTCGGAAGGCTTAGGAGCAGGAGTGGTCTCAGAGGGCTTAGGATCTGGCGTAGAAGGCGTGGTGGGGGTAGGCTCAGGCTTCACCGAGCCATCGCCGTTGGTGCCGCCACTAGACTTGATGGTAGTGGTGGCCTCCAGCTTCATACCGTTAACCTCGGCGTGGTTGGTGACACTATTCTGACCTTCGGGAACCACAGTTGCCTCAGGCGGGTAGGTGATGCAAACCTTAGAACCCTCAGGAGCCACGAACTTGATGGTGTTATCATCGATCTGATCCGCCGTCACGTACTTGGTTGTCTTATTATCCCAAGTATCACCCGTCGCGCATTTGACCGAATTGTTCAGTCGCGCGTCGAAGTCCTTGACGGTGTACTCGGTACCAGGAGTTGTGATCCATTTGATACCCCAACCGACGGTACCATCACTATTGTTCCAGCCGAATTTAAGATTCTCCGGCCGAGCATATTCGAAATGGACCGGGGAATCACAATCGTTCGAGCAGACGCCAGTTCCCTCAGCGTCACCCCACACGATCTTCTTGTCAGCCTTGCCGTTCAGGACGATCGTACCTTCGGTCGTACCGACGGCGGCATCCTGAATACGTGCCTTAGCCCACCAGGTGCCCTTCACGTCGGTCTTATCGGCGTAAGCGGCGGGGACCTCCGTGACCTTACAGGTGATGGTCATCTGAGTAGCGTTACACTCGCCGATCTTGGTCCCGTCATCGAGGGCGAACGGGAATGACGCAGCCCATGCGAACGGAATCTCGCCATTCGCAGGATTAGGCTCGGCAGAGACAGTGAAGAACTGGCCAACCGCCAGTTTCTCGACAGACCAGGTGCCGGCAACAGTAACCTCAGAGCTCGTCTGACGAGATGCACTGGTCACCTTGGTGATCTCTGCATGGATTCGCTGAGAATCCTCAGCAATTGCCGGATGGATCATACCTCCGACAATAACGGCACCCAGGCCGAGGGATGCGAGAACTCGCTTCATGGTAGTGTCCTTTCAGGTTTTGTGAAAGCCTATAACCCGTGTTTGGGTTATAGGTGAGAATATGGTAGGTCAGCTGTTCAGACCAGGAGAGAGCTTCCCGTTGTTGTTGTTGAATCCTTCGCCGAAATGGTCAAGCATTTCGTAGATCGACGGGCCTTCAGCAATGCTTGCATTGAATTCTTTGAGCTGATTTATGATTTGATCAACTTCAATGCGTGCACGGCGTTCGGCTTCGACGTTTTCACGATGCTGCTTAACCAACTGGTATGCGATGGATCCAGCGGAGACAACAAGTAGAGAAAGTCCGGTGACACGGTTGAACATAATGAGTCCTTTCAGGAGGGGTTGGTTCTCATTATATCCTGCGTATTTTTTGAAGCCCTATACACCATGTAAGGTGTATAGAGGGAGAATGTCTCAATTCTTGGATTTCTTGAGTTGCTTCTTCCGAAGACGGTTGGGATCTAAGGCAGAGCACATGCCGAAGAAACCAAGCATGAATCCGAATGCGAACATAGTGGGTCCTTTCTTGAGGGTTAGTTCTCATTATAGGACGCGTTATTTTTGCTCGGCCAGGATTCGGGAGGGTCAGTGTACTCTATTGGCTCGTCCGTGAATGTGACCGTATTGTTTTTGGTCACAGCTCTTCAACCGATCTTAAACCAGTTAGGCTGCGGAGCAGGACTGATTGCAACCTTAATCGCGGGAGAGCCGCTATCTGTGATAACAGGCATGAACTGAGGTTCGATGGTCTGTCCTCCTTCCCATCCGAGCTCGTCGCCAACATCGACAGGGCTCAGATTGATCTGGGAGTAGAAGTCGTTCAGAGGGCAGGCGCCGTAGTTCAGAAGGTCTTCCGAGATGTTATTGCAGTACTTTCGAAGAAGCTCAGGGGTCGACCGAAAGCGTCGACCAGTGACAGCGTCCACACAGAGTACCTGCTCGTCCCCGAAAATAACCATAGTACTGTCGGGAAGCTTCTTGGTGGCTACTTCCTTGTCCTTTTCGGTAGCGCCCTCCTTGAGAACCTTCACCTGCTCAGTGAACTTGGAGCGGAGCTCAGACAAATCGAGCTGAGAGACAGAATATGCGGCAGCGAGGGCCTGGTACTTCTTCTCAGTGGCTCCGTGGAGCGCAACGATCGAGAAAATAGTCGTACCGAGGGAAAGTGCAGCCGGGACGTAGCATTTCCAGTTTCGCTTGATGAAATCTAGGAGGTTATCCGACTTACCAGCGTCGACCTGGACGGCCTTTGCATGGCATCGACCAGACGTAATCGCGGTAGCCACAGAGCTGGCGATACCGAGTCCGGTAATGAAGATTTGGGGGTTTGCCTTACACCAGTTGAAGATGCCCTTGGCGATGTACTTGAGATTCATGGTTGGATGCTTCCTTTCAAAGGATGGGGTTCTCACTGGGAAATATTCAGTTGTGTGTCACTTGTTCTGGTTGTTGCGGTTGCGGTATTCCTCGACGTACTTCTCGAGCTTCGGGCCGAAGGCCTTGAAAAGGAGGAAGCCGACAAAGCCGGTAGCAGCAATCTTGCCAGTACCTCCGCCGAGGATCTTGGAGATCGCGTTGATGATCATCATGAAGGTGACGAAGGCGAGGATGATGATGAGCATGATGATGGTGCCGAAGGTTTCCATTGTAGTTTGCCTTTCAGAGAGAATTGATTGCGAAGAGTAGATCGTTGTCGATTAGAGATTCTGCTCGAATCGGGATGAAGCGAGCATCTGCACCGACATCGATAGACGGGACGGAGAGGTAATCGATAGTGCTGAGACTCCTGTCTACAATGACAAAATTCTTAGCGAATGCAGTCCTATCCGCCGAGCTAGCCACGCGGTAAGGAACTACGGCGTATGAGGCTTCAGGATCCTCAGCGTATTCTCGGTGGATCATGACAAGATCCCCGTAGGAGTTTCTGAATTGGACGTCTTCATGGTTACGAGGGTATCCGTAACGCATGCGGACCGGCTTTCCCGGAATATACTTATCGATGAAGATGCCCATTGCGAGCATCTCCAGCTTATTGGTCGGGAAAGGGTGGCTGCAGTAGGGGGAGATCGATACGATACCACCCGGGGGGATGGCGACGTCAACCTCGTCAATGTTGTAGACCTTACGCTTGATCATGATGTCGCTCCTTTTCATGAAAAAGCCTATACACCATGTAAGGTGTATAGGTGAGATTGATCTCAGAGGAAGATGTCACTCTTCCGAGTCGGAGTCCGAATCGCCCTTGCTCGTGAACGACAGGACAGTGAGTCCGCCGAGAAAGAGTGCGACCGAGCCAAGGGCAGCAGCCTTAGCGACGGGGATACTCTTCTCAGCGAAATCGCTGATGCGGTTCAGGAGAGGGGCCTTCTCGGGGGTCTCTTCGATTTCGGTAGACTTGGACATGAGGGTTCCTTTCTTGAGGGGTTAGTTCTCATTATAGGCGGAGTATTTTTTGCGTAGGAGTCGAGAAAGCCTATAACCCGTGTTTTTGGGTTATAGGTTTGAGATCAACGTTTGAACGTCTTGTCCAACGCGACCTTCACGATGGTGTAGGCACCGATCGCCGGGAGTAGGAACATGATGATGAGAGCGTAAACGGGGATCAGCTTCCACTCGAAGACGTCGGTCCAAATCTCGTAGATTTTCTGGTCGAGGTCAAACGCGTGGAGGATAGCACCGAACGCGCACCAAAATGGAACGACGGCGATGGCACCAACAAGGAACGTGATGATGGTAGACATAATGGGTCCTTTCATAGGGTTGGTTCTCATTATAGTCTACGTAAAATGTGTGAAAGCCTATACACCATGTAAGGTGTATAGGTGAGAGCTCAGTCTTCCTTTGTGGGAGGTTCGAGCTGAATGCGAAGATCCTCGAAGATGAGCCGGTTAGCAAACTTGCGCGTCATCTCATCCTTGGAGGTGAAGGAGAGCTTGAAGAGTTTCTTGTAGTACTTCTTCTGCCACTCCATACCGTAGGAGGCGGAGAGCGCAAAGATGCTGAATGCGCCAGCAACAGCGTAAGAGAGAGGGATCTTGACAGACATGATGGTGTCCTTTCAGGAGGGGTTGGTTCTCATTATAAGACGCGTTATTTTTGCGAGTAAAAAGCCTATAACCCGTGTTTTGGGTTATAGGTGAGGGAGGTTAACTAAGAGGCCCGCTGGTGATCTCAGTGATAGCCTTCAAGCTGTCACCGTCCATCCCGCTATCGACACAGATATCCAATACCTGGTTGATACGCTTGCGGTAAGCAATCGAAGTCTCCAGTTTAATCAGTCGAATATCGACGTCACGAGACTTTCGAATGCCTTCCGCGAGGCCAGCCAGATACAGACACCGGTAGAACAGCGCAATAATGGATGCGGTCGACGTTGCAACGAAGGCAATGTTACGGGTTGAGATAGACATGAGGGTTCCTTTCTTGTAGAGAGTAATCTTCTCATTATAGGACAAGTGTTTTTTAAAGCCTATACACCATGTAGGGTGTATAGGTGAGAGATGTCTAAAGGTGGAGAGATGTCCTTTAGACCCTATTAGATCAGGGTTGCTTTTCAGCTGAACATACGTGCGTAGTAGAGCACGGTAGAGGCAGCGAAGAAAGCGATACCGACGATGGCGATGAGGGTCTGGGTGAACATGGTAGTTCCTTTCTTGTAGAGAGTAATCTTCTCATTATAGGAACTGTAAAAAGTGTGCAAAAGCCTATAACCCGTGTTTTGGGTTATAGGTGAGAGCTGTGAATCTGAGGATGAAGTCACTTCTCGGTGACATCACTCACCATCCACAAGAAGCTCAGCGTACGCAGAGCGAAGGTTGGGGTCAGAGAGCACGATCGCGCGCAGGTCGTTGTACTTCTCCTTGATCGAACGAAGTTCGTTGAGTTCTTCAGCAGCCTTCTTTTCCTTGGGAAGGTTGATGAGACCACGAACGAAATCGCAGATACCGGAAATGACAAAGATCGCGAGCAGCAGTGCGCCGACCACAGCAACAACCGCGAGCATACGGAGGTTCTCGGGGGAGATGTAGTAGACGTCAAGCAGACGAGAGTAGGTGAACATTTTTGGTCCTTTCATAGAGGTTGGTAGTTCTCATTATAGGACGTGCAGATTTTGTGCATAAAGCCTATAACCCGTGTTTGGGTTATAGGTTATAGATCAGTCGTAGAGTGTATGCCAGATGTCTCGCATAACAGCGTCTAGCAGCTCGGTCCCACTGAAGAGGCCTGCGTTGTCAAAAGCAACCCATAGAGTGTGCTGGATCTTATCGATCCGAGCCTTGTATTGGGCGATCTTGATCAACGCGGCAATGAGGGACAGAGACAGGGCGATGATTGCGAAGAGCATAATGTCAAGCATGATGACTCCTTTTATAGAGGTTGATAGTTCTCATTATGCTCTGTGTAGATTTTGCGAAAAACCTATAACCCCAGTTTTTCTGGAGTTATAGGTCTGAGAGTTCTAGCGACGGAACTTCAGCATTCCGAATGCCTTCGAGGCGAGGACGTGAGTCTGCTCGTAATTGAGCACGGCGAGGAGACCCAGCAAATAAACAACCCCGTTGGCGATAGTCTCCGAAGAGGGGATCAGCTTCTGCTTAAGATCTGAATCTTTAGCGAGCCGATGCAACCTTTCGAGGTTACCGACAGCGGTAGTGTATTCATTTGTGGAGGGGTCTTCCCCGCCGAGCCAATTAAGAACTTCGTTTTCGAGGTCCTCGTGTTCGTAGAGGCGTTCGACGTTGGGCATGAGATGCTCCTTTCTAGTGAATATATCTCACTATAGCCCGTGTTTTTATTAGTCTGAAGTCCCGGAAGGCTTCGTGACCCTCATAGTGATCGTGTCGCCGTCATTCAACTTAGAGGGCTCTGCCGGAAAGTCGGCATAGACCTCATCGTGCTTGGTGACGACAAGATCACCGTCAACCGGCGGCGCGTAGCGGTCGGAGCTGACCTTGAGACCTGCTCCGAGGAGAACCCCAAAAGCAGTAATGGTAGCCGTAACCTCATTGGTGTAGGCAATTCCCCACACCATACCAACGGTGTTTACGAACGTTGCCAGTGCGGGGATCCACAGCAGGCCAATGTTCTTCAGAACATCGTAGTGTTCATTCTTCATATTTCTTTCCTTCCGTCGCTACCTTTAGGTAGCATTGGGAGATCTTCGACCTCTTCGAAGATCCTTTTTCCCAATCCATTACCGCCCATTTTCACGTACGGCTTATACAAATAATTGTAAAAGTCGTCGTACTCATCGATTAGGATATACCCCCTCTCGATGTAGTACCTACCGAGCGTTATGATTTGCGAACGAGCTATTCCGATAAGAAGGTCGTCCTCAGCATGGTTCTTAGTAGACCTGGACTGTAACCAAGCCCAGAGGCCCGACCCACCAAGAAGTGCAGTACCTAAAGATAGGATAACTTCAATGAGTCGTCCTACATCCATTCTCCCGTGACGTCCCTCCCATCTTTGTAGAAGTGATCTGGCTGGATTTTGATCGAATAATTCGTAATCTGGCCACCGCTAACAGACCTACCAACTACGTAACCGGTGACATACATACCGAGAGCTGAGAATGACACAGGTTTTCCGACAGTTAGATGACCGAAATCCTGACCGTCTAGTTTACCGATTTCAATAACAGATGTCTTTAAGTCCCCTGGTCGAATGCCAATAGTGAGCGGCCCCCACTCCTTCTTAGAATCACCTTGAATGGTAACGTCATAGCGATATGGACCTTTATACTCTCCGCTATCGAACATATATGCATGATTCTGCCTCCATGTTCGAATATTTCCTCGGGATGAAATTTTATAGTTTCCAGAATCACTAGTATCGATGATTGTCCAGTGGGTTGGTTTATCTGGAAGCTGTCTCGTGAATGAAGCCTTTACGTATCCGAGATTAAAAATGGACGAATCTGAACTATCCAGATCCAAAAACTCTAGAACTACTTTAGTGGTGTTGGTTTTTGATATATTATCTGAGATACGAGAAATTAATGCCATGTTTCGCCCAGCAATAAGGTCACATGCTAGATCATAAACCGACATATTGGGATCTACATCCACAGTATTAAGATTCCCGAGTGGTAAACTAGATGCGAAATCAAAACCCATTCTCTGATTCGGGGTAAGATTCATCCAGTCGAAGAAATCACTATATGTACGGAAATCACCTCGGGGGATAAATGTATCTCTCTTAGCGTACATTTTCCAACTTCTACGCTTTAGAAACTCCCAAGCCGATATACAGTTAACTTCTACTACGTCATTGAAATCAATCGATACTGATTCAACTACAAAAGCCAAATCTACCGCTGAGAAAACAGCGACTAGGCTACCTGGTAGCGGAGCGTTAGGGTCAGTAGATCTAAACTTTAGAGACGAAGTCTTTATGTCTTGGTTGATCAGAAGATCGAAGACCGGATAGTTGTCGAATTCAGTAGTCCTTGGTTTTTGGACTTGTACCATAGTTGGCATATCGTTACAGACCTCGTTTCAGCTGTGTAAATCTAATCCAGGAACTTGCTTTCCCCAGGGGCATGTCCATCTTGTATGATGAGTAACTACCGTAAGTATCCAGAATATACTTAAGGGTTCTAACGTTAAACATAGGGTATGCTTCAGTTATATATCCATAAGAGCTAACGTTATTTGCGCCATTTGTAAAAGTGAACTTTTTGTACCCTGTATTAGACTTGGTAATCCATGCTTCACGTGGCTTAGACGAGTCTTCAGACTTAATGTAGAGTTTATATGGGAAATCTTTGGCATTTATGTTTTGAGAGCCACCTCTATACGCGGGAGGTATTATCAGGGCGAGGCCGTCAATATCTCCGTAAACGTTAAGATCCATCAGACGGTTGAAGATTTTTGTAAACTGTACGACGATGTCAGTAATTGTCGTGCTGTTGAGATAGTAGTAAAAATCAAAGGTTGAGCCCCTTAGATAAGGCTTAGTTGTCGTAATCGTGAATTCGATTGTGGCTGGTTTTTCCGAATAGTTATATTTAATCTCTCTAACTACGCAATCTTGGGTCCACGTAGAAGTAGGTTGTTCTACAAGTTCTGCAGTAAACGTATTATTAGCTTGTTTCGTATAATTGATGGATAGACTTGGGATATCTGTATCAGTTAACGTTACGCTGCTATTCCTGACGATCTTCCCGAGATAATTAAGGATCGATTCGGGGGTACGCTCGGTGATAGTCACTACAGGAGTCATGCGTACGTTAATGTCGATGTTCGACGACTCGACAGAGGTAAGATTACCATCTGTAAAACTGTAGTTGGTCTTATCACCGAACGTACCCTCGATGATTTGAGTCACCCATCCCTGTTGAATAACGTTTAGATCAAGGTTTAGTGTACTACCGTCGACACTAGAATTAAGCGAGATTCTTGAGATGGGCATGACGATCAAATCCTTTTCATTCGTTCGATCTGACGCTCGGTCTGACGATAGATTTCACTCAGGTCGAGCGCCTTAGGCGATGTATTGTACTGGTTGAAGACCGTGGGGGTCTGGTTGTTCTTCAGTTCCTCGCGAAGTGCTCGGATCTCTTGCTGCATTTGGCTGCCATTTTGAACCGATGAACCGATAACGGACGCGTGAACGCCGCTGAGTTCTAGGTCACGTAGGCTTTGGATCTCTGACGTATCGACCGTAGGTTTAATTACAGGTGAGTAGTCCATGTTGACATCCATTGTGTCTAGGATCTTCTCCGAGATATCCTTCAGATCTCGATAAACCATGTCCTCATTGTCTCCGAGACCCTTGGTCATACCGAGCATCATGAACTTCGCAACTTCGGCGAACTTCCTTGACGGTGAATGAATACCGAGGAAGCTCTTCACCGTGTCGAGGCAGCTACTTGCAAGGTTGCGCATCATGTTGATGACTGCATCCTTAGCGTTGCTGATGCCTCTCTTAATGCCGTCGATGATGTTCTGACCAATACTCCAAGCCTTGTTCCCGACTTCTCCAGCGATATTAGCGATATCGCCGAAGAGGAAATTCGCGATACTCTGGACCAGCTTCCACACGGCTGCCTTTAGCTCTGGACCACGCTGATCAATTGCATTCGAGAACGCGTTGATAAACGTGATAAGAGCATTGAACGCGGCGTCGATAATTCCGGCAGCCATACTAGCCATACCAGTCAACCACGCGTTAATCAGGTTAACGCCTGCTTCGACCATCTGCGGTATGTTCTCAGCGAGTGTGTTAATGATGCTTACGACCAAATCCACAACGAACTGGAGGACTACCGGAACTAGCTGCTGAAGCCATTCCATAATCGAGGTGAGCCAGGAAATGAGGTGCTGCCCCAAGACCGGAAGGTACTCATCGATAGCGGTGAGAACCGATTCTATAATTGCAATCAGCTTTTCGAGAATGGTGGGCATGTTATCAGCCAACTGCGTAAGTGCCTCAACCAAGAAACCGATGACGGCCGAGATAATACCCGGACCCTGTTCGGCAATTAGTCGAATTAGCTCTTCAGCAAGCTGCCTAACTCCATCCCCGACAACCTTAACGAGCTCCACAAGAACTGGACCAAAGGCCTTGACCAGTGCTAGTAGAGCTTCTCCGATCGCAGGGGCGGCATTCTTAATAGCGTTCGCAACGCCGATCAGTGCTGCTTGAATCGCAGGAGATGCAGCCGCGATAATAGCCGCTCCCGCCGCAATTCCACCAGCAATCGCTACCATACCGGCTCCGATAGCTGGTCCCGCCATACTGATCACGCTGATAAACGCCGTAAAGGCCATCACCAGAATGGTAATACCGGCGAGAACTCCGATTACGGTCGCTCCGATAGCAGCGATAGCAAGCGCAAGAGCAAGAAGCCCTGGAGCTACATACTCTGCGATTGCAGCTGCGCCCAGCAGAATCAGAAGGCCACCAGCAAGGCCGATCAGTGCGTTACCGATCTGCTCCATACTCATGCCTCCGATAATGGAAAGCGCACCAGCTAGGAGCAGAACTGCACCAGCGAGCAACGCAACTGCACCAACACCTTCTAGAGAAGCTTCCGCGGAGTTTGCGGCATAGACGAGGCCTGCAATTACAAGACCCAGTCTAACTACGGCGCTAAGGTAATCGCCCCACGACATGCTGGCGATCTCTTCCAGTGCCTTAGCTGCGATAAGCATGGCACCAGCCATGATAACCAAACTAAATACTCCGGTTAGAGATTCCACCTCGATGTTATTCACGGATAGCACCATGATGGCCATTACAGACGCCATCCCAAGGATACCTTGAATCAAGTTATCCGTTGGAATCATGCCGAGTAGTGCCACAACACCGGCCAGAATGGCGATAGCCCCCGCGAGCTGGTTCAGAAGCACTGCAGTGCCAACCATCTGCCCCAAGGAGTCCTTGCTGTCATCAATGTACTTGACAAAAGCAGCGATACCGGCCATTAGCAACCCGACTGCAACCAAACCTTGGATAATGGTTCCGGTGGGCAGCAGACCGAGAAGTGCAACCGGTGCGACTAGCAGGTTAATTGCAATCGCCATACCAAGTAGCGCCGCAACACCCGAAACCATCTTCTTCTCTTTAGAAGATAGTTTATCAACTACCCTAGACAGTCCCTCGACCATGAGCCCGATGGCGATGAGACCCTGACCAAGAGTCTTAACGTCCATGGAACCAAGGATCGCGACGCCGATGGAGAGCATAACTAGCGCTCCACTGAGCATGAAGAGAGCTCCAAATAGAGCACTCATCTTCTTCAGATCTGTCTTGATCGAGAACAGGCTATTAAGAGCCGTGGTTAGGATCTTCGCGAGAACGCCGATTGCGATCGAACCCTGGATAAGCTTATCCGCAGGAAGCATCGCCAGGATAAAGAGTGCTCCGACCAGAATTAGGATCGAAACTGCAATATCACGCAGCGTTTTAGCCTTGATGGCTTCGGTTAGGGTGCTTAGAGCAGTCTTAAGTTCTCCAAACACACCCCCGATCTTACCCATCATTCCACTTGCTGAATCAGTGACCTTTTGGAAACCGCCGAGCAAATTCTGAAGGGTCTTGAAGCCCATTGCAAGACCGCCACCGAGCAGAGCTCCGCTTAAGAGGTCGCTGAGTGACATGGACTGCAGACTGCTGCCCAGCCCCTGCCAGAAATTCTGGATCAGCTTGCCGGTACTATTCAGGGCGCTACCGATGTTGCTCTTAAACGATCCGAATGCTGTCGAACTTGCCGCGAAATCCTTAACAGCACTGACTCCAGACGTAAGACCATCAACCAGCTTACCTAAGGTATCCGCGGCTGCAGATGCTAGGGCGACAAAGCCTTTAGTCAGTCCGAGTACGGCAGTACCAAGGATACCGAACGTGTCTAGAGCCCCCTTAGCCGTAGCCGCGAGGCCACTAAAGACACCGCCTACGGCTTTTCCAGCTCCGGAGAACCCAGTGAAGATCTTGTCCTTGAGGTCGAGCAGGATCTTACCGAGCTTTCCGAACAGCTCAACTACCATATTGACGAGTTCGCCCAGAGGACCGAACGAATCCATCATGGTCTTGAAGCCATTGGAGATTCCAGAGAAGGCAGAGCCGAAGTTCAGTCCTTCACCGATCTTCTTAAAGCCGTCGCCGATCATCTGACCGAAAACCTTGACAGCTTCGACCTGGGGGCCGAAGAACTCTACAAGAGCGTCTTTAGCTTGACCAATCTTTCCGCCGAAAGACTTGAAGGCCTGGGCTACAGTACTAAGAGATTCCTTCCAAGCCAACAGAAGACCGGGCTTGGAGTTCTCCCAGAACTTGCCAAATGCGTCGGATGCGGACTTAACAGCCCCGCCGAGCATCTTACCGATGTTCTCAGAGATCGGCTTGATGGTTTCGCCAAAGGCTTTAACCTTAGCTGACCAAGCAGGGCCGATCTCCTTGGCGATTCCTTCCATTGACTTGTAGAAAGAGGTACCCCAGTTCCGAATGATCGAAGTGAGCTTACCGAAAGGACCAGACGTGTCGTTTACGAAATCGTTAAACGATCCACCAAGACCTGACAGAGCAGCTCCGATAGGACCGAAGACGTTCTTAATGGCGTCCTTAAGGACCCCGAAGAATTCGCCGATCGGAGGGAGCACTGCTTCAATGACGGTTCGGATACCGTTGAAGAAAGGCGCGATTGCAACGCTCGTGAGCTGCACGAACCAGTCTGCGAGAGTCTGAACCCATCCAACCACTGTGTCCAGTACAGAAGAAAGTGCTCCGAGTATGTCGACGCCGTCAAACATCTGGCTAAACCAGCTTGCGAATACGTCGATGATCTCAGAGATCTTAGCTCCGATTTGGAGTAGTGGCTTGACCAGTGCGCCAATAAGAATCAGGCCGATTTTAACGATGGCGACGACCACCTGACCAATGGCAGCTCCGAATCCAAATAGTGCCTTAACCACCGGCCAGATGATTTGGGCTACCATTTTGAAGATTCGGCCGATGTCCGAAGCCATCTGGTCCGACATGATCAGCCAGTTGGCAATTTCATGGTGGAAGAACTTCGAGAATGCGAACAGTGCACCGCCAGCGTCCCCGTTGAAGACATCCTTGATTGCCTGACCGATAGCGAAGATGGGCTTAGAGGCTGCCTTCCACAGATCCATGAGGGCATACCACCACTCATACCATCCGCCGAGTTCGTCCCAGCGATCTAGGATCCCCTGCAGGGCATCGAAGAATGCGCTGATGCCGCCATTGACGACATCGCTGACGCCGGTCCAAAGGGTTCGAGCTCGTTCGAAGTCGCCGAAGAAGGTACGGAACAGAGACGCCCAACCAGAGCCCAGGGATTCTGCAACGGTATCCATAAGCTGAGCGAAAGTCTTAACCTTCGTAGCTGCATCATTTGCAGTTTCCGCTAGACGCATGATCTCGTCTGCTTGCTCGGACGTATAACCGGCACTCAGGAGCTGTTCTTTGGAAAGATCTCCGGTATACTGAGCGAGCGTCTCGATCATGATCTCCGAAGTAAGCCAACCTTGAGCTAGCGAATTTCGGAAAGATCCAGCCTTGTCGATCATTGCATCGACTTCGACGCCGTATGTACGAGCGGTTCGCTTAAGCGATTCCTGGAACTGTTCGCCACCCATACCGGCGTTGACAATCGAGTTCCAGTCCTGGAGTTTCACGACACCAGTTGACAGTGCCTGCGAAAGCTGGTACATAGCCGTGGCTGCCTGTGCTGAAGACGCACCCGACATAGCGGCCACGTTGGAAAGGCCCTTAATCGAGGATACTGATTCCTTCAGGCCGACACCTGCTGATGTGAACATACCAATGTTCTTGGTCATTTCACTGAACGAGTAAATCGTCTTATCAGCGTACTGGTTCAGCTCATCGAGGGCTGCATTAATGGTGGCTACCGTCTCACCCTTGGAGAAGGTGTTAGCCTGAATAGTCTGAACCGCGTTAAGCTGGTTCTCGTATTCCCGGAAACCGTCCAGAATCGGACCGAATGCAAAGGAGGAGAGAATCGAACCGCCGGCCATGATAGCCTTCGATGCGATATTACCGAGCGCTACAGAGGCAGCGCCTCCAAGCATTGTAAAGTTCGTCGACGTCTGCTTAGCGACAGCACCGATGTTCGCCGTACTCGCAGTTGCACCTGAAGAGGCCCCGTTGATAGTAGTATTTACATTCTTAACGCTGGTGGCGAGGCCATTCATCCCCCTGGCGGCGTTCTGAGCTGCTGGGTTGATTCCATCAAGACCGGTGGTTGCAGTCTTGAAGTTCATTCCTTCCTTAAGTCGGGTTACGTTCTTTAGAACGCCCTCAACCTTGGAAGAGAACTTAGAGTCGTCGAGTTCAAGACTCACGACCTTGTTTTCAATAGACTTTGCCATGTTACTCGAGTGCCTTTCTCACCATTTCATCGATCTCATTGAAAATTGGGCGCATGGCAGGGTTGATGTAATCTCGACCCTGTACATATCCGCCCTGTCTAGTACCGTGTCCGTATTGCAGGATGATGGCAATAGGCACTCCATCGACAACATGGGTATTATACCAGACGATCTTAATACCTCGGCTGGTTTTAACCGTCTTATACGCCCAGGAAGAAGCTGTTTTACCAGTCTTCGTGGGCGTTGCAGATTGGAGGGCCGCCAGACCACGTGAAGCAGCGTCGTTAAGCACAGAGCGAAGGTTCTGATCCTTTACTCTTTGCAACCATTTTGACGTGTCGAAGTCTCCTTTGAAACTCATCTCAATCATGACGGCCCTCCTTTCTGTTAGTTGTTGATCACGCGGGTGAGTTCGGTCGCGGTGATCGGGCCAACGATACCATCGGTGGTAACACCGAGGATTCGCTGGACCTCAGCAACGGTATCGTCGTGAGCCTCTTCCGAGTTCTCACCCCAGATCCCATCGACCTCAGTACCCACGACCTGCTGAGCGAACTCAACGCCACACGGGAAGTTGTTACCGCCCCAATCAGAAGCGGAGACGAGAACGAGCGCTCGCAGGTTCAGATCCGAAGCGTCTGAAGAGCAGTGCAGAGCCTTCGCAAGCTGCTCTCGACGATCAACGGTCGTGACCGCGGGAGGAGCATACGCCGGAGCGACCTCTCCACCAGCGAGACGGTTGTACATCTCGACTGCGTAGCCCATGTAAGCATCGCGGTACTTGTCTCGGAGCTGGAACGGGCACGCAGTGGACGAGAAGTCCGAATGCGGGAACACATTCCAGCCCCACTTAGGAGCTCCAAGCCCGTAGCCATAGCACAGTGCGCCAGTAAGATAGCCGCCGTACTTGATTGTAGCCTCGGAGATGTCCCAAGGTGTGCCGTCGTTGGGACCCGTGATGTTGGCGTGCTCGATACCGATGGACTTGGTGTTCGCTTCCCAGCTGCCAGCATGGTACGCCGTGTCGTAGTCGTGAACCGTCTGACCGATGGTTCCATCGACCTCGACCTGGTAGTGAGCCGACGTTCCGGCACCCTCCCAGAATCGACCGACAGTCTCGGTAGACTGACGGACGCCTGCGTTATGGTGCAGAACGATGAATTCGATGTTGTTACCCTCACGACCGTGCGTGAAGGATCGGTTGATGAAGAACTGCTTATCTGCAATGAGGTTAGAGTAGTCCATAGCTATCCTTTCGAGTTGTATCGAGCTCGGCGAGCCTTGTTCATAGCCGCTCGTTGAGCCGCTGTTGCGCTCGCGCTAGCATTGCTTCCGCCTTGCTTCGCGGCGCTCAGCTTGATTAATGTAAGTAGTCGGTTCAGATTCCACTTATCACACTCGTATGGGATGTTGAATTGCGACATGTACCAGTAAATCAGTTCGCTGGTCATGGAATCTTTGGGTCCACCTCTAGAGGGTGGATCAAGTAGATGTGTTGCAGAGGCTCCGTCGGAGATATAGTCTGCTATTTTGACTTGAATGCTTCGATCAAGTCGACGCATGAAATCCCCGGGGAGTGGTTCCTCTGACATACACTCTACATAGTATAGCGTTTCTTCAGGTGTGTTGGGTGGGTTGTCTAGAAACGACCGTTTATAGACGGATTCCCACTTACTCACAGCGTACAAAGAATGCGTTAGGTGTAGCGTACACGGAGGCATCGATATGAATGTGGAGGTATCCTCATCAAACCGTTCCTCCCCGGGGAGTTCAAGCGTTAGTGAGATCATGCTGCGACGAGCGTCTTAATCTCATCTGGGGTGAGAAGCGCAGCGGGACCAGCAGCGCCGTAAAGCTTGTCGGTGATCTTCTTGTACTTCTCGGGAGTGAGCTTGGTCGAGTCGATCGTGATCAGCGAGGTGGGCTGAGCGCCAGTCACGTTGATCGGAGTCGTGGAGCATTCCCACGAGAACGCGATGGCCTCGGGCGAATCCGAGATGGTGTTGTATGCCTTCTCGGAAGGTGCGGCCATCGCACCGTAAATGATGTGAAGAAGCTCACCATACTGGTCGCCCTTCGTGTCGTTACCCAGCTTCGTGCAGTACGAGAACGCGAAACGGGTGCGGGGCTGCTGACCGATGTTGATACCGGCAACAAGAGCCGCAGTGCCGTCGCAGACTGCAAACTCATCCGGGTACGTGTACGCCTCGATGGTGAACTTGAAGTTCTCCGCCGAAATCAGCGTCAGGTACTTGATGTTGTCCGCGTAGATGTCCGAAGACTCAGCGCCCTCAGGGCTTTCCGAAACTGACTTCAGACCGTTCCAAGCGACGCCGTTACCGTAACGGTTCTGCTTGAGGTCGTAAGGGAACAGAACGCCCTTGTTGACGCCAGTCTGGTAAATGTGCTGGCCCTCTTCGTCCCACTTAATGGGTGCCATGATTTCTCCTTAGAGGTAGGTTGTAAACACGAAGTGATTCATACCCTCAGATACGTACGTCGTGTCTAGAGTTGTGTAAGGTATGTCGAGGATCGCATCGATCGCATCAGGTTGAGGATCCTTAGTGATAAGAGTAACAGTGTACTCCTGAGCATCCTTGTAACGACGATCCGATGCGTGCGTTGACATGTTACGACTTAGGTGGAAAAGTACCGCAGGGTAATCCAGCCTAAGATTCTCAGGCGGTTGGAAGTAGATCCTGTTATGGGCTACTGCCTTCCTGAGAAGATGTAAGAGGTCCTTATACGTGCGCATAGAGGCCTCCTAGAGTGATCGTAACCCTGGGTGGATCGATAGATACCGATTGTACCTCCCATTTTGAACCTTTCCACACAACGTATCGAAGGTCCATCAAATGGTGATTCGTCCACGGGGTTGCTAGTACACTAACTTCGTTTGAGAGACGGAGGTTGGTGTTTACAGAGTCTGAATTGTTGTATCGGTTCGTGATCCGTCGCAGGAATCCCTTAGCCGGTACTTCTTTTCGGTCCTCTATGTAGACACCTTCCTCCGTCTCCACCGTTGTTACGAAGCCTAGCTTACCGCTAAACTTCGACATACCGTCACTCCTTCTTGCGAGAGATCGTGAGAGCGGAGTAGGGCGCGGTCAGGGAGCCCGAAAGACGGGTCTCCATTAGGTACTTGTACTGGTTGAAGTCGAGATCAAACGTCTCGGCCATACCCAGCTCAGCACCAGCGTTGGAGCCGATCGTGTAGTCACGCAGGTCGACCACGATAGCGAGCAGCTCGGTGTCAACGCCCTTGACCTGGTGCTCGAAGCCGTTCATCTGAGGAACGGTGACGATCTTCGAGACGCCCATGGCAGCCGCGAGGGAAGCCTCGGTCTCGTAAATGCGACGACCGTTCTTGTCCTTCAGGAGAAGGAGGTTGACAAGGCGCTTCTTATCGATGAACAGAGTCGGCGAACCGGAGCCCTCGAGATCCGCGGAAGCCAGGACGATGTCGTCAACCAGGGTCTCGTCGGTCGTGGTGTGCTCGAGGACCTTGTGAATCGCGTAGAGCTCGTTCTCCTTGATGATCGGGCGAATCGCCTCCTCGTTCACCTTATCCGGATCGGACTCGGTACGACCGTCACCCAGAAGGATCGCGCGAGCGATTTCCTCGTTGAGCTTACCCTTCATCTCGTTCTTCAGCCAGGAGACGACGTTCATGTCGGTGATGTCAACAATGTCGTCGCGATCCAGACGCTGCTTCTTGTAGATGGTCGTGGGGGAGGTTGTACGCATCAGCAGCTTGATAACCTCATCGGTCTTCTTCGCTGCCTTCTTGGCGTAACCCTTCGCCCTTGCCTTATTGTCGCGGATGTCCGCGAAGATCGACTTGATGCGAGCGAACGGGGAGTGCTTGGTGCCGCCCATAACGACCGAAACCCAGCTCTGATCGCGATCGAGAGTGATGGGCTCATCGGTGATGGACTTGGCGTCGGGGAACAGGTAACCGATGTTCTCGATACCATAGTCCGCGTGTCGGAGCTCTTCCGACAGAGTGGTGCCGTTCGTCTTCGCGCGCTCAACAATAGCCGCGAAATCCGAGTGGGACAGGGTGTTCTGGGCAGCCTTGTCGCCGCCCTCGAAGATGTTGTGCTTCATGTTTTCCTCTTCGTCGGTTTCTTCGTCGGTTTCCTCGGAGTCCTCATCGGAGTCCTCTTCAGATTCCATGTCGATTGCGGCGGCGATCAGATAATTGACTGCCTCCATTTGTTCTTCGGTGAGATCGGACAGAATGTCACCGATAGTACGATCCCCCTCGGGAGAGGAATCTTCTTCGTTGGCGGTTTCTTCGTCCCCACCCTCGAAGTCTTCATGAGTTGCGTCATCTTCCGTGATTCGGATGATGGCGGAGTATCCAGAATCGTCGCTGTGAGCCACAGAGACGTTCTCGATGACTGCTCCGGGGTTGGCTCCTCGGAGAACGAGAGACACCTCAACGATGTTTCCGTGTTCGACGACGGGACCCTTCTGCTGGAGCTGGTTCGCGAAGATCGACATGGCGTTAATGTCACCGTGTTCGATCAGTTCTCGCGCATGTTCCGCCTGCTGGCTTCCGTTGAAGAAGCCGTAGGCGTACACGCCATTACCTCGGTTCTCGAGCATAGCGTGTCCAAGGACATTGGTGACTTCGCCGTGGCCGTGCTGCCAAACAAGAGGCACAACGGCCCCATCGTTCTGCGAAAATGCGTCGTGGCCGATAGTACGACCGTCGGAGCACTTAACGCCGGCAACAGTGGCCCAGCCGTCAAAGTCGGCCTTGCTAGTGTCAAGCTTCGACACTGTCATTTTGAACCTCCTGTTTGGTTTCCGCATTAGCGGAGCTGGTGTACGGGTTCGCCAACTGATCAGCCTTAGGATCTGTTGCCTGAGGAAGACCGATGATTGAACGAATCTCGTTAGGCGTCATCACAAGGTTGGTGATGAACGTTTGCGCCATGGATGCGACTGAGTCTAGGGATGCTGACGAGAAGGGATCGCGAACATAGATGATACGCTGACCCTGCGTGCGAGCAGTCCTAGTAAGAAAGACCATGGTGGCCGACTTGGTGATGCTGTCCAAGATCGGTCGGACCGTCCTATTGTAGTAGGACAGGTTGGTCTCCGCATCCGCGGTGCCATTGAACACGCTCTCAGTGAAACCTAGAGCGTTGTAGAGTTGCTCCGTCAGATACTTAACCTGATCTAGTAGGTTGTTCTCCACCGGACGGTTCAACTGAGTGATCTTCTCCGCTCCATCGACGTATGCTACGCCAATCTCAGAGTTTCGAAGCTGCGATTCAATGGCCTCGCGTCGGCTCTCTGCCTGCTGTTGTCTAAGTTCACCTCGAACTGAGTACGGAAGCTGGATGATAAGATCCAGTTTCTTGCCTAGAGCGCTATTGTCGATAGCGTCTAGAGCGTCGAGCTTTCGAGCGAGCCGCTGCGCCAATGAGCCGTTTGTCGCAGTGACGTCATAGAGCGGTGAATGCACAACGCAGACAGAATTCTTAGAAACGTTGATCGTTTCTCGGTTTCCAGTGCGGTCGTTATAGACATCTACGTCGACCGCATCTGTGTACCAGTTTACAACACGACCTACGCGCATCGAAAGGACATCAAACGAACCGTCTTCGTTAAGCGCAATGTCTGTATCGACTGGTACCAGAACCGCAGACCCGTATTCCAGCATCGTGTATACGAGTTCGTAGATCAGACTATTAGATGTTTGATCTACGTTAGCCATGAGCGAAAGACATTCGTTTAGCTTGGACGGCTGTTCGGAATCATACCTGCCATTTTGATCGACACGGACGTGGCGGATTGGTGTGTTGGCGACATCCAACGCAATCTTGTTATAAAGCGTTTGGACTAGGTTAACACTTCCGCCAGATCGATACCTAGGTCTATATTCACTAGACGTTCGTACCATAGCTGAATGATCGTCATTGTTAGTGAACACATTCCAGGCTTTAGACAGTCTCGATCGGATACCCATATGACCTCCTCTCTTACGCGAAGTCGTCTAGCTGTTGTTTATAAGCAACCCAAGCGTCCATCAATGCTGCGACGCTGTCGATCTTAAGATCCATTCGTTTCTTAAGAATCTTTCGGTTACCGTTTGTATCTTCGATTGTGATTGTATTACCCATCGCCCAGGACATTAGTTCCTGATCGAAGAGTAGGTGTCTATCCGTAGATAGTTTCTTAAGCTCACCAAGTGGAACTGATTCCGTCCTGGCGCCCTGAATGACCTTATGGACACCGTAGGGTCCGTTTTCAGTCACCCATCGTTCGACGAACTCTCGTGCGTTGTACGGGTCGTAGCCAAATGCTCGAACGTCAAACTCGGACCGGATGATAAAGTCATCCAGATCGTTGTAGACTGCGATCATGTCGAGGATTGTCCCGTCCATGACTTGGAGAGAGCCTTCTCGGATGAAAGATTCGTATTTGACACGACCAGCAGCCGGTAGCTTGTCGAATGTTCTAGTGGTGATGTACGCTCGGGTCTTTACACCGAACGTACCATCGCCTAGTGGGAATAGGAATGTGAACGCACAGAAGTCGTCACCCTGTGAGAGGTCAGCGCCCATTGCGCAGGGCATCTGCCAGTACTCTCGCTTCTGGTGGGGGATCGTCTCTTCGTATGTGAAGAAGTACGTGTAGCCCTCCATGGGGATTCCGAACCGCTTAGCCAGGATGTCGTTACGGGCTGAGGGTACATTCTCAGCTCGAGCGACGTCTCGCTGGTAAGTATCGTAAGACACGGTCTTACCGATGTTCGGCTGCGCCTTGATCCACATGTTGGGATCTGCTACTTCCTCGACATCATCCAGTCTGTAGTACCAGATGGAAGTGTGAGGATCGTAGTAGTCTCCCTTTAGGATGCTAAGTAGCTCCATTTTGATCGAATCGCCGATGCCGTTTCGAACGGTACCTTCAGACGAGACCGCAAGGATCACCCAGTCGTTGAGTTTGGATGCACCTTGCTCTAGAGCCGAGATGACATCCTGTCGAACGTCTCCGGAGAGCCATTCGTCAACCGTGTTTACTTTGGTTCGTAGACCCTGAAGCTTATCGACGTTCATAGGGCGAACTTCAAGTAGTGACTTGGTCGAGAAGTTCTCGATACCTCGCTTAGTCGGCGTAAGGAGAGCCTTGTTTCGATTACCGCCAGTCGTTGAGTGCACACTGCCCGCCGTAAGGAACTTGAATAGAGGTCCTCTAGACCTCGTAATCGCGGTCTTAAACGGGCTGAGTGTTTCCTCGGCCTGTGGCATCGTGGGTGCGGTCGCGATTTGGTGCGTAGTCGCAGTATCAATCGTAAGGAAGTACGCGTGAATGAACGACATGTACATCGACTTCGCGGCACCACGAGCGACGATCAGGTACTGTTTGTTGACCAGCCGTCGTTTCTCGTCTACCTGAACGTATTTACCGTCATGTCCGTTTTCATCGGGGATGAATTTAGTTACACGTTCGAAGTAGAACCACGAGAGCAGACTTTCTGCCCATAGCTTAAAGCTATCGAGCAGCGTCAGGTCCGCACCATCGGTAAGTGTCATCTCGTTGTCGCAGAAAGCGATGAAACCCTCGATTGCCTGGTCGTCGTAATAGTAACGAGGATTAGCAATAAGATCATCAATACGGTTCATCTCCATTTCAATGGTTCGAGAGACAGGAATTTCGCCCGCGAGGACTTTATCTCGAAATTCTCCATAATACTTAGGTGTGGCCGTATTAGAAAGTGTCACTACTTCTTGTCCTTCTTCTTTACGACCTCCGAGAGACCGGTCGCTCGGTCCGCTTCCTTAGCCAGGCTCTTGATGCTACCGACCGAAAGATTCGAATCGATCGCTCCGATGAGCATATCAGAAGCCTTCTTGGCCGCGTACTTCGTGAGGTTCGAGCTTGCCTCGCTTACGAACGTATCTGCGAGCTTAGCGAACTGAGATCGGTTCGCCTTCTCGTATTCAGCCAGCTTCGCCTTGAGTTCAGAGTTGGTCTTCTCAAGCTGCAGACGCTTATTCTGCTCAATCAGGTCTGTCGTCGCGAGGTCTCGCGGCTTAGCATTCCTCTGGTCTCGAGTAAGGCCGCCCTTTGGCGTGGTAGCATACTTCTCAAGCTTAGCCTGCTTTTCTGCTTCCTTAGCCTTCTGCTTCGCCTCGCGCTCTTGCTTCTTTCGAGCGTGCTCAGCGTCCCGCTGCTTCTTCTTTCGATCTTGCTCAGCCTTGCGAACTTCTCGAAGCTTCTGGTTTTCAAGCTTTTTGCGGGCTGCTTCCGCTCTCTTTTGAGCGTGATCGGCACTGGCCTTAGATAGCTTCTGACGAGCTGCACTAGCAGCCTTCTTAACACCACTAGCAGCCTTCTTAGCACCACTAGCAGCCTTCTTAACACCCCTAGCAGCCTTCTTAGCGGCAGAAGATACCTTCTTAGCGGCCTTTTCAGCATTCTTTCGATCGAGCTTTGCCTGAGCGGCAGCAACTCGGTCAGCGGCGATCTTATCTTTTTCCGCCTTGGACTTAATAGCGGAACCCGTACTGTTTTCGGGCTGCTTACGAACGCCCCACTTCATACCGAGGACGCCGTAATGTGCTAGTTCCTCTGAATTGTGAGTCTCCACTCGACCTCACTCCTTAGTTGCTTGATGGCCTCAATCGTGAATGATGTGGCCGGTGGATCGAATGCTAGCTTGACAGAGTAATTAACGTACTGTCGCAACATTCTACCAAGTACCGTGGTTGGATAGTCATCCGACGCGGATTGAGGAAGAGCTGGATCCTCTGTCAACTGCGTAGCAGTCATGAGGGAGTTCTCAATAGCGTCGGTTAGCTCGAGATCGAAATCGGTGTCTTCATTCTCGATGTTAAGATACCGTTTCGTCTCTTCTAGAATGGTCACGAGATCCTCCTCCCCCATAATGTCGTGTCTCCTGGACTCCTTGGTTCGAAGTCGACTAGGGCTAGTGGAGACGTTCCGTAGTGAATAGCATTATGTGTATCCCTAGATACGCAAATAAGATTGTTTAGATCCCACATGCATGGGTCTGCGTCAGAGCATTGTCGGGGCGTCAGAGGGTTTATATGATGAACTACGATACCATCGTAGATCTCGTAACCCTCTACACCTAGATCGCAGCCTAGATCCCTAGCAATCGCCTCTGTTCGAGCCTTTCGCCAGACGTCAGACCTGTAAAAATCCTGGTTCATCCATCTAGAGCCGCCGAAGGTCTCGTCGAAGAACTCTCCGTTCAAGGAAAGGTACTCGAGTCGCTCTTCGAAAGTCTCCAGTCTAGACAATTCGCTATAGCTGCGCATCGGACTCTCCAGAATATAACCTGAAGGCGTCCAAGGCTTCTGAAACGAGCTCTTCGGTTCGGGCGGCCGACTCAAGAGCCGAAACTTTAGCCTGTGCGAGGAGAGTGTCAGCCTTAATTCGCTCTTGTTCCAGCTTTTCCCTACTTCCACCGAGTTTTAGGAAGTGAAGGATCACAGAATTGGACGCCGTACCGTCCATAATCTGCTGTGCAGCAAGATCCATCGCGCCTGCGATAGCCAATCGCTCCGCTTCTTCTGGACTAGTAGGGGGCTTTCCCCGCTTTTTAACCATATATGCTCCTCTTTTGGTTCGTTCGAGACGAGTTTTAACCTACACGACCGCCGGTTGAAAGGAGCATGAAAGACCGGCCGATGAGAGAACCAGGCCGTGTAGGCTAAAACCCATCTCGAAATATCCCTCCGGGGGTAAATCGAGGAGGGGCGCGATTTGGGGTGGGGGTGGTAATCGCGCTACCAGCCCCCGGGGTGTTAAGGGATGGGCACCGGTCATCCTCCGGCTTGCGATCCATCGTGACGTTCATCGTTCGACAAACGTTCGCAATCCTGTTGTGTCCCAAGCGATGATCCAATCGATTGCTTCGTTCACATCATCAGCAATCAACGCATCACTTAGGTTTGAGCTAGTCTTACACACACGATCGAGGAGGGCACAAGAGTTGTAGCCATTGTTCGTGTCGAACGCAAACCACAAGTCGAACTCATCTTTAGGATCGTAAGGATTGTCAGTTGTTGTAAGGTAACGAGTTGTCATGACTATCAACCTCTAACAGCTTCTCGCACAGAGGACGTTGAGATACCAAGCATCTCTGCGATCTCAGACGTGGTCGCACCGTTTCGAGCCATAGCACGAGCGCGAGCAATCACATTAGTCGAAAGAACTGGCTTGTCTTTAGGCATAGATAGTTCATTCAAACGCTGGGGATCCGCATACCTTGCAATGGACTCCATCATGGCGTTACTAACAGCACCATTCATGATGGCATTCCACTCCTTGTCGGTGATGTCGAATTGTACCTCCTTGCGGGAGGCTCCGGTCCTGGCACGCGCAGCCTTGAGGGCTTGCGACTCAAGACGGGTCCGCTCGTCCTTAGTGATTGAAGGATTCTCGTCGACCTTAGCCTTTACCACACCCCCGGCCACTAATTGGGCCTGGCGTTCCCTGGGTGCGTTTGTGAGGGCCGTACGTACCTTCTCCTTGAGTGAGGCCACTTCATCCGCGTACTCCTTGGCAGCAATGGGGTCTCTTTTCAGGGTGGGGGTATCAACGATCTCCCTCCTAGCCCTATTAGCTAGGGTCTTCATGTTGTTGGCGTAGCCTGCGTACAGTTCCTCCATGGGTGTACCCGATGAAAGCTTACGCGCGTCATCAACCAACTCCATACGCGACACCTTCTGTGTACGCAGTACAGTTTCGACACGAGGCGCCTTGGTCTTGAACTCCTTCACCACGGTATATGTTTCACCAGTGTCCTCATATACCTTACGGCCTGTCAATGGATCGATGGGTCCGCCCTTTGCTGCAGAGCGGAGCTTCCTCTTTGGAATATCCACCTCGGATGCAGCACGGGAAATAAGCGTGGACACACCCCCGCCATCTTGGTATTTCTTCTTGAGTGAATCAATACCATTATCAGCGGCCGACGTTTTATAATCCAGCTTATGTTTGGCGGCGTCAATAACAACCATCGAGTGGCGAACCGCCCTCGCGAGCTCCGCCTCGGTGGCGCCCTTGATCGTCATGTCCGTGATAAGATTTGAGATCTTACCCATCTCTCGCTGCTTGGTAATTTCCGACATGACCTTCATACCAGGATACGAAGGGTATGCCGCAGAAGGATCAAAGCCTTCTAGTCCCTTTAGCGGGGATGTGGAACGGATACGACTCTTGGGTGTGACTGGAATGACAGTCACGGTATCACCATCGAAGTCTGCGCCCGACAGTCGCTGTGCCACCTTTGGATGGATGCCAACTGCATCTGCTGCCATTTCACCGATAGTCCTTCGAGCATCCTTGTGACCGTTGTTTACGGTAAGGATGGGAATCTCGAAAGTACCACCATGAGGGTATCGTACCAGTGCAACCTGGGTACCGTTCTTGTAATTCGGTGCATACACTTCGGTGGGCTTTAGGGTCTTCACAGGAAGAATAACCTGATATGCCTGGTTCGGTACCGAAGCTGCCCTAAGGCGAGTGGCGTCCGAATCACAAGAGTCTGCAAATTCCTGCAACGCTCGCTTGCGGAGAACCGGATTCGTAAGAGACATGATGGTCTCAAACTTCTCCTTCTTCTCGGCAGTCGTAAGATCGAGCTGCTGCTTTGCGAACGAGAGGTTCTGCTTCGAAAGGAACTGGGCAGGTAAAGTCTTAGACCAGTCCCCCCATGAACCTTCTTCGTTCACGATGTTGACGGGCGAGAGCCTCTTCTTACCGGAGGCATCCAAATATTCCATCTGCCGGCGGATAGTGGCGCCGAACGGATTATCAGGATCACTCTTCATCTTTTTGAGAACCGTATCGCCGTCTCCGATCATCGGAACTGACTTCGACTTGTTTGTATTAAACCGAATGTCTTTTCCGGCAGGCAGATCGTCGGCGTACATGGCCATACCTTTAAGGTAATGTGTACCGTCCACAGAGATACGGACCTGAGCATAATTGGACTTACCCAGGTTAAGATCTTTCAAACCTCGTCGAATCTCGATGACACCATCCATGTCAGCACCCCCCTGTTCAGAATATCGAACCATGACTCGCTTGGAGTCGAGAGGCGCAGGCGGCTTCAGCGACAGCTTGTTACCGGCGGGGTCGGTTCGGACACCGATGACATGGATCTTGTCCAGGTTCTGGACAACTTCTCGCTTTTCAGTGCCCGGGGCAACGAGAACGCGAGTGGTTGTATATTTATCGGTGCCGAGCTGTCGGATCTTAATATCCTCGACCTTGTAGCCCTGTGCTTCGAGTGTGGAGGCAGCGAGCTTCAGAGAGGTCGCGGTGGTTCCGAGAGTCACCTCAGTGCCAGCACCAATATCAATATACTTGTGCTTATCGACCTCCCGCTTCAGAATATCCGCGGTGCCTTCGATCTTGCTCGCGGTTCGTCCGGCGTCTTCCTTCAGGTAGTTGCGTACCGTGCTGGAGGAAATACCAAGACGATCGGCGATAGCAGCCTGGGACATGTTCTTCGCATCGAGCTTGCGCACCATTGCGATTTCGACCGCCTGGCGTTCTCGCTTGGCGATAGACTTTGTGGCGCGGAGTTCTGTCGTTGTCATGCCGAGACCTCGAGCAATCTCAGCTTCGCTCATCCCTTTACCCTCGAATCCCTTCACGAGACCTTGGAAATCAAGGGAGCGCTGATATGGGTCCTTACCGGACCCCCAAGGATAACGGCCCGACTTACGCAGAATACCGTAGTGAGCCAGAGTATCGTCGGCTTCTTCAGGGGTGTGGGTATTTACGTTCAGCATTGGTCCTCCAAGTCTAAAATATCCGAGAAGTGGACGATTCGAGCCATGATGTCACGAATATCTTCTGCGTCCGGGACGTGCGATCGGATTGCGTCGTTCTGATAGATCCTAAGCTGCATGTTGATCGTCGGCCTAAAATTATACTCGAGGCAGAACAGGGCAGCGTAGATTTCAAGCTGTTCAAACTTTGTAGGGCCTTGGCCCGTCTTGAGATCGTGGATCCTCAGCAGTTCCCGATCCTCGTCGAAGGATATAGCATCCGCGGTGCCAAAAGCATAAGGGCTGTAATACAGCACCTGTTCCGGCTTCATGTTGTATCGGATGGCGTCATTGACGAACGTACCGACAGTCCCCACGTTTTCGCCAAAGGGGAGGCCTAAACGAATATGCTCAGCAGCAATCTCATGGAGTTGAGTTCCAATAGCAGCTGCACGAGCGTTGCGATATGTCTTCAAGACCTTACCATCATCATACCGGAGCCATGAGCTTTTACTGGCCCCGAGGAATGCGTGCTTTCCTTCGAGGTTTTGATGGTCGAGGAAGATCACTGGCGGACTCCGAAATATGTCTGGAGTTCTTCAAGGACTTCCTTCTCGTTCTCCGGGTACACGAATCGTGCGAAGCCCATTCGGCAGAGACGATCAACGTAAAGCTTCTGGTTCGGTCGAACCGCAGCGTGCTCGGAGGCCTTGACTTCAAGCATAGCCCACATGTCACCATGCAGGACCATGAGATCTGGAATTCCCTGAATATAGTTAGGGTCGTTCTTCAGGATGAGACAGCCGGGCAGAACCCGGGATAGCTTCCCAATCAGATCTCGCTGGTACTTGTTCTCCCTTGCGCTCATGTTCGCTCCTTTCGCAAAGGTAAAGAAATGGTAAAGCCCCAGTGGGTAACGGACAGTGGGTAAGGGCCTAATGGGCCCCGTTCTATCCATTATACGAAAAGTTTTTGTATGGGTTCGTTACCCACTAGGATTTTGGGCTGGAAATTGCATGAAAATTGCAAGTGTCCCGTTTGGCCCACTGTCCCGGGGCTCTTATTATATATATTTAATTTTAATTTAATTTAATTTAATAGAAAAATAAGTGGGCCAAATGGGACAGCAGCGACTTTTCCTTGAAATTGCAACGAAAAGTCGACATTGACAAGTGGGCCAAAAGTGGGACAGTGGGACAAAAAAGTGGGACAGTGTCCCAAAATGGGCCAAAAATGGCCCCGTAGTGGGTAACGAGACCCCCATCCTAGTGGGTAATGAGGCCCGCTAAAACGCCCTTTTGTCCCGCTTCTGTCCCAAAAGTGGCCCACTTTGTCCCACCCTGTCCCGGCAAAAAATGAGAATCCAAGTAGTATTTGCAGAGCGAGGGACCGTTTTTAGGCGATCCCCCGCCCTACAAATCATCATGCGGCAGGTGGCATATGGTCGATTTCGGCAAATTCAACCCGAATATCATAGCGAGTGTGGATCTCGTACAGGCCGTGTTTCCCAATCAACCACGCAGCGTGAGCGTACAAATCCCTCAGGTTGCTAAAGAGAAGTCTCTCCTCGTGACGAAGTTCCTCTTCGCAGTACCCTCGGAATACTAGTATGTACGGTACAGTTTCCACGTCAACAACCCCTCTCGCAAGAGTTGATCAGCTTGCCAGTCTTGTCTTCTCGCCAGATTCGGATGATAGCGTTGTCCGCAATCGCACCCTCACGAATAACCGCCGACGCCTCGTTGAGGGCCTCGCTCGCGAATTCGTATGCTTCGTCCATCGTTTCGAAACCTTCGCATGACTCGAAAGGGGCATACCTACCCATTCCGTATTCAATCTGTACGGTAAACATTTGGACTTTCCTTTCAGAAGATTCGCAGAGTGTCGATGTTATCGAAACACTCCACCTTGGTCATTCGGATGACGACATTCTTCTCAGGCATGGTGACCACGATACCCTTCACGTAGGTATCAGCCTTCGCACGATCATCAAAGAACGCGTAGTACTCGTATCGCTTCCCGGTCGACGAATCCACCGTACTGATGTGGACCATCCACTCGGTCGCGATGTCCTGTCCAAAAATATAGGTCTTGCTAGCCATTGTTCTTCCTTCGATTTGCTGGATTGTGTGGGCATTTGAGGGTATGTGTCTTCGGGAAGATCCGTCCGCTCTTCGATCGCCAGTACTCCTGACGATCATCCGGGTGTGTCTTGAACCAGTAATGGTCCTGGCACTCACATGGATCAGGTCGTTGAATATCCGTGGTCGTGATGGTGTTAACCATGTCCGAGATGGTTTGCGACAACACCGAGTAGAAGAACTTCGTGTCGTGTGTGCATTCCGAATCAATCAGCGAATTAACCGCCAATTGAAACGGTATGTCGACTCGATTGTCTGCGAAACACTCAAGACGAATCCTAACCCACCCCGGCTCTTCGGAAATATCGACTTTGAAGTCAGAGAGCTCGTAGCCGTCAGTCGTTGTAGTCATTGCTCTTCTCCGCCACTGCATAGTCTGTATTATCGAACATCTGCTCGAATGCATCCATCATCACTCGGGCAGCCAACATCTCGTCATTCGGAATATAATCGTACTCGAACATCGAGATAGTAGTATCGAGCTCACCCGCATGTGCTTCCTCGTGAGCCTTCTTGATCATCTGAGCTTCCAGGCGGTTCTTGTGGAACGACATAAACCGACGAATCTCGCCGCCATCCCTACGATGCTCGACGAGAACACACCAGAAATTCTCAGCAGGGTTGTAAACCACGCAACCGGGTTTCATGGACATTTCATGCTCCTTTACAGGTTGTGCGCAAATATGCGCTCATTGAAGACGCCCTTCTCTTGGACGGCCTTCCGGATGGCAGAGTCTATTCCAGACTCCGAGAAAAAATAGAAGTAGTGGAGATCCGTAAACGGAGTGTTGATTCGGTCGATGCGACCTTCAGCCTGCTCCAAGACCTTCCACGAGTAATTGAGGGAGTAGAACACAATCGTGTCCGTCTCTACACAGTTCCACCCCTCGGCTCCCGCGGTATACTGTACCAAATATACCCATGAGTCAGTAGACGGAATCGGCTCGTGATTGTGTCCGTTCCACTCAGCCACGGTGAATTCATCCCGCAACTCAAGCAGGATGTCTCGCTCGTAGTTGAAGTTGTAGAACACAACCAGCTTCTTACGCTTGCGCGCTATCAAACGAATATGATCCACACGAGATCTATCCATGTTGACACACTTGCGCAGACCGTAACAGACGCCGGCAGCATTCCTATAAGGCTCCCCGGTCCACGGATCCGCACGCTTCTTAGCGATGGACTCGTACATCTCCTTGTCGTATTCCATAGGGATGTAGGACCGGTTACGCCTTGTATGACGCTCCGCCGGCATGGGGACGAGTATCTTTCTACGACGAGCCTCGAGCAGCCCCGTATCGAGATACCGCTTTACCTTGGGGTACTTCGCAAATCGATCCCAGACGATGTGTCGCTCTGCGAACTCGGTTCGGTTTTTGTAGTACCCATTGGCGATAAATAGGGGGACGTAGTCGAGCCAGGTGTCCCCCGGCGTTGCACTCAATAAGATCCACTGGTTGTTTTCCGATATCTTGAGAAAGCTCTTGACCCACGCACCAGATCCCACAACACGCTGCTCATCAAATATGAACACATGAAGATTGCAGTCAGCGAATCTCGAGATGTTATTCCAGCTCTCAATGGTCACCTCCTCGAAATCCGCACCGAGCGCAGCAAACTCACCCTCCCATTCGAGAGAGTCTCGCTTCCGCGCAGTGGTGATAACAACGATCTTGCTTTCATCCGCCTGAGAAAGAGCCCAAGAGGCTCCCACGCGTGACTTGCCCGAGCCGACGCCACCGACAAGGACTTTGCCACTTTGTAGGAGCCCCAAGGCCTCTTCCTGGTGCGAATATAACTTCGCAACCATTACTCCGAAAGAACCTCCTTCTTCAGCAGGTGGAGCACCACTTCCGCCGCGTCCTCAGGGATGTGAGGATACATCTCGATGTGTACGGGGTAGTTGAATAACCCGTAGTGTACCTTAGCGATCCAATTCCACGCCAGAGGGTTTGTGCCGTTAAGGATACACTTACCGCGATGTGTGGTGACCTCGACCCATTTGATCACCTTCACATCCTCCTCGTCCCCGGGCACCATCAGAATATCCCCGAGGACAGGACGCTTACCGAATAGGATGTCCTTTCTGAAGTCGGGAGGCGCTTGCTCCCGTAGAGGAGTTGAGAACTCAGTCTTGACGTTACCGAATCCGCGAATGAAGTACTCACTATCAAACATATGTAGGATGCCTTTCGTCTAAATATAGTTCGGGTGAGTTATGAACTCACATCATCTCAGTGCCCTTGAAGCCATGCATGAGCGTGTCCTTGATGAGCTTACGATCCTCGGGATCGTCGAAGTCAGGGTTGACAGTAGCCTCAACTGTTAGACCATTGACCACCTTAATCCGAGCAACCCAGGAGTCACCATTGGTGATACTGGGCTTATAGTCGACTTCGAGCTTCTTGTACTCGTAGTACTTGATATTCGAATCGTCCTTCAGGGTGAATTCGGTAGTGGGCGTACGGCCCTCGAGCTTCTCGACGGAGATACGAGGATCGAACGTCTCACCAACGATCCGACCGTTCTGGAAGTTGATCCGGAAGGTATACGGATGGTCATCGGCAATCTTGTTACTGATAGCCTTCTTTACGAGTTTAAAGATGCCACCATTAATCTCGCGAGCCAGTCCGTCTCGGTCGGTGAACTTGGCGTTCTGACCAAAGTTCTTGAGTTCCTTCTTGGTTTCTTCGGGAATCTTAGTCATCAGAGTCGATCCATTCCTTTATCGCGGTTGAGTGCTGCTTTGATAGACGCCAGGGCAGCCGGCGTGATCTTCGGGTTGAACTCAGCGTGCTCAGCCCAGTACTTGCCCCGACCAGCCGAAGGAGTAGCACCCGGCTCATCCGCGTTACCCTCAACCTTGATACGCATGATATAGTCGCCACCCGCATCGATCGTGGTATACTTGGAAGCGTCCTCAGCCGAGGCGCCATTCTCGACGAAGACAAGCTTCTTGACGTTCCACATCCAGACCTCGGCCTTGGGATCGTCGGTGTGGAGCACGGTCTTGTTGACCTGCTCGCCACCAATCTCACCATGGATCTCGATCGAGAAGCCCGTGTAGTCCCCGTTGATCGGGATGAATCCGTTCTTGACATTCACGATCGCCGTGAAGTTGTCGTTGTCGAACTTGGAGTTCATCGGATCCGAGAGGACCGCCTCGAGGTAACCCGCGATACCGAGAGCATCCACGGAGGAAAGCTTCTCCTTAACCGGGTTAAGATCATGCCAGTCCTGGTTGTCCGGCACCACAGTTTCGAACCAATTAGCCATGAACTAGTTCTCCTTCCTTCTGTAGGCGGTCCCAGATTGTGTCATCTAGACGCCGCCTTGTTTTGTTGACATCCGCCCGGGATCCTAAATATAGGTTGTCCAGAGCGTTGTTCCTAACGTTGCCATCGGTATGGCAGACGAAGGAATCAGTGGGCCACCTCTTGTAGAAGGCAGCCCACACAACCGAGGCTAGTGACCTTTCAGTCGCTCCCCCGGAAGCTTTATATAGCCTGATATACAGGGTCTTGCCGTTCCTAGTAAACGGCTTCAAGTGAGAATGGGTGTCGACCTTTCGGACTTCACCTAGCTTGTTGGCTTCATACCTAGGAAAATTAGGCACGCGACGCCAAGTGTCTTTATCATCCGTCATCATATCAAACCCCTTCCTAACGACGGGGGCAGGCCACACACAACCCACCCCCGTCAGGAATATTAGACGTCCAGATCTGCGTACTTAGCAGCGAACGTCGAGGTCTCATCATCGACCGTGATGTAGGCCTCCTTGAGGTATGCAGAGATACCCTTGTTACCGTTGAAGTCGTAGACATGGGGGCTGATCACGATGTCAGCCGTCTTGATCGTAACTCCGTCCAGCGAACCAACGGTCTCTTCCGACAGCAGGACCTTTCGACCACCAGTGATCATCCAGATCGCAGGAGGACGGAAGTCGAATCGGACCTTAACTGTGATGTACGGCTTCTCGGGATCCGGGTTGCGGTCCTTGTCCTTTCCGTACTTGATATTCCAGCCGTCATTAACGAGATCATCCACGAGATCCAGAGGGATCGCGACGGAGAACTCACGACGACCTTCCTTATTGAAGCGTGAAGTAGCTCCGGAGAAGTTCAGGAAGAACAGCTTACCGTTCTCGATGCAGATATCAGATGCCATGTTTCGGTTCCTTTCTAAGCGACGAATTCGTCGAAGTTGATGAATTGTTCAATGGCTGCGCGCGCTTCGTCCGCGAGCGCTTCGGAGTAAGATGTATCAACATCCTGCTCCAGGTGTAGGTACTTGACTACTTCTGCTTCCTTCCAGAAATATCCCTTAGTACCCACGACAGCGTCCTTGATCTCGCCGTCCTTGTTCTCCCTAAGGAGTTCACCGCCACCCTTGTCTGGCTTGATTGGCACGAATGCACCGACCCTACCAACGAAGTGAGGCTCCCCATCAGGGAAGCGCAGATACATGGCGGTCTGTACCTGCTTAGTCTGGACGTAGTCCTCGAATTCAATCGGCTCTCCGGAGAATAGCTTCTTGAACACGTAGGGCTCCTGGAACTGCTTGCCAGTAGCCGTCCACTCACCTTCGTGAGGGAATGCGTACTTGGCAATATAGACGGCCTTGTTCACGAGCACCATCTTGGCATAGGTGGCCTCGTGTTCGAAGGTATACCCGTATCGCTGACCAAAGTCCATCACCTTCTGAATATCATCAGGCGTGGCCCCCGGAATCTTGATAGAGTCCGTCTTGATGTGAGCGACAGTCAGACCGAGTTCCTCCTGCACATAGTGCTTGAGATCGATCATGAACAGCGCCCCTCGCTTCGCGACAATGTTGTCGATGTTGCGAGGATCCCATGCGGGATTGTCGAACTTGGCGCTCGTCAATCCGTACATCGAGTTGATCGGAATCTTAAGAGCAGTGCCAAGCTTGTCCAGATCATACTGCTTGGCAATAGACAGAAGTTTACCGTCAAACAGCCTACCAAGAGTGTCCAGGTCCTTATGCTTAATCGCGATGCGAGCTTGCTTAAGTTCACTGTACCTCTCAGTGTAGGGTCCGAAGAGGTTCAGCTCCTCGATAGATGTCGGATGCATTGAAGCGACATCTAGGAGCACAACATCTTCGTAGTAACCGGGTTCGGAGTATACATATCCTCCCTCACCGGGGTCTTCACCACGGTAGGAAGATCCCTTGAATTTGTCAAAGGTGTATCCCGGGAAGATCGTTGAAAGATCCGTGTAAACGAACTTGCTCTTGTCGGGACGTCTGTCTGGACCGAACACGATTGCACATGTGTGCTGGTTGGTCGTGTCATTAACAGATAGTCCCGAAAGACTAGCCAGAATCTGTCGGGCTCCCCAGTCATCACTAAGATGATTAAAGACAGCCTCAGTCGCTTCCACGTCGTTCGCACAGTAATCTCCCGCGCTCTCCCATAGCTCCTCGGGAACAGGCTTGTCCCAAGGAAGACCGAGTTCCTGGTGGTGAATACCAAGTTCGATTTCCCACTTCTTCAGCGACTGCTTCTTCGTGGAGAAGTCGTAAATATCCGTGTAGGACAGTGAGTACGCTTCTCGGAATGTAGCGTTCGCCTTGTTCTCGATGATCCGCTGAGACTGCTCGTATAGTTCCTCGTTAGAATATCCGAGCGACGCAGCATACATGATGTGGTTGTCGTACTTGCGGTTGTTGAACCCGATGAGTCGAAGCCCCATGAGCTTCTTGACGTCCTCAGCTGAAGGGTTGAAGAAGCGTCGGACCGGCTCCCCGGGATACTTGTAGCAGACGATGAAGAGGTTAGGGAATACCTCGACGTCGAAGAACGCAATCGGTCCGTCTCCGTCTTCCTGTACTTCCATCTTGTCTTCGGACATGAAGTGCATCGACTGCACGACCTTCAGGCACCGCTCAGCCTGGTTCGTAGACTGAGCAGCGAATGAGGTCACTGCGTTCTTAGCATCGGTCACATCGTAGGTGATCCCAGACGAATATGCATTGTCCAGGACCTGCTTGATGAAGTCGATGTTGGGAGCTGTCGACGCGTGCACCTCTTTACGCAGTGCTTTCGCGATGAGAGCACGAAGGTGGTTCTCATCCTTAATGTGCTGAGGATTGATCATTCGTTTTGCTTTCTCGGGCAGCTGCTGCACATACTCTGCGACTTCCAGATCATTCGCGAGCGAAAGTCGTCTGCGCAGGGCAGACTTTCCTCGGAAGCGCTTGATTTCGATACCCGGCGAATACTCAGCAGTGGTATCTCCAGAACCAGCGTACTTGTATACGAGGTGTAATCCTCCACCACTCTTCGAGACTTCCGCAAACGTCGGAGGCCAAGCGCTAGCAGCGCGAATGTTGCGATGTAGATCTTTTTCACCGTTTTCTCCCTTCAGATCGAAATCGATGACAACATACTCTTCAGGAAGCCTGACGTAGTGTTGCCTCGATACATCGATATCTTTGAGTGTAGTTGTGACTGAGTCCCAAGGTTCTTTGGGGGTTCCTTGAGCGGATGTGTATTGTGCCGGCTGGTTTTCGAAAATATCATCGAAAGCGGTGTGATCCATAGGCTTCAGATCGAGCCATGTATCATCCTCAACCGGATTGGCGACGAGAGCCCCCGATTCAAAGAGCTCCGTCCTGAACCCAGAA
>ERZ773265.191-NODE-191-length-39771-cov-139.926125_pt1 | contig 39771 bp, 33 predicted proteins | sample MGYA00580512_ERZ773265 | MGnify/ENA primary metagenome ERZ773265 (study PRJEB29015, sample SAMEA2738169) | human oral metagenome | biome: human oral; feature: human-associated habitat; material: saliva | place: China | collected 2183 ... | reverse complement strand
ACTTGCCGTCACCAACGTTTGCGTACAGCTCAACGCGGGTGCCGTCAGCCAGCACACCCTGACCGTCGAAGTCAGCGACGGGCTTACGGTTTGCGTACTTGATTGCTGCCTCACGGTCAGCGTCAGTCGGCTCGGTATCAACGATGCCTTCGTTGGATTCCACGTAGACGACGGTGCCGTCAGCAATCTCGGTCACGCCCTTAGCCGCCACAATAGCGGGCAGACCCAGGCCGCGAGCCAGAATAGCGGTGTGTGCCTGGGGGCCACCATCAGAGGTAATCAGAGCGATAACCTTCTCGGGGTCCAGAGTCGCGGTATCAGCCGGTGCCAAGTCAATAGCAGCCAGGATGAACGGCTCGTCAGAAACGGGGATGCCGGGGGCCTGCTGACCGGTCAGCTCAGCAACAATGCGGGCACGCACGTCGTGGATGTCGGTGACGCGCTCAGCCATGTAGCCGCCCAGGGCAGCCATCTGGTCAGCGAAGGAGGTTGCAGCCTCCCAAATTGCGCGCTCGGGCGCCATCTCCTGGCTCTCAACCAGCTTGATAGCGCTCTTGATGAGTGCACGGTCGGTAGCCATCTGAGAGGTAGACTTCAGAACAGCCTTGCCGTCACGGCTAGCGTGCTCTGCACGAGCGAGCAGGTCTTCCTTCACGCGGACCGATGCGTCCTTAATGCGCTGCGCTGCAGCCTCAGCGGTCTCACCGCTCAGACGCAGACCGTCCTTGGGTTCCTCGATGGGCTTAGGCATCTGAAGAACGGGGCCAATAACGCGGCCGGCGTATACGCCGACGCCCTTGTAGGTAGTCATAGAGTTCATGTCCTATCTGTGGTTTGTCTACAGTGTAACGTGTTTTTTCACGCTCACGCCTGCAAACAGACGATCAAATGAAGGTGAGGTTATACGGCCTTTATGCGGATGCCTTAGAGCGGGCACCCAGGGACTTCAGCACCACGTACAGCAGCGCCGAAACGACGGTACCGGCAACAACAGCCGCCAGGAACATCAGCGGGTTCTGCGCCAGACCAATAATCCAAATACCACCGTGCGGAGCCGGGGAAGCCACGTGCGCACCCATCGAGATTGCACCGGCAATAGCGCCACCAACAATGGTCGAAGGAATCACGCGAGCCGGGTCAGCCGAAGCGAAGGGAATAGCACCCTCAGAGATGAAGGATGCACCCAGCAACCACGCAGCCTTACCATTCTCACGCTCGTTCTCGTTGAACAGCTTGGGACGCAGGGTGGTTGCCAGAGCCATAGCCAGCGGCGGAACCATACCGGAAATAATGACGGCAGCCATGATTTCCTGGTTCACGGTCGCACCCGAGGACAGGCCAGCGGTTGCGAAGAGGTAAGCAGCCTTGTTGATGGGGCCACCCAGGTCAGAAGCCATCATGGCGCCCAGGATCAGACCCAGCAGCAGAGCGGAACCACCAGACATGGAGGTCAGCCAATCCTGCAGGGTGGTCATAACCCACGCCAGGGGCGCACCGAGCAGCAGGTACATTGCCAGGCCTGCAACCAGAGAAGTCACCAGCGGGGTGATGACCACGGGCATCATCGAGCCAAGCCAGCGGGGCAGCTTCAGGGTGCCCAGAGCGTACGCAATCAAACCGGCGAGAATACCGCCAACAATACCGCCAAGGAAGCCCGCGTTTACCGCAAGAGCCACCGAACCGGCGATGAAGCCCGGAGCAATACCGGGACGCTGAGCCAAACCGTACGCAATGTACGCGGCAAGAGCCGGAACCATCAGGCTCAGACCGAAACCACCGATGGTCTGCAGAACAGCACCCAGGTACAGGGTCCAGTGCACGTCACCGAGGTTGAACAGGGTTGCCGAACCCAAGATAGCCTTGGTATCCACATCACCGAGGTTCGGCATGGTGATTGCCTCGAAAACGAAGCCCAGGGCGACCAGAATACCGCCGGCGGCAACGAACGGAATCATGTAAGAGATACCGGTCATCACGGCCTTGTAGATGCGCGAGCCCCAAGCGCCTTCGGTAGCGCCTGCGCTGTCCTCACCGCTGGATGCGGCAGCGGCAACGCGTGCACCGTTGGGGTTCTCAGCCTCAGCCAGAGCCTCCGCAATCATTTCCTTAGGCTCGTCGATACCGCGCTTGACGGGAGACTCGACGAAGGGCTTACCTGCGAAGCGGTTACGCTCACGCACGTTCACGGACACCGCGAAAATCACGGCGTCTGCGGCGTCAATATCAGCCTGAGTCAGCTTCTCGTTACCCGAGGAGCCCTGGGTTTCAACCTTCAGGTCGTAGCCGAGCTCTTCGGCGGCGTACTTGAGGGCGTCCGCAGCCATGTAGGTGTGAGCGATACCGGTGGGGCATGCGGTCACAGCAACGATCTTCTTCACCGGAGCCGAAGCAGCGGGTGCTTCCTTCTCAGCAGCAGGTACGGCGGGTGCAGCCTCGGCGGGCTTGGCCTCTGCCTTCTTCTCTCCCACGCCGAGCGCACCGTTGACCAGCTCAACAATCTCTTCAGCCGAGGAGGCTTCGCGCAGGGACGCAGTGAAGCTCTTCTTCATCAGGGAGCGGGCCAGGGTGGAGAGCAGCTTCAGGTGGGCCTGGTCAGCGCCATCGGGTGCAGCGATGAAGAAAATCAGGTCGGCGGGGCCGTCCTTTGCACCGAAGGAAACTGCCTGGTTAGGGCGTGCCATTGCCAGGGTCGGCTCGGTGACGGCGGCACTGCGGCAGTGCGGAATCGCAATACCGCCGGGGATACCGGTGTCGGTCTTGGATTCGCGCGCCTCGGCAGCCGCGTAGAGCTGCTCGAAGTCGGTAGCGCGTCCGGCATTTACGACTGCCTGGGCGAGCTTGGCAATTACGTCGAATCGGGTCTCGCCGAGGTTCTCGTCCAGCAGGACGAGATCTGCGGTGATCAGATTAGACATATTCCCTCCTCGGGTATGTGTTGGGGCGGGGGATTTGCTCAGCGGTGCCGGGCTTCTCCCCTATATGAGTTCAAAGTGTGCGCAGTGTGTGTTTTTTGTATGTGCAGCGTGCGTATATGTGTGTACATATGCGCACAGCACCCCAGCTTATATTCCCTGCTGAGAATAAAAGCTGGAGGTGCGAAAACAGCCCGAATTAGAGCTGCAGCTGACGAATAGAGACCTTCTCAGGAGTGGTCTGCTCCAGCGAAGGCATACGGGTACCGGGCAGAGCAGCAGCAGCCGAACCGTGAGCTACCGCCTGAACCAGGCAACCGGGGGCATCCTCACCACGAGTATGAGCAATCAAGAAACCGGACAGCGACGAGTCACCGGCACCCACAGTGCTACGAACCTGAATCGGCTCGTGCACAGCATGCCAAATACCCTGCTCAGTGACCAGCACTGCACCGCCGCCGCCGAGGGTAGCAAGCACGTACTCAATGCCGTCACCGAGCAGCTTCTGGGCGGTGCGGGCGGTCAGCTCGGGGCTAGCCTCCAGCTCCTCCCAGTTATCGCTACCGGTCAGCTGAGCCAGCTCCTCCGAGTTGGGCTTAATCAGGGTGGGCTTATGCTCACCGGCGACGGTCGCAATCAGCGGCGCCTCAGAGGTATCAATAGCAATCTTGCCCTCGTAGCCGGAGGCGCGCAGTGCCGCAACCAGCTCAGAGTAGTAGGTCGGTTCCAGACCCGGAGGCAGCGAACCAGCCAAAACCACCCAGTCGGCACCCTTGGAACGCTCAACCACCAGTTCGTCCAGCTTCTGACGCAGTTCAGCGTCAAAAACGGTGCCGGGGGCGTTCAGCTTGGTGGTGGTGCCATCCGGGTCAACCACGGTGATGTTCGAGCGAATCGGCTCACCGGTGGGCAGGTTAGCGAACTCAACATCCACAGCCTGCAGTGCGGTCAGCACCGGGTCGGTGGCTTCACCGGGCACAATGGCGAGGGTCGGCACGCCGGAAACCTGCAGAGCACGGGAAATATTTACGCCCTTGCCACCGGGATCCTGTACGGCACCGACAGCACGCTGCACGGCGCCGTGAGCCAGGGGTGCACCGAGTTCAATGGTGCGGTCCAGGCTGGGGTTGGCGGTCAAAGTAATAATCATTAGGCAATCACAATCTCAACGTTTGCGGCCTCGAGTGCCTGACGGAGGGCACCTTCGGGCTCGCGATCAGTAATGAGGGTGTCAATATCCTCAAATCCGGCGAAGCGGACCAGGGATTCCTGACCGAACTTCGCGGAGTCACAGAGCAAGACCACGCGGCGGGCTGCCTTGCAAATTGCGGTCTTGACGATGGCTTCGTTCATGCCGGGGGTGGAGATGCCGAAGTGGGCTTCAATGCCGTTGGCACCGATGAAAGCAATATCGGGGCGCATGGTGCCGAAGTGCTCTGCGGCGCGTGCACCAACAGCAGCCCAGGTCATCTTGCGCAGCTGGCCGCCAACCAGTTCAAGGGTGACGCCCTCGGCTTCGGCGAGCTTGACTGCAATGTGCAGTGCGTGGGTGATGATGATGCGGTCGTTGCCGGTCTTGAGGCTGAAGTTCTCTGCGCCGATGTGGTCGGCAAGAATTTCGATGGTGGAGCCTGCGTCCAGAACGACGGAGCCTGCCTCGGAGTCGCGCAGCATCTGGTATGCCTTGGTGGCGATGCGGCGCTTCTCAGGGGTGTTCATACCCTGTCGGGAGGAGATGGAGGACTCCAGGGAGGTGGACTGCTCAATGGTGACAGCACCACCGTGGACACGGCGGAGCTTACCTGCTTCTTCCAGTGCGGCGAGGTCACGACGCACGGTCTCCATGGTCACATCGTAACGGCGCGCAAGGTCAGCGCCGTTGACACGACGTGCGGAGGCAACAAGCTTTGCAATTTCGGCACGGCGTTCTTCTGCGAACATAAATCTGGTGTTCCTTTGGGCTAGTGGGAGGAAATCTGTGCGTTCTTTTCTGCGTTCTGCTCGGCTTTCAGGACCGTGAGAGACATGGTTTCAGCGAACCGACAGAACGCTTTAGGGTAATACTTGATTTTATGTGGGTTTTTGTGGGCAAGTCAATATAAAACGCTGTATTTGCTGGAATATTACCCGATTGTTCCCTACCGAAACCACACCCATTTGCGAGCTGTTGCCTGTTTATGTCTGTTTGACCTAATGAACTGTTGGGTTTTCCCGCTCCCCCACCATTCCCACAGTGTCCAACACCTACACGGCGCCCTCACAGGGCAAAAAGTGGAGGCGCCGGCTCCGAGAATCCTCAGCGAGAATCCTCGAAACCAGCGCCTCCACCGGGCACAGAACCTTACTTACCTTGACGTTCGCGACGCACGCGACGCCAACGATGCACGCCCAAAGCACTCGCCGCGCCCAGCAGTGCACCCGAACCGTTCATCAGCACATCCACCGGGTCGCCGGTACGATCAGGCATGAAACTCTGAATCGTCTCAATGCAGGCGCTGACCAAAAATCCCGAGTACAGCACGTGCGGGCGAGCCTTCGGTTTGAGTAGCAGGGCGAAAAGAAAACCGCCCGGAATGAACATGATGACGTTCGAAAGCTGCTCAATGCTCGAATAGGTGATGAACGCAGGCAGCCAGCCCTCAGCGTGGCCGGTATCCAGTAGCCGCGCCAGGCGGCCGCCCATCTCGTTATCGTCCACGTGCACGGGAGCGAACACGATACTCGCCACCACCGCGCAGTACAGCGCCGTGACCGGCCAGAGAATCAGTCGCCATACGCGAGCGCCAGACCAACCTTTACCAAACAAGGCGACCCACCTCGTCGAACTGCTTGGTCGAGTCCCACGCGAACAGGCCCGGCACGTCAATCGTGAGCGGTTCGGCGTTCGGCACGGTCACGGTCCACTCTTCACCGGCTGCTGCGGAGAGGGCGCGGCGGATAAAGCTGCCGTGGCTGACGGCAATAATCTTCTGGTCGCCCGAGGCTTCAGAGAGTTCACGCACGATATTGCGCAGGGTGCGCACCGCACGAATGTACACGTCACGCTCGGATTCCACGTTCGGGTAGTAGCGTTCCGGGGCACGGCGTTCGGGGGCGGGAATGTCCAGGCCCTCACCGGCACCGTAGGCACGTTCGACCAGCTCGGGGTAGGTCTTGTGCACATGCAGGTCGAAGTGCTCACCGACCAGCTGCGCGGTCTCGTGGGCGCGGGACAGCGGCGAGGACACCAGCACGGTGAACTCCAGACCCATGTCGGCGAGCTTCTTGCCGGTGGTGCGTGCCTGTTCGCGGCCGGTGTCATTGAGCGGAATGTCGGTGATGCCCTGCATCAGGTTCGCCTTGTTCCAGTCGGTCTGGCCGTGACGGATCAGGGTGAGGGTCGTGTTCTCGGCACCCGCCGGGACCTCTTCGGGGCTCAGCTCGGGCTCCAGGTGCTGCACAACCAGGCGGTCGATCGCGTCGTCCAGGTACTGCAGGGGCACCTCGGTCAGGGAGGCGTTCACCGGGATCGGGTAGATGCCGTCCTCGTTGAGCAGTTCGGGGTGGCGTTCAGCGACCAGGGCGGTCATGGTCATGGCAATCAGCATGCCGTGCGCGGCGACCACAACGGTCTGACCCTCGTATTCGCGGCGGACGCGGTTCAGCGCCGCGAGGGAACGGGCGAGGAAGTCCTTCTTCGGTTCCACATTGAAAGCATTGTTGGACTGGCGGGAGGCAAGGATCAGCTCGCGGGTAGCGATCTGTCCTTCCAGGTCGCCAAAGGAACGTTCCTGGAAACCGTCAACGGCACCGCGGTAGGGTACGCCCAGGCCTTCGGCTACGATTTCGGCGCTTTCTACGGCGCGGGAAAGGGGCGAGGAGACGATAGCATCCACGGTGGTACCCTCAGCTGCTGCCTGCTGCAGGGCACCGATAGCGGTGCGGACCTGCTCCCTGCCGGTGTCGTTGAGGGGGATGTCGGTGCCGCCCTGGAAGCGGTGGTCAATGTTCCAGTCGGTCTGGCCGTGGCGCAGGAAGATGATGCGGGTTCCTGCCTCGGGGTCGGCTACCGGAGTGATGATGGGGGTGTTCTGTGCGTCGGTCATCCTTCTAGTATGGCATTGCCCCCGCGCAGTTCAAGGGGGCAAGAGGCGTATTCTCTCATGAAGCGCACTCATCCCGCGGTATGAGCTGCGGGGTGGTTGAGCGCCCGGTCGGGCAAATTTTTTCAGGGTTTTCCCATATTTTTCAGCCCTCAGACGGAGGGGTGAGCTGCCAAGAAGCTGAGATGATAGAAGAGTACTTCCGTTAGTTCATACCCAATGAAGGTTGTCATGACGCAGAATCCTCAATCCCAGAACCATCCTCAAACCCAGAACCCGCAGTTCCAGGCTCAGAACCCCTATTCAATGACCCCTCCGCAGGCGGCGCAGCCTGCCGGTCAGTATTCCGCTCAGCAGGGTCAGCCCGGTCAGCCCGGTCAGCCTAACCAGCAGAGCCAGGCGGGCTACTATCAGGGTCAGCCGCAGGGCTACCCGGCTCAGGCACCTCAGCAGATGCAGCAGGCGCCCTTCGCGCGCGGTGCGATTATTTCTGCCCGTAACCTGCACAAGTCGTACGGCAATAACCCGGTGCTGCGTAACGTGAGCCTGGATATTTACCCCGGCGAGTCCGTGGCGATTATGGGTCCTTCCGGTTCCGGTAAGACCACCCTGCTGCACGCGCTCTCGGGCATTATCAAGCTCGATGCCGGTTCTGTGCTGTTCAATGGCCCGACCGGTCAGGTGGCGGTGGAGTCCCTCAGCGAGCGTGAGCGCACCTCCCTGCGCGCTAACTCGTTTGGTTTCGTGTTCCAGCAGGGTCTGCTGGTTCCCGAGCTGACCGCGGAGGAAAACGTCTCCCTCGCCGCGATGATTGCCGGTGTTCCCCGCCAGCAGGCGCGTTCCATTTCGGCTGATCTGTTGAACCGTCTGGGTTTGGGGCAGATGCTGGACCGCCGTATGGGTGAGATGTCCGGTGGTCAGGCTCAGCGTGTGGCGATTGCCCGCTCCCAGGTGAACGGCGCCCCCGTGACTTTCGCGGATGAGCCGACCGGTGCGCTGGATTCGAAGACCGCGCGTGAGGTGATGGCTCTGCTGCTGACCATGATTCCGCAGCAGGGTAAGACTCTGCTGGTGGTTACTCACGACCCGAACGTGGCGGCGGCGTGCTCCCGCGTGGTGTACCTGCAGGACGGTCAGATCGTGAGCGATCAGCGCAATAACCAGGGCGGTGTTCCCGCTTCCCAGAACCACGCTCAGAGCTTCGGCGCTCAGTCTCAGGCAGGTGCATAATGCAAATCTATGCTCTACTCGCCAAGCGAACCCTATGGAGTTCGCAGGCGATTCTTCCCGTGCTGGCTTTTGCCGCCTCCTCGGCGCTGTTTTTGACGGTTGCCGGTGGTGTTCAGGCGCTGAGTACTTGGCTTGAGCACGCCAACGTTGACCACGAAATGATCAACCTGATGGGCATTCAGAAGCTCTACATGGGTTTGGCGTGGGTTGCCGCTCTGGTGCTGATTGTTCCGCTCTTTACCTTGGGCGCTTCGGCTGCTCGTTTGAGTGCCCGCCGCCGTGATGAGCGTCTGGCGTCCCTGCGCCTGATTGGTGCCTCCACGACCCTGATTGTGGGTCTGTCCGTTGCGGACGCGCTGGTGTACTCTCTTGTGGGTTTCATCATCGGTCTGCTGCTTTACCTGGTGCTGATTTTCCCGTTCGGCGCTTTGCACTTCATGAACGTTCCGCTGGGTGCTGAGAATATGCTCCTGCCGGTGAGCATGATTTTCTACTGCTTCCTGGGTTGTATGGTTCTGGCGGCTCTCAGCTCCCTCTTCGGTTTGGCGAAGGTCAGCATCAGCCCGCTGGGTGTGCGTACCCGCGCGAAGGCTGGTTCCGCCGGTTACATTGCCATGGGTATCGGTGTTGTTCTGATCATTGCCGTGATGATTCTGGCATCGACCTCGAAGGGTTTTAGCATGTTCTCGCCCTTCCAGGACGGCGGTGCTGATAGCGCGATCAAGAACCTCGCCGTCTACATTTCTCTGCCGGGTCTGGGCATGATGTTTGCTATCGACCTGCTTGGCACCTTCCTCGTGTGGGCGTACGCAAAGATTCGTGTGCGTATGACCCAGAAGGCGTCGGTTCTGCTGGGTTACCGTGCGGTGCTGGAGTCTCCGCGCGGGGCGTGGCGTCAGGTTTCGGGTGTGGCGCTGTCGACCTTCTTGGTGACCTTCTTCGGCCCCATCCTGATTCTGGCGGGTGAGATGAGCAAAGACGCGAAGGAAGCCGGTCCCGCCGCCGGTCCCTTCATGACCATCATGTCGGACATGTTCCAGGGCATGCTGCTCATGCTGTTCTTCTCATACCTGCTGGTCACCCTCTCCGCTGTGCTGAACCAGAGCGCCGCCATTTACGAGCGCGGTTCGCTGTACTCTTCGCTGAATATGATGGGCACCCCCACGAAGATGCTGCAGGCTTCACGCCTTACCGTGGTCTTCGGTCCGCTGGTGCTCATCAGCGTGATTTCTGCGCTACTGGGTCTGCCGCTGACGGCTTTGATCGCGGCGCAGGGTCTTCCCGGTGAGGTTCTGGCGAAGATGTTCGGTCTGACCTTCGGCGCTATTGCCCTGGGTCTGGCACTGGTCTATGCGGGCCTGTTGGCGACCATTCCATTTATGCGTCAGGTGACTCATAAGCCGGTGTCCGCTCTCTAAGCTGTACGGTTGCTACCCTCCCGTTGCGTTCTCTCAGGATGCGGCGGGAGGGTTTCTTCATGTGGTTTTCCGTCCCGCCCGGTCTTTCGTTCCGTGGGCGAGGCGCAACCCCGCATGTTTTCTCACGCACCGGGCCACCGCTTCCATAGCCTAAAGCCCTGTGAGAGACTGACATTATGTTTGAACACACAGTACCCTCCGATTGGTTCCCCCGCTGCGCTATCTTCGACTGCGACGGCATCCTCCTCGACTCCGAGACCGTCTGGAACGATGTGCAGCGTGAGCTTTTCGCCCGCTGGTCTGTTCCCTTCACCGAGGAGGTCGAGCACCGCCTCACCGGCCTGGCGGCAGCCGATGTCGCCGAGGAGCTTGCCCTGCTCTCCTACGAGGCGCAGAACGGCCAGAAGCCGGACACCGCCTCCGCAGAGTACGCCGAACACCATGAACGCGTGATGAAGGACCTGCTCACCACCGAGCACGAGGTCATCAGCTCCGGCGTGGACCTGATTGAGGGTGCGCAGAAGTTCCTGGGCTTCCTGAGCGAGCACATGCCGGTTGCGGTGGCGTCGAACTCCACCGCGAACATTCTGACCCTGAAGATGGAAAGCTACGGTTACGCCCCGCTGGTGCGCACCTGGGTCAGCAGCAACGACGTTCCGGCCGGTAAGCCCGCCCCGGACATGTACCTGGAGGCGGCACGTCGCCTCGGCTTTGAAGGTCACGAGGCGCTGGCGTTCGAGGACTCCCCCGCGGGCGCGCAGGCGGCGCGTGACGCCGGTACAAAGGTCATGATTTACGTTCCGGAAGGCACCGACCCGGCAAAGGCACCGGCCGGTTTTGGGCGCTTCGATTCGTTCAATGACCCGCAGCTCTGGGAGGCGGCACGCACCTGGATCGCCAAGCTTGAGGCGGCACAGCAGTCTGAGGCATAGCAGTCTATGGCGGCGCAGGGCTAAGCAGCAGGGCTAAGCACCTACCGTAGACACCTCACCGCCTCACCGCGCCACCGCCTCACCTGATAGGCAGCATCAAGAAAGACCCCCGGCCCGCTCCTCAAGGAGCAGACCGGGGGTCTTCTATGCTTATCAGCTGCCTCTCTAGCACCCGCTCTTGTAGCCCTTTGACCTCATCAGCACTCTCGCGGAGCGCTACTTTTCCAAAGTCTCACTAAACGGTACCAATACAAAACATCACGAGAACCTGAACATTGGCAGGTTCTCGTGATGCTAGGTGTTTTAGAACTCCAAGGATGCTTATTTCGGCTGTTGCTTATAGAAAACAAAAGCGTACAGGATACTCATAAGTAGAACTACAACCTGAGCCAAAGGGTCAAGCCAATACACTTGTAAAATTACCACAGCCAACATAAAAAATACGGATTTTATGAAGGATGCCGCAGGTTGTACGTAGTTCTTATTTGCACGATATGCAGAGTACCCAACAAATCCACAAAGAATTAAAATACCGGCAACATTATAAAACATTGAATCATGCGAAGATGTAAAATAATAGAAAGAATAACCTGCGAAACATAATTCAGGTACCGGTATGTATCTAGTGTCGACCAACTTAATCACCTCAGATATTTATTCAATTTTTGCTTTCAGCGGTGGTATACCCCAATCTGCGTAGAACGCGATTCCACGTCCTTCTATACCGGCTCCGACAATAGCTGTTGATGATATCTCTAGTTTGATGTGAACCGGAACACTTTTATAATATCAATCAGCAAAATGGGAGTCAAGATTATTTTAGTAACGATTCAATAATAATTTGCACCACTACAAACTATAGTATTTAGCTGCTAAAGCTCCCAGCCCGTTCTCTCTCCTCAGCAAACTTGCATCCTAAGTCGTCTTAATGCGCTTCAGATGCTCCTCTGCCTTAAACATTTCTAGGTTCTTATCGCAGATACTGCGGTAAACAGTCTTCACTTCCCCTGCTGCTTTCACCCACCTCTTTTCTTCTTTCCTAGGTGCGTATGCTTTTTCGCTGGTGCGCATCTGGGTCAGCAGCAACGACGTTCCCACCGGTAAGCCCGCCCCGGATATGTACCTGGAGGCGGCGCAGAACTAAGCGGCATCCGCCCTCCACCTCGTAGCAGCATAAAAAAAGACCCCCGGCCCGCTCCTCAAGGAGCAGACCGGGGGTCTTCTATGCTTTATCAGCTGTGCCCATGGGGGCACGAGCTTATCGGCGCATAACCTTCTTGGCCAGGAAGTTACCGATGAACTGAACCAGCTGAACCAGGACGATAATAATCGCCACAACAGCCCAGGTGATCTCATCGTTGAAGCGCTGGTAGCCGTCCACAATCGCGATCTTACCCAGACCGCCAGCACCCACGTAACCGGCCATAGCGGACATATCCACCACGCCAATGACGAGGAAGGTGTAACCGAGGATCAGCGGGCCAAGCGCCTCCGGAATCATCACGGTGAACAGGATGGTCAGCTTTGAAGCGCCCATCGCACGCGCCGCCTCAATCACGCCCGGGTCAATGGAGACCATGTTCTGCTCCACGATACGGGCAATAGCGAATGCAGCACCGAAGCTCATCGCGAAGACCGCCGCATTCACGCCCAGGCGGGTACCCACCACGGCGCTCGTCAGCGGGCCCAAAGCCGCAATCAAAATAATGAACGGAATCGGGCGAATCACGTTCACCAGAATGTTCAGGATCGTGTACACGAAACGGTTCTGGAAGATGTTGCCCTCACGGGTGGTGTACAGCAGAGCACCCACAATCAGGCCGACCAGACCGGCACACAGCATGGTGATAGACACCATGTAGAACGTATCGCCGATAGCCGGGAGCAGCTTCTCGGGCAGGAACTCGGACCAGTCCGTCTTAGACGTAGCCAGCGGAAGAGTAGTAGCAAACATTTAGCGCACCTCCTGCACGCGGGCAACGGTCTTCAGTTCAGCAACGGCGGCATCAATGCTGGTGATTTCGCCGAGGAGTTCCAGGGTGAGGGTACCGTACGCCTTACCCTGCAGAGTCTCAATACCGCCGCCCACAATGTTGAAGCGGACGTTACGGGCGCCCAGGTAGGACAGCACCTTACCGAGCTCCTGGTTACCCTCCACGATTTCAACGTTGATGAGGTAACCCTTGTGGTTTGCGCGCAGCTCAGCCGCTTCCTTGCCGGTGGGGGCGAGCTTGACGGTGGTCGCAACAAACAGCTTTGCCACGTCGGTCTGCGGGTTGGAGAAGACGTCGTAGACGTTGCCCTGCTCCACCACGCGGCCGGACTCCATGACAGCCACACGGTCAGCGATGCTGGAGACCACGTCCATCTCGTGGGTAATCACCACGACGGTCACACCCAGTTCACGGTTCACACGCTTAAGGAGCGCAAGAACTTCATGAGTGGTTTCCGGGTCCAGCGCGCTGGTGGACTCATCAGCCAGCAGCAGGGCAGGGTTGGTCGCAAGCGCACGAGCAATACCCACGCGCTGCTTCTGACCGCCCGAAAGCTGGTTCGGGTAGTGACCGGCACGGTCGGCAAGACCCACGAACTCCAGCATTTCCAGGGCACGTTCGCGGCGGTCCTTCTTGGACCAGCCGGCGATCTTCAGGGGGAACTCGACGTTACCGAGCACGGTGCGGGAGTTCATCAGGTTGAACTGCTGGAAGATCATACCAATGTTGGTGCGTGCTTCACGCAGTTCAGAGTCGCGCTTACCGGAAATCTGGAAGCCACCGACGGTCAAGGTGCCGCTGGTAGTGGTTTCCAGGCCGTTGATGAGGCGGACCAGGGTAGACTTACCGGCACCGGAGTAGCCGATGATTGCAAAGATTTCACCGCGGTTAATGCTGAGGGAGACGTTGTCCACAGCAACTACTGCCTTGGGGCCGTTGCCGAAGACCTTGGAGACTCCGTCCAGAACCACCATGGGCTCGGTGCTGTCACCGAAGCTCTGTACCAGTTCACTCATAAGTTTGTATCCGTTGTATGTCGTGGTTGGGGCGCTAAAGGGCATTAACGCCGGTACGCAAAGGACGGTAAGCCTGTCGTGACCCGCATCGGGTGCTTAGACTTACCGCCTTTGCGTATGCCTAGAGGAGGCGTGTATTTAGAAAATTACTTCTTGGCGCGCAGCTTGGCTTCTTCGTTAGCCAGGGACTGACGCAGCTCGTCGGTGCTCACGTTGACCTCAACGGCGGTGCCGCGGGTCTCTTCCTGAACAACATCCATGACGGCCTTAGTGTGGAAGAGTTCGACGATCTTCTTGTAGGTCTCGTCGTCAGCCTTGTCCTTCTGAGCAACGAAGAGGTTCACGTACTTGATTGCCGAGGGGTCGGTCTTGGGGTCGTCCTGAGCCAGTGCGTCTGCGGGCTTCAGGCCTGCATCCTTGAGGAAGTCGTTGTTGACGACCGCGCCGTCAGCGGACTCCATGCCAACCACGGTCTGGGTTGCGTCGACGGGAGTGACCTTCACCTTGGAGTTAGCGGTGTCCACGTCGTCGATGGTGGGTGCGTCAACATCAGCGTTCTTGAAGGTAACCAGACCGTTGGTCTTCAGCAGCTTCAGAGCGCGGGCTTCGTTCACGGTGTCGTTCGGGATAACGATTTCGCCACCCTGGGGGATGTCAGCCAGCTTGGAGTGCTTCTTGGAGAACAGAGCCATCGGGTAGATCACGGTCGGGCCGACAATCTGCAGATCCTTGTTGGCGCTGACGTTGTAGTTCGACAGGTATGCGATGTGCTGGAAGCGGTTCATGTCAATGTCACCGGCGTCCAGAGCGGGGTTCGGCTCGGTGTACGCGCTGAACTCCTTGTACTCAATGTCGATGCCCTGCTTTTTAGCTTCTTCCTTCAGGGTCTTGTTGAACTTCTCGGAGCCGACCACACCGATGGTGACCTTCTTGGAGCTGGAGGAAGAGGAGGAGTTGGTGGAACCGCAGGCTGCCAGGCCAAAGACCATGGGGACAACTGCGAGTGCAGCAGCAAACTTCTTCACGGCTATGAATCTTTCTGTTGAATGATGATGCGTTCCGCCGGGTGCTGACGTTGGTACTAGCACATCCGATGGGAATGATGATGGGACAATTACAGCACGCACAAGGGCGGGTGTGGAAGTTAATGGCTATTCATGAGACACAGAACGTCAAGGTCGTCATATTTTGTCACAATTCGTCATGCAGTGATTATTTGCCAGGTCACAAAGCGTCATTGACGGTGTATTCAGGCGCACACAAAACGCCGGCCCGGGTACAAAAACCCAAGCCGGCGTCCATAGTGCCACCCGTTACGGGCGGGCGGGGCATCAACCTACTGATCGAACTCGCCCGAAGCAATCAGCTGCTCACGCACCTTACGGCGCAGAACCTTACCCAGCATCGAACGGGGCAGATCATCCACCACCACGATGCGGCGCGGAACCTTATAACGGGTCACCTTCGAATAGCAGTGCTCACGCAGAGTATGCTCCTGCACCACTCGACCCGGGGCGGGAACCACAGCGGCAACGACCATCTCGCCACCGGCGGGCAGCGGAATACCGACGACTGCCGCATCCGCGACCATGTCGTGCTGCTTGAGGGCGACCTCAACCTCCGTCGGGGAGACGTTGAAACCGCCGGTAATAATGACTTCCTTAATACGGTCGACAATCTGAATGAAGTAGTCCTCGTCCAGACGCACAATATCGCCGGTACGCAGCCAGCCCTCGGGGGTGATGGTCTTCGCCGTCTCGTCCTCACGCTTCCAGTAGCCAGCAAAACGCTGAGGGCCCTTCACCCACAGCTCGCCCTCTTCACCATCAGGCACATCCTCACCGGTCTCCGGGTCCACCACACGAATATCGGTGGAGGGGAACGGAACACCAATGAAACCGGCACGGCGAGTGTCATTGAGCGGGTTGCAGGACACCAGCGGCGCGCACTCGGTCAGGCCGTAGCCTTCCACCATGAAACCGCCGGACGCTTCCTCCCACTCGGCAACCAGCTCAGGCGGCAGGTTCATCGCGCCAGAGACCGCATAACGGATACCCTCCAGGGACACGCCGCGCTTCTTCGCCTCATCCATCAGGCGGCGATACACCGGCGGAACCGCAGGAAGAATGGTCGGGCGGGTCTTCTTCATCGCCTTCAAAATCAGATCCATATCCACGGTCGGGAACAGCACCAGGCGGGCACGGCACAGCGACGCAATCGTCACGCCCAGGGTCATACCGTACGCGTGGAACAGCGGCAGAACCGAGTAAATCACCTCGTCATCGCCCGGGTTAATCCATGCCTCACCCATGCGGCCGTTAGACTCCAGGTTGCGGTGCGTGAGCATCACGCCCTTCGGCAGGCCGGTCGTACCCGAGGTGTATTGCAGCAGCGCAATATCGTGCGCGGTCGGGCGGCGATGCGACGGGTCAATACGCTCGCTCTTCACCAGCTGAGCCCACGACACCGTACCCGGCGCAGGACCGGCCAGCTTCTCACGCGAAGCACGCGCGCTCTTCAACGGCAGCTTCAGCGCGGTACGCATCAGCGCGGGCATCGCCGAAATCATGTTCACCGAATAAATATGGTTCGGGCGGATATCCGCCGGAAGACCCGTAATATGCGAGGCAATCTTATCCCACACAATCGCGACCTTCGCGCCGTGATCCTCAAACATGTGGCGCAACTCCGCGCCCGTGTACAGAGGGTTATGCTCCACCACAATCGCGCCCAGACGCAAAATCGCGTAGAACGCCGCAATATGCTGAGGGCAGTTCGGCAAAATCAGCGCCACACGGTCACCCGCCTGCACACCCGCCACGCGCAGACCCTCCGCCGCACGCTCAATCTGATCTCCCAACTCAGCGTAGGTCGTGGTCGCGCCAAAGAACTCCAGCGCCACCTTATGGGGTACGGTGCGGACCGCCTCGTCAATGAGGTGGCTCAGCGAGGTTTCGGGCAGCTCAATATCGCGGGCAGTCCACGAAGAATAATTCTTCAACCAGGGGCGATGCGCCAACGGATGCGCACCAGCCGATACGCCAGCGGGGGATGCAGGTGCCGCCGCATCCTGCAGGTTCGTGTTCTTCTGAGCCTCAGTCATGCATTGATTGTGCCTTCCCACACCCTCACGCTTCAACTCAGCACCGTTTCTTTCCACGCTGAAAATCACACGGTACACCCGCCCCAGATACCGCAATAAACACCGAAACACTAAGGCAGAGCCCAGCAACTCTGGGATACTTAAAGCATGAGTAAACGACAGCAAGACATCACTGACGAGCAGTTCAAGAAGCTCCTCCGCGAAATTTCCAAACGATTCGCTATCGCCGGAGGAGTCGTCATCCTGTTCGGAATGGCCATCATCGCACTTGCTTACCTTCTGGGAGGAGCCCACTAATGCACACCCCGCAGCGCCCCAACGGCGACATCTTCAACCGTATGGTCTCCGGCGCCGCCTACATGCCCGACGCCGAATGCGCCGCGCAGACTAAGCGCATCCACGCTGCAACCGTCCTCGCCGAAGAACACTACGCACGCGGCGAGCAGGCACAGGCAATGCACGTCTACCGTGAACACCTCGGACACCTGGGCGAGCACTCGCACATCCGCCCCGGTGCACGCTTCGACTACGGCGTGAACACCTATATTGGTGACGGCTCCTTCTTCAACTTTGGCTGCGTCTTCCTGGACGTCTGCCCGATCCGCATCGGCTCCACCGTGCTCGTCGGCAACAACGTACAGTTCCTCACCCCCACCCACCCGCTCAACCCGGTCGACCGCGCCGCATACTGGGAAGGTGGCGAGCCCATCACCGTTGAAGACAACGTCTGGATTGGTGGCGGCGCCATCATCCTGGGCGGTGTGACCATCGGCAAGAACTCCGTGATTGGCGCGGGCACCGTCGTCACCAAGGACGTCCCGGCTAACTCCCTCGTGGTCGGCAACCCCGGCCGCGTCATCCGCACTCTGGACGAGAACGAACGCCCGGCATACCCGCACACCTACTCCGCAGAAGCCCTGGAAGAAGCACGCGCCTTCTACGCTGACCGCAACCGCTAAATTCAGCGCCAGGACTAGAATCCAAAGGATTTAATGAACGCACAGAACAACACCCCGCAGCAGCGTCCGGCCGCCGCGGCGTCCACTCCCACCGAAAGTGACCTGTGGGAGGCAGCATTTTCCTCCGACGACCCCACCGTGGTTCTGACCGATGAGGAGCTGAACGCGGCACGCCGCGCCCACGAAAAGGCGCGCGAGTCGGCCTCTTCGGCGCAGTCCTCCGCGCAGTCCTCGCAGGATGCGACCCGCCCCCTCACCGAGGCGGCTACCGCAACCCAGCCGCTCCTCTCCCCCAGCGCTACCTCGCAGGGCGCGGAATCCGGTGCTGACTTGGGCGAACCCGCTACCGATAACCTCAGCTGGCTCGACAAGCCTGCGGCCCCCAGCGCGGACAACGTACGCGGCGGCGCAGCCCCCGCTACCGCGCCGACTGCAGCGGCAAGCTACGAGGTGCCCGCACCCGGCAACGCCCATGCGGCACCCAGCGCCCCGCAGGCTGCCCCCGCGGCAGATGACCACTTCGTCATCCCCACCCCCGCCGGTACCGCAGGCGCGGCGGGTGCAGAGCCCGTCCTCACCGCCGCAACAGCGCTGTCCATGCAGAAGAGCCGCTACTCCCGCATGCACCTGCTGCCCGGCCTGCTCGGCTGGCTAATCACCATCTCCCTCATGGACGGTGGCCTGTGGGCTATCCAATCGTGGCTGACCCTGACCGGTCAGAGCGAGTCCATCGACTACGCCTCGGTGGTCTCCCGACTCTTCAGCGGCGCATCGAACGCCGTGCCGGTCGCGGTGGCGTTGAGTGTGCTCATCTTCTTCGCCTATCTGGTGGGCGGTTACGCTGCGGGACGCATGGCACGATTCGCCGGCGCGAAGCAGGGCATTGCCGTGTGGCTCTGGCAGATTATGGCGCTCATCCTCGGATCCCTGGCAACCTTCCTCACGCCTCAGCTGTTCCAGAACGGTGTCGCGTCCCTGTCCCTGCAGAAGCTGATTGCGAGCGATTTCGCGAACGGCCTGCTCGCGGTTCTGCTGGTTCTGGCGTTGAGCTTCCTCGGAGCTATCCTCGGCGGCCTGTGCGGACGCCTGTACCACCGCCGCGTGGACAAGTACCCGAGCGACCAGGTGGCACGCGAAGACGCATAGGCGTCTAAGCACCCGCGCCTCGTTGCGATAGGGATAAAACGTGCAGAAAACCTCCGGCACCTTACGTAAGGTACCGGAGGTTTTCTGTATCTAAATATCTGTATCCTAAACAGCCTCAGCTACCAGCAATACGACGCTGACTAGCCAAAATGTGCCGCCTAGTGGTCCAGCAGCAGTGCAGGCTCCTCAAGAATCGCAGCCACATCAGCCATGAAACGAGCCGACAGGTCGCCATCCACCACACGGTGATCGAAAGAGCCACCCAGGGTCGTCACCCAGCGAGGAATAACCTCACCATCAACCACCCACGGCTTCTGCTTGATCGTACCGAAGGCAACAATCGCCACCTCACCCGGGTTAATAATCGGGGTACCCGTATCAATACCCAGCGAACCGATATTCGTAATGGTCAGGGTGCCGTTCGCCATCTCAGCGGGCTGAGTCTTACCCTCACGGGCGCGAGTGGTCAGGTTGTTCAGCGCAATAGCCAGTTCACGCAGGGACAGCTCCTGAGCATCCTTAATGTTCGGAACCATCAGGCCGCGCGGGGTCGCCGCAGCAATACCCAGGTTCATGAAGTGCTTAATCTGGATTTCGCTATCGGTCCAGGTTGCGTTGACCTGCGGGTTACGCTCAGCAGCCCAAATGACCGCGGCGGCAAGCACCAGCAGCGGGGTGACCTTCACGCCCTCAAAGTGGCGGGACTTCTTCAGGCGCTTCACGAACTCCATGGTGCGGGAGGCATCAACGTCCACGAAAATCGACACGTGCGGGGCGCTAAACGCCGAAGAAACCATCGCCTTCGCGGTAGCCTTACGCACGCCACGCACCGGGATGCGCTCAATGCGGTCACCGGGGGTGGCTGCGGGCTGCCAGAACGGCTGGCGGGCACCGCTATGCTGCACATCGCTCAGGTGCGCCACATAGTTCATAAGGTCCTGCTTGGTCACCTGGCCGCGCGCACCGGTAGCGGTCACGTTCGCCAGGTCAACACCCAGCTCCTTTGCGGCAAGACGCACCGGAGGCGGCGCGAGGGTCGGGCGGTGCGGAACCTGCTCGGGAGCCAAAGTCGGTGCGGGAGCCGCTGCGGGCTCGGGCGCCAGACGCTGCACCACCGAGTTCAGCGGGGTGTTCTCCACAAAGCGGGAGGCGCGCTCAGCCAGCTCGCTCAGCAGGCCCTGGTTGCGGTTCACCGGGTCGGTGGGGGTGTGTGCCACGGGTGCCTGAACAGCCGGTGCTACCGGTGCCGTAGCAGCCTGTGCGGGCTGGGCTGCGGAGGCGGGGCGCTTGCGGGCGCGACGCTTCACAGCGTCCGCCTTGGGGCCGGAACCGACCAGTGCGGTGCCGGAGTCAGCCTCTGCCGCGGCAGGTGCCGCCGGGGTTGCGGGTGCATTGTCACCGCCGGAGATGCTGATGATCGGGGTGCCCACCTCAACGGTTTCGCCTTCGGCAACGAGCAGCGCCTCGACGGTGCCGGCGAAGGGCGAGGGAAGTTCCACGACGCTCTTCGCGGTTTCAATTTCGACGAGGACGTCGTTGATGGCGACCTCGGTGCCGACTGCCACCTTCCAGCTGAGGATTTCTGCTTCGGTCAGGCCTTCGCCCACGTCAGGGAGCGGGAAAATCTGGGACATTTTTACCTCTCACTAGGGCATATACCCTATACGGAATATTCTGTGCGGGCTCGCAACCCGCCATAGCGCAACACGCTGATACGTCAGATCAGGGAATGCCTAGTAGTCAAAAGCGCGGTCAACCGCCTCAAGAATACGGTCAATATCGGGCACGTACTCTTCCTCAACGCGGGACACCGGGTACGGCATGTAGTAGCCGCCAACGCGAATCACCGGCGCCTGCAGGCTGTAGAAGCAACGCTCCGTAATCGCCGCAGCCAACTCACCGCCCATACCACCGAAGGTCGGCGCCTCGTGCGCGACAATCAGGCGGCCAGTCTTCGCCACCGAAGCGGCAACGGTCGGCACATCCAGCGGCGAAATCGAGCGCAGGTCAATGACCTCAATCGAACGGCCATCCTCCACGGCAGCCTCTGCCGCAGCCAAAGCAACCGGCACCAGCGGACCGTACGCAACGATGGTCGCGTCCGTACCCTCACGCACCACCTGGGCGCTAAACGGATCAAAGGAAGTGTCGCTAAAGTCCACTTCACCCTTGAGCCAGTAACGGCGCTTCGGCTCAAAAATAATGACCGGGTCGGGGCACTCAATCGCCTTGCGGGTCATCCAGTACGCCTCGTGCGGGGTCGAGGGGGTCACAATGCGCAGACCCGCGGTGTGGGCGAACAGCGCCTCCGGGGACTCGGAGTGGTGCTCCACCGAACCAATCACGCCACCGTACGGAATGCGGATAGTCACCGGCACCGTGTACTGCTTGTCGGTGCGGTTGTGGATCTTCGCCAGCTGGCTCGTGATCTGGTTGTAGGCGGGGAACACGAAGCCGTCGAACTGAATCTCCGGCACGGGGCGGTAGCCACGCAGCGCCATACCGATGGAGGTGCCGATAATGCCAGACTCGCCCAGGGGCGCATCCATGACGCGGCGGTTGCCGAAGCGCGCCTGCAGGCCCTCGGTCACACGGTACACGCCACCAAGCTTGCCGATATCCTCACCGAGCATGACGACGGTGCGGTCGGCTTCCATGGCATCTTCCAGGCCGCGGGTAATCGCCTTGGCGAGGGTCAAACGTTCAATTTTCTCGCTCATGCTTACTCCTCTTCAAAGCCTGCAACGTAGTTACGGTAGAACTCGCGGTCGTCTTCCACCTGCTGGTGTTCCTGCACGTAGACGCGGTCGAAGAAATACTCAAAGTCGGCAACCTCGGAGTTCAGCACTGCCTCACGCACGCCGTTCGCGACCTGCTGTGCAGATTCTGCAACCTCTTCAAAGAAGGCATCATCGGCGTAGCCCTGCTCACGCAGGTGCTTCTCAAGGCGCAACATGGGGTCACGGCGCAGGGGGCCTTCCAGGTCGGCATCGGTGCGGTACTTGGTGGGGTCATCCGCGGTGGTGTGCGGGCCGAGGCGGTAGGTCTCAGCTTCAATCAGCACGGGACCTTCACCGGTGCGGATCTTCTCCATGGCGTAGCGGGTTGCGGCGAGCACGGCGAGAACGTCGTTGCCGTCCACGCGAATACCCTCGAAGCCGTAGCCTGCGGCGCGGGTGGACACCGGAACGCGGGACTGCACCTCGAAGGGCACGGAGATAGCCCAGCGGTTGTTCTGCACGAAGAAGAGCACCGGCGCGTTATAGGAGGCGGCGAAAACCATGGACTCGTGTGCGTCACCTTCGGTGGAGGAGCCGTCACCGAAGTAGACCGCCACGGCGGGCTTCTGGGTGTCCTCAGCGGGGTCGGTTGCCTGGCCCTGACCGGTGCGGCGGGTGCCGGTTTCAGCCTCGATGTCGGCGTCGAAGTTCAGACCCATGGCGTAGCCGACTGCGTGCAGGGTCTGAGCGGCAAGCACCTTGGTGTAGGTGTGGAAGTTGTGTGCCTTCATGTCCCAGCCGTGGGTGGTGGAGCCGCGGAAGATGGTGATTAGGTCGCGGAAGTCCACGCCACGCGTCAGGGCGACGGCGTGCTCGCGGTAGGAGGGGAAGATGTAGTCGTTGGGTGCGTAGGCGAGTGCGGAGCCGACCTGTGCGGCTTCCTGGCCTCGGCTGGGCACCCAGAGGGCGAGCTGGCCCTGGCGCTGCAGGGCGGTTGCCTCGTCGTCGAATCGGCGGGTGGTGTACATGAGGCGGTATGCCTCGCGCAGGGTGTCTGCGTTGACGTCTTCGATGTACCGGCTGTAGGTGGGGTGTTCGTGTACGGTGCCGTTTTCATCCATGAGCTGGATGCGTTCGGGCACTCCGGGGTACTTGTCGTTCTCGTGCATCTAACCTCCACACGTGACGAGGGCTTGGCCCTCAGCGGCTTGGGTTTTAGTCTCAACTTTCACCTGATGGTGCAGGGTTTGAGATGTTCCGGCAAGCCTGTGAGGGTCTGGGCATATATAGTTACCAGTCTACTCTTTTCGGCTTTATCTCGCGGCAGTTACGCTGATAACGCAGTGTATTATGCCCTGTCATTCACTATTTGAACATCATTAAATTAAACCTCCCATATATTCTTTTTCGAGAATATATGGGAGGTTTAATTTAGCCATTGAAACCATTTTAAGGGCCAGACTTTTCTCTCCGGGGCACAAATATTGAACTCTAAATAATCCTCGACAAGGGAAAATAGTACATTGTTCAATTAGGGTCGAGTGGGTGCCCCCACCCCTTCACAAGACGCTCTAGAGCCCCTTCGCGAAGACCTCACAGAGCGAGAGGAAACGGTCATTCGCCTCCACCTCGCCGATGCTCACGCGAACACCCTCGGTACCGAACGCACGAACCGACAGCGCATGCTCAGACATCAGCTGCACAAACTCACCCGTGCGCTCCCCCAGGGGTAGCCACACGAAGTTCGCGTAAGTGCTCGGGAAATCGTAGCCCAGCTCGCGCAGTCGAGCGGTCACGCGCTCACGCTCAGCGACCAGGTGGCTCACACGCTCCATGACCGCATCCTCATGTTCGATGGAGGTGATAGCCGCCGCCTCAGCCAGCGCCGTCACGGCGAACGGGGTTGCCGCCACGCGCAGGTGCTGCGTAATCTGCGGGTGCGAAATTGAGTAGCCCACGCGCAGACCCGCCAGGCCCTGCGCCTTGGAGAAGGTGCGCAGGATGATGACGTTCTCGTAGTCGCGGTAGATATCTAGGCCGTTCAGAGGGGCTTCTTCACCGTCCGGCACGGTGGAGGCGGCGCAGAACTCGAAGTACGCCTCATCAATCACCACGGGGATGTGGGCGGGCACCTTCGCCAGGAACGCACGGATCTGGCTTTCGGTGACGGCGGGGCCGGTCGGGTTGTTGGGGGTGCAGATCAGAATCAGGCGGGTGCGTTCGGTGATAGCTGCCGCCATGGCGTCCAGGTCGTGTGAGCCGTCGGGCAGGTTCGGCACCTGCACACTGCGAGCGCCCATAATGCCGACGAGGATCGGGTATGCCTCGAAGGAGCGCCAGGCGTAGATGACTTCGTCCTGCACGCCGTCAACGTTTACGCCGGCGAAGGTTTTGAGGATTTGGTTGAGCGCGCCGAGGCTTCCGGCACCGGTGACGATGTCGTCAGCGTCCACGCCCAGTCGTGCGGAGAGCTTCTGGCGCAGGGCGGTGGAGAGCGGATCGGGGTAGCGGTGCACGGTCGCAAATTCTGCGAGGACGCGCGCGACCTCGGGTACGGGACCCAGCGGGTTCTCGTTCGAGGAGAGCTTGTACTGGGTGAGGCCTTCAACGGGTGCGGGCGGCTTGCCTGCCGCGTAGCTGGGCAGGGTGTTGAAGACGGGGCGGACCGGGATGTTGGCGTGTTCAGCTGACTGGCTCATGGTTCCAGTATGTGCCTGCGGGCGGCTCGGAGGCTAACGCTTCTCACCTGGAGAGCAGGTCGCAGCTGCAGCTGTGCGGGTAGCAGATACTGGCCGCGAGCGCTGTACGCAAAGATGGAGGGGCGCCGCCGGGGTTGTTCCCGGCAGCGCCCCTCCTTTTCTCTTCTCTACTCTACTCGTCCCCTCCACCCTCCACCGAGCCGTTGAGATTGGTGCTTTTAGACTCGGTGTTTAGACCATCAGGGGTTCACGCTCCTCGATGGGAGTCAGGTCCTCGGGAGGGCCTGGTGCGAGGAACCCGGGATCGATATTCTCGGGCGGAGTTGGTGCGAGGAACCCGGGGTCGATGCTCTTGGGCGGGAGCATGGGCGCCGGCTTCTGGCCTGGCAGGATGGGAATGAGCGACTCAACGCCGTCGTAGTCTCCACCCTGCCTATCGCCACCGGCGACATGCGGCATAGCCGTTAGGTCACCAATCCGGGGTAGCGATTCAACCGCGTCTGGGAGGCCCTGAATGAGGCGGGGTGCGAGGCTCCCCAGGGTGGGTTGTGCTTCCGGGCGTACGATGAATCCGGGGTCGATGTCCTCTGCCGGTGCCATGGGCATGCGGCTGACGGGCTGGGTGTTCTGCGGTGCGTTGACGATGAATCCACGGTTGGCAGGTGCTTCGGTATTGGAGCCCAGCGGCTTTGCGGCTGATAGCACGGGCTGTGCAGGTGCAAGGTTTGGTGCGGGCAAGGAACCTGAATTCGGCATCTGCGGTACAGGGGTTTCGGGCCATGCAGGCTTCGGGCTATGAGGCTTTTCCTGCGGAGTCGGCTCGGGGTGAGGGATGGTCTTTTGGACGCCCTCGATAACGGCGGGGATTTGCTTAGCAACCGCCCAGGCGGATTCTCCAGCTTCTCGCTGGAGACCCTCTACCTTCTGCTTGGCGATTTCCATGCCCTGCTGAACATCTGAGACGGCGTCTTCGACATTCTGCCGAGTATTTTCGACGTTGCCACGCACTACGCTATCTACTCGGTGCAGTTCTCCATCTGTTAGTTGGTCTATACCCTCATATAAAACTCGAGGATCAAGCTGCACCCCAGCTTCAAGAGCCTGTTTACCATACCTAGCCCCACGCAATCCATACTCGTTCAGACGTTCTTCAGGCTTGTAACCATCTGGCATAGCGGAGCCCGAGGTAACCTTTTGTTCCCCTTGCACATAACCTTTGTTGCCCATGGCCGCGCTGAGAGCACCCAGAGTCTGGTTTCCGTATCCTTCACGTTGCAGGGTTTCCCTATATGCCCCGCCGTCATGTTTGAAATTTGAGACCGTAATTGCGGTATCACGTTCATCGGGCCGCCACCCTCCCTCAGGCCTCAACGCAGAGTCAGGAACCCAGTCTCCATCTCCTTCCACGTAGTCCACTCCAAAGTCGCGGCGTTTAGCCGGTAGGCCTCGTAGTGGGGAGGCTTGAGCGTAGACACCCACAATGTTGATTTCTTTGGCGACTTCAGTACTATTCGCCATGTTGTAGGCAATCATGCCTCCCTGGCTGAAGCCTTCCATATACACTCGGGCACCCTGAGGTGCTCCGGCATCACGTAGAGCCTGCAGAACCATCTGATAGGCGGGGTTCTCCAGAGTATCGTTACCCAGTGCTTCGCGAAGAGTCCCAGGGACATCCATAGGCGATCCACCAAGGGATGCGAAGTTAGTACCCGGAATACTCACGACGTACAGAGCATGAGCGGGGTCACCTTCGTGTCCTGCTTCGTACATGACGGTGACGAGCACGGCACCGCGTTCTCCCTTAGTCGGGTCCTGTTGGGAGCGTTCAAACTCCTGATCCTGCGCCTTGGCAGCAGCCTGCAGACGTTCAGCGCTAGCGTCCACCGTGAGACGGTCCTTCTCGCCGGAATGTGCGCTGACCCCGTAATCGTCAGCTGAGGCAGTGCGCATGTTATGCGCTTTCTTATCAGAATCCGGATCACGGAGGGGGCCGACGATTCCAATTCCGCCTACGGCCAAGACTTTTTCAATGATTCCCTGGGGTATTTTTGTTACAGCGGAGAGTCGCCCAGCAATACGCTGACGAGCAATTTCGGGATTCCATTTGGCATCCATGTAGGCAGTGAAGCCGAAGATAATGGCTGCTACTACAGGTGAATGAGGCAATACCCAATAGGCTGAGAAGTACCCAAGCTCGGGAATGGTGAGCTTCAAGAGGTAGGTAGCTTCGCCGGGTTCTCCAGCAATGAGTCCGCGCAGGTGGTCTCGGGTGCTGCGTCCGTCGGGTAGCTTGCCGTCCTTTGCGATGCCCATGGAGTCGAACCAGCCTGCGACGATATTTTCGGTCTGCAGGTAGGAGCTGTGGGCGGCGCGGACGGCGGCTGCGGTGGCGCCGAACTTTGCGGCACTCATACCGAGCTCTGCAGCAAGGCCGGTGCAGAGGGCAGCAGCCTGCTGGGCGCGTCCGTTAATGCCGAGGAAGAGACGAGTTTCAGCGACGATGCCAAGAATGGGCATGGTGCGGTCGGCGCAGGTGTGGCTGACGGTGTCGAGCCCGTCGGCGATGGCGGGCATTTCTTCAAGCTCAACGCTGATGGTGCCTGCGGTGGGCCCTGCGGAGTCGGTGAGGTCACCGATGGGTGCAACGGTGGGTCCGGTAATCATGGTGTCTCCTAGGGTGGGGTTAGTGGGTTCGGATGAGCGAGCTCAGCCCGTCGGGCAGGTTCACGTGCATGAGTGAATCGAGCGCTGACTGGGCTTTTTGCACGCCCGAGCGGGCGATAATTTCGCCAGGGTCAAGCTTTTCGAGGAGGTCGGCGGCACCGTCGGCGAGTTTGCCGAGTAGGTTATCTACGGCGGAGGCGGCGGCTTTGATTGCCTGCGCTTTGGCGGTGAGGTCGTTGGCGAGTTCTTCACCGGCGGCGGCAATCATGGCGGCGGCGCCTTCGGCTTGTTCGGCCTGGTGGTGGATTTTTTCGCGGTGTTCTTGGAGTTGTCGCCGGTAGGCGCGTCCGGCTTCGGATGCCCAGTGTTCGCCGTTGAGTTCGTTGGCGCGTTGGTGTGCGGTGCGGATTTCTTGGGCTTCGGTGCGCATCCTGTGGGAGAGTTCTGCGCCTTTGGCGCGGGCGAGGGCGGCTGCTGCCATGAGCTGTTCGGCGAGGGCGTGGCCGGCGGCGGTGCCGATGCCCATGTGTCCTGCTGCGCGGAGGATATCGGTTGGTTCGATGCGGGGCAGCTGGGGTGCGGGAGGCGGTGCGGTGTCGACGATTGTGTTCATGGGGCGTCCTTTCGGTGGTTGGACTGGTTGTTTGTGTGCCTGTTTCTGTCCTGTGTTCGGGTTTGTTTTAGGCTAAATCTGCCACGGTGACCGTGCAGGCTGAGTACGCCAACCTGTGGATAACTCAGGCTTGTTTCGAAAAATTCGCACGTTTTGACCCCTCAAGACCTGAAAAACACCCCTTCCGCAGCACCTCGTTTTGTCATATTTCTGTCACTAACCGAGCTGCCCATCACGTCCATATGCTCTTCCCGCCTCTTTTTTTCAGCGAATTCATGCAAAAATAGAGCTATGTCTCACACCAATAACACCTTCTTGCCTTCTGGCCGTATTGACCTGGGCACCGGCGAACTTGCGCTGGGCCCCCTCGACGGACGCTACGCATCCGTGACCGCACCCCTGACCAACTACCTTTCTGAGGCGGCTCTGAACCGTGACCGCATCCACGTTGAGGTTGAGTGGTTCATTTACCTGTGCGAGCACGAGGTGCTGCCGGGTCTGTCCCCGCTGAGCGAGGAACAGAAGAAGGGCCTGCGCGCCATCGTGACCGATTTCAACGCTGATTCTGTGGCGGAGCTGGCTGAGATTGAGGCTGTCACCGTTCACGATGTGAAGGCGGTCGAGTACTACATTGGCCGCCGCCTGGAGGGCCTGGGCCTGGGTCACCTGGTGCCGCTGGTTCACTTCGGCTGCACTTCTGAGGACATTAACAACCTCTCCTACGCGCTGGGCATCAAGGACGCCGTTGAGAACGTGTGGATCCCCGCCGCGGAGGAGCTGATTGATGTTCTGCTGAAGCTGGCTGAGGACGGCCGCAACGTGCCGATGCTGTGCCGCACTCACGGTCAGCCGGCGACCCCCTCCACCCTGGGCAAGGAGATGGGCGTACTCGCCTACCGCCTGAAGCGCCAGGTCAAGCACGTGAAGGCGACCGAGTTCCTCGGCAAGATTAATGGTGCGACCGGTACTTACGCCGCACACTACGCCTCGGTGCCGAGCGCTGATTGGCAGAAGATTTCTCGTGGTTTTGTGGAACACCTGGGTCTGACTTGGAACCCGCTGACCACTCAGATTGAGTCGCACGACTGGCAGGCTGAGCTGTACTCGGATATCGCTCATTTCAACCGCGTGCTGCACAACCTCTGCACCGATGTGTGGAGCTACATTTCGATTGGTTTCTTCCGTCAGATTCCGGTGGCCGGTGCGACCGGTTCGTCGACCATGCCGCACAAGGTGAACCCGATTCGCTTTGAGAATGCGGAGGCTAACCTGGAGCTGTCCAACGCTCTGCTGGATTCGCTGGGTTCGACCCTGGTGACTTCTCGTTGGCAGCGTGACCTGACTGACTCGTCGGCGCAGCGCAATATTGGTGTGGCGTTTGGTCACTCGGTGCTGGCTATCTCCAATGTGGTAAAGGGTCTGCAGCGTCTGGATATTGCGACCGACGTTATTTCTGCTGATCTGGATTCCAACTGGGAGGTTCTGGCTGAGGCAATCCAGATGGTGATGCGCGCGGAGGCTATCGCGGGTGTTCCCGGCATGGAGAACCCGTACGAGCGTCTGAAGGAGCTGACTCGCGGTCACCGCGTGGATGCAGCTCGTCTGAAGGAGTTCGTGGCTACTCTGGGTCTCTCCCCCGAGGCTGAGGCGCGTCTATCGGCTCTGACTCCGCACACCTACAACGGTATTGCGGCTCAGCTGCTGGATCACGCGAAGAACGCTTAGTCCGTAGCGAAAGCTTAAATAGAAGACCCCGGGTTCCTGTGTTTAGGGATCCGGGGTCTTTAGCGTGTTGGGCCTTTGCTATGTTCTGTTAGCTGGCGAGGATTTTAGCGGCCGAGCATGCGGCGGTGGCCGGTTTCGGTGTCGTGGCCCTTGCCGCGGGTGAAGACCTTGCCTGCCGCCTTACCTGCATCCTTGACGCCCTTGAGGAGGGCGCCAGCCACACCGGAGGGGCCTTCCGAACCTTCGCTGCCCTGTACGCGCGGTGCACGCGGGGTGATCATGAGCTCTGCGGGGAAGTACGCGGGTGCGTCGCCAAAGGCACGGCGGGTGTTGCGCACAACGTCCTTACCGAGGGTCAGGTTTGCACCGCCACCAACGACTGCGCCAACGCCGAAGGGCAGGGCACGACCGAGCAGTGCGCCGGTCTGGCGGGTGAGGAATCGGCGGATAAACAGGTTGCGGATGGTGCGCTCGACGCTGAACATCTTGCCGCTGGAGGAGTTGCCGAGCAGCATGCCCCACTTGTTGGAGACGCCGCCTGCCTTACCGGTCTGCAACAGCACGGTGTTCATGAGCTGGGAGCCTTCTTCGCCGAGCATGATTGCCATGACCATGGAGCGGGCGGTTTCGGCGTCGTGCACGTGCACGCCGTGCAGTTCTGCGACTGCCTGGGCGTAGAGTGCGGTGCGTTCGAGGTAGCCGCCGACTGCGAGCGCGGACAGGCTCATGGAGGTGACGGTGCCGACGCCGGGCACGAATGCGGATGCGCCGGTGACGCCGCCGATGGCGGTGATGTCGCGCAGGTAGGTGCGGTCGAGGCGCTTGTGGATTTGTTCGGGGGTTTCGTCGGGGTGCGCTTCACGGAGTTTTTTGACGATGGACAGCGCGAGCGGTCGTTGCATGCGCAGTACGTTGTCGAGGGTGGTGGTTAGCGCGGGACGGGGGTTGCCGTCTTCATCGAATAGAGACTTCTTCGGGTCAAGCATGCTCTCAGTAAATCACGGCTGGGTGAATATTTCCTGGATATGAGGGGTTGTGGTGGGGTGTGGGGGTGAAATTTCACCGAGGGCGTGGAGGTTTTTGAGGGGTTGTTAGGGTGTTTTGGTCTCTATTTGCGCCCAATTTTAAAGCGCGTAAAATTGTCGTAGATTACACACTATTCATTGTTTGCATAGTGCGTGACCTGTTTCACGACGATTCGGGTTGCGCCTGATGACAGATAGCGGCTGACACCTCTTCTGGACTAATAAGGATTGCTATGACTTCTTCCACCCATACGCCCAATGCTGCGCGTTCTCCCTTGGCGACTCAGGGGCTGGGTGTTGCGTACGCGACCGGCGCGATTATTTCGGCGCAGTTCGGTGCGGCTCTTGCTAAGCAGCTGATGGGCGATTTGGGCCCTTGGGGCGTGGTGACTCTGCGCCTGTTGACTTCTTCTGTCCTACTGTGGGCGTTCTTCCGTCCGCAGATTCGTTCGTGGACCCGTCAACAGTGGATGACGGTCATTGTCCTTGGTATCGCCCTGACCGGTGCGAATGCGTTCTTCTATGTGGCGATTGAGCAGGTTCCGCTGGCGATTGCGGTGGCGATTGAGTTCATGGGTCCGCTGGTTCTGGCGACGGTTATGTCGCGCCGCAAGCTGGACCTGGTGTGGATTGCTCTGTCCTTTACGGGCATGGCGATTCTGACGGCTGAGTCCCAGGCGAAGCCTGAAGATTTCGCCCTGATGGGTGTGATTTTCTCGGTCCTGACCGCTGTTTCTCGTGCCGCCTATATTCTGGCGACTGAGAAGGTGGGCGCACTCATCCCGGGCATGGGCGGCATGGTCATGGGTAACGTTGTCTCTACTCTGCTGGTTCTGCCGTTCCCGTTCCTTATTAGCGGCAACAACCTGCTGAAGGTCACTCAGGATGTGAACCTGCTGGCTATTGGCTGCCTGATGGGTCTGCTGGCTTCTGCTCTGCCGGCACTGGGTGAGGTTTCTTCGCTGCGTCTGTTGCCCGCGCATATTTATAGCGTGGTGCTGTCCCTGGAGCCTGCGATTGCGGCGGCTGTGGGTATTGTGATGCTTGGTGAGGCTACCGGCCTGGTCCGCTGGGTTGCTATTGCTCTGCTGGTGGCTGCGAGTATCGGCATTTCAATTTCTCACGCTCGCGCACAGAAGAAGGCGCAGGAAGACGGCACCTTGGAGGATCCCGATCGCTACCTGCCCGGCGCGGTGGATGCCCACGCTGTTGATATTGCGCAGATGGCAACCAGTTCCATTACGCTTCCGTCGGCTGCGCAGATTAAGGCTGACCGTGAGGCGAAGGGCCTCTAATCTGCTGAACTGTAGCCGTGTCAACGGTTTCTAGCACCCCCGGGTGACGAGTAGGATAGTATCTCGTGTTACCCGGGGGTGCACTTTTTAACTGCGCTAGTCAGGTTCTTGCCCCCCCCCCCCCCGCCCGAATCGATACGTCACCTGTACACCGTGAGAGATGCACCTCCTCCTTGTGAGGCGCAGGAAGGAGAATCATGCCGCATACTTCATCTCAACGTCCCGCACTGGGCATTATGTTTGTGCTGATATCCTGCTCGTCGCTGCAGTTCGGCGCCGCGTTCGCGGTGACGCTCTTCCCGCTGTTTGGTGCTCTGGCTGTTAGCGTCAGCCGTCTGGCGATTGCTTCCATGGTGGTGGGTAGCGCCGTGTGGTTGGCGGCGCGTTGGCGTACCCGCCGCGGCGGCGAAATGCCGCCGGGTGCGCTGTCTTGGTCGAAGGAGCAGTGGCGTGCCGTCATCATTTTCGGTATGACTTTCGGTCTGATGAACGGCTTCTTCTATTGCGCAATTGACCGCATCCCGATTGGTTTGGCGGTTGCGGTGGAGTTCTTGGGCCCGCTGGCGTTGGCGTCCATGCTGACGCGCAGGCTCCGCGACGCGGTGTGGGTGTTCTGCGCCCTGGCGGGCATGCTAGTGCTCGGCTATGAGGCGGCGGTCGGTAAGGATACCGACTACCTGGGTCTGACGTTCGCGCTGATCGCTGGCGTGTTCTGGGCGCTGTATATTCGCTCTAGCGCGAAGGTGGGTGCCCGGGTTCCGGGTGCGAGCGGCCTGGCGGTGGCGATGCTTGTTGGTGCTGCGTTTATTGCCCCGGTGGCGGCGGTTGTTCCGGCGCCTCAGCCGATCTGGAATGCGGCGCAGGATCCGATGCTGCTCCTCATGATTTTTGGTACCTCCATGTTCGCTTCGGTGATTCCCTATAGCGCGGAGCTGATGGCTCTGCGTAACCTGCCGCAGCAGGTGTTTAGCGTGCTGATGAGTATGGAGCCCGCTATTGCGGCGATTGCTGGTTGGGCGTTGTTGAATCAGGAGACCGGTCCGGTTCGTTGGCTGGCGATTTGCCTGCTGATGACCGCGAGCGTGGGCATTACGCTGACCACCACGAAGGGTAATTCCCACAAGCAGAAGGATGACGGCGAGGACCCCGTTCCCATGCCGCTACCTGAGTAAAAACTAAAATTCTGCCCGCGTGCGGCGTATAGAAAACCCATAGAGAAAACCCATAGAGAAAACCGTTGAGGCGGGTACCGGCTAGGTACCCGCCTCAACGGTTTTGTATGTCAGGTTTAGCTCTCAGCCAGCTCGTCCAGCAGGTCGCGCAGCTCATCGGTGGTGAGCACCTCCGCCGGATGCGGGCCCAGGGCGTACAGCCAGTCCTGGGTGTCCTCGTCCAGCTCGCGGGCGGTACCGACCAGCACGAGGTTGCCCTCATTCTGCCCGCTAATCATGGAACTTTCGCACAGGCACCACACGTGGTCGAAGACGTCCAGCATGGCGGTTGCCTGCAGCTGGAAGAAGGGCAGACCCGCGTCGTCACCCACGTTGATGGCGACCATGCCGCGCTCGCTCAGTGCGTCCTTGAGTTCGCGGTAGAAGTCGCGGTTCGCCAGGTGGGCGGGCGCATCCATGCCGGTGAAGATGTCGAGAATGATCACGTCGAAGCCGGGCACGCCCAGCAGTTCGGGCAGGTTCGCCAGCTGCTCGCGGGCGTCACCGACCACCAGCTGGCAGTCGGTTCCGGCGGGTAGCGGCAGTTGGTCCGTTACGAAGCCCATGAGCTCGGGTTCAATATCCACGGCTACCTGGCGGGAGCCGGGGCGGGTCGCCTGAATATAGCGCACGAGGGTGAGCGCACCGGCGCCCAGGTGTGCGGCGGTGATGGGTTCGCCGGCGGGTGCGAGCGCATCCACCGCGTTTGCGATGCGGCGCAGGTACTCGTAGAACACGTAGTCGGGGTTCTGTACGTCCACGTGGGACTGCTCGGCGCCACCGATTTCGAGGACGTGGCCGTGGTCGCTGAACCCGTCGGGGTGAATTTCGGCGCGCTGCCCGCCGGAGAGCTGAATGTGTGCCACTACTTCACGCCAGCTTCACGCTTGAAGGTGCTGACCAGGTCATCCACCGAGGAGGAAGAATCCAGGCCCTCAACGACCTTGTCGTTCACGGCGAAGGTGGGGGTGCCCTTCACACCAATCTTCACGGCGTGCTCGTAGTCACGCTGAACGGGCTTGACGGTGTCGGAGGCGAGTAGGACCTTGTCGAATTCTTCGACGTTCAGGCCCAGTTCCTTGGCGTAGTCGTTGAAGAGGGTGCGCAGCTTGTCACGCTCTTTGATGTTCTTCCAGTCGTTCTGGGTGTTGAAGAGCTTGTTCGCCATTTCGACGTGCTTACCCTGAGCTGTTGCGGCTTCTACGGCGAGCGCGGCGGGTACGGCGTTGGCGTGCATGTTCAGCGGCATGTGGCGCACGGTCACGTTCAGCACGCCGTCGAGCTTCTTGGCGGCTTCTTCGAACTTGGGTTCTGCCTTGGCGCAGTAGGGGCACTGGTAGTCGGTGTACAGGGTTGCGGTGCCTGCACCGGGTACTTCGCGGTTGAGGCGGTAGCCGACGTAGCCGTCATCGGCGGTTGCCGAAGCAGTAGCCGAGGGGTCGACAGACGCCGAAGCGCTCGCGGTAGCACTTGCCGAGGTAGCGGCGGTGCTTGCGGTGGCACTCGCCGAACCGCTCGCAGATGCCGATGCGGAGGGCTGGGAGGAGCTGGAACCGCATGCGCTCAGTCCCAGGGCTGCGGCGGGCACTACGCCCAGCAGCAGGGTGCGGCGGTTGAGGGGTGAAGTCATGGTGGTTCCTCTCTCTACGGGTGGCGGGCTGGTCTGTTTGATACATCTGTGGTTGATCAATCTGTGGTTGATGTGCACCGTGAGGTGCTGCCAGCCGCCGTGGGTATAGGGTTTATTGTATGCCTCTGCCCTGAACTTTCCCTATCTTCGGGCGGGTGTGCGGGGTGAATGCAGTGCACACCATAGCCGCCCTGTCACCTGTTCCCAGCTGCGGGGCCGGTGTTGAAAGTAATTAGCCTCTCCCCCGCCTTTTTGGTACTATTGCGGGGTATGCACTGTTCGCCGGTTGCTTTCGGGCGTCTGGGAACAAACGTATATGCGCCTCTATAGCTCAGGGGTAGAGCATTTCCCTCGTAAAGAAAAGGTCGTGGGTTCGAATCCCACTGGGGGCTCCACATCCGCCGTAACGCGTGCCGGTTTCCGGTGTGTTGCGGCGGTTTTTAGCATCTGAGAGTTGTCGTTTTCTCGAAGATGTCACCGTCGAACTTTAGGAGATTCTCATGTCTTCTCGATCCGCATCCGCTAAGCGCCAGAGGGGCCGTTCGCAGGCTGATCGTGCCTCCGCGGGCCCTGCACGCCCGATGAGCCCCACGATGCGTTTTGCTCTGGTGTACGTGCTGGCGCTGGTGGTTTCCCTGGCGGTGTGGTTCTTCTACCGTTCCGTGTATGAGGATGACACCTCGTTCTTGGTGCCGATTGTGATTTCTTTGGTGACCTCGTATGTGTGCGCTCATGCTCTGACGGGCGGCAAGTCGCCCCGCAACTAGTAGCTAAGTTGTAGCGCGCCAGAGGTTTCAGGCAGACAAAAGCCGCGCATCCGGTTCCCCCGTTCAGGGGTCGGATGCGCGGCTTTTTACGCGTGTACTTTAGGCGAGCACCTTACTTGGATGCGCGCTGGAAGTCGCTGTCGGTCTTGCCCCACAGGCCGTAAACCTTGGCGAGTTCCTTGACCTTCTTTGCACGCAGGTAACGCGGCAGGTAGGAGCCGTCGCGGGGGCCGTCGAGGGGCACGTCGAGCATCTGGTGTGCTTCTTCGATTTCGATCTCGCTCGGGGAGAATGCGGCGTTGATGGTCTCGGTCTGGCGGATGTCGAGGGTAATCTTACCGGTCATGCCGTGGTCGTTCGCGTAGCCGCATGCCTTGGAGAGGTCGGCACCGTATGCGCCGAGGGTCGGGCCGTCGATGGGGCCGGGCAGACCACCCAGGGTGGAGGCGATGACCAGCTGCGAACGCACGTAGGCGAGCGCCATGGGGGTTGCGGAGGAGCCGGTGTCGCGGCGGTAGTCGCCTGCACCGAATGCGAGGCGGAAAGTGCCGATTGCGCGCGCAATTTCGACGGAGTGGTGCACACCGAGTGCGGACTCGATCAGCGCGATGATGGGGGTTCCGGGGGGCAGCTCGGCTGCGGTGCGGTCAATGTCGGTAGCGTGCTCTGCGGTGGCGAGCATGACGCCTCGCAGGCCCTTCACGTTCTTGAGGGCCTTGACGTCCTTCCACCAGTGTTCGGTGGTGATGGCGTTGATTCGCACCCATGCGACGACGCCGGAGTTGAGCATACGGACGACCTGTTCGCGGGCTGCGTCCTTCTCTTCAGCGGGGCAGCCGTCTTCGAGGTCGATGATGATGGAGTCAGCCTCGGATTCGAAGGCTTCTTCAAAAACTTCTTCGGAGGAGTTGGCGCGCACGAGGAGCCAGGAACGAGAGAGGCTGGGGCGCAGCTGACGTGCGCGCTCGTTGCGGTGGAATTCAAACATGGTGTGTGACTTCTTCCGTGAATTATTGGTGCATTAGGTTGTGCCGTAGAGGGGCAGGAAAAAGTCTGCGGTTCTTCCGCGCGTACCATCGCATTGTGTCGTCACCTCCATTGTGACGGAACCGCATAAGAAGTGTCCTACACCTCTTCTATTAAGCGTATCGCCTGTTGAGGTGCACATCAAACTAGCTCGCCTGTTGACCGCATTTTAGGCCCTGTGTCACGCTTCCACCAGTTGGGTGCGGCCCACCGGAATACCGTCGTCGAAGATCAGCTCGCCGGCGGCTTCCTTCTGGGCGCGCTGAATCAGACGTTCGGCATCCTCAATGTGCTGGATGACGGTTTCCACGCGGCGGTGTACGCTCACCTGGCGGTCGCATCCGGTGGCACAATTGCCGAAGCAGCGTGCCATGGCGAGCGCTTCGGCGCAGAGTGCCACGGCGTTACCTGCCTTGGAGAGGGCGCGGTTCAGGTCGGAGTAGGTGCCGAACGGGGAGGCGGGAATATCGCCGTCGCTGGGAGCGAGGCGGTGCGCTTCCATAGCGACTGCACGCACGCGCGGGATGAGGTCGGCGAGCGCGTTTGCGTCCGGCACGATGAGCTCAATCATGGAGGCGGACGAATCGGTTGCCGCTAGGCGTTCGAGGACCTGGTGGAAGCGGTCAATGCCGCGAATGAACCGGTCGTGGGATCGGCGCCAGATGCCTTTGCCGAGTTCGGCGTCGTCGCGGCGCGATTGCAGGTAGCTTTTAAGTCCCATATGTCCTCCTCTGCGTGGTGTGTGTGCCGTGTTTGTTGGTCGGTGGAGGCTTCCGGTGATGGGCTCTGCGGCGACCCGCAAACCTCCCTATACTTAGGTTACCCTAAATCTCTTTTAGTGACGAGCTGTCAGCAGTCAGCTATTTATTTCAAGCCCAGCTTTTCTTCACGCACCTCACGCAACACTCCCCGCGGCGCCGACCTAAAATGGCGCCAGCCTAAATTGGCACCGCGGGGGCACAACGATTTCTAGACCATGCGCAGCACAATCTTGCCGCGATGCTGACCCGAGTCGAAGTATTCGTGGGCGGCAACCGCCTCCTCCATGTCGAAGATACGGTCCAGACCCACACCAATCCTGCCGGACTCAATCAGCGGCAGCACGTGTTCGCGTACACCGCGCAAAATCTCAGCCTTCTGCTGATCCGAACGGGTGCGCAGACTCGTAGCGTGCACCGACAGGCGGCGGGAGAGCATATACCCCAGGTTCACTTCTGCTTTGGCGCCGCCCATCAGGCCGATAATGCACAGGTGCCCGCCATCGGCGAGGGTGTGCAGGTTGTCGTCCAGGTACTTTCCGCCCACGACATCGAGGATGTAGTCAGCGCCGCGCCCGCCAGTTTCAGCCAGCAGAGCTTCACGGAACGAATGTTCGGTATAAATAATGGGTTCCGCACCTAGTGAGCGCACATATTCTGCTTTTTCCTCGGTTCCCACGGTTGCAAACACACGGGTACCTACGGCGAGCGCCAGCTGGATGGCGTGCACACCAATACCGCCGGTACCACCGTGAATGAGCACCACCGCGGGCTCGCCGTCTTCCATGAGGTTTTCGGCGGGGTTCATGCTCATGCCGCAGGTGAGCACCAGGTTCGAGTAGACGGTTGCCGCGACTTCGGGAATACCGGCGGCTTCGGCGAAGCTCAACTGTTCGGGTACGGGTAGCACGTGGTCAACCGGGACGGTCACGTAGTCGGCGTAGCCACCTCCAGCGAGGAGCGCCATGACGGGGGTGCCGCGGTTCTCCACGGAGGCACCTTCACCAACCGCTTCGATAACGCCGGCTACTTCGAGGCCATAGATGGCGCTCGCTCCGGCGGGCGGCGGGTAGAATCCGCGGCGCTGCAGGGCGTCGGCGCGGTTGATTCCGGCGGCGTGAACGCGGATGAGAACTTCGTGGGATCGGGGTACGGGGGCGGGGACTTCGCTGATTGTCAGAGCCTCAGGTCCACCGTGACTGTTCTCAATAATTGCTCTCATGAGTCCTCCTCATTGCCGGAAGCACCATCGTTGGTGCGCGATTTACAGAAAGCTTATCGCATGAGATAATCTCGTAGTGCCCTGCGGCACGGTATTGCCATAAAATGCCGGTCTCTGGTGCGTATGGATGGTTGTCCGAGCGGCCGAAGGAGCTGGTCTTGAAAACCAGTAGGCGGTGACCCCGTCTCAAGGGTTCAAATCCCTTACCATCCGCGTTTTAGCTTCGGCTCCACGTGTGGAGCGTAAAGAGCCCCGTTCCTCGTATTGAGGAGCGGGGCTCTTTGCATACGCCGTTTCGAGCTACCGGGGGGCGTCGTCAGTTGATTTGTGACAAGGCGTTCGCAATATACATGAAGAGGGCGGCGATACCGATGAAAAAGCATAGCCCCAGCCAGTTGAGAATACGACCCGCTAGGGCAGGTACACCGTGCCTCTGCGCTACCCACCCCTGCCAGATACCCAGGATGTTCAGCACCGGCGCGGCGAGAGCTACCTGCAGACCGCTTTCTCCAAGACCCTGGACAAGCAACCAAAACCCTAGAACGAAAGACAGCGGGCCGAGGAAGCCGAAAAGCAGGGAGAAGTTCGCTGCCCTTTCACCGGCCTGTTCCCTCTGCACGTCGGAAGGTTGCTCGCTCACACGTTGCGACCAATCGTCCGTATCGTCAGCGCTGGGTTGCACGCTGTCATTTCCCTGGTAGAGCTTGGCGTATTCAGGGTTGTTATCAAAATCTTCGTTATTTTGGGATAGCTGCGACATCGCATCCACAACCTTTCAATACCGGGTGTTACGTGTCTATCGAAGTGAGAGAGCGCTCAGGCTCGTCGACGGGCCTGCATCATTGAAGCCGTACAGAGCAAACCCAATCATTATGATGAAGCCGACGATGGCGATGACAATGACCATTCCTATCCCACTGAGAAGCAGACCCACATTGGCGTCTTCACCGTGCTGTCTTGCCACTCGTGCTTGCCAGAGACCCAAGAAGTTCAGTAATGGCGCAGCAATGATTATTGGCATGCCGATGCCAAAGCCATGGGAAACCCACCAAAACGCTAGGGCGAGAACAAGCATACCGAAGACACCGAAAATCAGGGAGAGATTTGCGGCTTTTTCGCCAGGGCCCATCTTCCACACGCTCGAAGAGAACTCACTCGCGGGTAGCGGCTGGTCGTCCGTACCAGACTGCACGCTGTCGCTCCCCCGGTGGGGCTTGGTGTATTCCGGGGCGTTACCGAAGGCTTCATTGTTTTGGGGTAGCTGCGACATCGCATCCACAACCTTTCACGTTGCACACGCAAGGGGTGTTAACTTCACCCTAGACCCTCCCCCGCCAAGGGAACAAGCATGTCGAGCCGATTCCACGAAACATACGGCATATACACAGCAAAGCCCCGCTCCTTGTACTGAGTGAACTGCCTCCCGTTTCTTGGACAACGAAATTGAAGTCCAGGAAACGGGAGGCTTTTCATGTCTATAAATCTGGGAATGAGACACGATCGTTTGCTTCGGAAGCAGGCAGCGCAAATGTTTGAGAGAGGATGTGGCTATCGTTTGACCGCCAGGAAGCTTGGTGTGTCCGCCGCGACTGTGAGAGAGTGGCAGAAAATGTACCGCGTCATC
>ERZ773265.190-NODE-190-length-39985-cov-12.557651_pt1 | contig 39985 bp, 54 predicted proteins | sample MGYA00580512_ERZ773265 | MGnify/ENA primary metagenome ERZ773265 (study PRJEB29015, sample SAMEA2738169) | human oral metagenome | biome: human oral; feature: human-associated habitat; material: saliva | place: China | collected 2183 ... | reverse complement strand
AGGGCGACGAGATTTTTCAGATGCTCAAGACTAAGGGCACCGATATTTTCGTTGTCGTCCGCGTCTCCGCCAAGCCCTACGATGCGCCGTTTGAGGCCGAAGACGAGATTAGCGTGTACCAGGCCATCACCGACACCCCCCGTTATCCCGAGGGTGAGAACGGTAGTGAGGGGTACATCCGCGCCGAAGTCGATTTAGCTGTGAACAACGGCTGGCCGTTCATCGCGGCTAAGGCGGCCTAATAGTCCTGCCACCCCTGCGGTGGCTCCCCCGCGCACCACCATAGGCGGTGAGCGCGGCTCATACCCCTCAGCCGGGCCGGGTTTAGTGTGTGCCCCGGCCCGGCTAAGGGCACTAAATTAATCACACGCGAAACACACACGATAGGAAAAGAATTATGGCTACCAAGAAGAAGACCCCCGCAACCACCGCACCGGCCCCCGCTGGGTTCAACCTCACCGACTGGATTACCGGCGGCACTGAGCACCGTCTCACCCGCACCGCCCTGCTGGCGCTGGACGCTAACGCTGCTGAGCGCATCGCCGAGCTAGAGGCCACTATTAAGCGGCTGTCCGGGCCGGAGGGTGCGGCCCCGGCCGGTACCGAGGCGCTGGGTGAGGTGAGCAACGCGGACAAGCTCACCGAGGCGCAGGACGAGCTAGAGCACTTGCTAGGCACCGTGCAGACCGCCGAGGTTGTAGTTTTCGGCCTGGTAGATACGGAGAGTGAGCGTATCCGTGAAGAGTACAAAGCCAACGGCGGCACCGACGAGGGCATTAAGAATGATGATGTGCGGCTCTGGTACCGCATCCTAGCGGAGGCGGCGACCCTGGAAGGGCACCGGCTCACCCCCACCGAATGGGAGGGCGTGCACGAGACTATCGGCGGGCAGTTCGTGCGGGTAATCGGAGCCTATGTTGAGGCCGCTAACGCCGCCGTGGGCTTCGAGGTGTCGCCCCGGTTTCGTAGCTGACTGCCTGGTTTGTGAGGAACACGCGGGTGGCCTGCTGGCGTTGCAGGCCGCCCGTGATTGGGGTGTTGCCCCGCATATCCTGCTTGGTGGTACGGGGCCGTGGACTGACGCCGACCGTATCGCGGTGATGGGGTTAGCGCTTTATGAGCGTGAGCTGTGTAAGGAGTGCGGGCGGCACACCAGTATTTGCCGTAACCCCAAGTTTTCCGGCTGGTTCGAGGTGGAGCAGGAGACTTGCTTTGCGAAGGCGGCGGTTGATCGTGTGACTGGTGGGAAGAATTTCCGGCCGGAGCCGGGGCGGGTAATGTACCCGGTTTTGGAGGATTTGCGGGATGATCCCGCTTTTGTACCTGATGATGTTTAGATGATTTGGAGATGTGTTTATGGCTGCTGAGCAGAAGGTTACGGTACGCCTACGCGCCGATGTGAAGCAATTCACTGAGGGTATGCGGCAGGCCGGTAAGATAGCGAAAGACGCCGCCAAGCACACCGAAAAATCATTCAGAAGCACCGAAAAATCCACGCGCCAGGCAGGGGCCGCCGCCGCTAAATCCATGCGCGGCATCGGCACAGAGGCACGCAAGACCGCCACCACCTCAGAAAAAGCGTTGCGCGGCATCGGCACCACCTCCCGCCGCTCAGCATCAGAGGCCGCTAACGCCATGAAACGCATGGGCGACATAGCGAAAGGGGCGGGGGCGCAGGCGCAGCGGGCCGCGAACGTGCGCGGCGGCACCGGTGACCTCGGCGCACCCTGGCGGCGTCTAGCCGCAGACCAGCGGGCCGCCGTAGCATCATCCCGCGCAGCCTCAGCAGAGGTGCAGGCCGCAGTGGTAGCGGCAGGGCACGCCCGCGCCGGGGGCGGCGCATTCACCGCCGTATCAGCAGGTGCAGCTGCGGCTTCACGTGACGCCTCTAAATCGCTGTCCGGTATCGGATTAGCAGCGGCAGCGGCCGGTAAGCATGCTGGTGACGGGATGCAGCAGGGTATGCGCACCGTCACCCGCTCAGCCCGTGACGCCGCCACGCAGACAGTGCGCGCACACGAAGCCGCCGCCGTAGCAGCCGTAGCAGCCTCGCGCCGCGCCGCGCAGCAGACAAGCGGACTCACCGGGCAGCAGTCAGTAAAATCAGCACGCACCGCAGCCGCAGAATCGCAGGCCGCGATACGATCCACAGCGGCGGTAGCGGCAGCAGCGGCGCTCACTAGCGCCACTAGCATACGGGCCGCACAGCAAGGTACGGTGCGGGCTATCGCCGAAACGTCACGGGCGGGGCAGGCGGCTAACGCTGCCTTGTTCGCTAACCGTGCGGCGCAGGCCCGACAGTCCGGGGCGCAGGTAGTGCAGGCGTACAGGGACACAGCGGCACAATCCTATGGTGTTTTCTCCGGTATGACGCGGGCGGAGAAAGCGGCGCGGCGGGAGGCTGCCAGGGCCGCTATTGATTATGCGGGCGGTATCACTACCGCTATGGAGCGGGCCTCTCTCAACTCGCAGAACGCCTACAGCGGCCTTGCCTCGTCCGTCGGCGCGTCTTTCAAATCGGCGGCTGTGAGCGCCCGCGACCACATCCTGAGCATCGGCCCCGTAAACAAGCTCGTCTACTCCGAGATGGCGGTGAACGCCCGGGCCGGGGCCGCGGCAACCGCATCATCGGTGCAAACCTACGCCACCGCCGCACGGAACACGTATGCGCAGATGCGGGAAAACAGCCGCCAGGCAACAGACTCTTCGCAGTCACTCACCCGCTCTATCCTGGGAAACCGTGACGCAATGGACAAGCTGGCGTCGGGTAGCGCTATCGCCGGGGCGGGCCTACTAGCCGCGTTCGCTTTCCCCGTGAAGGCGTTCGCAGATTTTGATGCGGCAATGTCCGGTGTGCAGGCCGCAACACATGAGACAGCCTCGAACATGAATCTGCTGCGTGAGGCCGCGATCAAGGCCGGTGCGGACACAAAATATTCTGGCACTGAGGCCGCTAACGGTATCACGGAGCTTGCTAAGGCCGGTGTGGAAACATCGGATATTCTGAACGGCGGCTTGGATGGTGCCCTGTCTCTGGCGGCGGCCGGTGAGCTTCGTGTCGGTGACGCAGCCGAGCTTGCGGCTACCGCACTGACTCAGTTCAAGCTCAAGGGTAGCGATCTGGGCCACGTAGCGGATTTGTTGGCTGCTGGTGCAGGTAAGGCGCAGGGTAGTGTCGGTGACCTTGGTTACGCTCTCAAGCAGTCCGGCTTGGTTGCCGCGCAGACCGGGTTCAGTATCGAAGAGACTGTTGGTGCCCTATCCGCGTTCGCATCGGCGGGCCTTATCGGCTCCGATGCGGGCACCTCGTTCAAGGTCATGCTGCAGAAGCTACAGAATCCGTCCAAGGAGACGGCGGAGACAATGAGCGAAATGGGCTTGTCTCTGTACGATAATCAGGGCAAGGTCAAGAAGCTGGCGGTGTTCGCGGGCGAACTGAAAGCCGCGTTGAAAGGCATGACGGCCGAGCAGCGTGACGCTACGCTGGCGCAGATTTTCGGTTCTGACGCTGTGCGTGCCGCCGCCGTGCTCTACGAGCAGGGGCAGGACGGCATCCAGGGGTGGATTGATAAGGTCAATGATTCTGGTTACGCGGCTGAGACTGCGGCTATCGCACAGAACAACCTTAAGGGAGACCTTGAGAAGCTGGGCGGGTCTATCGAGACGCTGTTCATCAAGTCCGGTTCTGGTGTGGCTGACGCGCTACGCCCGGCCGTGCAATGGCTGGATAAGCTTGTTGATGGTCTTTCGCGCGTCGATTCGGGTACGCTCACCACGGTTCTCACCATTGGGGGTATCACTGGTGCGCTGCTGCTGGCTGTTGCTGGCGCCGCGAAGTTCGTTACTATGGTGCACGCTACACGCACGGCGCTAATAGAGCTAGGGTTAGCCGGGCGCAGCGCCTCAGCCGGTGTAGCCGCATCCAACGCCCAGATGGAAGCGGGGGCCGCTACCGGCGGTAAATTCTCCGGTGTGATAGGGAAACTCACCCGGGGCTTCGGCTACCTGGCGCTAGCAGTAGCCGGGGCAGAGACAATAGCCCTGCCGTTCAAGAACCTCAACGCGCAGACACCGGGCGTGGAGAAAATGACTAACGCCCTCTCCGAGAGCGGCGGTGAGATGAACCGCATCAACGACATTTTCAAAAACGCGGAGTTCACCAACGGGCGCGGCCGGTGGGCCATGCACGGCACCGAAGAGGGCATCAACGGCATCAACGACGCCTTGAAACGCCTCAGCAACCAAACCGCGTTCGACGGGTTTAACGGCATGGTGAACAACATCGTCGGCTCCAAAGGCTCGTTCGATCTGCTCAAGGATAGCGTGCTGCAGGTGGACGAGGCGTTGGCGAAGATGTACGGTGAGAATCCGCAGCGCGCCACCGCACTCTTCAAGCAGATAGCGGACGAGGCGGAGCATTCGGGTGTGAGCGTCAGCAAGATAACCGAGCTGTTCCCGAAGCTTGGGCAGGCCGTCACCGACTATGCCAACAAGCTAGGGGTAGCGCTCACCGATGAAGAGAAATTCCAGGCGATGAAGGGTGAGCTACCTGAGAAGCTGAAAAAGGCCGGGGCATCCCAGGAAGAGCTGAACAAGAAAATCAAGGAGGGCACGGCCGCCACCAGTGAAGCCACGGACGCTATCGGTGAGAACACCAAGAAGCTGGACGAGAACGGCGAAGTGGTAGAAAAGGTTGAATCCCTTCTGTCTGATTTCGCTAAGGCTTTCGATTACCTGGGCAAGGGCTTCCGATCCTACAACGACTCTATGGGTTCATACTATGAGTCGCTTGAGAAGCTGGCGGAGGCGTTCAAGAAAGGCAAGACCGCTTCCTATGAAATGGGGTTCGGGTTTGACAACGCTTCTAAGAGCGGCCGTGAGCTAAACAAGCTTTTCGGGTCTGTCGCTAACGAAACGAACAAGGTTGCTGTTGCCGCCTCTAACGCCGGTAAATCGCAGGAAGAGATTCGTGCGATTTATGAGCGCGGGTACCAGACGATCCGGCGGTATGGTTACCAGGCGGGGTTGTCGTCTGAGCAGGTTGAGGACTTGGCGCGTGCCGCGTTCGGCCTGCAAGACAAGAACATTAGCATCAGTACGTTCATGGATGATAACGCCCGGGCGGTTGCGAACCGCACCGCTAAAGAGGTGAACGGCATCCCTAACCAGGTGCACGTCGCGGGCGGCACTATCGGGTTCGACCAGGCTACGGGCAAGGCAACGCAGCTGCGTGACGCCCTGGGTAATATTCCGGGGCAGAAGAATGTGAACGTGCAGGCGCAGGGTATCGAGGAGACTAAGAGCGGGTTCAGTGAGGTTGCTAAGTGGCTTGAATCTATGCCCGGTAACAAAGAGATTGAGATTGATGCGACGGGTACGTTCGATGCGTCCTCAGCTATCCAGGGCGTGAGTGACACGGTGAACGCTGTACCCGGATCGCACAACACCGATATTACGGCTACTACGGGCAATTTTGATTCTGCCGCAGCACTAACAGCTGATTCTGTGCGGAACCTCCCGAAGTCGCATAACACCGACATGCGCGGCGACGCATCGAATGTGAACCGTGCCGCGTCGCAAGCCTCGGACTCGGTAGGTAAGGTTCCCGATAGGCACAACACTGAGCTGAACGTCGTCGGCCTCGGCGGGTTCGTAGGTAGCGTCCGCCGCGCTATCGACTGGGTATTTTCAATCCCTACCGTCCGCGAAACAACGCTACGGATCAGGAATATCACGGAGAATATCACCCACAAGATCGAGACCTACCGTAAGAAGGTCTTCGGGTTCTCTGGTGGCGGGCATGTGGGTAATACGATGCGCGGCTTTGCCTCCGGCGGGCTGATTAGCGGCCGCCCCCCTGCGGCCCCGCATGTCGATAACCGGCGGGCGGTGGTTGAGGATACGGGCGAGCCTATCCGTGTGCGCTCCGGTGAGTTCATTATGAACGAGCGGGCTACGCGGCGTAACCGGCCGCTGCTTGAGTTCTTGAACGCCGGGGGTAACCCGCGTTCGGTGCGCGGCTTCGCCTTTGGTGGTTCGCCCGCACCGGTGGGGTTCGCGCCCGCACCCGACGCTAACCTTCGGATTGGGGAGCAGATAGCGGCGGCGTTGAGTGAGTGGAAGCCGGTAGTGGAAATATCGGGCACGAAGTTCTACGGCGTTATGGCTGAGTCGAGGGTCCGCGCACGCCGGTAAAGATAAGAGGAAAAAGAACAGGAAGGAGGGGCGGCGCATGTCTAGGATGTGGATAGGGCGGCCCGCAACAATGGTGCCCGTGAAGGGGTACTCAGAGGTGACAACCACCCGAACACTGGTGAACCGGATCGACACAGACCCGCTCACGGGTGTGCGCCGAACCTCCTTCTACGGGCCTCCCCGCAGTATGCGTGAGATGCGCTGCACCTGGCGGGCTGAGGGTGAACAGCTCGGGATGATTGAAGGGCTGCTGAACCTGTCAATGCTCGGCGGCTCGCTAGTCGGCCCTGCCACCCCGCTCACGGTCATACCCGCCGGAGCTGAACATATCAACGTCATGCCCCCCCGCACCTCACTACTGCTGGATACTTACGGTGCCGTTTACTCCCCCATGATGGTTGATTCGGGCGGGCACGGCATCATATGGCCCGGCGGCACATCGGTGACAACCCCCACCTTTGTTAGGCAAGACATTCCGTTTCCGTGGGGCGGTGAGGTGGTGAACATCTCATGCGTGCTAGAGGATGACTCATACCTGCGTATCTGGTGGGGCGGCGGCCGGGCAGGCCAATTCGGTGTAACCACCGTGGAAGGGCCGGGCAAGGGCGCGGGCGTGCACCGACGGGAAGCCTTCGTGCTCGTCCCCAAAGCCTGCACCCTCTACGGCGTACAGTTGAGCGGGACCGGCACCTGCGCATCAATGGTGCTAGGGCGCGAAAAGAAGCCCTGGACGGTAGGCGAAACGCTAATGGGCGGCATCGTGGATGATTACGAGGTGAAGCCGCTCTACAGGGGCGGCAGCAAGAACATTTCAGAGATCACGTGCACGATCAAGGAGACAGGGAGCGGTAGCTAATGGGTGCTGAGAATCCGGGGCCTACCCAGATTTGGGGTATGCAGGCTAGCAAGTCGTATGTGCGGGAAAAGGGTGTGCGTATAATTTACGCCCGCATCTATGTTGGCGGCTCCGATGAAGGCATGCACCAGGTGGAAATTTCTTCCGCAATGTCGGGTGACCTGCCCGGCCGCCTGGCTATCACCTCCGGTTTCAACCAGTCCACGGGAACTATCACGTGGCAGATGACCGATGCGACACCGAACCTGTGGACTGGGTTCTCTGGTGGGCTGCGTGTCCCGAAAATCGGTGAGCGCATCGAAATTGACATGTCCCTATCCCCGTCGGATATACCAGGCCCTAATAAGTGGGTGAGGGTTTTCACGGGCCGCGTGGATTTCAATGAGGTTCAGGACGGTAACCAGCTAGTCACCCATATTGTGGATGACTGGGATAAGTTCGGTAAGGGTGTGGATGTTCTGCCGCTGCTGCGGCACATGCCCGGCCGTAAGAACAGTGATTTTAAACAGTTCACCCCTGGATGCTCTATCAACTGGGTTGTGTGGGATGTGCTGGATCAATGCGGTTATGCGGTGTCCCCAGCGTCTAAAGTTCCTCTCGGGCATGATAAGCGTGTGGTGATGCACGCACCCCTGCAGGGCACTATGTGGACTGCCCACGAGAGGGGTAAGGGCGCGTGCGTGAAGGCAGGGCCGAGTGAAGAGACGTATGACATTATCCCCACGTTCGTTTACCACGATAGCGGCGAATGCTACCTGTTCAAAGGGTGGGGGATCTATGAGAACTGGGCTGAGAACCGGAACCTGCGGAACACACAGCCGGTCATGGTTAGGTTCCGTGTGGGTGCCGGGCACACCGGCAAATTCACGCTCAAGCTGACGGTAGGCGGTAAGAAGGTCGCTATCACCCTTGAGGGGAATAAGCGGTTGTCTGTGCACCCCGGGCAGAATCCGCGGTATGGGGATTTTCTGGTGCCGAAAGATGGTGTCGTGGAGTTCCTAATGCATGTGAACGGGCGTTGGGAGACGCGGCTAGGGGTTGAGGGTACGCCCGGCCCTAGTGGCGTGCATGAAAGGTGGTGGGGGCCGAATAGTGAGGTTGGTAACTGTGAGATTATTGCCGAGCTAGGGTGTGAAATATCCGATGTGCTGGTGGCTATGGAGCCGCTGCCGCTATCGGGTAGGAAGCAGGCGCATGTGCGCATCCCCGACTACCTGAATAACCCTTACTGGACGCCTTCGGTGCGGAGCCGCAAAGCCTCGGAGTTCCTTGAAGAGCTGGGTGAGCTGATTCACTGTGCGATGTGGCTTGACTCTACGGGTGATTTCCATTTCAAGCACGGCACGATGCTGCGTGAAGCCACTGAGAAGGGCGTTATCTCCGCCGATGATGTGGTGGACTACACGCTGCGGCAGGATATTCTACGCTCCGGGTCTGCGGTGCGGGTGAAAAGCAAAATCACATGGATTTCTAACATGGGTAGCATTGGTAGGATTCACCGCGCCACACTCTGGCAGGGCACCGGGCAGTCCATCCTGGGTAATGAGGTTGTTGAAGAGTTTATCGGCCCGGACGAGAATGAAGACTGGTTCGAGCTTGACGACGACATTATGTGGAACCTGCATAATTTCTTCAACACACCCATTTCCCAGCACGGGAACGGGTGGAAGCGTGAGATAGAGAAAATCTATTACGGCTCCTGCTATTTCGCTATCGGGCAGAACGGGTACACGGGTTATGTTGCCGCCCCGAGGATTGAGCGGCTCGCCTGGTGGCGGTGGAAGCTCACGATTGACAACAAGGCAGTGTTCGGGAACGGCGGAGAATCCTCCCGATCCACGATGCAGTTCCCAGTGAATAACCGCACCATGCCAGGCACCTATGAAGACATGTGGGGCGAAAAAATGCCGATCATACGCGGGGGCGCTAAAGCAAAAGCTAAAGATGACGGCGACGCCGTTGTTCTCGGGCCGCTGCGTGAGGCACCGGAGCTTGAGATAGACGCCGGTATTTGGGCAGGCAGCCGCGAACGTGCACTTGAACTTGCTAAGGATGTTGCCGCGTGGCTATCCGATTCTAAGGCCGTGTATTCGGACTCTATCAACGTGAATTTTGACCCGGGCTACCGTGTAGGCGATGTCTACCGGTGGGAGGTACCGGGCATTAGCACCCGCGTTTATTGTCTCGTCCTGGGTGTGGAGCACCGCCCGGCGGAGGATCGCACCGAGCTTACGGTGCGCACTTACATGCAGCTAGAGTAGGAGAATTTGTATGGCTGAGTACTGTACGGTGACAGCTAACTTTTTGACAACGCAGGAGCGGGGTGGTGCCCCGGTTCCTGTGTCTGGGCGTGTGGAGTTCACGCCGACCGCGCACGCTTTTAGTGGTGACGCTGTGTTTACGCAGGCGGCCCGCACCGGGTACGTGGTGGGCGGTGTTTTGTATGATTCGCCTGACGCAACTACCGCTGGTGTGCGGCTTGTCGCCCCGTCTCCTGGTGTGTCGCCGGAGCGGTTCGGGTACAAGGTTACTACGCATTTGCGTGATGGTGAGGGCCGCCCGGCCCCGTACCCGTGCGGTTTTATTCACCCTACGGCTGGGGGGGTGCTGAATCTTGCTGAGCAGGCTCCGGTACCTGATCCGGGTTCGCCGTCTGGGTGGTCTGCGCGTGGGCCGCGTGGTGAGGTGGGGCCGCCGGGTGTGCAGGGTGAGCGTGGCTTGCCTGGGCCGCAGGGAGAGCCGGGGCCTCCCGGCCCGCCTGGTGCGCCGGGGCAGCCGGGCCGTGATGGTGGGGCGTTTGATGATTCAAAGATTCTGCGCCGCCTTGAGGCTCTTGAGACCGCGCCGAAGCAGGCGGCACCCGCTCAATCGGGTTACAGTGTGAGCGTGATTGACGCCCCCTATGGTGCAGACCCTACGGGTAAGGCTGATGCTACGGCGGCGATCCAGGCGGCTATTGATGCTGTGTATGCTGCTGGTGGTGGGGCTGTACGCATCCCAGCCGGTAAATATGTCGTCAGCTTCCCGTTCATCAAGCTCAAGGGGTTTGTGCAGGTTATCGGTGATGGTGACGGCACCCAAATCCTAGCGTCGGACGGCACGCCTATCACGGAGAAGACCGGGGTTTTCCATACTGGTACTTGGAATGAGCGTGCTCTAGACCCAGACCTTATTCATTTCGGTGTGTCTAGTGTCTGGATTCGTGCTCACCGGACGGGCCGTAACCACCAGCCCGCCATCGCAAACCTGTGCGGCGTGCTACTGAACACCGACCTTGGGGATTCCCCTGCGGAGCCGGACGCCGCACCGACCATGAATAACGTGAAGGTCTGGGACATGGAGACAGGGGCCGCGATCCTTGGCCGCGACGACCAGGCGATGGACGTATGGAACCTCAAAATTAGGAACACGCTGCAGGCCGGGCTTGTCGTCGGTAAACCTGACGGGCACCCGGAGCTGGTGACGAAGGTTGCGGGCGGGAACGGCGGAGCCGATAACCAGTTCTTTGGGCTAAATGTCGGCGGCGCGAACCAGTCACAGGCAGGTTACGCCGGTGTTGAGGTGTATACGTCCCAGTGCACGTTTGTTCATTGCCGCGTCTGGTTTACGCACCGCGCCGCTTCGTGGCAGCAGATATACGCTCTTCCTGTGGCTTCGGCTGATGCTGCGGATATTACTGCTGGCGCGCCGCAGGGTGAGAACCGGGCCGCTCAGAAAGACGGCTCGGGCTGGTTCATTAAGGGCACTAAGTGTATTTTCACGGGCTGTTTGGCGCAGGAGAACGGTGGGCACGGGTTCCTTGTTTATTGGGGGCAGAATCAGCTCACGAATTGCCGCGCCGAATCTTCCTCTTACCGTGACACGGTTCACGGGTCTGCCCGTGAGGGTGAAGCCGCCGATTTCTATGTGGCGAACGGCGGGGCGGACGGCACTATTATTACCGGCTGTATTTCGCAGAAGGTTGGGGGGCGCGGTACCGGCGCCCGCTGGGCTTTCTATGTTGAAACCTGGTTTAGGGGCCTCACGATTACCGGGTGTGCAGCTAAGGATGTTGCAGGCCCGGCCGGGTCTGAGACTGGGCCGGTGCGGTGGCGATCCCCGCAGGGCGATAACGTCTATATCCAGGTGGATACGGTGTTTTTCACTACCCGTAAGGCTGGCGCTGGGTTGCAGGGGCCGAAAGGCGACCCTGGGCCGAAGGGCGCGGACGGGGTAGGGGTGCCGCAGAAGCTTTCTATCGCCGGGAGTGAGCTTACGCTCTCACCTGATGGGGGTACGGTAACCTTGCCATCTACTGATTTATCGTCACTGATTTCTCGTATCGCCGCGCTTGAGGCCCGCCCTGTTGGAGGGGGCGCGAGCGAGCGAAAGCCGGTGCGTATCTACCTTCTAGAATGGAAGCGTAGTAGCGGGGCCGTAGTCAAGAAGGACGGCGGCGACGCGGCGGAACGTCATTTTATGACCTTTGATCCGAACACGGGGCTTGGGATTACGCACCTGGATTTCACGGTACCTCAGGGCAAAGTAGTTTCAGGGCCTATGTTTGAGATTCCTACGCCGGGGCCTAGGCCGGTATCGCTCGTGGAGGTTCAATCGTCTACCCCCGGCGGGGGCGGTGTTTGGATTGAGGCTAATGGGCGCAATTTTGAGACTGACGGGATACGCGCACCTGGCCGCTACATTTTGAATATCGTCGGATTTTTTGAGGAGAAATAATGAGTAAATATGAGGGGCCTTTCTGGCTCGTGGAAGCTAAGCCAGGTAATACGGCTCCGCCCGTGTCTGATACTGCTGCTGATCGCGGTTACCACGTCGTGCATAGTGATGTGGAGCCTGAGCCTGCCAAGGATGGGCAGCAGTGATCCCAGGGACAGCGTATGAGGGGTGATGATGGGCACTAACATTCCACCCGATTTCTGGGTTGCGCTCATGGACGTTCTCAAGGCGGCTGCCACTCTTTCGGCGGCCGCTTTCGTGTCATGGGCTGCCGTGAAGCTGAAAGATGTGCGGGCGGGCCTGCACAGGGTTGAGCACCAGGTGAAGAACCACCACCAAACGAACCTTCGTGACGACATAGACCGGAACCAGGCGGCGACCGCTAAGGGCATTGCCGATGTTATCACGCAGCTTGCGGAGATTCGCAAGGAGCAGGAGAAGACGGCGGCCATGTTGAACCTTGGCCTGTCTGAACATGCCGATATGCGCAAGGACATTGGAGGTATCCGGGGTGATATACGGCATGCGCGTGATTTGGCTGACGCTGTGGATGCTCGGGTGCGGTCTTTGGAGGCGCGCCAGGGTTAGGGCTGGTATGCGGTTTCGGGGTCGATTTCTTCGCCGCCTACCGCGTTTTTGAATGCTAGTCCTTCGCGGGTGCAGTGTTCATCCGGGGCGTGGTATACGTCGGTGACGCTGCATGCGTATTCGTAGATGGCGCGTGCGATTCCTTCGCCGCGTCGGTCTTCGTTTACCTCTATTTGCATGATTTGTCCGGTGTTGATGTCTAGGTACATTTCGCCGATTAGTTGGCCGTTTTCGTGGGCTTCGAAGATGTTCATGATTTCGGTTTCTTCGTAGTAGGTGCCTTGGCGGTTGGTGATTTCCATTTTGGTTTTCCTTTCGTTCCCTATATCTAATACTATACGCACTGTATAGTTTGGATACAAGCCAAGACACCCATAAAACCAAGTGAACTATCACACAAAAGGAGGTGGGGCCTATGGCCTACAAGTTCCTAACGCAGTACAACGCACTGCGGTTCACACCAAACGCGCTAGTCACATCCGCATTCGGATTCCCGCGCATCATAACCAACATCACCCTGCACTGGTGGGGCCGCCCAGAATGGCAACAGACATTCGAGAGCGTCGTGCGCTTCTTCTGCGAACTAAACAGCACACAGACAAGCGCACATGAGGTCATCTCAGATGGCGTTGTGGCGTGCCTCGTAGACCACTCAAACGCTGCGTGGGCAAACGGCAACGCCAAAGGCAACGCCCAGTCAATCACCCTCGAATGCAACCCGCGCATGAGCGCGGGCGATTTCGAGACGGTCTGTGAGCGCGTAGCCGATATTTGGATTATGCACGATCAGGTTCTACAGGTCACGGAGCACCGGGACTGGTTCGCAACGGAGTGCTGCGGCACCTACCGCAAGGGAGCCGTTACGGCGCGTGCCCTGCAAATCTACGAGGCAAAAAAAGGTAAGACCGCTATCACTAAGGTTGCTGAGAAGGCAACCCAACCCAAGGGAAAGGACGATAAAAGCATGGCTGATGCGATTAGCGAGCTGCGGGACAGCTGGGCACCAGGCATTGAGCATGTGCGCCATCACGGCGCTAACTGGATGGCGCTGCAGAACGTGAGCCGCCAGACTCAGGAGCTAAAGGACGCCCTGACACCGGGCATCCCGAACGTAAAGTTTGAGGGTTCCGCATATAAGCTGCTCCGTGAGAATTTGGAGGCGCAGCGTGAGACTAACGCGCTGCTGAAGCAGCTTATCGCAGCCCAGACTAGCAAGGTAGGAGAGTAAAAATATTATGGATGCAAAGCGTAAAGTTGGCCCCGTCACTGCTGCTGCGGGTGTAGGTACCGCTGTTGCCGGTAGCCTTACCGTTATTACCGGCTATGTTCTTAGCCGCTACGGTGTTGAGCTGCCTGCTGATGTGTCGAATGCGGTTTTTATCCTGATTTCTACGGTTGGTACTATCATCGGCGGGTTTTTGATCCGTGGCGAGAAGCCTACCTTTGAAGGGTTGATGGAGGCGGCCGCCCGTGGGGTTACTGGTGTAGACCCTAAGGATTCTGCTGCTGGTGAGACTACTTACCCGGCGGCACCGGTGAATGATTTTGAGATTCCGCGTGAGACTTACGCGCCGAAGCACGCCGAGAGCGTATAGCCGGTAGTGTGATTGTGGCCCCGCCCGCACCCCCACAATGCAGGGGACGGGCGGGGCCACTCTCTTTTTATGCCGTGTAGTGGGTTAGCACCCATTCGGTCATGCTGTCTGTCTGGGCGGGTAGTGTTTCGCGGGCGGGTAGCGCCGCGATTAGGGGCATGATGGTGTGCGCCGGGGTGTACGAAATTGGTTTGCTCATTATTCGCCCCACCCTTCGCGGTCTGATCGCTCGGCCCTAACCTTGGCTAGCGCTTCAAGGTATTTCTGCGTGGCTTCTTCATCGGATAGCCCGGTGATGTTCACGTATAGGCTGATGGCGTCCTGGTTCATGCCTTCAACGTATGCGGCGTGCTCACGCAGCTCTTGCGCTGTGAGCTGCGATTTATCAACGTGCCCGTACATGTAAGTGTCTTCACCGACTTCTTCTTTCTCTAGTTTTATGGGTAGCTGCCTAATGGGTGATTTCCACATTTTTATTTCCTTTCTTTTAGCGTATTTCTGTGTATGCCCCGTGTATCTCTGAGGCTGCGAGAATTTCGGCGTCTTTCGCACTGTAGGCTACTAGTGCTGATGGTGCCCCGGCTGGGTGCGCGCCTGCTAAACCACTGGGGCGGCAGAAAGTTATTCTGCCACTGATCCATAGAATGCCGTGGGCGTGCGGGAATACGTGCTGCTGCCAGGCTTTTGTGTCTGTGCGCGCAAAAATGAGAGCTATCCCAGATCCGCCCGCTTCTGCATTGTCTGCCATGCGTTCTAGCCATTTCCCGATTCCGCGCCCGTAGGGCGGGTTGAGCCACACACGCCCAAACCAGGGCATTATGAGTCCGTCATGTTGCTCCGTGTAGTGGACTTTCGCGGTGTCCCAAGGGCGCGGATCGGCGGCGCAGGGGTCTAGGTCGAACTCGCCCAGCTGTTTTAGGATACTGGGGGGGGTGAGCCATATGTCGCCGCTGTCGCCTCGCTGTGGGAATGCCATTCTCGGCTCCTTTGCTATTGTTCCTATGCCCTCTATGGGGCTGGGTATTATTCTTTTACGATATGCACCGATGGGCGGGATTCTTCTACCGGTGCGCCGTCCGGGCCGCGCATATGCGCCGCAACGTACACGGGGCGTATACGCTGGTTGCCCGGCCCGTAGTGCTGCATTCGCCAGTACCCGCGCACCTCTACACGGTGGCCCATGCCGCGCCGTGACACTCCCGCCCCGTTACCGTGGGGGCGTTCACGCACGTACACGGCGTTGATAGCCCGGGTATCACGCGCCGCACCGGTTGCAGCGGCCCCTTGTGGGCGGGGCCGGTACGGGCGTACATCACCAACTGAGGGTTCACGCGCTACCGCCAATGTTGTGACTAGCAGCCGGGCTAGCCGGGCGTACAGGCCCGTGTTTCCCTCTACTTCGCGCCATGTGTACCCGCGTGAGGTGCCTAGCAGCATGTAGAGGTCTTCGCGTACCCATGCGGCACCCACAATTTGGATGGTCGCGGGGGTGGATACCATGAACGGCGATGCGTCGCTGATGCTGTCGGGCGCGTCACCCCACGGGGCTACCTGGTCTGTCCCGCCGTCCCATACGATTACCCCGGCGTCAGATGGCATATGCTCAATGTGGGGCATGTAGTGCAGTGGGAACTCGGGTGCCGTGTCTATCACTGTTTCGGTCATACCCGCGTGTACCCACCATAGGGCGCCGTCTTCTATGCCTGCACGGTGTGCCCGGTATTTGGCTATGTACCAGACCCCTTGTGTGCATGTGCTGATCGCCGTCTCAAGGTGCCCGATTAGCTCCTGTTTGATGGCGGGCATGTCACGGGCGCCGTATGATGCGCCATTACGCATTCTCGGTGCTCTTTTTCTTGTACGGGCCGCGTGGCTTAGGGTGCTTCGCGCGCCAGGCGTCGATTGTCTCGGGCAGCCATAGGGGGGTGCCGTTCGCACCCCATGCGTCATTATCCAAGGGGTGAACAGCCAGCAACTTGTAAACTGCGTCGCGGGTTACGCCGAGGCGCCGCGCAACGTCACTGGGGCCGAGGTAGCTAGGCTTCTTTGTCATTCCTTCGTGTCCTCTCTATACTATCTTCTATAAGTTGTTGTTTCCCGCTTGGTATGCGGGTAGGGGTGCCGCCGCTTGAGGTTCAAGGGCGGCGCCCCTCCTTTTTATTCGGCTGGTTTGACTTCTACCCACCATTGGTTGCCGTGGTGGCTAACGCTTTCTTCGCTGCGGCTGATGTATGCGGCTACCCCTTCCGGTGTTAGCGGCATCGGCTTAGAGTGCAGGGTGATTTGGGTGCTTTCTTCAACAGCCCAGAAGGTTTGTATTTCGTGGGTGCTGAGCTGCTTGCGGTAGCGCTCTTGCACTTCTGGGTAGTCAATGAACCACTCATAGGCTCCGCCGGGGGTGCTCCACAGCTCACCCTCTTCAACGTGGCGGGAGTACTCACCGATGCTGTCGCTATAGGCCCATTCTGCCAGCTCTTGCAAGGTACCGGTGCATTCTGCAGTGATTTTCCCGTTTTCGATTACGCGGGCGGTGTACTGTTTTTCCATTGTGATGTTCCTTATCCTTAGTAGTTGCGTGCAAATTCTTTGAGGCATTCGTTCATGGTGCGCCCGTGTGCTGCTGCGTGTCCGTGCCTGTCCCACTGATTAGCCATGAGGTCGGCACTTGAGGGGTAGTATGTTGCAAACCATTCCCCGCCGCCGGGTGTGGGGCCGCCTTCGCTGCGTTCTATTGTGCCTACTCGCTTGTCGCCGTTCATGATGCGGTGGTAGCCGCGGCTGATTCGCTGGATTTTGAGGTTTTTCATTGTGTTGTTCCTTTCTGGGTGCCCCGCCCGCCGGTGGGCGGGGCGTTGGGTGTTTAGTGGGTTAGATTTCGTTTTCTGCTACGATACCCCAGAATGAGGCTTCGTCTACTTGGAGGGCGTACCCGTCTTCAAAACTGCCTATTACCGCGTCTGCGATTGCTTCGATGTCGTATTGGTCGCGGGTTACGTCTCCCGATTCGATTACGTCGATGATTTCGCGGGTTACTGCTTCGCTGTGGGTTGAATAGGTGCGTGCCATTTCAAGGCTCCTTAGGTTGTTGTTTCCTGTGGGGTGGTTTCCCCTACATCTAATACTATACAGGGTGTATAGTCCGTATACAAGTTATTACGAGTGAAACTAATCACTTGAGGCTGATGGCGTACCCGCCCACCGCATCCCCGGTAATCTCACGCGCCACCTCAGCATCAAGAGCATCAACCGTATAGCGGCCGCGTACACCAACCAGAGCACTCAGATTCTCACCGTGCGCCGCCACGGCATCAGCAGCGGACACGGTAGCATCCCATCGCCCGTATGAGCGTGAAATGATTTTGCCTAGCCGCGTAGTGTGCCCTACTGCCTTAGGTGTGTGCACCATTGTGCGGTAGCCCGCGAATTTTCCTTCACCTGGGCGGGTGCGGTTCACGCCATCGCTCCATAGCTCGGTGATGATAACGTATGCGGCTGCGGGTTTCATTTTGGTTGCCTCCATTGTTTTTGTGTTCTGGCTCTCGGGGGGTACCCCCCTCACCTAATACTATACGCACCGTATAGAATTGGTTCAAGCCGAAACCGGGAGAAAAACGAAGCAAAAACGTGAGTAAACCGTGACTAGGCACCCGAGCATAAAGAAAAACCCCGGTATTCCGGGGTTTATATAGATATTTCCTACATATCTAGTGGGGCTATTCACTGGGATTCACTGGGATTCACGGCAACCCCCTCAAGCTCAGCTATCAAGCGCTCAACAGGGTCATTTTGCCCCTCCGGCAATTCACTAGAATGCATTTCGTTTTCCGTGAGTTTCTCGTGACCTCCCAATTTACCCCCCAATTTTTCAAGCGCTCCACCATAGATAGCCATAGTCCGGCGGGCCACATAAATTTGCGTAGTGGATGCAGACGCGTGCCCGAGCTGCGCCTGCGCCGCCTCTATCCCTAGCTCACGCTCAAGAGTGGTAGCAACCGTCCTGCGGAAAGTGTGCGGGGTAACCCACGCGAACCGGCCGGGCAGCATCTCATGCAGCCGCTTAGTCGGCGTCCCTAGACTAATCATGCCCCCATCGCGGTTCATAAAAATATAATCCCCCGCCTTGGCCTTGAACCGGCGCGCCCGCGCATCCAAGGCGTCAGCACACCAAGACGGCAAATGCACAACACGCTCTGCGCCCGTCTTAGTCTTGTCCTGCCAAACCGGCGTGCCGCCTACCATAATCGCTGTAGCGTGCACGTGCAGGGTGCGCTGCACCCGGTCATAGTCTGCCCATTTGAGGGCGACGCATTCACCGATACGCAGGCCGGTGCCAGCCAGTACACGCACCATGTCGGGGAACCAGAAATGCGCCCGGCCGGAGCCGGTGATGTTGGGTGCTGAGGCCGCATCTACAATGTCGATAATCTCCTTCACCTCGGCCGGGGCTAGGGCGCGCGCCTTTTTCCGTGGGGTGTGCGGCACACGGGTAGCGGCCGCCGCATTGTACGGTATGGTTCCTGATCGCACGGCCTCTTGCATGATTAGGTTTAGGACTGTCCGGACTGTTTTAGCGGCCCATACGCCGCCGATAGTAATTCTTTTGCCGTTGATGCTGGTTACCCGTCTGGGTTTAGCTGCCGCCGTTATTATGCGATCCAACGTTGGCACGGTGCATTCGATTAGCTGCAGGTCTCTCCATTCGGTGAGGTGCAGGCGCACCATCTGTTCACGCTGTTTAACAGTGTTGTGGGATTTCCCGGCTGTGTATGTGTCGTGCCAGGCGTCGATTGCGTCGCCTAGTGTTTGCGGCGCGGCTGGGCCGCTGGTGTTTGCTGCGATTTTGGCTTGTAGTTTGGTGTGTGCTGCGGCTCTGGTTGGTGCTTGTGCGGTGATGTCGCGGCGCTTTCCGGTAACGTCGCGCATGGTGGCGCGGGCTACCCACGCCCCGCCTTTCGTCTTTCGCACTGTGATTTGGCCGTGTGATCCTATGGGCAGGGGTGGGCGCGCCATATGTTGTTACTCCTCGCTACTCTTGTTCCTCTATACGGCCGCGTAGGCGGCGGTGAGTGTTTCCCACGGGTCTACCTCGCGTTTTTCGGTGAGGCGGCGAAACACCTCGGCCCCTAGTGCGCTGTCTGTTGCGTGGGTGAGGTCGGGCGCGGGCGCGGCCCGCAATTCTGCTACCTCGGCGGGGGTTATTGACCCGTTGGCCTTGAGCATTTCTAGCAGGTCAAGGTCGGTTGCGCGGTGGATTGCCACCATGTCGTCGATGGTGAAGGGCTGATCGCCGCGCATGCGCCGGTAGAGGGAGTTGTACTCTAACCCTGTCTCCCTGGACAACGAGGTTACAGACATTCCAAGTTTCTGTTTTATGTATTTTCCTAGGCTCATGCAATTAACTTTACACCTTCTGTTTAAGTTTTTACTGGTTATGAAAATTTTTTTGGCCGTTTTTACCCCGTAAACATGCGAAATTCACAAAATTTTGTGAATAATCGCTAAAAAATTGGCATTTTCTACAAAAATTTTGGTGTATGCTGGTTACGCAGCCACCCGGCAACGGGAGAACGAAAGTGAATCAGAGGTAACAACAGTGATTGAGATTCTGAACCCCGATGTTCTCAGGATGGCTAAAGCAAACCTGGGAATAGACACCAATTCAGACTTGGCAAACTTCCTCGGCGTATCAGTGAACACGCTAGCGAACTGGCGCAACGGCGTTGGGCGAGGCCCGAGCATCGGGCACCTAGCGAGACTGCACCGGGCAACCGGGCTAGAACTTAGCGACATGGTAACAACCCGAGAGAAGGCGAAAGCAGCATAGACAGCTGCATAAGCAACAAAGACTTTAGAGCCGCCAGGGGGCACCCAGTGACAGAGGGGAAATTCTGGTTAGGGCTAGCTGATTGATAAACGCATAGAGAGTGACGCGGGGCGTGTGAAAACCCATCCCCCTAGTATCCGTTGAGTTCGATAATCCCGCCCGCTTCACTGATTAGCCCGCACATGGTTGCGGCCGCGCACTAGGGGCATATGTATGCGGCATCGGTGGTTCGATTCCACCGGCGGGCACGACACAACCAGGGTGGTTGTGTACGGGCATAAAAGTGTCGCCGCCCGGTAGGAAAGCCGGGCGGCGACGTTTGAGCCTAGTTATTCAATTATTCAAATCTAATGGAGTAACTATGAATAGTTTAACAAACATTGAGTTAGAAGGACTCTACACGCCAAAGGAAACAGCCGAATTTTTATGTGTTTCTCCCCGCACTTTAGCCAACTGGCGGGCGGCCCGCAAAAACCTTGATTTCGTCCGGGTAGGCGGCACTGAAATAGGCGGCATCGTTCGCGGCTGCTCGGTCTTCTATGAGGGCGCGGAGATACGCCGGTACATGGAAAAGAATTACGGTTTGGTGGCCAAGTATGCGTGAGCCGAACCTGCAACCGCACTGGTGCGGCCGGTGCCTACGCTCTGAATGTTACGGCGAATGCGCAGAAATAGACTGGCTCGCCCGCTATGACGAGGCGCGCGACGACGAATTTACCTTCTAAACAACCTATAAGGGGAACAGCAACATGAGTAAGGACATGATTTTTTTAGCCGCGGCTGCCGTGTTCACCGGCGCATGCGCGGTGGGCCTCTACGCGGGTATTGCGGGCGGCCTGGAGGCGGGGAACGGGGCCGGTATGGGCTTCGCGTTCGGCGCCGTGGCTATCGCACTAATTATCGGACGCATGGGAGGCGATAAGTAATGAAATGCTCAACCTTGATGCGGAGGGGGCGGCGTAACGCCCCGCAGCCGGGTACAGCCGAGTGGCGGACGCTTCTCACGGCGTCTAAGATACCGGCGGTCATGGGCACGTCCCCCTGGTCGTCACGGTTCACCCTGTGGCATGAGATGGCGGGCACGTTCACGCCGGAGCCTATCAACCCGGCGGTTTTAGAGCGCGGGCACATCCTAGAGCCTGCGGTAGCGGCATGGTTCCAGGCGCAACACCCCGATTGGGTGGTTCGTGAGTGCGGGGGCCGCTGGTGGGAGGCACACAGCTTTTTCGCGGCAACACCGGACAGGATCATAGCGGACGGCCCCGGCTCCGGCGCTAACGTGATCGGGCTGCTGGAGATTAAAACGGCGGCCCGGTCTGACGGCTGGGGTGCGGCTGGCACGGCTGAGATACCGGCCGGTTACTACGATCAGGTGCAGTTTCAGCTGGCGTGCACGGGCGTGCAAACAGCCTATGTGGCTGTGCTGCTCGGCGGCCTTGAGTTCCGTGAATACGTTGTGCCGCGTGATGATGCGCGCATTGGTGAGCTGGTTACGGCTGGCACCGATTTCATGGATTCCCTGCACGCCGAAGAGGTACCGGACTTCCGCCTAGAAGCCGGTGACTTTGACGTTTACGAAACGATGCGGGCGATTCACCCGGAGATTGAAGACGAATCGGTGGAGCTTTCACCGGCGGCCGCTAATGCCGCCGCACGGCATGTCCGCCTATCGGCCCTGGCGAAGCTCGCCGAGGCGCGGGCTAAGACACTGGTAGCGGGCGATATGGAGCTTGCGCGCACGGGCACGTTCTGCGGGTCGGTCGTTGCTAAGCGCATGGCGCGCGGGCAGGGCCGCCCATACGTTTCTTTCACGAAGCCTAAGAAAACACACTAAAAGTAAAGGGGAACAACAACATGAGTAAGAATCTTGAGCTGCTGCGGCAGTTCGATCAGTCGCTAGTGCGGCCGCAGAAGCCGCTGCTGGTTTCTAGCCTCCCCTCGCATATGCGGGATATGGGGGATGACTGGATGCGCGGTGTGCTGGCGACGGTGAAGGCCGATCCTAAGCTGATGCAGGCGGCGATGAACAACGGCGAGGCTTTCATTTCGGCGATTCAGAAGGCCGCTAGCCTGGGCCTGGCACCGGGCACGGACGAGTTCTACCTAGTGCCCTACGGGAATCAGATTAACGCGGTGACGGGGTACAAGGGGCTGATTGAGCTGATTTACCGTGCGGGCCGCGTTGATGACATCGTGTGCTACGTGGTGCACAGCGGCGATAAGTGGGCTTTCACCTATGGGGTGGATGAAGAGCCGAAATTCCAGCCCGCACCGGACTATCAGCGGGGTGAGCGGCTTTTCGCTGTGGCCTATGCACGCCTCAAGAATGGCCGCATCTCGAATGTTGCTAGGGCGGGTAAAGACCGTATCCAGGCGGCTATGCGGGCCTCGGGTAACCCGAATACTGATAGGCCCTCTCCGGTGTGGGAGAAGCACCCCGAGGCGATGTGGCGTAAAACAGCGCTGCGTGAGTTGGCTACGTGGGTTGATACGTCGGTTGAGGAGTGCCGCCCGGAGAAGCTTACGGCGATTGCTGAGCGGCGGCAGGCTGCGGTTGAGGTGATGGACGCGGAGACGCGGCGGCTTGAGGCTGAGAACCGGGCTATGGAGTTGAAGCTGCGGCTTGCTGAGTTGGAGGCTGCCCGGGGTGATCGGGTGGATGTTTCCACGGGTGAGCTTGTTGGTTGATGCGCCGGTAATTGTATTTTCGGGGTGTGTTTGTGAATGCGGGCACACCCCGAAAGTATTGTGTATCACGTTTTAAAAGATGGATTTAAAATGTCTTTTTTACATATTGCTGAGGTGCAAAAGCTTGATGGCCTCTCGATGAAAGATAAATTTACGCTTTTCATGCTCGCCTCATATGCGGACGAGGCCGGTTCTTGTTTTCCGTCGCTTAGCACGCTGGCTAAGAACATGGGGTGTTCGCGGCGGACGGTAGCCTACGCGATTGAATCGCTACAGGACAAGGGCTACATACAGGTTATTAGCCGTTTCAATGAGAAAGGTAAGCAAACTACATCAAGGTATGTGCTTACGCTGGATAGTGGGGGTGCAAAATCTGCATCCCTAGGGGTGCAAAATTTGCAGGGGGAGGGTGCAAAATCTGCATCCCTAGGGGTGCAAAATTTGCACACAAAGTTAACCAACCAACTTAACCTATCAAATGAATCTCTCCCCCCTACCCCCCACGCCGCCGTTGCGGTGACGGCCGCCACAGCGGGGGCCGCCGCTAGCGCGGCTGAGAATGACCCTCCGGAAAAACCTCATTTCGAGGACGTGGAGCTACCCCTCAACGAACTGCACCCGGCGGCCACACCCGGAAAGCGGCACAAACAGCCCGCTACGGCCCCGCAGAGCGATTTTCAAGCATTCTGGGCACTGTTCCCCAAACGCAGGGATAAACGGGCCGCAGAACGCGCCTGGCGGGCCGCGATCAAAAACGGGGCCAACCCCGCCGACATCATCGCCGGTGCCGAACGCTACTCGGCAGAGCGGAAAAACCAGGAAGCCAGATTTACGAAATACCCCGCGACATGGCTAAACGCCGGGGCATGGGAGGACGAGCCAGACCCGCAGCCGCAGGCATCCGAGATGATGCAGGCGCTAAAGGCCATGACCTCAACGCCGGGCTTCGGCGCGGCACCCGATCCGTTTATGCCGCCTGCGGGTGCGGCGCTACCCCCCGGGGGTGCCCGATGAACGCGGACGAGACACGGAAGATGCTAGAGGTCGCGGCGCAGCTTTTCCCGACGCTCAAGACGCCGACGGACGAGATGGCGGCCGCGTGGGCGATGGTGCTAGCTGATGTTCCCGCCGATTATGCGGGGGAGATTATCACCCGGTGCGCGAAAAGCAGCGACTTTCTGAGCCTCCGGCTTATCACGGAGACGTGGGAGGCAATGTACCAGGAGGTGGATAGGGCGTTGCGGGGTGTGCCGCGGATGCGGCGGACTCATGCGGCGGCTGTCGCTTCGGGTGATCTTGAGCTTGCGGGCCGCATTGCGGGGGCGCATAACCGCGCTATTGCCCGTGTACCGGCCCCTGTGGCCGCGTCGCGGGGTTTTGAGCCGTTGGAGGCGCAATTACCCGCACCGGTTGAGAAAAAGGCTGTGCGGGCCGCTGGTGGCCGCGTGGCGTCTATCGCTTCGACGTTGGGGGCCATGCCCGAGTAGCGCATATCACTGCCGCCCGGCTCGAACATTAGCTATACACCCTGTATAGTTTTTATTGGCGGGGCAACCCACCAAAAACCAAGGAGAACACAATGAAAAAATCACTCAAAGCTCTACGCACAATCGCTATAGGCTGGGCCATAGCCGCCATCGCGGTAGCCATCATCTGGGCGGCAGCAACCGCATCATTCGGTGCCCTAGCCCTCCGCGCAAGCGACACCGGGCTACTAGTCTTCACCCTCGCCGCCGCCGTGCTTTTCCTCCCTATCACCTCAGCCGACTAGGAGAAACCTACATGAAAATCAACTACACGCTAGTAGCACCAAACGCCAAGCCGCTCACGAAAGCGCACCCCGAAGACGCCGGTTACGATTTGCGCGCACGCACAACACAGACAATCCAGCCCGGCGAAAGAACCCTGATCGGCACCGGTGTAGCCGTCAAATTCCCCGCCGGGACGGTAGGCATGGTTCACTCCCGCTCCGGCCTCGCCCTAAAAGGCATCGCCGTAGCAAACGCCCCCGGGGTAGTAGATGCGGGATTCACCGGCGAAATCGGCGTAATCCTAGAAAACCGCAGCAAAACACCGTATGTGGCGCATGAGGGCGACCGCATCGCGCAGCTAGTACCCCTAGAGCTAGCACCCCTGGAATTGCAGGCCGTGCCCCGCGAAAAATTCGACACCGATACGGCGCGCGGCGCAAACGGATTCGGATCAACAGGCAAATAAAAACACGCAAAAGAAATGCGCATCACACCCGTGCCGCGCATTTCTGAAAGGAAAAAAAGAATGGCAGATATAACCATTCACGGGAATATCGGAAGCGAACCAGAACTGCGGTTCACCGGCGGCGGCGACCCCGTACTGAATTTCTCACTAGCTGAGAACCACAACCGGAAAAACCAGCAAACCGGGCAATGGGAAACCGTAGGCACCACATGGCGCAAAGTCACCGTGTGGGCGCGCAACGGGCTAGACCCGCAACACCTGAGCGGAGTGCTCAAGAAAGGCACCCCCGTGATCGTGGCGGGGCCGGAGCAGAACCGTGAGTATACGACCCGGGACGGGGGGCGCGGCTACTCCCTTGAGGTCACGGCCCGGCTGCTAGGGGTAATCCCCTACGCGCCGAAGAACAACGCGCCACAGGCCCCACAGGGCGGGTACCAGCAGCAACAGCAGCGGCCACCGCAGCAGCAGGGGCCGGTGAACCAGAAGCTACCCGAGAACCCGGGCGGCGACCCGTGGGGGCAGCAGGCCGGGGGTAATTACGACTGGGGCGCATCAGTAGAGGGCGAACCGCCGTTCTAAAAAACAAAAAAACAGCGTGTGCCCCGGTTCACGCCGGGGCACACGCGAAACAAAAGAAAGAAAGCAATGGCGCAAAAACCCGGGCTAATATTCACAATCCCGCTAGGTGATAAAAAATTTCTCACCAGCAACGAAGTAAACCGCGCCGGACACTGGGCGCGGGCAAAAAACACGCGGGCATGGCGAGACGAAACAGTAAAACAAATACGTGAGGGAATCCCTAAATCACGCATAAACTATTTCGCCAAAATCGACATGATAATTCACAAACCCACTGGTCGCCGATATGATCCGGGGAATTTGTACCCGGTGGCTAAGGCAATCGTGGACGGCATCGTACTATCCGGGCTGCTAGAAGACGACGACTATGCGCATGTGGACGGGCCTCACCTGCACCACGGCGAACCGGATAAAGACCGCCCCGGGGTGACGGTGATAATACGCCCGATCAGTAAGGACGATTCAATAGTGGACGTATCAAAACTACTATCTCTAAAAGATAATGCGGATAACGCCCTAATCGAATTAGAGAAATCAAAAGAAATACTGGATGAAGAAATATCATACGCGCAAGAAAAATCGCAATGGGCATTCAGTGAACCGGTAACCGACGTAATAAATGAGGGCATGGAAGCCGCAAAAAATGCCCTCAAAAAAATAATCGAAACCGTGGAAGAAATCGACGCGGAAAACTATGCGCAAATCAAGGGGAAACAATGAAACCGGAAATATACAAATTCAACAGCGAACCCATTCGGGTTTTCATGATCGACGGCGAACCGTGGTTTGTCCTCCGCGACATATGCGAGCTGCTAGACCTCACCACCCCCGCCCGGGTAGCCGAACGCCTCAAACAGAAGGGGGTGAGGAAAACTCACACCCCCACCCGTGGCGGTTCCCAGCCGGTGACGATCATCAACGAACCGAACCTGTACCGCGTGGTGTTGCGTTCTAACAGCCCGGCAGCCGAACCATTCGAGGCGTGGGTGACTGAGCAGGTACTCCCGGCCATCCGCAAGACCGGTGCCTACGGGGCACCCGCCCTACCAGGCAACTATCTAGAGGCGCTAGAGGCGCTAGTCGCCTCCGAAAAAGAAAAGCTCGCGCTCACCGCTAAAGTCGAAGAGCAGGCACCGAAAGTAGGCGCATACGACGGCTTCCTAGGTGCTGACGGCGATTACAGCGTGGGCGAGGCAGCTAAGCTACTATCCCGCGCCGGGGTACCCACCGGGCAGACGCGGCTCTTCGCATACCTCGAAGAATGCGGGTGGGTATTCAAGCGCTCCGGCCGCCGCCACCCGTACCAGCAGGCCATTGACCGGGGCCTACTAGCCACCCGCGCCACACACTACACCGACATCACGGGTGAGCGGGTGAACGGGGCACCGCAGATACGGGTAACCGCGCAAGGGATCGAGAAGCTGCGCGCAATGATGCAAAAGCCGGTACTGACGCTAGCCGCATAGAAAGAAACAGGGAGATAACAATGAGTAATTTCACTACACTGCTGGATGATTTAGAGAAAAACATTAGCGCCATGCTAGACATGATCCCCGACACCGGGCACGCCTTCGATGCGGGCAATTACAGGCCGTCCAAGGCGGCCCTGCAGCACGACTCAAAGTGCATCATCCTAGCGCTTGAGGCTGCCTACACTAGGGCCTCTGAGGGGGTGGAGGCGAATGACTAGCCACAGCACACGGGTTGTACCCATTGCGCAAGAGGGCTGGGTGTGGAAATGCAGCGTGTGCCATTGGGACGATGGGTGCCGCTACACGCTCCCGCTCTATGAGTCGTGGGAGAAAGCGCGTGAGCACGGGCTTACGCATGAGTACACGCGCAACGCGGGGGTGCGCCGATGATTGAGGTTGTCGCTAGTGGCCCTACCCGCGTGGTGGAATCCTATCTTAATAGGGATGGGCTGACGCTCATATGTCCCCGCTGCCAGTCAGAGCAGTATCTTTGGCGTGTGAGTGAGGGTACGGCGCGGGCGGCTTTGGATTATCATTTGCGGGTGTGTACCCCGGTGTGGGAGCTACCCGGGGTTGGTGATGGAGTTCACTCCGTTTCGGCTTGCACGTAAACTATACGGGGCGTATAGTATTAGTTGTAGGGCAAACCACCCTACCGAACCGGAACCACCGGGGGAAACAACAACAACTAAGGAGCCTTGAAATGGCACGCACCTACACCACCCGCAACGAAGCAGTAACCCGCGAAATCGTAGAACCAATCGAAGCAGGCGACGTACAAGACGCCTACGCCGCATACAACATCGACGCAATCGCAGACAAGGTACTCTGCGGCTACGAAGACGGGTACATGCTCAAAGTTGAAGAACCCGACTTCTGGCGCATCGTAGAAGAAAACGCGATCTAACAACTAAACAAAAAGAACCCCGGCTGGGATAAAAACCCAGCCGGGGGACACAAAAGGAAACACCAAATAAACCCCACATAGGGGGACAACAAAATGAAATTACAAAATCCTCAGCTCAAAGGCGGGCACTACGCCCCCATCCACGGAATCACACCGGACATGATCGTAACCCCCCTGCCGTTCTGGCTCGGGTCGGCCCTCAAAGTGGGGCAGAAATGAGGAAGCCACAGAACGGGGGTAGGTGCATAGGCTGCGGGTGCCCTCACGGCCAATACCAGGCCGGGTGCCTCAACTGCAGTAAGCGCAAAAGCGCCGCTAAACACTCACGCGACAGGTACGAGCGGAAAAAGAAAAGCGTGCGCGCTAAGACCGGGCCGAAGCCTAAAAAGGTGGCCTTGACGGCCGAGCAGGCGGCCGAAGCCTACGGTTTGAACTATTTCATCGCGCGCCGCCGCGAACGGCTAGGGCAGGCGGTGAACGCATGACACAGAAACTATTCACGCCGCAGAGGCGGAGCATCATCCCCTACCCCGGGGCACTCACACCGCAGCTCAGCATGTGGCCGAGAGTAGACGAGAACCTACCGGACACGCTGCACATGCCACAGTTTCACTACGCATCGCGGCGGGGCCTGGTAGTCTCGTGCCTGCACTGCGGGCGGCTGGTCGTGGTGCATGACAGGATGGGCCGGGATCACCGGCTGAACTCAAACGAAATATGGGAAACCACCTCACGGTAACCAAATAGCAAATAATAGTAGACCCCGGGGCATGTTCCCCGGGATCTTCCCTATCACTCAGCAAGGGAAACAGCTCATGAAAACACTCACTCAGGCAATACGCGCCCTATGCGACGGCGCACCCATCACACTACCCGGCGGGGAGCGGATCACCGAAATGCCGCTGCTAGACCAGCTGGCAGACGCGAAAACAGCCCGCCGGTGGGGCGGTGCTGGCGGTGGCGGCGCATCATCACCCATCAATCTAGACGCCGCGCAGATAGAGCAAGACATCGACGCCGAGGTGAACCAGGTGTGCTCACACCATATGCGGGCGGCCGATAGGAAAACCCGGGTGAAATACTGGGCTTCTAACACGCCGGGCCTGCACGCCCTAGCCGAGGCCCTGGAATGGTGCGACCGCATACGGGCGCTCAACCATATCAAGGTGCCGCTAGAGGGGGTATGCCCGAACTGTGGGGCGGAGCAGGTGTATAGGCACAATAGTGAGGGTGAGCGGGTCGTTACTCCCGCGCTCACTATCACACTGGACGGGCCGCGCCTCACCATCGCCTGCGGTGCCGACGGGTGCGGGCACGCCGCACACGGAATCACCGGGCTAGAGAATTTGAACAGCGAAACGAAAACTGCTATCATGTCCCTAGCAGGCACAACTGTACCCTAGTAGCGGGTACACCAGGCGCACACTAACCCGGGAGCACCCGGGCATTTTTTTACACCAAAACAGGCCCCGCACACAACACGTGTGCGGGGCCAAACCAATTTAAAGACCATGAGCGACACAACACTATTCGACATCCTCCGGGCATTCCAGGTGCGCGACACCAGCGACGACGCCGAAATACGCGCCCTCACCGACCGGGACATAACTCGGGCGATAGAGCGCCACCACGCCCGCCAAACCCAACGCAGACCCAGAAACAAACCCGCACCCGCATACCGAGACCCTACCGGAGAGGCAGCATGCGCACGCACAAACTCAAAATCCAGGAAATCCCGCTCAAAAACATCACGCTTTTAGCGGGCAACCCGCGCCGAGGCAACATCGACGCCGTAGCCGAATCAATGGAGACCAACGGCGTTTACCAGCCGGTCATCATCAACAAGGGCACGCACACCGGCCGCGAGATGGAAGTTATAGCCGGTAACCACCGGGTGCAAGCCGCACAGAAGCTCGGGCTAGAAACCATCCCCGCTATCGTCCTAGACATCACCGATAGCGAGGCTAAACGCATCGCCCTAGCCGATAACCGCACAAGCGACCTCGCAGAATACGACGCGCAGGCGCTCCTTGACATGCTAGATGATCTGGACGACCTGGTAGGCACCGGGTATGACCTGGATGATTTGGACGAGCTGCGGGCCGATCTAGAGGAAATCGCCGAAGAGATAGAGCCAGAGAAAGACACGGAGGGCGGCAGCCTTGAAGAACAGTTCGGCACCCCCCCCTTCACCACCCTATCGGCGCGCGGCGGGGCATGGCAGGCCCGTAAACGGGCATGGGCAGCCAGCGGCATAGAATCCGTCGCGGGCCGATCAGAGGGCCTTCTAAGCGACGCCCCGCACTACAAATACACGAACTTCATGTACGTGAAAAACCTCGCCGAAAAAGCCACCGGTAAGAAACTCACCACCCAAGAAGTCCTAGATAGCGAGTTCGCCGAAAAACTAAACGAGACAGACGGCGGCACATCAACCTTTGACGCCGCACTATGCGAAATCCTCTACCGCTGGTTCTCACGCGAAGGCGACGAAATCACCGACCCCTGGGCCGGTGGATCAGTACGCGGCATCGTAGCCTCAGCAATGGGCCGCCACTACACCGGGCATGAGCTGCGGCAGGAGCAGGTAGACGAGAACCGCGCCCAGGTAGAAGAATCACGCGGCAACTATGACGGGTGGGCGGGCGACCCCACCTATATTGTGGGCGACTCACGGAAGACGCTAGCAGCCCGCGCAGCCGGTTCGGCCGACATGGTGATAGGGTGCCCACCCTACTACGACCTAGAGGTATACAGTTCTCTAGCAGAAGACCTTTCTACCATGTCACCCACAGAGTTTGACGCATCAATGGTGAAAACCATGCGTGAGGTAGCCCGCGTACTACGGCAAGACCGGTTCGCCGTGTTCATCGTCGGCAACGTCCGCAACAAGCAGGGCGAGCTGCTATCAATGCACCGGTGCATGCTGAACGCCGCAGAAGCCGCCGGGCTAACCTACACGCAGGACGCGATACTGCTAACGCAGGTTGGTACGGCAGCGCTCCGCTCACCCCGCCAGTTCAAGCAAACCCGTGTACTTGCGCGCACGCATCAGGAAATCCTTGTTTTCGTGAAGGGCGACCGGAAAAAAGCCGCTAAACGCCTCGGCGACGTAGACGTATCTATAGATCTACAGGAGGCCGTAGCAGAGATGGAGAGGGAGAGGGAGAATGACGCAGCAGGAGAAGCCGCGTAGGCGCTGCAAAGCCCGTAACCGGCGCGGGGGCCAATGCAAACGCTACCCGATCCCCGGCGGCACCGTCTGCAAAATGCACGGCGGTGCCGCGCCGCAGGTCAAACGCAAAGCAGCCCTGCGGCTCCAAGAGCTGGTAGACCCGGCCCTGAAAGTGCTCGCCCGTGAAATGGTGAGCGCTGAAAAATCAAGCGACAGGCTGCGCGCCGTCGAAAATGTCCTGGATAGGGCCGGTATAACCAGAAAGCAGGATCAGGTGGACGAGACAACGGCGCAGGAGATGCTGATAGCTAAGCTGCAGCAAATGACCGGACAATAAAAACGCGGGGGCGGGTGGGGTGTATGGACTTCCTGAAAATGGTGGCCGCCTACCCGCCCGAGCTGGTGGCGGAGGCTGTAGCCTCACTGCCCGATCACGTGGCGCAAAAGCTCCTAGAATCCATCACCACCACAGCCGGTAAACCCGCATACGGCACCCCCGGGGAGCTGGCGGCCGCACTAGACGAGCGGACAGTGCAGACACCGGCGCTAGACCTGATCGACCAGAAGCTAGTAGAGGCGTTCAATAAACCGGATTCGCGGCTAATCATCAGCATGCCACCGCAGGAGGGTAAATCACAGCGCGCCTCACGCCGCTTCGTCGAGTGGGTGCTCACGCAGAGGCCGGACACGCGGGTAATCATCGCCTCCTATCAACAGGAAATAGCCACGGAGTGGGGTGGGGTTATTCGTGATGATATACGCGATAACGCGGCGAAACTCGGCATACGTGTGCGCCCCGGGTCATCCTCAAAGCAGTTCTGGAAGCTGGACGGGCACGAGGGGAGCGTGTTCTGCGCGGGCGTAGGCGGCGCAATGACCGGTAAACCGGCCGACCTGCTGATTATCGACGACCCCGTGCGCGGGCACAAAGACGCCTCTTCACCCACCATTCAAAAGGATCAATGGAACTGGTGGACGGGCACCGCCGCCGCGCGTCTCGCCCCCGGTGCCCCCGTGATTCTAATCCTCACCCGCTGGCACGATAACGACCTGGCGGGGATGCTCATGCGGGAAAACCCCGGCGAATGGGAGTTCTTGCGCATCCCAGCGCAGGCAGACCATAAGCCGGAGGCCGGGGAGGAAGACCCGCTAGGGCGGGAACCCGGCGAGTTCATGGTGTCCGCGCGCGGCCGCACACAAAAGAACTGGGAGAAGCGCAAGCGGGAGGCCGGGCCGAAATCATGGGCCGCCCTATACCAGGGCACGCCGTCACCCGACGAAGGCGGCATTTTCCCCGGCACCTGGGCGCGCTACAGCACCCCCATATGGGTTGAACAGCCTACCGGTGAGCGGGTAATCCACGGCATAGGCCCAGAGGACGAAATCATACAATCCTGGGACTTGGCATTCAAAGGCACAGACCAATCCGACTACGTTGTGGGCCAGGTCTGGTTGCGCAGGGGCTCCCGCTGCTTCCTGCTGGATATGCGGCGTGAGCGGCTAACGTTCATGGAGACACTAGACGCGATCAAGGCAATGTCCGCGAAATGGCCGCAGGCCGTAGCGAAATTCGTTGAGGACAAGGCGAACGGCCCGGCGGTCATCAACTCGCTGCGTGGGAAAGTCGCCGGTATCATTCCCGTCACACCCGACGGCGGTAAAGTCGTCCGCGCTAACGCCGTATCGCCCCTAGCGCACTCCGGCGACATCATCCTGCCCGAGCCGCACCTGCTTCCCAATGTTGAAGAGCTAGTTGAGGAAGCGAAGCTATTCCCGAACGGGAAGCACGACGACGCGGTGGACGCCATGACACAGGCAGTGAACCAGCTCGGCATCAACCCCATCACCGGCGGGGACACGATAGAAGACGCCGAAGAATGGGGTGAGGACGGGTACAGTATCGGATTCTACTAAGAGAGAGGGGGCGCCCTATGGGCCGCCTGCAAAGCATCATCGAATCGGCGCGCGAGACCATCGCGGGCGCCTTCAACGGCCCGGCCCGTGAGCTAGAGGCCGCAACCGCGCAGCTACGCGAGTCATTCGCCACCATTGAGGGGATGATGGCGGACGACGCCGGGTGGCGACGCCTCACCACGATAGGGAGCGAGGAGTTCACCCTAGCCGGTGTGAAGCGCAATAGCGACGTGTGCAGGCTAATGTCCGTGTCCGACCCGCTGGTGAAGCGTGGCGTGCACGTCCGCGCCGGGTATGTTTTCGGCGCGGGTGTGGGGGTTACCGCCAAGGCAACATCGGAAAACAGCAGCCAGGATGTGAACGCCGTCATACAGGCTTTTTGGGATGCTCCCGCAAACCGGCGCGCACTCACAGGGATGCAGGCACAGCACCGGCTAGAACACGCGCAAGCAACCGACGGGAACATATTCATAGCCCTGCGAACCGACCCTAACAGCGGGGCCGTAACCGCCCGCACCATCCCCCTCACCGAAATCACCGGCGTACTCACCAACCCCGAAAACGCCGCGGAGCCACGCTACTATTTGCGCTCCTGGACAGAAAAACTGTACGACGCCGCGAGCACCCAGACCGTCCGGAAAGAAGCCTACTACCCCGCCCTAGGGTGGCGGCCCGTAGCGCAGCCCCAGACAATCGGCGGCATCCCCGTAGACTGGACAACACCAATCCACCACCAGGCAGACGGATCACCCGACGGCTGGGCCTGGGGCGTCCCAGATATTTTCGCAGCCCTACCCTGGGCACGCGCATACAAGGTTTATTTGGAGGACTGGGCGCGGCTCATGCGCGCACTAGCACGCATCAGCCACCGGGTAACAGCGAAAACCAACAAGGCAGCCTCAGAAGCCCGCCGCGCACTACAGCAGGCCGCGCTATCCCCCACACCCGGGGTAATCGGAGCCGTGGACGCAACCGTAGAGGCCATGCCAAAGACCGGGGCGACAATCGACGCAGAATCAGGGAAACCCCTAGCCTCAATGGTCGCCGCCGCCCTAGGCGTCCCCGTCACCATGCTGCTAGGCGACCCAGGGCAGACCGGGGCGCGGGCAGTAGCCGAGACACTAGACCGGCCAATGCTCAACGACCTCATGGCGCGGCAACACCTATGGCAAGAAACCTACAGGGCTATCCTGGGGCACGTCATCGACGCCGCCATAGCCGCACCGCAAGGCCCGCTCAAAGGCACCGTGAAACAGGTTGCTGGGCAATGGGACATAAGCCTACCCGAAGGGGTAGAACGCACCCTAGTGTTCCACTTCCCAGACCTCAACGAGCAGACGCTAGCCGAGACCATCGACGCCGTAACCAAAACCTACGCGACCGGGCTAGTACCTTACGAGACCTTGGCCCTGCTAACACTGCGCGCGCTAGGGGTGCGTGACCCCGACGAAATCATAGCGGGCATGACAGACCCAACAACCGGTGAGTTCATACCCGCCGGGGCCAACCTAGCCGACGCGATCATAGCCCAAGCAACACGCGGAGAGAGGAGCGACGAATGACCGTGCACATGGCCGCCGCAGAAGCCGCACAACGCCTCAAAGACCAAACCGAACGCATGCTAGCACTCCCCGAAACAACACTAGCCACACAATGGGCCGCAGCATGGGAAACACTAGAGGCAGCATTCGCCGACGCCATCCGGGCGGCACAAGACCCCACCACAGGGGCAGCCCCCGGGTGGCGCATCCTCCAAGCAAACCGCACCCACGAAGCCCTGCAACACGCCCGCGAAAAACTAGAAGAACTACTCGCCGAATACACGGGCATCACCGCCGACATCACCATCCCCGACGCAATCAACAGCGCACTAGACGCACACACCAGGATGGTAAAAACACAGCTACCCCTCACCTACGCACTCTCCCACACCCTCAACACCATCACACCCGAAGAAATCGACTGGATGGTGCGCCGCGCAACCCAGCGCATCACCACCCACACCCTACAGCTCCCCCACGAAATCGACACCAAACTAAAACACGCCCTAATACGCGGCACCGCAACCGGGGAAAACCCAGAAGAAACAGCGCGGCAACTCCTAAAACAAGTCGGCAACACCTTCAAAGGCGGGCTACCACGCGCAACCATGATCGCCCGCACAGAAACCCACGACGCGCAACGCCACGCAACACAACAATGGGAAAACCGGAACACCGACATCCTAGAAGGCTGGGTATGGGTAGCCGCCCTAGACAAACGCACATGCCCCGCATGCATCGCAATGCACGGCACCACCCACCCCACCACCGAACCCGGGCCAAACGACCACCACCGCGGACGGTGCACCCGCGTACCCAAAACCAAACCCTGGGCACAACTCGGCATCAACCAAACCGACACCGCACCCAAAATCCAAACCGGCGAGCAATGGTACCAATCACTAACACCACAAGCGCAAGCCGACATACTAGGAGCGGCGCGCGCCCACCTCATAAACACCGGGCAAATACCATTCACCGCCCTAGCCCAAAGAACAACAAACCCAGACTGGCGCGACACCATCACCCAGCGCCCACTACGCGACCTAAAACAGAAAGCCAAACATGCCTAAAACACTCACCCGCGAATCAGCAGGCGGCCAACCAACAAGCGACCTAACCGGCGCAAAAATCGCAATCACCATCATCACCCCCGGCCAAGGCTCAAGCGGCTACTACCCGCCCGAAACCATCGCGGGCGCGGCCCACCTCTTCCCCGCCGGTACACACATGTACGTAAACCACCAAACCGAAACCGAAGAATGGGAGAGGCCCGAAGGCGACCTCAACCAACTAGCCGGAGCACTAGCAACACCCGCCACCATCAACCCAGAAACCGGGGCACTAGAAGCAACCGCAGAAATCTTCGAATCACACCGAAAATTCCTAGCCGACCGCGCACACATCATCGGCGTCAGCATCAACGGAACCGCCAGCATCAACCCCGACGGCGTAGTAGAAGCAATCCACAGCATCCGCTCCGTAGACTTCGTAACCCGCCCAGGCAGGGGGGGACGAATCGACCAAATCCTAGAACACCAGAAGGAGGACGAAGGCGAAATGCCAAAACCCCATGAACAACAGAACCCCGTGGAAGAAATCACAGGCACCAACGACACCCTGGAAAACAACACCGCCGGTGAGGCCGTGGCCGGTGAAACGGCACCCGCCAGCGACGAAAACACCGCCGACGCGGCAGCCGAAGAGGTAGAGCCGGAGCCGGGGCCGGTGGAGAATGACGGGTGTGCCGAATCGGCCCGTGAGTCCGCCGTGTCTGAGGCTGAGCGGCTGGCTGGTGAGAACAAAGCGTTGCGTGAGCGCATCGCCGCCCTTGAGGGTGAGGCGCGCCGCACCGTCGTTGAGTCTATCGTCCGTGAAGAGTTCCACGGCATCAACGCACCCCATGCGGTGAAAACCCTCACAGAGGCCGGGGCTGCGGACAAGAACCTAGACCCCGAGACGTTCCGTGAAAGCGTCCGCGCCCACGCCGCAGAATACCCGCGCGCCCCCTACGGCGCCCCCGGCGTCTACGGCATCCCCGACAACACCGGCGGCACCGTCACCGAATCAGACATCCTCGAAGCAATGAAAGGCTAACCACAATGGCTAAAAACCTTGTTTACCCCCGCGCCGAACACATCAGTGTACCCGCCCCCGCAGACGTGAAAAGCGGCGAACCCGTATTAGTCGGCACCAACGACGCCGGTTACGCCGGTGTGGCGATCATCGACGCGGCGAACGGCGCACCCGTAACCCTAGACCTTGTAGGCTCCTGGTCTATCCCCGTGAAGGAAAAGGTGAACGCCGGGCAGCGCGTGAACGTCGGCACCGACGGGAAGCTAACCACCGGGGCAGGCCGTAAATGGGGTGTGGCCCTGGAAGGCTCCGCAGCCCCCGGCGCTGACGCCCACGTGAAGCCGCTCGGCGCATTCTAAACCACCCCCGACAAGAAGAGAGAAACACTCATGAGCAAAGACTTTCTACACGCGGACAAAATCGCCGAAGCCGGTGTGCCCGGCGGTGATCGCATCATTGAGGCCGCACGCCTTTTCCGTGCAGGCATGACCGGTGCCCCCTCCGCCCAGGCCCGCCTGAGCGAAGCCATGACTACGAGCGACTTCCCCACGCTCCTGGGGCAGGCCCTAGAAATCGACATGCTGCACACGTACCGCGACTATGTGCCGCAGTGGCAGGGCATCGCCGACACCACTGAGGTGGCGGACTTCCGCCCTAAGACCCTCAAAGACCTCTTCGGCCCCGTAGACTACGAGCTGGTTGCGCAGGGCGAAGAGTACAAGGCTACCTCGCTGAGTGATACTAAGCACGAAATCAAGGTGCAAAAGTACGGCATCACCCTCCCCTTCACCTGGGAGATGCAGCTCAACCAAGAATGGGAACAGCTCGCGCGCATCCCCGACCGCCTGGCAAAGGGCGCACGCAAGCGCGAAGACCGCGCCGTAATCGAAGCCTTCGTAGGCAGCACCGGCCCCCGCGCCAGCTTCTTCAAAGGCAAGGCCGCCGTTGCCGCTAAGCCGCTCACCATCAACAACCTTTGGGAAGCGTACAAGGCCATCACCCAGCGGTTGAACGCCGACGGCGACCCCGTGGACACTGGCAGCCTCGTGCTGGTAGTCCCCAAAACCCTTGAGGCCGATGCGCAGCGCATCCTCAACACCGAGCGGATCAAAACCACTGTTGGGGACACCACCACCGAAGAAAGCAACTACCTGCGCGGCGTGTTCACCCTCAAAGTTCTTGACGGCCTCACCGCCGTAGACAAGTCCACCAAGGCAGCCACCACCTGGTACGTGCTCCCCGGTGTCGGAACCACCAACCCGGCCCTGGTGAAAGCATCCCTGCGCGGGTACGCCGAGCCGGACATTCGTGTGAAGAACGACGCGGGCCGCAACGCAGCCGGTGGCGACATCGACCCAACCGCAGGCTCTTTCGACCGCGACACGATCACGTACCGTGGCCGCCACGTCACCGGCGCAACCACCGTATACAACACCGCCGTGTACGCATCTACCGGCGCATAATCAGAGGATGGAGGGCCGCGCCCATGATAGAGAGAGATATTAGCCGGGTGCGGCTCCTCATCGCCGACCTGCCAAAGGACGGGGAGGCGGAGTGCGGCACGGGCACCCTCCTCACCGACACGCAGGTGGAAGACCTGCTAGACCTGTCCGGCGGGAACGTGAAACGGGCCGCAGCCCGGGCGCTCCGCACCATCGCCACTAGCGAGGTGCTGCTATCCAAGAAGATAACGCAACAGGATTTATCGGTTGACGGCCCGGCGGTTGCGGCTGAGCTGAGGGCGCAGGCTGACGCACTGGATGCTGAGGCGCAACGCGACGAAGACCGGGCGGGTGGTGGCACTGGTGCTTTCTGGGAGGCGCTGGGTGGCCTGCACGGATCGGCTATGAGTGAGGGCGCATCCCCCCGTGCCGCCGCCCCTCCCTATGGGGGTGGGTTTGGTTGGTACTAGCTAACAGCCGCGTCGTCCCGAAGGGGTGGGGTGCTAGGCAGGCGCCCGTCCTGCTGGGTTCGATGAACAGCACGTGCGCCCTATACTCACCCGGGGCACCCGACAAAGATAACCCGCTGGGTGGGCCGGGGGAGCCGCGCATAGAGTATGAGGGCATCCCCTGCCGCCTACAGGAGCTAAACCTCTCGGGCAACACTCAGAATGCTACGGGGCAGCTTGACGCGGCCCGCCGCGAGTACCGGATTAGCATCCCGCTGCGGGTTGAGCGGCCCCGCGTCGGCTGGGTAGTGCGCATCACAGGGAGCGACGACCCAGGCACGGTAGGCCGCGAACTCACAGTGCGGCAAATCCTATACGGCACGGAGCTACCATGCCGAGACCTGGTATGCACAGACCCACTACAAGAAAACGGGAGGGCGCGGTGACTAAAAGCATCGACATCACCGAGCTAGCCGCCATCAGTGCGAAACTAGCGGCCGTGCGGCCCCGCACCGAACAGGTACTAGCCAAGGGCGCGGGGGACATCGCGGCGCAGGCGGCCGTGATAGCACCCATACGCACCGGGCACCTGCGGGCATCCATCAAACCCCGCCGCGTAAGCAGTGAAGAGTACGCGATCACCGCCGGGGCCGCATACGCCGGGTTCGTCGAGTACGGCACCGTGCACATGCGCCCCCGCCCGTACATGCGGCCCGCCACCGATGCGGTCATACCGGCCGTGGAGAAGGCGCTACTAGAGGTAGGGGGGAAAATTTTCTGATGCGAATCACGGAGATAATACAGGCGCTCACCGCCGCGCTAGACGGCATCCAGAACACCACAGTGTACGCAGGCACTATCCCAGCTGATGTGCCGCTCTTCCGTGACGGCCGCACCCCCAAACCCTATATTCTCCTGTGGGTCTCTCAGCCTACGGGGATTGACGCGATGCGGAGCTTAGCGGGGTGCGCCGACCGCGATTCACAGACCCTCACCATCCAGACGACCCTAGTAGGGGCCGATGTGAACACGGTCATGCACCTATCGGAAGAGGTGCGGGGCCGCCTCACCGGCCTTGCTGTCGGCGGGCATGAGGTGAGGCCGGACGATCCGCAGCAGCAGACCGCGTACACGGAATTTGACACAACGACACCACCCGCGCGGGCATACGTCCCCCTGGTGTGGCGTCTCACAACACAATAAACGAAAGGTGAAAAGCAGCATGGACGGATTCGTGCGTGTAGCCCACAGCGTGACCGGGCTAATCGTGGAGGTGCCCGAGCACTACCTGAAACTATTCCCCGGCCTGTACCGCGACCTGCCCTCAACCGAGGGGCGCGTGCAGCCGGTGACAGAAATAGACCCCAAGGCAACCAACAATGGAGGTAAGAACTAATGGCAGTCCCCCCGGGCCGCACCCTTGCAGGTGCTAAAACTAAGCTTGTTCTCATTCCCGCCGGTGGCATCAAAAACCCGGCGGCCCCTACCGTAACCGAGCTGAACGCGGGCAAGGACGCATCGTGCCGCCTGCTGAAGGACGGCACTCATGTTGGTGCGGCCGCTTCCGAGACTATCGACGGCATGGCCGCCCTCTGTGAGGACTCCAACGCGAAGACGTTCGGCAAGGCGAACTTTGAGGGTAAGCTCGTCCCGTTCCGCTGGTTCAAGAAGGATAAGCCGGGGCAGGCTGATACGCAGGGCGACGAGATTTTTCAGATGCTCAAGACTAAGGGCACCGATATTTTCGTTGT
>ERZ773265.184-NODE-184-length-40178-cov-16.255116_pt1 | contig 40178 bp, 39 predicted proteins | sample MGYA00580512_ERZ773265 | MGnify/ENA primary metagenome ERZ773265 (study PRJEB29015, sample SAMEA2738169) | human oral metagenome | biome: human oral; feature: human-associated habitat; material: saliva | place: China | collected 2183 ... | reverse complement strand
TGCGTGCGTCGTCGGCGACTGTCGCGGTTGCCGTCGTCCGTCAGGCTATCGCAGATGGCCAGTGCGACATGGATCCGGGTGACGTCGTCGAGGCCGTTCGCCGCGCCATGTGGCAGCCGGTCTACCAGGACCTAGAGAGCTGAATTGTGAGAGCAAGGCCGCGCCGGTTGCCGAGGGGTAGTAGGCGCGGCCTGCTGCTAGCTGAAACGTATTCACGGTTAGGCTTGTTAGTCACTGGTGTGACTCCGCTAAGCGGAGTATTACAACGGCTCTGAGCTGCGCCGTGATGCCGACAGCTTGGCTGAGTAAATTGCGGCTACTTACGACGACGCCGTCGCCTATGCCCAAGCCGAACTGCCTGTTGATGAGGCCCTAGTTGATGAGGCAATCATCGAGGCGGCAGCTGCTGAGCCTGAGGCTGGGAAAGCTGAAGCTTAGACGAAGGTTGTAGCAGTAGAAACCAAGGCGGCGTCGTCCTAGGAAGTCACAGCAAGAAGAGCCCCTGCGGGGCTGACGTCGGTGTAGGAAGTAGCAGGAATAAAGGCCTGGCGGGGGTCGCCAAAGGAAATGCCTCACAAATACTGAGATTTCATCCCTTCCCTATAAAACCCCATGGAAAAATTATAGGGAAGGGATGATTTTGCCTGTATTTGTCTGTCTAACTCCATGTGATAATTACCCAATGACACCCTCTGCAATCCCCACTGACGGCGACAAACAAGCGCTGGTGGCCAGGCTTCGTCAGGAGCGTGCGGCGGGTGTGCGCGGCGGAATCTACCACCGCCTGCAGGTGGAGATGACCTACAACTCCAACCATATCGAGGGGTCCCAGCTCACCCAGGAACAGACGCGCCTCATTTTTGAAACCTCAACAGTTGGCGGGTACGGCTTGCGCGTAGATGACATCGTTGAGGCACGCAACCACTTTCGCGCCATCGATCGCGTTATCGACGCCGTCGGTTCACCTATTAATGAAGCCTACGTAAAGGATCTGCACCGCATTCTCAAGCAGGGCACAACCCACTCTGACCTGGACTGGTTCGCCGTCGGGGACTATAAGCGGGTGCCCAACGAAGTGGCCATGCATGAGACCAGTGCCCCCGGCGACGTCGCCAAACACATGGCCCCCTTGTTCGACGCCGCCAACCGCCTTGCCACGCTGGAACAGATTCTGGACTGGCATGTGCGCTTTGAGCGCATCCACCCATTTCAAGACGGCAACGGACGCGTGGGGCGGCTGCTCATGCTGCATCAGTGCCTGGCGGCCGGGATCGTGCCGTTCATAATTACTGACGACCTTAAAGGTTTCTACTATCGCGGCCTGGAACGCTGGGGCGACGAAAATGGTTTCCTCACTGACACTTGCCTGAGTGCGCAGGATCGTTTTGTGGCCTACCTGGAGTATTTCCAGATTCCTGCCGGAATTTCTGGCACTGCCGGGAGCGCTAGTGGTGTCGGGGATGCTGGGAGCACTAGCGCTGCCGGGAGCGCTGGTAGTGCTGGTGCTTCTGGGGGTGCTGGCTGAAAGGGCCGACGTCGGTGTAGGAAGTAGCAGGAATAAGGGCCTGGCGGGGGTCGCCAAAGGAAATGCCTCACAAATACTGAGATTTCGTCCGTTGCCTATAAAACCCCATGGAAAAATTATAGGGAAGGGATGATTTTGCCTGTGACGTCGTCCACCCCCTGCCAACTGCGGGGACCTACTAGAACCGAAACCGAAGTGACAAATGGACTTTTATACCCTTGATTACATCATCTCGCAGCAGTCGACTGACTGGACCATGCGAGTGATTTCGATCCTGGCGCTACTACTAGTGTGCCTGGTTTTCAGCGTGCTTTACATGCGCGACAGGATGCGCACCCGCTGGCGGGATCTGGGTGTAGGTACCCTGATTCTTTCGCTGGTGCTGGTGGGGATTCAGACCGAGCAATATCTAGACCTGAGTGACCAAGCGGCCCAGTCAAAGCAGTTAGTGCTTTTCGTTAAGGGCGTTGCCCAGGATCAAAAAATCTCCACAGACGAAGTACTGGTAAATTCAACCAGTCTAAAAGACGGCATTATTGTGCGTTTTAAAGACGAGAATTACCGCGTTCACCTGAACGAAGACAACAACTCCTACACGCTTGAGCGTACGCACATTATTGACCACAACGTTTATGTGGATGGGAAGCACTGACATGGATTTCTATACGCTAACCGCAATTAAGTTTGTGCTTGGTATCCTCGTAATGATTATTCAGATTAACATTATGGGGAAATATGAGTTTTCGGTAAATACTCCGCTTAACCAGGGTCAGAACTTTGTGCTGGGTGGAATTATCGGCGGCGTCATTTACAACTCTTCAGTCTCCGTGCTGCAATTCCTGATCCTTGCGCTTATCTGGTCGCTTGTGGTGATCTCGGCAAAGCTACTGATAAGCAGTAACAAGACCTTTAGGCGGGCTATCTCAAGCCAGCCGGAAGTCATCATTTACGACGGCGAACTGAAAGTCGCCAATTGCGCCAGGGTTGGTTTGCGTGCCGAGCAGGTAAGCCGTTGCCTGCGTGAGGAGAACATCTCCAGCATTCGCGATGTGAAGGTTGGCATTATGGAGGCAAACGGTAATCTGATCATCCGTCAGCGTGGTGCACAAAGCAAGATTCCGCTGCTGCCGATCATTAGCGATGGCCAGATCATCAGCCTTGGTCTAGCGCTTGCCAACAAAGACAAGGCATGGGTGAAGCAGCAGCTCAAGGAGCAGGGCTACAGCTCGGCAAAGCACATTTACCTTGGGGAACTTGTAGATGGCAAGCTTGAGGTTGTGCCCTACAAGTAAACACAGGCAAAATCATCCCTTCCCTACAAAAATTCCATGGGGTTTTATAGGGAAGGGATGAAATGTCAGTATCTGCAGACGCAGTGCACAACATGTAGGCTCCGTGCCGGCGTCATGCAGATACCATGCAGGCACCGCGCAGATACTGTGCCCGCAGGCTGCTGTATCAGCGGGTACTACTGCACTTATCTGTGCTGCTGTGTGTCTATGCTGCAGAGCGCCGTCGAGCAGAGGGTGCAGATAGCACGAGAGCACAGAAAGCTAAGCAGCCAGGTGGTTTTTGGTGTCCAGGCCACTTATTGCAGCCGAATTACTCATCCTTTTTGAATGGGTCAGGTAGTGGCGAAACCTCAGCAAACGGGCCACGTATACCTTTATCAAGTGGATTGATAATAGACTCGTAAGGGTCGAAAGTAGGCATAGGTTTACCCTGGTAATAACTGTCAACCACTTGTGCGCTGTATTTTAGGCCGCTGTGACTGGCCTCTTTAGCGGTGTTATAAAGTCTATCAGTAGCGCTCGGGAAAGCTTCTTTCACTGCTTCATCACGTACATATTTCATGGTGCTTTCAGTTGGAGCTTTGAAAGCTTGCTTGATTTCACCGGCGCTGGATCGAAGCGTGATATTAGAAGCTTTGGAGAAACCGGCTAATGACCCGCCTGCACCTGCAATTGACACAGCGTCAAAGGCAGTTTCAACCCCAAACTCGGCCCAACCAATATCGCCGTCGTATAGTTTCATGCCGTTTGAGGCAATATCGGTTGACGCCGAAGCAATTGTTAAAACTTGCCCAGCCGTGAACAGGCCAGCAGCCAGTGGTGCACCAACACCAGTCACGGCTAGCACTCCGGCAACGATAGTGCAGACTGCAGCCGCCTTTCCAGTGAAATCGCTGATGTCATGCAGCTTGTCTTTGAGCGGCTTATTCCACCAGTCAGCAATGCTGTCCCCGGCCTTTTCCCACCAATGTTTGGCTTTTTCAGCTGCGGGATCATTGCTCGCCGGCTGCGGGTTAGAAAGCCCACTTTGAAGCGCCGAGCTGGCCCCCGCGATTGAGGATGCCTGCTCCTGCTCATCCGCGTTGCGGTTTAGCGTGGCGGCGGCGTCGGAAAGCTGGGTCGCCGCGTTGTTGAGCTGACCCATGAGGTGACCGTGCCAGTCGGCCTTGAAGCTGTCGGCGTCTTCACCCACCCAGCCGCTGGAATTTAGCCGCGAATTGATCGTAGGAATTACGTCGCCGGTCAGTTTCGACGAGTTATCCGTAAACATTTGCGCCAGTTGACGTAGGGCTTCTACGTCTGCGCCCACTGTGGTCATGGGGCTTACCCTCCCTGTGGCAGGGCCCGGCGTCGTCGCAATGCGGCCCGGGCCAAGTGACATTAACTGCCTACAGGGTATTTATGCTGCCGGCGGCGCGGGTATGGGGATTAAGCCCCGCGTGGGTGGTGAGTGTGGCGGTTAAGTGGTAAATGTGCAGGTTTTGGGGCCGACGACGGCGCTCGGCTGGGTGGGGGCAGCATTTGTGTTGCTGGTGCCTGGGTCTTCTACAAAACTGAACCGGCACCTGGGTCCACAAAAACTGAAATATCGTCCGTTCCCTATAAAAATACACGTATTTTTTATAGGGAACGGACGATTTTGTCTGTGCTTGTCTGTCAGGTGTGGGACTTGTTGCGGTTGGCGAAGAATGCCGACACGATCAAGACCAGGCCAATCGTGCCCAGGGTGCTAGCCCCTACCGCCGTCCAGGAGAAGTGCACTCCCATAGCCAGTGCCCCCAAAATTGCGGCTGCGGCCAACATGATCAGGGAAGCCACCAGGGTGGACACGCGCGGACGCTTTAGCTCGGCAGGCTCTTTGCTGTCCTGGCCACGCCAAACAGCATCTTCCTTAGTGGAGTTGGAGGAGCCGGTGGGTTCGGAGGAGCCGGTGGAGTAAGCCTCGGTGGAGCTATACGCGCCAGTGGAGTTGTAAGCGGCTGAGCTGGCCGAAGTGGCGCTCGCGCTGGCTGCCGTGGTGCCGGCCCCCGTCTCGCTGGCTCCCGTGGCGCTGGCCGCCCCGTAAGCCCCGTATGTCCCCGTCTCACTAGCTCCCGTCGCGCTGGCGGCGCTGGTGGTGGACAGCGGGCTGGCAGGCTCATCGTAGGAACTGTAGCCTCCGCTGAAGTTGTAGGAGTCAGAGGGGCTGGCTGCCCCGTATGTTCCAGCCCCATAGGAGTCAGCGGAACCATTGGAACTATTAGATCCGTAGGGGGCACCGGAGCTATCGGGGTTTAGGTAACTGCTGTTGATGCTCATTTGCTTGTTTCCTTAGTTACTGGTGGGAGCCGATTCGATGGTGCGCACCTGGCCTACAGCCTGGCCCACCTTGACCGTGATGGTGCCCTTTGAGCTGCCTGCATTTGCGCCCTGCACGCTAGCTGGCGAAGAGAAGATCAGCTTGCTGGCAGAGCCTGAAGGCCAACCGTTAACCGTGCTCTTTTCGTAGTAGTACATGGCAAATGGCTGTGAGCTGCCCGAATTGGTGCCATTGTTCGCGCTGCCATTGTTCGTGCTGTTGCCGTTGGTGCCATTGCTCGACGACGTGGCGCCGGGGCTGGCCACTGCGCTGCCAGGGGTTGCGCTTGCGGTGCCAGAGGGGGTAGCCACTGCCGTGCCAGAGGGGCTGCTCGCTGCCGTACTGGGGGAGGCAGTCACCCAGTTGCGCGGGGTGGGGGTGCTGGCGTCGTCGTCGAAGTCGTCGGAGTTGTCACCGTCGATAGAGTTGTAGGTGTTGGTGGGCTGCAGGGTGTGCACGACGCCGTTCTCACTGACCTGCCAGGGGGAGTAGGCACTCAGCGTGGCCGCTTCTACACCCTTAGAATGGTCCATCTCAATCCGCACGCTCTGGCCGTAGGCGGTTTTAATAGTCAGCTGGCCAACAAAAGAGTTCACCGTGATGGTGCGGTTTTCGCCGGCCGGAGCCTGGGTCAGGTCAAGGGTTGTTTCACCCACGAAGTTCGGGATCGAAGGAACCATGTAGTTGTAGTTGGACTTATCTACCCGAACATTTTGCCAATCAATATCCAGCGCGCTTTGCGGTGCCGCCGAAGTGATTGCAGCGATCGGCATGAAACCGAAAATCAGGGAAAACACTGCCATTACGCTGATCCAGCCGCCGTGACGTCCGCGCACTGCGCACACCGCCAGGGCCAGGCCCATCACGCCTGCCGCTAAGGCCGCCGAGATCACCAGGGAGCGCAGGCTCTGCTCAAGCACCATAGGAATTGCGCACATCACCAGCAAACCCAGGGTGATCAGGCTTAACATACTGCCCGGTCCGGGCGCCCAGTTTTTACGCTGGTAGGGCTGGTAGTTGGGGCGCTGGCCGCCCGGGTTGTAGTTGCCCTGCCAACGCGGGATGGGCTTACCGTTGCTGCCTACGGGCGGGGCGGAAAAAACCTGCTGGCCCTCGCCTCCGTTGTAAGTGCCGTTGGGACCATAGCTGCCGTTGTAAGTGCCGTTGGGGCCGTCGTTAGGGCCGACGCCGCCGTCGTAGCCTCGGGTTGAGGCGTAAGCCCCGTTTGGGTCGTAGTTTTCTGAGCCGACGCCGCTGTTTCCGTAGCCGCCGTCAGTGCCGCCCCCGTTGCCGCCGTCGGGACCATAGCCAGCGCCGCCGTCGTAACCGCCAGGGCCGTAGGGGTAGCCAGAGTAGTTTTGCGAGTTACGCCGTGAGTTAGCGATGAGCAGCACCGCTACCACAGCGGCGATACCAATAAGGGTGCTATTACCAAAAAAACTGGGTAAGAAACCTACCGAAACGCTTGCCGGGGCGCCACTAAAGAGCGCTAACACAATCGCGCCAGCCAGGCCGCCGGTGAAGTCGCCGTGCAGAGCCTGCTCCACGTGGATGCGCCCATCTTCAACCTCGGGTAGGAAAGCCCAGGCCAGGGAGTAGAGGAAACCGCCAAAACCAAGCAGGGCGGCCACTATAAACAAGATGCGCACCAGGGTCATGTCGATGCCGTAGCGCTGGGAAATCCCCGAGCATACGCCACCAAGCACTCGCGGCTGGGCGCGGTAGAGGTTCATGGCGCGGACCGAGTTAAAGAAGCGGTCCATGCCGCTTTGGCCGTAGGTGCCGGGAGCGCCCTGGTAGCCGGGGCCCTGGAATGCGGGACCGTTCTGGTGGCCGGGGGCCTGGTAGTCGGCACCCTGGAAGGTCTGGCCGGGGCGGCCCTGCGCAGTGCCGGCCTGGCCGTAAGCGTTCTGGCCGCTCTGCGCTGAGCCCTGGAACCCAGAGCTGGTCTGCGCTGAGCCCTGCGCGGAAGTAGAGTCCGCAGCACCCTCGCGCTCGGCGTCGTTGTTAAAGTCTTTGCTGTTCATGCTTCAAGTTTGCAGCTAACCGATGCTTTGGCGATATTGGGGACTACCCTGATATAACCCTGATTAATCCCTACCCACCCCTAATGGCACCCCTTTGCATGCAACTATATAAACGTGAGTGCCACCCCTAATCAGTCCTCTGACTTGCCGCAGCCTTCCCCAGGGCCGACGTCGTCACTGTCAGGTTCGACGCCACAGTCTGCGGGTTCGACGCCGCTGGCGGGCTCAGCGTCACCTATCCCAGATCCGACGTCGCCGCTCGCCCCATCTTCGGCCGCATCTGCCCCTATTGGGGCTCAGGCCGCCGAGCCGGCCCCCGCTGTAGCTCAGCCTGCCCCGGCTGGCGCCCAGTCAGCCCTCGCATCGGGCCAGTCTGAGTTAACTGCGGGCCAACCCTGGCGCCCCGACTTCACTCCGCCGCCTAGTTGGCGCAGCCCCCGAGGTAGTGGTCGAGGGAGCGCCGGTTCGCAAGTAGACGGTGCGCGCAGTCACTATGGTCAGCAAAATTGGCCGTGGGACAGTGTCTACGGGCAGGAAAGTCGCGCGTGGGGGAGTAGCGCTACTCAGGCCGGCCCACAGGCGGGCGGTAGGCAGCCGGGAGCCAGCCGTGTGACAGGTGACCAGGGCGCCGGCAGCCGAGCCGGAACTCAAGGCGGTACCCAGGCGTCGTCGTCGCGCCCCCAACTGGTGCGCATAAACCACAACCCCACCCCACTAGCTGATGGGCACATGCCACCAGCAGCCCTAATGGGTGGGGTGTGCGCGGGCATAGCCACGCACCTGGGCGTAAACGTGTGGCTAGTGCGCGCCATTTTCGTGGGCCTGCTCTTCCTAAACGGCGTCGGTGCGCTGGCATATGCCCTGGCCATAGCCCTAATCCCAGCCGGCAACCCAGCCAGTTCACAGCTAGCCGCCCCCACCCGCCTGGCCGCGCAGCTAAACCAGCTACAGAGCAAAGACGGCAGAGATCAGGCCACCACCATATTTAGCGGCGTAGTGCTGCTAGCCCTGGCCGCAATCCTGGTGGCCTGGAGTCGAGGCTGGCTGGAAAGCAACGCCTACCTGCCGCTGCTAATAATCGGCTGCGGCGCCGCCCTGGCCTGGAGCCAAGCCGAAGAAGTAATGCATACCCCGCGTTCAATGGCGGCAATCGCGCGCTTAGCGGCCGGCCTGGCCCTAGCAGTTTTAGGGGTGTTGATTTGGCTCAGCGACCACACCGACATGTCAGGCATGCTGATCGGGGCGTTCGCGGCCCTAGTGATGCTAAGCGTGGTGGCCCTAGTGCTCGCCCCGCTGTGGCTGGGAGTAATCAGGCAACTATCCCAAACCCAAGCCGCCCAGGCACGTGCCTCCGAACGCGCCGACATTGCCGCCCACCTACACGACTCAGTGCTGCAAACCCTCACCTTGCTGCGCGCCCAAGCTGACGATCCCCAGCGCGTGGCCGCCCTGGCACTAAGCCAAGAACGTGAACTGCGCGCCTGGCTTTACGGGGACAACCATCCCACCAACGAAAACCTTCGCAGCGAGGTAGAAAGCGTTTCACGTGAAATTGAGCAGCTTTACGGCGTGCCTGTAGATAGCGTGATTGTGGGAGACACCCCGGCCACCGCCAAAACCCGCGTGCTCACCTCGGCCCTGCGTGAAGCCCTAGCCAACGCGGTGCGCCACGGCAAACCCCCAATCAGCCTATATGTGGAGGTCAGCGGCCAAGAAGTGGAAGCCTACGTACGCGATCACGGCGCCGGCTTTGACCTAGAAACCATAAACCCAGACCGCCACGGGGTGCGCGACTCCATCATCGGCCGGATGCAACGCCACGGCGGCAGCGCCACCATCCGCGTGCGCGAACCTGGCACAGAGGTGTGTCTGCGCCTGGCCTTGCAGTAGCTCTGTAGGAGTTGGCTGGCAGGAGTTGGCTGGAGTTGGGTGCACTGGCTGGCAGGAGCTGGGTGTACTGGCTGCACTGGCTGCAGAGCTGGCTGCACAAAAACTGACATTTCGTCCGTTGCCTATAAAACCCCATGTATTTTTTATAGGGAAGGGATGATTTTGGGTGTAGGGGAGCCAATACAATTAACTACATGGCTGAACCTCTACGCGTCCTGCTCGTTGACGACCACGCCCTTATCCGCGCCGGGGTGCGCGCCCAACTAGAGCGCGTACCACAGCGAATCACCGTAGTGGGCGAGGCCGAGGATGTGCCCGGGGCAATCGCTGCCGTCCACGCCCTAAAACCCGATGTGGTGCTGCTAGACGTGCACCTGCCCGGCGGCAGTGGCTCCGGCGGCGCCCAAGTGGTTCGAGACTGCGCAGACGTTAGCTCCACTCGCTTTTTAGCCCTAAGTGTCTCTGACGCCGCCGACGACGTCGTAAGCGTTATCCGGGCCGGCGCTCGCGGGTATGTCACTAAAGCCATTGCCCCGTCTGACCTGGTGGCAGCCATTGAGCGGGTAGCCAGTGGCGACGCCGCGTTCTCCCCGCGCCTAGCCGGTTTTGTGCTGGATGCGTTCGGCTCCACCCCAGCGCAGATAGAAGACAGTGAACTGGACTTACTTTCCAACCGTGAACGCGAAGTTATGCGTCTAATTGCGCGCGGCTACACCTATAAAGAGGTAGCCGGTGAACTGTTCATCTCCATTAAAACTGTGGAAACCCACGTCTCTAAAGTGCTGCGCAAGCTGCAACTATCTAACCGCTATGAGCTAACCCGCTGGGCTAACGCCCGTAACCTGGTCTAACCCCAGCCTGCCATCTGCCTGACAAAACGCCCACTTAAACGCACCCTGGTATGAAACATGGAAAGACAAATTCTTTACCCTAGCGGCCAAGCCGACTTTAGTGCCCGAGTGCCAGCACTGGTACATCTGGGTTCAGGCCACCTGGTGCTAGTTCATGATCTACGCCCGCGTCCCAAAGGTGAACACTGGCGCTCCAGCGGCGGCGCGCTGCCTGACGACCTGCCCAACCCCAACTCGGTAGTGGTGCGCCACAGCTACAACCACGGCTCCACCTGGGATGACGCCCAGATCCTGGCTGAGGGGGTAGCGCGCGGTTACAGCCTGGACGGTATCGGCTGCGGCTACTCTGACCCCTCCCTGATCTGGGATGGCAGTAAGCTACACCTATTTATTACAGCCTCACGACTAACTGGCCTGTTTGGGGCCAAGCCGGCTCTGCAAGCCCCCGCCCCGGGTTGGCATGAAACTCCCGCCGCCGCTCTAGCCAAACAGGGTGATGAGGAGCTAGCCCTGCTCTACGGGGTCAGCCGGGATAATGGTTACACCTGGAGCTGGCGCCAAATCGATATGGCCGCCGCCGCGACAAACGGCAAACGTAGTTGGCGCACCAATTTCAAGGTGGCTCCCTGCGGCTTTAGCGTCTCGGGTCATGGCGTCTGCCTAAATAGCGGCCGCCTGGTACAGCCCCTAGTGCTGCGGGTAGAGGGCAGCAGTGAGGGGGCGCAGCAGTTGCAGGCCTGCTGTTTGCTTAGCGACGACGGCGGCCAAAGCTGGTTCCTGGGCCAACCTTGCCAGCAAACACAGGAAGGACAAACCGGCAGCCTGGCCGGCGGCAGAGCCACCAGCGGCGTCGATGAATTTTGCATAACCCAAGTAAACGCAGACGTCCTGCTGCTTTCCGCTCGTGACGCCGGCTATAGCGGCCAGCGCCTGTCTGCAGTCAGCGTAAACGGGGGAGTTAGCTGGTCTAAGGCTTCGCCCGATCCTGTGGCCGATCCGGGCTGTAACGCGGGCATGGTTAGCGTGCGCGCCAGTGAATTTGGGTTAGTGATTGTTTCTGACCAACCGCATGTATTTTTAATGCAATCTGAGCTTTACAACACTGTTTACGGCGGTAGGCACGCCGATGACCGGTTCGCACTGCTTACTAACGCCTTTGATGCGCGCCAACGCCGTAATGGCTGGCTGGAAGCAGTGCTGCTACCCCCGGGCGGAGCCTCTGGTTTCACAGAAGCGGAAGAGTATGGGCTGGTGCGCTATCAGTTCCTAGCTGAGCTTGAGCCAGGTAGTTTTGGCTACAGCGATGTGGCCTGGACTGATCGCACCGTGGTGGTTGTTTATGAAAGCGAGGGCGGGCTTAAACAGGTAAGTTTAAGCGCGGGAGAGATACGTCAACGAGTGGTTTAAGTCCCAACGGGCTGGAATAGGTGGCCTGACGGGTGGCAGTATGGGAGAGTGACTATCCCCGTGCAAGCCGCAGTCAGCCATCTTCAGGCCGCTAAAGTGGCGATCATCCCTACCGACACCGTCTATGGAATCGGTGCGTTAGCAAGTGACGCCCGCGCCGTGGCACAGGTCCTGGCCGCCAAAGGTCGGGGACGGCAAATGCCCCCGCCGGTACTAGTTAGCGACATCTGTCAGCTGGACGGCGTCGTCGCCAATATCCCAGCCCCAGCCCGCGCCCTCATGGAAGCCTACTGGCCCGGGGCGCTCACCCTGATTCTTCCCGCCCACCCAGATCTAAGCTGGGACCTGGGTGAAACCGGCGGCACCGTAGCCGTACGCCAACCCAACTATCCGCTTACTTTGCAGCTGCTGAGCCAAACCGGCCCGCTGGCAGTTACCAGCGCCAACCTCACCGGCCAGCCGCCCGCCACCGACGCCACCCAGGCGCGCACTTACTTTGGTCCTCAGATCGACTCGGGCGAGATTTACTTGCTCGACGACGGCGCCACCCCTGGCCCGGTACCCTCCACTATCGTTTCTTTCGCAGCCCCTCAGCCTAAGGTGCTGCGTGTAGGGGTGCTCAGCGTGGCGCAGATCGAAGCTGTTATCGGCAAGGTAAACGGATAGGGGTCGCCTGTGAAGGTTTACCTACTGATTTTGTTGGTGGCTGCGGCCATTACCTATGTGAGTGTGCCGGTGGTGCGTCACATCGCTTTGGTGACTCACACGCTCACCCCGGTGCGTTCGCGTGACGTGCATAAGGTTCCCGTGCCGCGTCTGGGCGGGGTGGCCATGTATGTGGGTATGGTGGCTGCCATTGCGGTGGCCTCCCATATTCCCTACCTGGAGGGCGTGTTTGAAGGAGGCAGCGCCTGGGGCGTGGTGACCTCCGGCGGTCTGCTGTGTGCGCTGGGCGTGGTGGATGACCTCTTTGACCTGGAATGGTGGGCAAAACTTGCCGGCCAAGCCCTGGCAGCCTCGATTTTGGCCTGGCAGGGTGTGCAACTGGTGTCTTTCCCAATTGCGGGGCTGACTATCGGTTCTTCCGGTTTTTCCATGGTCATGACGATTTTCGTGGTACTTACCGCCATTAACGCCGTTAACTTTGTTGATGGTTTGGATGGTTTGGCTGCGGGAACTGTAGCTATTGGTGCCATGGCGTTTTTTGGCTACACCTATGTGCTTACCCGTAATACGTCGCCTGACTCTTACGCCTCACTGGCGGCCACATTAGGTGCCGCCCTGATCGGTATCTGCCTGGGCTTTTTGCCGCATAACTTCAACCCGGCCACAATCTTCATGGGCGACTGTGGCTCCATGCTGCTGGGTTTGATGAGCGCAGCCACGGCAATTGTGGTTACCGGCCAGATTGACCCGATTTCGATTAGCTATGGGCGCGCGCTGCCGGCCTTCTTGCCGGTGCTGTTGCCCCTGGCCATGATGCTGTTGCCGCTAACGGACATGATGCTGGCCGTGGTGCGTCGCGTTAGCGCAGGTAAAAGCCCCTTCCATCCGGATCGTATGCACATTCACCACCGTCTGCTTTCGGCTGGTTTGACGCACCGGCGCGTGGTGCTGGTTATGTATATGTGGACGGCGGCGGTGGTTTTCCCGCTGGCGGCTTGGGCCTTCATCGAGACTCGTCAGGCTATTTTGACCCTGGGACTATCCCTGATCGCGGCCTTCGTGTTCACCGGCTTTATGCGCAAAACTAAGCGTGAAGAGCCCGCGAAGAAGTCCGCAAAGAAAACTGCAAAGAAGCCTAAGAAGAAGCCTGCGCCTAAGCAGGATCTGCCTGATTCGGTGCATCCGACCAAGCTTCCCGACAAGACTGATGCCACTCCGGTGGTGCGTGTGCGTAGCGCCTCCACGCCCGTGGTTGATAGCTCCTCTCTCAGTGCAGCTAGCTCGGCCACCGCTAGTGTGCCTGTTGTGGCTAGTTCTGCTGAGTCTGGCTCTGTTGCGCCCGCTGGTTCTGTTGCGCCTGCTGGCTCTGCTGCGCCCGCTGGTTCTGCTGCTTCTAGTGCGACGACGGCGCCTAGGACCCGCCGCTCTAGGCTTAAGCCGCGCTCGACTACGCCGCCTTGGCTACAGTCAGATGAGTCGGCGCCGGCTAGTGCGGCCTCTGCTGCTTCTAGCGTTAGCGTGGCCTCGACGTCGCCCTCAAGTGCTGCTGTGAATGCGCCTTCAAGCCTTAGCGCACCCTCAACACAATCTGCACCTTCATCTTATTTTGCGACCAATTCACCTGATGAGCTTGCCGCAGCCAAGCTGAGCGAGCCTATGCGCAGCCAGCAACTAGCTGCGGCCCAGCTGGCCCCGGCTCAGGCCCCGCTGAGCGCGCCCACGCAACCTGGGGCGCCTGCCCAGCCGGTGGCTCAGGTGAGCCAAGACGCTGTGGCGCAGGCTTCTTTGTCTGTGCCGGTTGCTCCAGCAACTCAAGCTGGGCAAACGCAGGGCGCAGAGCCTGCTGTGCAGACGCGACGACGTCGAGCTGGCCGCCATGCTGCTACTACGACAGAGCAGCCTACCCAGGCCACTCAGGCCGTCCCGGCGCTAACGCAGCCAGCAGTCACTCCGGCTGCACCAGCAGCTGCGTCCCAGCAGGTAGCCCAGGCCGGTGCGCCACAACCGAGCCCGCAGCCCGCCGTGCCGGTGAGTCCGCAGCCGCCGTCGAGCCCGCAAGGCAGCCAAGGGGACACTCCGGCTAACAACAACCCGGCATGGCAGGCCCCGCGCAATCCCAGCGTGCGCTACGATGTCGTGCCCAACCAATCCCTATGGGAGGACGAAGATGACGACGACACCAACCCCACCGGAGTACCGGCAATTTAAAACTGTCGCTAACTAACCAATAAGCGAGCCAAATGAGCCACCTAAGCGCTACCCAAAATTTTCGTCGTGCTGCCCGTCGCTGCCTAGCAGTTGGCCTGATCCTGGCCGCTTTAAGCCTGGGGATCTCCTTCGCATTAGAAGGCGCTAAGGCAGCTGGACTGGCCTGGGGTGGGGGAGCGGGCCTATTACTAAGCCTGGTGACTGGTGCGATCTTGTACATCCCCTGGGACCGCTACCCGCAGCTGGCTGGCTCGGGGGTCATGATCGACTTTGCGCTCAAGGTGTTGGTGATGATCGGCAGCCTAATCGTGCTAAAAAATTTGGGCGACGCAGCTAATCCGCGTTACTTTGTGCTGTCGTTAGGCGCAACTTTAGTGATCTTGACCTTAACAGAGGTAGTGAGCTTAGCTACAGGCAATAGGGTATATGTAGAGACAAAGGGCTCCAAAGAGGGGCCTAAGTCCTAAGGAATTCTGCTAAAAGAGTTACTAATGTGACTCAAGCTACTGCAGGTAGGTACTAAGGGCTGCTTTTGGTGGAGCATTAGGAGCACAATAGGTACTTAGGAATTGCTGTAAGGTGAATGTCTTAGACGCAGTAGTTCTATGAAACCTAAACCATCAACCTAAAGGGGGGCTTCGGTGCTGGATGTAACCGCACCCGCTCAGCTGGTCACGGCTGTAGCCGCGAAAGGTGGATTTGTACCGCCGAGCATCGATGACTTCTTTCCTCCGGCATTCGCATTCTTGAACACCCCGTTCGAGCTCAACCGCATCATGTTGGTACGTATCATCATGACGCTGGTGCTAGTGCTGGCATTCGGGATCGGGGCCGCGCGCGCCAAGCTAGTGCCCGGACGTTTCCAAAACATGCTGGAAATGCTGTTGGAATTCGTGCGCAAGAACATAGCCGAAGACGTACTAGGTGAGCGTCGCGCTGCACGCTACACGCCAGTGCTAACTGTGGTTTTCCTAGGCATCTTGTTCATGAACCTAGCCGGAATTATTCCGGGCCTGCAGGTGGCAGGTACCTCGGTAATTGGTATGCCGCTAGTGTTCGCCATCTTCTCCTACGTCATTTTCGTGGCAGCAGGTATCAAGGCCTCACACGGCAACCCGTTCAAGTTCTTCAAAGATCAAACCATGCCTAAGGGTGTGCCCGGGGTGCTCTACGTGCTAGTGACCCCCATTGAAATCTTCTCTACCTTCATCATGCGGCCAGTGACTTTGACACTACGTCTTTTGGCCAACATGGTTTCTGGGCACATCCTGCTAGCCCTGTGCTTCCTGGCCACCAACGCCCTGTTCTTTGAGGCCAGCGGCTGGATTAAGGGGCTGGGTGTGATCACCCTGGGGCTGGGCCTGGTATTCATCCTGTTTGAAGCCTTCGTGGCTGTCTTGCAGGCCTACATCTTCGCTCTGCTGACGGCGGTCTACATCGACACTTCGATCTCCGCCCACTGATCACCTAGGTACTTACTTAGGTAAATAAAGCTATCCTTAACTAACAAAGACCATCGGCTTAAACCTAAGCCGGTTTCAACCACAAGGAGAACAATTCCATGACTGGTTCCATCGCTACCATCGGTTACGGTCTGGCTACCCTAGGCCCCGGTCTCGGCATCGGTATCGTCGTTGGCAAGACCCAGGAAGGTACTGCTCGTCAGCCCGAGGTTGCTGGTGCACTGCGTACCAACATGTTCATCGGTGCGGCCCTGATTGAGGCTCTGGGTCTGCTCGGCTTCGCTGCTGGCTTCGCCTTCTGATCATCATGGCATCAGCCAGCGTATACACCGCTGTGCTCGCTGCCGCGCAGTCTAGCGAACACAGCGAGCACTCCATCCTGCTGCCAGAGCCGGCTGACCTGATCTGGGGTTCGCTGTGCTTCGTTGTGATCGCCGTCGTGCTAATTAAGTACGCACTACCTAAGTTCACTGCGATCCTAGATGAGCGTACTGCCAAGATTCAGGCTGGTCTGGACTTTGCCGAACAGGCCAAATCTGACCGCAGCCGCACTCAGAAAGAAGCTGCGGAACTGGTTGAAGGCGCTCGTCGCGACGCCGCTGCGCTACGCGACAAGGCCCACGGTGAAGCTGAACGCATCCTCAGCCAGGCCCGCACCGACGCTGAGGGAGAAGCTGACAAAGCTCTGGCCTCCTCCAAGCGCCAGCTTGAAGCTGAAACCAGTGCGGCCCGTGAAGCTCTACGCAGTGAAGTCGGCCTGTTGGCAACCGAAATTGCCGAAAAGCTACTGCGTGCCGAGCTGTCGGATCCCAAGGCGGCAGCCCGTCTAATCGACGAATCTATCGCCCAGCTTGAAACCGAAACGAGTGTGCGTTGATGAGCACCGAGCTCACAGCCAAAGTCTGGGCTAGCCAGCTAGCTGCCGGTGGAAAGCGCTCCGTGGCGCTAGGTCGCCAGATGCTGGGCGTGGCTCACATCATTGCTGAAAACCGTCCGCTGCTTAACTCACTTACCGACCCTGCCCGCACCAACGCGGATAAGCAGAAACTGGCACGTGAAATCTTTACCGGCACAGCGGACGCGGCAGTGGTGGAGCAGCTTTGCGAACTGGTGACCGGCCACTGGCTAGACCCCATCAAGCTACTGACGCGCATGCACGATCTAGGTATCGAATCGGTTATCGCCGGTTCGGTCAGTGCCTCCGTGCCAGTTGAAGATGAGCTCTTCGCGGTAATCAACGTGCTAAAGCACGACCGCCAGCTACGCCAAGCCCTAGATCCTTCGCGTCTTAGCACCGCAGACCAGCGTGCGCAGCTAGCCACCAGGTTGTTCGAAAGCCAGCTCTCAGAAGCTGCGCTGACCCTCCTAGTGTGGTGCGCCCGCCACGAGGTGCGTGCCGGTATCACCTACAACCTGCGCCGTGTGTGCGAGCTTGCCGCACGTCGTCGGGGCCTGGTGATTGCCAACGTGACCAGCGCCGTCGAGCTAACCCAAGCCCAGCAGAAGCGTCTGATCGGGGCCCTAGCCAAGCGCACCGGGCACGGCGTCGAACTGCACCTAGAGGTAGACCCTGAGGTGATTGGCGGCCTGCGCATCCTGGTCGACGATCGCCTATACGACAACACCACCCGCAGCGCCCTCAAGGCACTGCGCACCCAAATCGCTTAAACATTCCGTGCCGGTAACGGCAGTAAATGAGGTAAGGAACCGCAATATGGCTGAGCTGAGTATCTCTCCCGCAGAGATTCGCAGTGCTCTAAATGAGTTTGTTAGCTCCTACCGCGCCACCGACGTGGCCGGTGAAGAAGTCGGTCAGGTCGTGTTTGCTGCCGACGGTATCGCCCACGTGGAGGGGCTGGCCGGCACCATGGCCAACGAGCTGCTGTCTTTTGAAGATGGCACTCTAGGTATGGCCATGAACCTGGAAGAGCGCCAGATCGGCGTCGTCGTTCTAGGTGACTACACCGGCATTGAAGAAGGACAGCCCGTACGCCGTACCGGCGAGGTGCTGTCCGTGCCGGTCGGTGACGGCTACCTGGGCCGCGTAGTAGACCCGCTGGGTAAGCCCATCGACGGTCTAGGTGAGATCACCGATCTAGAAGGACGCCGCGCTTTGGAGCTACAGGCTCCCGGCGTTATGCAGCGTAAGAGCGTGCACGAGCCGCTGCAGACCGGCCTTAAGGCCATTGACTCCATGATCCCGATTGGTCGCGGCCAGCGCCAGCTGATCATTGGTGACCGCCAGACCGGTAAGACCGCTATTGCCCTGGACACCATTTTGAACCAGCGTGACAACTGGCTCAGCGGTGACCCCAACAAGCAGGTGCGCTGCATCTATGTAGCCATCGGTCAGAAGGGCTCCACCATTGCCTCGGTGCGACGCACCCTGGAAGAGGCCGGCGCGCTGGAATACACCACCATCGTGGCCTCGCCCGCCTCAGACCCGGCCGGCTTCAAGTACCTAGCTCCCTACACCGGTAGTGCCATCGGTCAGCACTGGATGTACAACTCCAAGCACGTGCTGATTGTTTTCGATGACCTATCCAAGCAGGCTGAAGCTTACCGTGCAGTGTCACTGCTGCTGCGTCGTCCCCCGGGCCGTGAAGCCTACCCCGGTGACGTCTTCTACCTGCACTCTCGTCTGCTAGAGCGTTGCGCCAAGCTATCAGATGACCTCGGTGGCGGCTCCATGACGGGTCTGCCCATCATTGAGACCAAGGCCAACGACGTTTCGGCATACATTCCCACCAACGTCATTTCCATTACCGACGGCCAGATCTTCCTACAGTCCGACCTGTTCAACTCCGACCAGCGCCCGGCTGTTGACGTAGGTGTCTCGGTGTCCCGTGTGGGTGGTGCCGCGCAGATCAAGGCTATGAAGAAGGTCTCCGGTACCCTCAAGATCACCTTGGCCCAGTACCGCTCCATGCAGGCTTTCGCCATGTTCGCCTCCGACCTGGACGCCGCCACGCGTGCCCAGCTCACCCGTGGTGCTCGCCTGATGGAACTGCTAAAGCAGCCCCAGTACACCCCCTACAAGGTCCAAGACCAGGTAGCCAGTGTGTGGGCAGGTACCAACGGTTATCTCGACGACGTCGCTCTTAAGGACGTATCTCGTTTCGAGAAGGAGATGCTCAACTATCTGCACTCGGAAACCGACGTACTAGAGACCATCGCCACCACCGGTCAGCTGACCGATGAGACTGAAGACAAGCTGCGTAAGGCCGTTGAGGCTTTCCGCACCACCTTCATGGGTAACGGCGCACTGCTAGACGCTGAGGTGGCTGAGCTTGAAGACGCCCCTGCTGCCGAGCACACCGTAGAGCAGATCGAAGTCAAGCGAGGCTGAGGTGGCTGGAGCACAACGCGTTTATAAGCAGAGGATTAACTCCACCAAAACCCTGAAAAAGGTGTTTAGGGCTATGGAGCTAATCGCTGCCTCGCGCATTGGCGCGGCCCGCGAAGCCGCCCAGAGCTCGGGTCCTTACAATGCGGCGCTATCTCGCGCAGTGGCGGCACTAGCCTCTTACTCGGGCTTAGATCACCCCATCACTCGTGAGCGCACCGACACCAACCGGGTTGCGGTACTGGTAGTCACTTCTGACCGTGGTATGGCCGGGGCTTACTCGGCCACCATCCTGCGTGAAAGTGAACGCCTCATCGAGCACCTGGTTGAAGAGGGCAAAGAGCCGGTTATTTACACCTGTGGCCGCCGCGCCCAAGGCTACTTCTCCTTCCGCGACCGCCCGGTAGAAAAGTCTTGGGTGGGCGAGTCTGACCGTCCCAGCCCGCAAATGATTGACGATATTTCGGCAACTTTGCTCAGTACCTTCCTGGCTAAGCCTGAAGATGGCGCCGTAAGTGAAGTGCACATCGTCTTTACGCGCTTCAAAACCATGGTTACCCAGGTGCCTGAAGTACGTCGTATGCTGCCGCTGCGCGTGGTGGATGTGGAAGGTCCCGGTGAACTGGTCCGTGAAGACGTGGCCGCCACCCAGGAGCGTTTCCACGCTGAAGAAACTACCGCCATGCCGCTGTATGAGTTTGAGCCTTCCAGCGCGGAAGTACTCAACGCCCTACTGCCGCGCTATGTAGCCAGCCGTATCAATGACGCGCTGCTGCAAAGCGCCGCCAGTGAGCTGGCTAGCCGTCAGCGCGCCATGCACACGGCCACCGACAATGCCGAAGAACTCATCACTACTTACACCCGTCTGGCAAACGCCGCTCGACAGGGTGAAATCACCCAGGAAATCACCGAAATTGTTTCCGGTGCTGACGCCCTGGCGGGAAAGTAAACGCCCAGATAGAACACGGAAGAACGATAAATGGCTAATTACCCAAACACCGGGGCTACCGGGCGTATTACCCGCATCATCGGCCCCGTAGTAGACATTGAGTTCCCGCCGGATGGACTACCGGCGATGTACAACGCATTGCGCACGGATCTAACCCTAGATGGGGTTACCTCCACCCTCACCTTGGAAGTAGCCCAGTACCTGGGTGACAACATTGTGCGTGCAATTTCGCTTAAGCCCACCGACGGTCTGGTGCGTGGCGCCCAGGTAATCGACACCGGTGCCCCCATCTCCGTGCCGGTAGGTGACATCACCAAGGGCCACGTGTTCAACGTGACCGGTGAGGTGCTAAACCTCAAGCCCGGTGAGCACTTCGAGGTTTCCCAGCGTTGGCCTATCCACCGTCAGCCCCCGGCCTTCGACGAGCTAGAGTCCAAGACTCAGATGTTCGAGACCGGCATTAAGGTAATCGACCTACTAACCCCCTACGTACAGGGTGGAAAGATTGGTCTATTCGGTGGTGCCGGTGTGGGTAAGACCGTGCTGATTCAGGAAATGATTCAGCGCGTGGCCCAGGACCACGGTGGTGTGTCCGTGTTCGCCGGTGTGGGTGAGCGTACCCGTGAGGGTAACGACCTGATCGTCGAAATGGGTGAAGCTGGGGTGTTTGACAAGACCGCCCTGGTATTCGGCCAGATGGACGAGCCCCCGGGCACCCGTCTGCGCGTGGCTCTAACCGCTCTGACCATGGCGGAATACTTCCGCGATGTACAGCACCAGGACGTGCTGCTGTTCATCGACAACATCTTCCGTTTCACCCAGGCCGGTTCTGAGGTTTCCACCCTGCTGGGCCGTATGCCCTCCGCCGTGGGTTACCAGCCCAACCTGGCTGACGAAATGGGTCAGTTGCAGGAACGTATTACCTCCGCAGGTGGTCACTCCATCACCTCGCTACAGGCCATTTACGTGCCCGCCGACGACTACACCGACCCGGCTCCGGCCACCACCTTCGCTCACCTGGACGCCACCACCGAGCTTTCGCGTGAAATTGCTTCACGTGGTCTGTACCCGGCTGTGGACCCGCTGACCTCTACCTCGCGTATTTTGGACCCGCGCTATGTGGGTAAGGAACACTACGAGGTGGCCACCCAGGTTAAGTCCATCTTGCAGAAGAACCAGGAACTGCAGGACATCATCGCCATCTTGGGTGTTGACGAGCTAAGCGAAGAAGACAAGGTTACGGTTGCGCGCGCCCGCCGTATCCAGCAGTTCCTGAGTCAGAACACCTACATGGCTGAAAAGTTCACCGGTGTTCCCGGCTCTACCGTGCCCCTGTCTGAGACTGTGGCCGCCTTCAAGGCTATCTGTGAAGGCACCTACGACCACGTGCCTGAGCAGGCATTCTTCAACATCGGTGGCATCGAAGATCTAGAGCGTCGCGCCCACGAGCTGACTAAGTAGTCGGCTTACGTCCCGCCCGGGGTTACCTGGGCGGGACGGCGACGGCGCCCCTAGCCCCGGCAGTCTAGCTCCGGCAGGGTGGTGGGCGGCGTCGTCGAAAATTAAGTGATGCCTAAGTGACGTAACGGCAGTAAATTAACCAAGCCAGGAGAAAAAAGTGAGCAAGCTAAACGTTGAGATTGTCTCCCTGCGCAGGCAGGTATTCAGCGGGCAGGCCGACAGCGTTTCGCTGCCCACCGTCACCGGCGCGCTGGGTGTACTACCTGGCCGTGCCCCGGTGCTGGCCCTCCTCGGTGATGGATATGTGCAGGTGGAGGGGGATAACCCTTACCGCGTGCATGTGCGTGGGGGTTTCTGCTCAGTCGACCATGATCAGGTCACCGTGGCTGCCGACGCCGTGGGTGAGGATGAAGTTGACAGCCTCGACATCGAAAGCATCGAGGTAGATACCAAGGTTGAGCACGTCGCTCTCGCTGCTTTGGATGGTGACGACTTAGACTAATACCCATGCACGCTGTCTGGGTATGGGGTCTAATTGCACTGGTTGCGGCGCTAATTGCGCTAGTACTGTTTTTTGTTCGTCTGCGCACGCTAGCGGCCCGAGTGGGGGCTTTCGAGTGTGCGCTGGCGGTTAAGTCTGGTTGGATGGGCGGCATCGCCCAGATGCGTAGTGAAACCCTTGACTGGTATCGCATCGTGTCCGCCTCTCCCAGCCCGCGCCTGCGCATTGAACGCAGGTTTGTGGAGCTAGGCCAGCCACGCCGTCGAGTTAATGGCGGCACTGTGGTGGAAGTGACCCTAACCTACGGGCAGACCGAATACGAGCTGGCTATGGCTGAAGAATTCCATTCGGCGCTGGTGGCCTGGGCCGATTCTGCTGCCCCGCGTGCAGAGGGCTTTGTATAGTTCCAAGGCCTATTAACCCCAAGGCCTACTAAACACTACACAAAAACTGACATTTCGTCCCTTCCCTATAAAACCCCATGGAAAAATCACCTGTGAAGGATGATTTTGGGTGTAAATGATTGGGTTATCCAATGCGCTTGCTGATTGCTGACTGCTCTGTTGACTACTCTGGCCGCCTAAGTGCCCACCTGCCCAAAGCCAAGCGGCTAATCATGTTTAAAGCTGACGGCTCAGTGCTAATTCACTCCGACGGCGGCTCCTACAAGCCCCTTAACTGGATGATGCCCCCGCTAAGCGTGGAAGAACTAGACATCGACGCTGAGCATGAGCAGGCCGGGGTAGTGCAGCTGCTAGACGTGCGCTCTGCCAAAACTGATGACCGCCTGCGCATCCGTATCTACCAGGTATATGCCGACGTCAACGAAGAGCTAGGGGCAGAGCCTGGATTGACTAAAGACGGCGTGGAAGCCCACCTGCAAGAACTGTTAGCCCAGCAAATTGAGCTGCTAGGCCCCGGCCACCGCCTGATCCGCCGCGAGTACTACACCGCCATCGGCCCGGTAGACATTTTGGCTAAAGACGCTGATGACCACACCGTGGCCGTAGAAATTAAGCGCGTAGGCGGCATCGACGGCGTCGAGCAGCTAACCCGCTACCGTGAGCTGCTAGATCGTGACCCGCTACTGGCCCCAGTCAAGGCTGTGTTCGCCGCCCAAAGTATCAAACCCCAGGCCCGCACATTGGCTGAAGATCGCGGCATCACTTGTCTGATCTTGGACTATGACGCTATGCGCGGCATGGACGACGCCGACTCACGCTTGTTCTAACAGGGCGCCATTAAGTAGCTCAAAAATCACTTTTAACAGGGACTTTAACGCTCTAAAAGCGCACAAAGGGCAGATAAACTAGGCACATGAGCAAAGAAGCCAGTTTCGCCCTACGTGGGCGAGTTGTACTACCCGAAACCATCCTGTTAGACGGCCTAGTCGTTGTTAACGGTTCACACCTGCTGTGGGTGGGGGAAGCTGAGCAGGCCGCAGCTGCCGGTTTTGCCCGCGAACTTGAGCAAGCCAGTCCTGCTCCCGAGGGCGGCTACCTACTGCCGGGTCTAATCGACGTACATTGCCACGGCGGTGGCGGGGAATCTTTCCCCAACGCCACTACCCGCGAGCAGGCCATGACCGCCGTGCTTGAGCACCGCCGTCACGGCACCACCACCATTGTCACCTCCTGCGTCACCGCCAGCCCCGAGGTGCTGCGTGAACGCACCAAGTTACTGGCAGATTTGGCTGATGAGGGCGAGATTGCCGGTATCCACTATGAGGGCCCATTCGTTTCAGTTGAGCGCTGCGGCGCCCAGGATCCTACCTACATCATTGACCCTGACGCTGAACTAACCCGTGAGTTGCTGCAACTGGGGCGCGGGCATGTGGTCACCATGACTATTGCCCCCGAAAAGCCGGGCCTGCTAGGTGACGACGGTGTAATCGAGGCCCTGCTTGAGGGCGGGGCGATGCCCTCCTTTGGACACACTGACTCTGGCGCCGAGCCGGTACGCCGCTGCCTGGAAGAAACTGACCGGCGTATTTGGTCGCGTCTAGCCACCGACAAGCCGGTGCGTTCAGAGCGTGCCACCGCCACCCACCTGTTTAACGGGATGCGTCCCATCCACCACCGTGACCCCGGTCCTGTGCCCGAGGTGGTGGCTGGTGCCCAGCGCGGCGAGGTTATTGCTGAGCTCATTGGCGACGGCGTACACCTGGCGCCAGCTATCGTGCGCGACCTATTCGACACTCTGGGCCCAGCCAACCTGGTGCTGATCACAGACGCTATGGCTGCGGCGGGTATGGCTGACGGCTCCTATGTGCTCGGTTCCCAGCCGGTTACTGTGGCCGACGGCGTAGCTCGCCTAACCGAAGGCGGGGCGATTGCGGGCGGCACTGCGCACCTGATCGACGTCGTACGCACCACCTGGCACGGCGGGGTGGCGCTAGAGGACGCCGTCTACGCCGCCAGCGTGCAGGGCGCCGAGATCCTAGGTGACCCAGCCCGTGGCGAGCTAGCCGCAGGGATGATTGCCGACGTGGTGGTAACCGACTGCGACCTGAACCCGTTTGAGGTGTACCGCGCCGGGCAGCTGGTTAAGTAGTTCGCAGCTGGTTAAGTAGCTCTTGGTTTTAAGGGCGCAGGCATTAGCGGCTTAGTTGCTGCGTTAAATTGCCTGCGCCCTTTAAGATGTGACTATAGCGACTACGTCAGCACCCAATTTAAAGTGAGGATCACGCATGGCTAACCTAGCAGCGGTGCTTTTTGACATGGACGGCACCCTGGTGGATTCAGAGATCATCTGGGAAGAGTTTTTGCGCTCAGAATGCGCAAAGCGAGGGGTGCTCATTGACCAGCAAACGCGTGAAAAGATGCGTGGAGCCTCACGTGACTTTACCGCCAACTTGATGGTGGAGCTGGGCACAGTAAAGGACCTGGCCGGCGGCTATGAGTTCTATGCGATTGTGGCCAAGCAGGTAGCTCAGCGTATTGCTGAAGCGCCCCCATTTGAGCCGGGCGCCCAGGAACTAGTGCACGCCCTACATGAGGCCGGCATCAAGATTGCTATTGTTTCGGCTTCGCCGCGCGGCGTGATTGAACCGGTAGCTGACGCACTAGGCGTAGTTGACCTGGTGGTTTCCGGTGAAGACTCAGAGCTAGGCAAGCCCTGGCCGGACCCCTATGAACTGGCACTACACAAGTTCGGGGTAGGCCGCGCTAACGCAGTGGTGCTGGAGGACTCCATTAACGGGGTAGCCGCCGCCCGTGGCGGCGGCATCGCTGCTATACAGATTTCACGTCAGCGCGCCTTTGCTACCGACCCTGGTATTTTGGTGGTGCCAGCAATTGCCGCAGTAGACCAGCCCCTAATCGAAGCTTGGCTGGACTCGTGCCGTCGCCGCGCCGTCGTCGGCTAAAAACACCCTAAAAACCGCAGCTGTGGCCCTGGCTAAAACTGGCAGCAAAACCGCAGCAAAACCCCTAAAACCGAACCAGACCTTAAGGCGGACCATGTCACTTACAGACCAGACCCTGCAAGAATTCGACCCTGAGATCGCAGCTATCCTTGACGCGGAGCTGGAGCGCCAGCGCGACGGTTTAGAGATGATCGCCAGTGAAAACTTTGTGCCCCGTGCAGTGCTGCAGGCCCAAGGAAGCGTGCTAACCAACAAGTACGCGGAAGGTTACCCGGGCCGTCGTTACTACGGCGGCTGCGAGGAGGTAGACAAGGCCGAAAACCTGGCCATTGAGCGCGCCAAAGCTGTGTTTGGGGCCCAATGGGTCAATGTGCAGCCGCACTCGGGGGCCCAGGCCAACGCCGCTGTGCTGCACGCCCTGGCCCAGCCGGGAGACACCATTTTGGGCCTGAGCCTAGCCCACGGCGGTCACCTCACCCACGGCATGAGGATTAACTTCTCCGGCAAGGTTTACCACGCCACCGCCTATGAGGTTGACCGCGAATCGATGCGCATTGAAATGGATCAGGTGCGCGCCGTGGCCAAGGCCGAAAAGCCCAGCGTGATTATTGCTGGCTGGTCGGCTTACCCGCGCCACCTGGACTTTGCGGCTTTCCGCGAGATTGCTGACGAGGTTGGCGCCGCCCTGTGGGTGGATATGGCCCACTTTGCCGGGCTGGTGGCGGCGGGGCTGCACCCCTCACCACTGCCGTATGCGGACGTTGTTTCCACCACCGTGCACAAGACCCTAGCTGGGCCGCGCTCTGGCATGCTGCTGTCTAACCGGGGCGAGCAGTGGGGTAAGAAACTTAACTCGGCTGTGTTCCCCGGCCAGCAGGGCGGCCCGCTGATGCACGTTATTGCCGCTAAGGCGGTGGCTATGAAGGCTGCGGGCACTGAAGAATTTGTGGACCGTCAGCGTCGCACCTTGCAGGGGGCGCAGCTGATCGCCCAGCGCCTGCTAGCCGACGACGTTAGCAGCGCCGGCATCCAGGTGGTTACCGGCGGCACCGACGTACACCTGGTGCTGGTTGACCTGCGTGACAGCGCACTAGACGGGCAACAAGCTGAGGACCTGCTGGCACAGATTGGCATCACCGTTAACCGCAACGCGGTGCCTTTCGACCCGCGCCCGCCGCGAGTAACCTCCGGCCTGCGTATTGGCACCCCGGCTTTGGCCACGCGCGGCTTTGGCGCCGCCGAGTTTGGTGAGGTAGCTGAGATTATTGCGGCTGTGCTTAAGGCTGGCGCCACTGATAGCGTCAGCCAGGAGCTGCTAGAGACGCTGCGCGGGCGGGTTACTAACCTGACCAAGGCCTTCCCGCTCTACCCGGGCCTGGTGCAGTGAGGGCGCCTTGGGCCGGTAGCGCCCGGGTGCTAGATGGCAAGCTGATTGCCGGCCAGATTAAGGCTGAGCTGCGCGCTAGCGTGGAGCAGCTGCGTGCGGCGGGGGTTGTGCCCGGCCTGGGCACGCTGCTGGTGGGCAGCGACCCCGGTAGCGTGAAGTACGTGGCCGGCAAGCACGCCGACTGCGCCGAGGTGGGGATTAACTCTATCCGCGTTGATCTGCCCGCTGAGGCCACCCAGGCCCAGATTGAGGCGGCGGTGGATCAGCTAAATGCTGACCCGGCCTGCACCGGCTATATTGTGCAGCTGCCTTTGCCGCGCGGCATCGACACTAACGCCGTGCTGGAGCGCATTGACCCAGCTAAGGACGCTGACGGCTTGCACCCCACTAACCTGGGGCGCCTGGTGCTGCGGGTCAGCGGCCCTATTGATTCGCCCTTGCCTTGCACTCCGCGCGGCTGTATTGAGCTGCTGGTTCGTAACGGTATTTCCCTGGCCAACCAGGATATTTGCGTGGTGGGTAGGGGCGTCACTGTGGGGCGCTCAATTGGCTTGCTGCTGGGTAGGCGCGAGGTCAATGCCACGGTGGATATATGCCACACGGGCACGCGTGATCTGGCCAGCCACACTCGCCGCGCAGACATCATTATTAGTGCCGCTGGCGTGGCTGGGATTATTACTCCCGATATGGTCAAGCCTGGCGCGGTGGTGCTGGATGTGGGGGTCAGTCGCGTGGTTGGCGCTGACGGTAAGGCCCGTCTCTGCGGGGATGTGGCCGACGGCGTCGACGACGTAGCTAGTGCCCTGTCGCCTAACCCGGGCGGGGTGGGCCCCATGACTCGCGCACTACTACTGGCTAATGTGGTGGAAACTGCCCAGCGCCAGTTAGCCACTGCCGGTTAGCTGCTGCAAGCTAGCCGCTGACAGCTAGCCGTTACCGGTTGAAACAAGCCCGGCTACTTAGCGAGCTAGTTGCAACCGTCTTAAATCAGATAAAGCCCTAAAGGCCAGCTGCAATGCTGGCCTTTAGGGCTTGTTGTAGCGGTGGTGCAGGTAGGAGGCGATTAGCGCGACCCCCACAAAGCATAGCGGCAGAGAAACTAGCCAAAGCGTAGTGGCCAGGTTGTTTAGTACGGGCAGCTGCGCCAGTAGCGGGCATAACGCCGCAATTATGGTGATGGCCGCCCCTACCCAGAGCCGACGCCGCGAGCGCGGGGGAGTGCGGTAGTCCTCGTCGATGGGTAGGTCTTCGAAGGAGGCCTGGTGATGCTGTTGCATGGCTGCGATCCTACCGCGCTAACTTAGTTGCCGTATTTGAATTCGCCTTGGCGGCGTAGCAGTTCGGTTTGCACTTCGCTTAGTTCACGAAGGTTTACATCGGTAACGTGGGCCCAGCGCGGCCCGTGGCCCAGCCAGGTGATGAACCTAGCCATTAGCTCACTGTCACCGGCGGCCCACACCTCAACTCGGCCGTCGTCGAGATTACGGACGCTGCCGGAGAGCTGATATTTGAGGGCTTCTTGGTGGCAGCTGTAGCGAAAGCCCACGCCTTGCACGCGTCCACTGATATAGGCATGAATTCCGCGCATGTTTGTCCTTTCGCTGGGTGGCTGTTTGGGTTAATTATCGCGTTTAAGTGTGTGCGCGGTTAAGCGCGCCCGCCGGGTCTACCACCCTGGTTAGGGCGGGCTTAGCTATTCTTGGTTTATGCGTATTGTTACCGTCAACGTTAATGGGATTCGGGCCGCTGCCCGTAAAGGTATGGGCCAGTGGCTGGAGCAAAGCGCCCCGCAGGTGTTGCTGTTGCAGGAGGTGCGCGCTGATAGTGAGATTGCGGCGGGTTTGCTGCCCGGCTATGAGGCCCACGTGTTGCCGTGCCGGATTAAGGGCCGCGCGGGCGTGGCGGTTGCGGTGCGTGAGGACAGTGGCGTCCAGGTGGCGCAGGTGCGCGACGGCGTGGCTCGCCCTGGCACTGTGGAGCCCGACGTCGATTCAGGGCGTTGGTTGGAAGCAGATTTGGTTTTGCCCGCTGGCCAGCAGCTGACGGTGGTTAGCGCCTATATTCACTCTGGCGAGGTGGGTACCCCCAAGATGGAGCAGAAGTATGCTCACCTGGAGTTGGTTGATGAGCGCATGAGCCAGCTGTTTGAGCGCGCTGCTGCGGGTGGGCCGCAGGCGCTGATGGCGGGCGATCTTAATGTGGTGCGTAGCGAGAAGGACATTAAGAACTGGAAGCCTAACCACAACAAGACTGCAGGTGTGTTGGATGAGGAAATCGCCCACCTGGAGGGTTGGTTTAGCCAGGGCTGGGTGGATGTGCAGCGCCAGTTGGCTGGGCCGGATACGCAGGGGCCTTACACTTGGTGGTCTCAGCGCGGTAAGGCTTTTGATAACAACACTGGTTGGCGCATTGACTACCAGGTAGCCACCCCGGCTCTGGCGAAGCAGGCACAAGATTTCAGTATTGGCCGCGCGCCCAGCTACGCCGAGCGCTGGTCAGACCACGCCCCGCTGGAGGTTAGCTACGCCCTAGAAAGCTAGACGGCCATCACGGCCATCGCTGGGGTGCGCAGCCCTGGCCACATTTATGCGGCCCTGGACGCGCACCAACTAAACCTAAGCGCGCGCCGGGTGGCGCGCGCTCAGTGTTTTGGTCTGCTTTAGAAGCGGATGGCGTCAATGGGTTTGATGCGCATAGCCACCCAGGCGGGGATGATACCTGCCAGGGCGCCCACGCCGGTGGCTGCGGCTAAACCGATTAGGGCAGCGCTGAAGGGGTAGGCGGGGGTGGGTATATCGGATTGGATCCCCAAGATTGGGCCGAGCGGCACAAAGCGTAGCGCCAGGATAGATATCGCAATACCCACGATGCCGGCCACCACTGTGGCCACCACCGATTCGAGCATGATTGAGAAGAAAATACGCCAACTGCTGGCCCCAAATGCGCGGCGCACCCCGATCTCGTGGATACGTTGACGCACGGTCACAATAGAGACGTTGATCAGCCCCAGCGCACCTAGCACCATCATGAACACGCCGGCAGCGGATACCACCATGGTGAAGGTACGCATGGAACTATTGCTGGCGGCAGTGTCAATATTGGAGCTGACCTGCACGGTTTTGGTGCCAAACTGGGCCCCAAATTCGCGTTTAGCCAGGGCCTGCATTTTGCTGACCTGGTCGCGCCCCACATACATACTTAACGTTGGCACGGGCGCGGTGGCGGCGTCGGTAAGGCTAGCTTCAAAAGGATCACGCAAGGCATAGGCCTTATATTCCTGGGTGCACACCTGCTTGCCGTTTTCGTCGTCGTAGCAGTTAGGTGAGTCTTTATCCGCAGTGATACCCACAATCGTGAAGGAAGTGCGCGAAGGGGTGAAAGACTGCACGGTGAAGGGGGCGCTGAGAGTTTCAATGCCCAGTTCTTTCGCGAAAGCCTTATTTACCACGATGGGGGTGGCCAGGTTTTTAGTGTCTGCCTGGCTAAACCAGCGCCCCTGCGACAGGCTCACCGGCACCACTTTGTTGTAGCTGGCACTGACCACGGTGGTGTTTACCCGTTGGGGGCCAAAGGGGAACATGAACCGGATGTTGGTTTCATAGGAGGTGGTGGCGGCCTGCACTTTGTAGCGTTTAACAAAGTCGTTCATGGATTTGGAGACTTTGTGGGCCTGGGAGGCACTGGCTTGCTGGGTTACCCCACCTGCGCTGTCGGAGTTGGTGGCTTGGCTTTCGTCAGCGCCGTCGCTTTCACCGCTGCTGGGGCTGACCTGCACGGTAACTGTGCCGGGATAGCCGGAGTAGCGGGCCATCTCGTTTTGGATGACAATAACTGAGACTTGCCCAAGGGCAATTACGAAGGTCATGGCGGCCACAGAGGCGGCCACACCCACCAGGGACAGCAGCACACGCAGTTTAGAGATACGCAGCTGGGTCCAGGCTTCAATGAGGGAACCAATAATTACGCTCATGCCAGCCCCTGCCTGATATCAATTGGGTGCAGGCACCCGTCCGCTAACTGGTAGGCCATTTGGGCGCGGGCGGCTACCGCCAGATCGTGGGTGATCACGATTAGCGCCGCCCCGCTTTCATGGCACTGTTTTTCAAGTAGATCCATAACACTGGAGGCGGTGTGTACATCCAGGGCGCCGGTGGGCTCGTCAGCCAAGATCACCTGCGGGCGGCGGCTTAGCGCGCGGGCGATAGCTACCCGCTGCTGCTCACCGCCGGAGAGACGCTCAATGGATTGGTCTATTTTGCTTTCCAGCCCCACCGCTTCAAGTAGCTGCTTGGCGCGGGTGTTACGGGTCCAAAACTGTGAGCCGCTGGCGTAGAGCAGCGGGGTGTAGACGTTTTCGGTGGTGGTTAGCCCGTTGATGAGGTTGAAGGATTGGAAAATGAACCCAAATCCGCGTCCGCGTACTTTAGCACGGGCAGCCTCACCTAGCCGGTTCACGCTGGAGCCGTTGAAGCGGTATTCGCCGCTGGAGGGGGTATCCAACATGCCGATGATGTTGAGCAGGGTGGATTTACCGGTACCTGAGCGCCCCACAATGGCAACATGCTGGCCGGCCTCAACGCGCAGGTTGATGTCGGTGAGGATTTTCAGTTCGGCGTCGTCAACTATGAAGGAGCGGGCGATTGACTCCAGCTCGATCAGGGCGCTCACTTAATTTCCTTACCGGCTGAGTCATAGCAGGTCCCGTCAGGGTCGCAGCTGTTGGGTTTGCCGGTTTTGTCTACGTCTTGGCCGGGCACGAACTGCAAGATAGAGTCGCCTTCTTTAAGTCCGGAGGTCACTACGATCTGGTTGCCGTCGTTAATGCCCAGTTTGACGGTGGTTTCTACGGTTTTGGTGGGTTTGGTTGGGTCTGGCACAAGCCATACCTTGCCGGTGGCGTAGTTGCCTTGCACGGCGGTTAGGGGCACGGTTAGGGCCCCTTTAGCTTCGCCGACGGCGATCGAGATGGTGGCTTTCAGGCCCGGGAACACCTTCTTATCTGCGGGGACGGCGCAGCGTACCTGTACGGTGGTGCCATCGCCGCTGGAGGCATCGGTGGTGTCTTTAGGGGCGGCGGTGGAGTTAGTGGGGGCGCTAGCTGTCCCGGTGCCGATTTTTAGGTTGTTGCAGGCAAAGGGCGCCGGCCCGGATTTGATGGTGATCGTAGCGCTGGTGGGGGCCTGGGTCAGCTGGTACTGCTGAGCGGCACTGATGGTGCCGGTGGCGCTGTAGGTGCCGGTGGAGATGGAGGCGATGGAGGTGCCTACCGTGGTTTCTTGGTCTTTAATCACCGAGTAGTTGATGGTGCCGGTGGCGGGGGCGTAGACATCAATGTAGGTGACTTTTTCAGTGGTTTTGGGGGTGGTGTCGGCTTTGGAGTCTGAATCTGAAGAGTCCGCAGAGCCGTTGGCCCCCTTAGAGTCGCTAGATCCGTTGGCGCCGTTGGATCCATTAGAGCCGTTGTCGGTGGTGGTTACGGTTTCGGTTTTCTTGATGGTCAAAATGGGTTCACCGGAGGTAACCGCAGCGCCGTTGTCAAAGTAGAGGCGCGCTACGGTGCCCACTGAGGTGGCTGGCACTTGGGTGGGGGCGTCGGCAACTACTTGGCCGTCAATGTCGACGGCGGATTTAACGTCAGCTTTGGTGACGGTAACTAGCGGGGTGCTAACTGAAAAACCTGTTTGCGCTGCGGTGGGCGCGGTTTGCTCGCTGTCGGGAAAGAACGCGAGTTTTACTAGCGCTGCTGTCACAACCAGGGCCAGCAGAACTTTTAAACCAGTTAGTAAGTAACGCTTCACGATGGGCATCCTTACCTATTCGGGACGTAAGTACTAATGAGAATTTTACTTGATGAGTTGGGCATGGGGATGTATCCCCACCTCAGAATAGTCGTCAAAGTTTCCCAGGATCCATGCAGAAACCAACTTTAATCTCATTTCCATAACGCGGCGATCAAGTTTTCTGGTCGTTTTTACGCCAAATGCCACGGGCTGGTAGCCGTGGCTGGACAATGATGGAGATTTAAGTGAAGCAGAAGCGTGCGCTGCGCCGAGGTTGGCTGCGCAAGTTTGCGGCATTGACGGCACTGGTTACTGCTGCGGCTGGTCTGAACCTGGTGGGTCCCCAGGAAGCTCAGGCTGCCAACAGCCCCTATGTGCCTGCCAGGTACCGCCTGGTGTGGAGCGATGAGTTTGAAGGCAATGCGCTAAACCGTAATAACTGGACCCCTGCCAGTGGCGCCTGGGGTGACAATATGCAGATGGTTTACAAGGACCAGCCCCGCAACCTTTACGTTAAGGATGGCTCACTGCACCTGGTGGCTTACCGCGAGAAGAATGGCGTAAAGACTAACGTGTGTGGTGGTCAGAAGGTTAAGACCGGCAAAAACTGCATCCAGACCCGCCGTTACACCTCTGCCATGCTGCGCTCGCGCGACAAGCAGTACTTCAAGTACGGCTACTATGAGGCCCGTATCAAGCTGCCCAAGGGTCACTCTTCCTGGTCTAGCTTCTGGCTGCTGGCTCAGGACAAGACTTATGGTGACTGGCCGCACTCTGGTGAGATTGACGTCTTTGAATCCAAGGGTTACGACCCTCAGTTTGTGCAGTCCACTGCGCACTGGTTTAACAAGGACAAGGGGAAGCGCGACCAGTCCAACAACTGGAACAAGAAGCACTTTGGAATCAACACCCAAGATGGCTACCACACCTACGGTCTGCTGTGGGAACCCAATAAGCTGACCTACTACATTGACGGCGTAAAGACCCACGAAATCAAGAGTCCGCTGCGCGGCACTCACTCCAATGGTTTCATGCCCTTTGACAAGGACTTCTACCTGCTGCTTAACCACGGTGTAGGCGGTAACTTCCTGGAGGGACGCTACAACCAGGCTGGTGGTTACATCGAGGGGCAGTATGCCAACGGTCAGGACATGAGCGTTGACTACGTGCGCGTATACCAGAAGAAGTGAGCGCCTGTTTAGCGCTACTTAACTGGATACAGCTACAAGCTAGCGCCGCTAGGCGGCGCCTGCAAAGCAGCTACACACAATAGTGGTGGTGGTGGCGCAGCCTAAGGGCTGCGCCACCACCATTTATTAACGTCTCTACCGGCGTATCATGGAAACAGCTTGTGAGGTTTTGTTCTGAGAGGCACAAATTTCTATGAACGAGTATGTCGCACAACTAGAGCGTGAGCTCGCGCTTATTGAGAGAGGCTTCAAAGAAGAACAGCGCCGCGCCCAGGCTGACTACCACTCATTTGACCGAGAACATGCTAAGGCCCTCGCTCACCTGGCTTATCGGTCCCAGGTTTACCAGGTGCGTATGTATGCAGTATTCCTGTTGGGACACCTGTCACAAGAGGAAGAGATTTTAAACTTCCTCAGAGATGAAGTCTCCAAAGATGACAATTGGAGGGTTCAAGAGGTTCTTGCTAAAGCCGTCGATGAGTTCTGTGCGACCAGGGGATATGAGCAAGCACTGAGTGTTATCGACCAGTGGTTGAATGACTCTCGCCCACATGTGCGGCGAGCTGTTACTGAAGGTTTACGGATTTGGACGAGTCGTCCGTACTTCAGAGATAACCCATGTGAAGCAATCGAGAGACTATCGCGGCTTCGAAGTGATAGCAGCGAGTACGTTCGCAAGTCTGTGGGAAATGCCTTGCGGGATATTAGTAAGAAATTCCCGGACTTGGTTGCAGCGCAGCTGGGCATGTGGAGCTTGCAAAGCCGGGAAGTAAAGCAAGTACATAGCCTGGCAAGCAAGTTCATCAAATAGTGCAGTGCTCAACTGGCACAGCTTCGTTAATTGCCCGCTGCAAGGCTGCAGGCACATGCGTGTCCGTGTGGACCTCGGCAGGAAAACCGGTTAGCTCGCTTGTGTATGCGGCGATATCCGCCAACTCAAACAGTGATAAATCACGGCTCGGAGTACCGATCAGATCAATATCCGACTCGAAGCCATCCGTTCCCTGAACGATAGAGCCAAAGACACGCAGAGCCTCAAGGCCTCGTTCCTTGGCGTAGCTACCAATCGAGGAAGCATGTCGGGCCAGTGGCACAGAGGGGCGATAGTCTGCCATACGCAAGATACGCTCAAGCATTTCAGCAGACACAGCCCGCTTACCTGACTCAATCTGTGCAAGGGTTGACTGACTCATTCCAGCCAACCCCGCCAGCTCTGCCTGCGTAAGAGACGCGTCCCTACGCGCCTCACGCACTAGGGACGGCGCATCTTCCCGCCGAAACCGAGCCATAAATACATGGTAGTGCACGTATGCACTATTACGGAGAGCTCGATTTAGTCTAAGCTGCCGGCTCCCGGACCGGGCTCGGCCTGCAAAAAGGCCGGCTCGCGGTAACCAGCCTTAGCGAAGGCCTGCGCAATAGCCTGGGCTACCTGCTCCAACTCCTGGGTGCGTACCAAGGCAATGGCAGAGCCACCAAAACCACCGCCAGTCATACGCGCCCCAATAGCTCCAGCAGCGCGGGCTGCCTCAACCGCCGTATCCAACTCGCCTACAGTCACTTCATAGTCATAGCGTAGCGAGTCATGCGAAGCATTCATTAACTGGCCAACCTCAGCTAGTGCGGCCGCATCAGTTAAATCTTGAGTTTGCAGCAGCTCAATGAGCTTTTCCGTACGCTCAATCTCGCTAACCACATGGCGCGTGCGGCGTACCAAAGTGTCCACCTGCTGCTCTAGGCCCTGCTCGCGAGCGCTTTGCGCTAGCAGCTCCAGGTTGTAGTCAAGCTGCTCAGGATCCAAATCAGCCAAAAGCTCCACTTCCAACAGCTTTGCAGCCTGCTCACAGCTACTGCGCCGCGCCGCATACTGGCCATCAACCAGCGCATGCGGGGCGCGAGTGTCAATCACCAGCAGGCTCAAACCCGACTCGCTCAAGTTAAAAGGCACCTGCTCAGCCGAAAAATCAGTGCAATCTAGCGCTAAAGCGTGTCCGGCACGGCAGCGCAGCGACGCTGCCTGATCTAGCCCGCCAGTAGGGGCGCCAGCAATCTTATTTTCAGCCAAACAGCACAGCCGAGCTAGGCGCTCGCGGCCCACATCCGAGGGGTTATCGGCTGGACCAGCCAAAGCTAGCCCGGCGACGTCGTCGAGAGCTACCGCCACCGCGCATTCCAAAGCGGCAGAAGAAGACAAACCCGCCCCCAGTGGCACGCAAGACTCTAGAGCAATATCGAAGCCTGGTAGCGGACCCAAACCATCTTGCTCCAGTGCCCAAGCCACACCCACCAGGTAAGCAGCCCAGCCGCTAACCTCGCCGTTTTCGCCTTTAGGGGCCACCTGATCCAAATCCAAGCCCACCACATCGCTAGGGTCGGCTGAAGAAACCAGGCGTACCAGGCGGTCTGGGCGCCGGCTCAAAGCCACAAAAGCGCGGTGCGGTAAGGCAATTGGGAAGGCCAGGCCGCCGTTGTAGTCAGTGTGTTCGCCAATAACATTGACGCGCCCAGGGGCTTGCCACACGCCCTCAGGCTGGCTGCCAAAGGTAGCCACAAACAAATCTGTGGCACCCTTAGCGCCCTGACTAAAGCTCAAAGCGGGCAGGTTTAGCATCGTTGCTCCTTTATATATGGTCAGTCCAGGCTAGTAGTTAGCCTGCACTAGTAGTTAATCCGCGATGGTTAGCGTGATGCCGTGGTCTTCCAGGTGGGCCACGGTCTGGGGCTCAGGTGAGCGGTCGGTGATCAAAACATCCAGGTCATCGAGGGAACAGAAGCATTGCAGCCCGAGCGCGTCCCACTTAGACACATCCATAACCGCCACCGTGGTGCGCGCGCAACGCACCAGAGCCCGGTTAGTGGCAGCCTCAGACAGGTTCGGGGTCATCAAACCTACACGCGCATCAAAAGCGTGAGTACCCATAAATGACCATTCCACGCGTAGCGAAGAAAGCGCATCAATCCCGGTCAGCCCCACCAAGGCGGCAGAAGGGGTGCGCTCACCACCAATCAAAATCACACTAGGGGCGGGGCGACCCTGCTCGCGGGCCGCATCGGCGGCGTCGAACAGCAAATTAGCTGCTGGCAGCGAGTTAGTAATGATGGTCAAAGTTGGAAAATGTTCCAACTCAGTTAGGGCGCGCGCCACTGCCAAAGTGGTGGTGCCTCCCGATAGTGCCAAAGAATCCTGGGGGCGCACAAGCTTAGCGGCGGCCAGCGCAATCTGGCGTTTTTCGTTGGTATGCTGCTCAGACTTAGTGGCAAAACGCGGCTCCATAGAGCTGGGACCAGCAGCTACCGCGCCGCCGTGAACGCGCTCTACTAGGCCGGCACTAACCAGCTCAGTAATATCGCGGCGCACGGTCATCTCAGAGATGCCCAGCGCCTCAACTACTTCTGCCACGCGCACGCCACCGTTGCGCGTAACTAAATCCATGATGAAATCCTGGCGTTGGCGGGCCAGCATGGGGGTTCCGGTATTGTCGCTCACGGTAGATATTTTGCCATATTGTTGCTTCTTGTTGGCTTTATAAGTGCAAATAGTTTGACTTAGTTGGGCTCTTGGTTAGGGTCGAAGTAGCAACATATAATGCCCTAGGAATGCGGCCTTAATGCATGTGTCGAAGCCTCGTTAACGTGCAAACAGTGACGAGCTGAGCGTATCTATGGGCACAGTCAAATCCCGAGGAGTGATGCAAATGGCTCTAGCTGTTGAGTCGGAAATTGGTCGCCTAGAACAAGTTATCTTGCACCGCCCTGGTGACGAGATGAAGCGCCTGACCCCACAAAACAAAGACGATCTGCTCTTTGACGACATTTTGTGGCTAGCCGAAGCGCAAGAAGAACACGATAAATTCGCAAACGTACTGCGCTCGCGCGGCGTCGAAGTACTTTATATGCAAGATCTGCTGGCCCAATCGCTAGACAACAGCGAAGCCCGCACCCACGTACTAGAAAACACTTTCACCCCGGCCACATTCGGCCCGCTAGCTGTAGACAATATCCGCAGCCACTTCAGCACCCTGCCCAGCGAGGAGCTCGCCCGCATTTTGGTGGCCGGCCTAACTAAGAACGAGCTGCTAGAAAACACTAGCGTCCCCTCCTCAGTAGTAATTGCTGGCATGGATGGTGACGACCTGATCCTAGAGCCGCTGGTAAACCACCTCTTTACCCGCGACACCTCCTGCTGGATCTATAACGGCGTGTCCATTAACTCCATGCGTCTGCAGGCTCGACGTCGTGAAACCGTTAACTACCAGGCAATCTACCGTTGGCACCCGCTGTTTGCTAACGAAGAATTCCCCGTATTTAACTTTGGTTCCATGAACGGCACTGGTGCTGTTGAAGGTGGAGACGTACTGGTTATTGGCAACGGCGCAGTACTAATTGGTCTAGGTGAACGCTCCACCACCCAAGGTGTAGAAATCCTAGCCAGCAAGCTGTTTGCCTCAGGCAAGGTAAACCGAATCGTGGCCCTAGACATGCCCAAGGTGCGCTCGCAGATGCACCTAGACACGGTTATGACCATGATCAACCAGGGCACCTTCACTAAATATGCGGGGCTGGGCATGCGCCCCTCGCTGGTGATCACTCCTGGAGTTGACCCCCAGCACCCGGCTATCGTTTCCCACCCGGCTGAAGACATGCACCATGTCATCGCCCGCGCCCTGGGTCTAGCCGACATTGAGGTACTAACCACTCCGCAAGACTCCCTGGCTGCTGCCCGTGAGCAGTGGGATGACGCAAACAACTGTCTAACCATTTCCCCCGGCACCGTAGTCACTTACGAACGTAACGTGGCCACCAACACCTACCTACAAAGTCGCGGCCTGGAGGTGCTTACCGTACCTGGCAGTGAGCTTGGCCGTGGTCGTGGTGGCCCGCGCTGCATGAGCTGCCCGACCCTGCGTCAGCCGGTCTGAGTCCAGTTGGTGGCCCGCCAATCGGGCCACCGCGCGGACCTACCCAGCTAACCACCCGCCCGGGCGCTAAAGGCCAAGCGCCTGGCGGCGTCGTCGTAAAAAACTGGCCACAATCCACCCCTAGACCAATCCAAACCCTATAAAGCCAAAGAAACGGAGAAGCCACTCATGGCATACCCCCTGCACGGTCGTTCCTTCCTGCGCGAACTAGACTTCACCCCCGAAGAGTGGCGTGGCCTGCTAGACCTGGCCGCTGAGCTCAAGGCTGCCAAGAAGGAAGGCCGCGAGGTCCAGCACCTCAAGGGCAAGAACATCGCCCTGATCTTCGAAAAGACCTCCACTCGTACCCGCTGCTCCTTTGAGGTTGGCGCTTACGACCAGGGTGCAAACGTAACCTACCTGGAGCCCACCGGTTCCCAGATCGGTCACAAGGAATCCGTAGCCGACACCGCCCGCGTACTAGGCCGCTTCTATGACGGCATCGAATACCGTGGCGACAAGCAGTCCAACGTAGACCAGCTAGCCCAGCTCTCTGGCGTGCCCGTATGGAACGGTCTAACCGACGACTGGCACCCCACCCAGATGCTGGCCGACCAGCTGACCATGATCGAGCACTCTGACAAGCCCCTGCACGAGGTAGCTTTCGCCTACCTAGGCGACGCCCGCAACAACGTAGCCAACTCGCTGCTAGTTTCCGGCGCCATGATGGGCATGGACGTGCGCATGGTGGCTCCCACCGAGCTACAGAACTCTGACGAGGTAGTTGAGGCCGCCCGCGAAATCGCCAAGACCACCGGCGCCCGCATCACCATCACCGACAATGTAGAAGAAGGCGTTAAGGGCGTTGACTTCCTCTACACCGACGTGTGGGTATCCATGGGTGAGCCCAAGGAAGTTTGGGACGAGCGCATCAAGCTACTACTGCCCTACCAGGTTAACGCGCAGCTGGTAGCCAAGACTGGCAACCCCAACGTGAAGTTCCTGCACTGCCTGCCTGCCTTCCACGACCTAAACACCACCGTGGGCCGCGACATCTACGAAAAGACCGGTCTGGACGCCCTTGAGGTTACCAACGACGTGTTCGAAAGCGACGTGAACATCGCCTTTGACCAGGCCGAAAACCGTATGCACACCATCAAGGCCGTTATGGTGGCCACCCTAGGGGAGTGACCTTTGCGCATTGTGGTTGCCCTGGGCGGTAACGCCCTGCTGCGTCGCGGCGACAAGCCCGACGCCGACATCCAGATTGCTAATGTGCAGCTAGCTGCGGCCCAACTAGCCAAGCTAGCTACCGAGCACGAGCTGATCATCACCCACGGGAACGGCCCCCAGGTGGGTGTCTTGGCCCTGGAAAGTGCCAATGACGAGCGCCTTAGCCGCGCCTACCCGCTAGACACGCTGGGCGCTGAAACCCAGGGCATGATCGGCTACTGGCTGCTGCAAGCCATGCAAAACGCCCTGCCCGGGCGCCAGGTGGCCACCATGGTGTGCCAAACCCTGGTGCTCTCTGGAGACCCCGCCTTTGCCAACCCCACCAAGTTCGTGGGCGAGGTTTATGACGAGGAAACCGCCAAGCGCATTGCCCGCGAGCGCGGCTGGGTAGTTAAGGC
>ERZ773265.178-NODE-178-length-40962-cov-86.210331_pt1 | contig 40962 bp, 37 predicted proteins | sample MGYA00580512_ERZ773265 | MGnify/ENA primary metagenome ERZ773265 (study PRJEB29015, sample SAMEA2738169) | human oral metagenome | biome: human oral; feature: human-associated habitat; material: saliva | place: China | collected 2183 ... | reverse complement strand
ACTTGCCGTCACCAACGTTTGCGTACAGCTCAACGCGGGTGCCGTCAGCCAGCACGCCCTTGCCGTCGAAGTCGGCGACGGGCTTGCGGTTTGCGTACTTAATGGCTGCCTCGCGGTCAGCATCGGTGGGTTCGGTGTCGACGATGCCCTCGTTGGAATCCACGTACACGACGGTGCCGTCGGCAATATCGGTCACGCCCTTGGCCGCCACGATAGCGGGCAGGCCCAGGCCGCGAGCCAGAATAGCGGTGTGTGCCTGGGGGCCACCGTCAGAGGTAATCAGGGCGATAACCTTCTCGGGGTCCAGGGTTGCGGTGTCAGCCGGTGCCAGGTCGATAGCGGCCAGGATGAACGGCTCATCAGAGACGGGGATGCCGGGGGCCTGCTGGCCGGTCAGCTCGGCGACGATGCGGGCACGAACGTCGTGGATGTCGGTCACGCGCTCAGCCATGTAGCCGCCCAGGGCAGCCATCTGGTCAGCGAAGGAGGTTGCAGCCTCCCAAATTGCGCGCTCGGGCGCCATCTCCTGGCTCTCAACCAGCTTGATAGCGCTCTTGATGAGTGCACGGTCGGTAGCCATCTGAGAGGTAGACTTCAGAACAGCCTTGCCGTCACGGCTAGCGTGCTCTGCACGAGCGAGCAGGTCTTCCTTCACGCGGACCGAAGCGTCCTTGATGCGCTGCGCTGCTGCCTCGGCGGTCTCACTGCTCAGACGCAGGCCGTCCTTGGGCTCTTCAATGGGCTTGGGCATCTGAAGAACCGGGCCAATCACGCGACCGGCGTAGACGCCGACGCCCTTGTAGGTAGTCATGGGATTCATATCCTATCTGTGGGTTCTCTACAGTGTAACGCGTTCTATTCGCGCTGTCCTCTGTAGTTGCGAGTCAATCAGAAGATGAGGTCTACGGTTTAGGCGGATGCCTTGGAACGGGCACCCATGGACTTCAGCACAACGTACACCAGAGCCGATAGCACGGTACCGGCCAGCACGGCCACGAAGAACATCAGCGGGTTCTGCGCCAGACCAATAATCCAGATACCGCCGTGCGGTGCCGGAGAGGCCACGTGAGCGCTCATCGAGATGGCACCGGCGAGGGCACCACCCACAATGGTCGAGGGGATGACACGGGCGGGATCAGCCGAGGCGAAGGGAATAGCACCCTCGGAGATGAAGGATGCACCCAGCAGCCAGGCGGCCTTGCCGTTCTCGCGCTCGGTCTCACTGAAGAGCTTGGGGCGCAGGGTGGTGGCCAGGGCCATGGCCAGCGGCGGAACCATACCCGAGATGATGACGGCGGCCATGATTTCCTGGTTCACGGTCGCACCCGAGGACAGACCGGCGGTTGCGAAGAGGTAAGCAGCCTTGTTGATGGGGCCGCCCAGATCGGAGGCCATCATGGCGCCCAGAATCAGGCCGAGCACCAGGGCGGAACCACCAGACATGGAGGTCAGCCAAACCTGCAGGGTGGTCATAACCCAAGCCAGGGGCGCGCCGAGCAGCAGGTACATAGCCAGACCGGCAACCAGGGAAGTCACCAGCGGAGTAACGACCACGGGCATCATGGAACCCAACCAGCGGGGTAGCTTCAGGGTGCCCAGGGCGTATGCAATCAGACCGGCGAGGATACCGCCGACGATACCGCCGAGGAAGCCGGAGTTCACGGCCAGAGCCACGGAACCGGCGATGAAGCCCGGTGCGATACCGGGACGCTGGGCCAGACCGTACGCAATGTACGCGGCTAGGGCCGGAACCATCAGGCTCAGACCAAAGCCACCGATGGTCTGCAGCACGGCACCCAGGTACAGGGTCCAGTGCACGTCACCCAGGTTGAACAGGGTTGCCGAACCCAGAATTGCCTTGGTGTCCACGTCGCCAAGGTTCGGCATGGTGATGGCCTCGAAGACGAAGCCGAGGGCCACCAGAATACCGCCGGCGGCGACGAACGGAATCATGTAGGAGATACCGGTCATCACGGCCTTGTAGATGCGCGAGCCCCAGGCACCCTCGGAGGCGCCGGCGCTGTCATCGGAGGTGGATGCGGCGGCGGCCACGCGGGCACCGTTCGGGTTCTCGGCCTCGGCCAAGGCCTCAGCGATCATTTCCTTCGGCTCGTCGATACCGCGCTTGACGGGGGACTCCACGAAGGGCTTACCGGCGAAGCGGTTGCGGTCACGCACGTTCACCGACACGGCAAAAATCACGGCGTCGGCGGCGTCAATATCGGACTGGCTCAGGGTTTCGTTGCCCGAGGAGCCCTGGGTCTCAACCTTCAGGTCGTAGCCGAGTTCCTCGGCGGCGTACTTGAGGGCGTCGGCGGCCATGTAGGTGTGGGCGATACCGGTGGGGCACGCGGTCACCGCGACAATCTTCTTCACGGCCGGCGCGCTTTCAGAAGCCTTCGGGGCTTCCTTCTCGGCAGCGGCGGGGGCGGCGTGCGCAGCCTCGGCGGGCTTAGCCTCCGCCTTCTTCTCGCCCACGCCCAGCGCACCGTTCACCAGGTCCACGACCTCATCGGCAGACGAAGCCTCACGCAGGGCGGCGGTGAAGCTCTTCTTCATGAGGGAGCGTGCCAGGGTCGACAGCAACTTCAGGTGGGCCTGGTCGGCACCGTCGGGTGCAGCGATGAAGAAAATCAGGTCGGCGGGGCCGTCCTTAGCGCCGAACGAAACGGCGGGGTTGGGGCGTGCCATGGCCAGGGTCGGCTCGGTGACAGCGGCGCTGCGGCAGTGCGGGATGGCAATGCCGCCGGGAATACCGGTGTCGGTCTTGGACTCGCGAGCCTCGGCAGCCGCGTAGAGCTGCTCGAAGTCGGTCGCACGGCCGGCCTTGACGACAGCTTCGGCAAGCTTGGCGATGACGTCGAATCGGGTGTCGCCGAGATTCTCGTCCAGTAGGACGAGATCCGCGGTGATCAGATCGGACATGTTCTCTCCTCGGATTGGAGTGGAGGCGGGATGCTCCGGCGGGAACGCCCTCCTCCTGTGTTTTAAGTGTGTGCAGAGCCTCGGACAAATATTCTCAAATTAGAATATTTATGTCGGTGGTGTTTCGCTCCTCATCAGAGCTGAATCTGACGGACAGTAACCTTCTCGGGGGTGGTCTGATCCAGCGAGGGCATACGGGTACCGGGCAGGGCCGCCGCGGCAGAACCGTGGGCCACCGCCTGAACCAGGCAACCGGGCGCATCCGCGCCGCGAGTATGCGCGATCAAGAAGCCCGAGAGCGAAGAGTCACCGGCACCCACAGTGCTACGCACCTGAATCGGCTCGTGCACGGCGTGCCAGATACCTTCCTCGGTCACGAGCACCGCGCCGCCGCCGCCCAGGGTGGCCAACACGTACTCGATGCCGTCGCCAAGCAGCTTCTGAGCGGTGCGGGCGGTCAGCTCGGGGCTGGCCTCCAGCTCCTCCCAATTATCACTACCGGTCAGCTGGGCCAGCTCCTCGGAGTTGGGCTTAATCAGGGTGGGCTTGTGCTCACCCGCAACGGTCGCAATCAGCGGCGCCTCAGAAGTATCAATAGCAATCTTGCCCGCGTAACCGGAGGCGCGTAGGGCCGCCACCAGCTCGGAATAGTAGGTGGGCTCCAGACCCGGCGGAAGAGAGCCGGCCAGGACCACCCATTCGGCTCCCTTGGAACGCTCAACCACCAGGGCGTCCAGCTTCTCGCGCAGCTGCGCATCAAAGTGGGTGCCGGGAGCGTTCAGCTTGGTGGTGGTGCCATCGGGGTCCACCACGGTGATGTTCGAGCGAATCGGCTCACCGGTCGGCAGGTTCGCAAACTCGACATCCACCGCAGACAGAGCGGTCAGCACCGGGTCGGTGGACTCGCCGGGCACAATAGCCACGGTCGGAACACCGGAAACCTGCAGCGCGCGAGAAATATTCACGCCCTTGCCGCCCGGATCCTGCACGGCACCGACGGCACGCTGCACGGCGCCGTGGGCCAGGGGCGCGCCGAGCTCAATCGTGCGGTCCAGGCTGGGGTTAGCGGTCAGGGTAATAATCATTAGGCAATCACAATCTCAACATTGGCGGCCTCGAGCGCCTGGCGAAGGGCACCCTCGGGCTCGCGATCGGTAATGAGGGTGTCAATATCCTCAAATCCAGCGAAGCGGACCAGGGACTCCTGGCCAAACTTCGCGGAGTCACAGAGCAGGACCACGCGACGGGCGGACTTGCAGATTGCAGTCTTAACGATTGCCTCGTTCATGCCGGGGGTGGAGATGCCAAAGTGCGGCTCGATGCCGTTGGCACCGATAAACGCAATATCGGGGCGCATCGTGCCGAAGTGCTCGGCCGCGCGGGCGCCGACGGCGGCCCAGGTCATCTTGCGCAGCTGACCGCCCACCAGCTCGAGGGTTACGCCCTCGGCCTCGGCGAGCTTAACGGCAATATGCAGTGCGTGGGTGATGATGATGCGGTCGTTGCCGGTCTTAAGGCTGAAGTTCTCGGCGCCGATGTGGTCGGCGAGAATCTCGATGGTGGAACCCGCGTCCAGCACGATGGAACCCGACTCAGAATCGCGTAGCATCTGGTACGCCTTGGTGGCGATGCGACGCTTCTCCGGGGTGTTCATGCCCTGGCGGGAGGAAATAGACGATTCCAGAGAGGTGGACTGCTCGATGGTCACCGCGCCACCGTGGACGCGGCGAAGCTTGCCGGCCTCTTCCAGGGCGGCAAGGTCACGGCGCACGGTCTCCATGGTCACATCGTATCGGCGCGCAAGGTCTGCGCCGTTCACGCGGCGTGCGGAGGCAACGAGCTTTGCAATTTCGGCACGGCGTTCTTCTGCGAACATAAATTCGGTGTTCTTTCGGTAGTGGGTAGGAAATCTGTGCGTATCTATGGCGTGTTCTCAGTGCGGGTACGTTCCCGCGGGAAGCAAACGCAGTGCGCCCCAGAACATCCATTATCATACTTGATTTTATGTGGGTTTTTGTGGGTAGGTCAATATAAACCACCGTATTCACCGGAATATTACCCTGTGTTCCCTACAGAAACCACACCCTTTACCACCCCGTATGAGTGATTATGTCTGTTTGACTCGATGATGCGTTGGGTTTTGTTCCGCGGGCCACACATAACGCGGACCACACATAACGCGGCCCACACGCATCGACCGCCGGTGTCCACTGATCGGGCGGCGGGCCGGTCCCTACGCCCGGCGCTCCCGGCGTTTGCGGAGCACCCGGTGCATCCAGAAAGCGCAGGCCGCTCCCAGCAGGGCACCCGTACCGTTCATGAGCACATCCACGAAATCCCCCGTGCGGTTAGGCATGAAGCTTTGAATCGTCTCGATGCACGCGCTCACCACAAACCCGGCGTACAGCACATGGCGTCGCGCAGACGGTCCCAGGAGCAGGGCGAAGAGGAAGCCTCCAGGCACAAACATGATGACGTTTGAGAGCTGCTCGATGCTGGAGTAGGTCACAAACTCGGGTAGCCAGCCGGCGGCGTGGCCCGCATCCAGCAGGGCTGCGAGGCGGCCACCCATCTCATTGTCGTCCACGTGGACGGGGGCGAACACGATGCTCGCCACGACCAGGCAGTACAGTGCGGTAAGGGCCCAGAGGGCGCCGCGGAGCACGCGCATCCCCCGGGAGAGGGGACGCGCCGAGGACTCAGCTGCCCCCTCGGGCGCAACGGATGCCCCCTGCGCCGAACGCTCAAGGACTTCGCCCGCGGGGCGCGCGCTACCAGACAATGCGACCCACCTCGTCGGTGTATCGTGAGGAGTCCCACGCGAAGAGGCCGGGGACGTCCACCACCAGCGGCTCGGCGTTCGGCACGGTCACGGTCCACTCCTCACCCGCGGCGGCCGAGAGCGCGCGGCGAATCAGGCTGCCGTGGCTGACGGCGATAATCTTCTGTTCTCCGCCCTGCTCCGCGTAGTCCCGCACAATCTGGCGCAGCACGCGTACCGCGCGGATGTACAGGTCGCGCTCGGATTCCACGTTCGGGTAGTAGCGCTCGGGGGCGCGGCGCTCGGGGGCGGGAATGTCCAGGCCCTCGCCGTCACCGTAGGCGCGCTCGACCAGCTCGGGGTAGGTCTTGTCCACCTGCAGGTCGAAGTGCTCGCCGACCAGCTGCGCGGTCTCGTGGGCGCGGGACAGCGGCGAAGACACCAGCACCGTAAAGTCCAGGCCCATCTCCGCCAGCTTCCGGCCGGTGGTGCGTGCCTGCTCGCGACCGGTGTCGTTGAGCGGAATGTCCGTGACGCCCTGCATGAGGTTCGCCTTGTTCCAATCGGTCTGCCCGTGGCGGATCAGGGTGAGGGTGGTGTTCTCGGCGCCGGCGGGCAGGGGCTCAGGTCCCAGGTCGGGTTCGTTCTGACGCACGAGCAGGCGGTCGATGGTGCTGTCCAGGTACTGCAGGGGCACCTCGGTCAGGGAGGCGTTGACGGGAATCGGGTAGAAACCCTCCTCGGTGAGGCAGTCGGGGCGCTCCCCCAGCAGGGCGTTCATCATCAGCGCGATGAACATGCCGTGGGTCGCCACCAGCACGGTCTTGCCGTCGTACTCGCGGCGCACGCGGTTCAGGGCCGCCAGGCCGCGGGCGACGAATTCCTCCGTGGGTTCCACGCCGTACTCCTCACCGGATTCGCGGGAGGCGAGCACCAGCTCGCGAGTGGCGATTTGCCCCTCCAGCTCGCCGAAGGAGCGCTCCTGGAACCCTGCCACGGCACCCCGGTAGGGCACGTTCAGGCCTTCGGCCACAATCTCGGCGCTTTCGGCCGCGCGGCTCAGGGGTGAGGAGAGCACCAGGTCGACGACGGTGCCTTCGTCACGGGCCTGCTTCAGCGCGTCGATGGCGGTGCGCACCTGGTCGCGGCCGGTGTCGTTGAGGGGAATGTCGGTGCCGCCCTGGAAACGGTGGTCGATGTTCCAATCGGTCTGCCCGTGGCGCATAAGAATGATGCGGGTTCCGTGCGGTTCGGGCGCGACGGGGGTGATGATGGGGGTGTTCTGTGCGTCGGTCATCCTTCTAGTATCCCACTCGTCTCCGCGAGTTCAAGGGGTCGAAGCCACACCGCCGGCACGCCGCCCGCGGTGCCGGCCTCATACCGGAGGATGAGGAGAATAGCTCCCTCCAGCGCCGCGTCGGCCCTTTTCTCAGCGTATTCCCATATTTTTCAGCCCTCAGATGGAGGGCCGAGCCGCCGAGAAGCTGAGATGATAGACGGGTACTTCCGTTAGTTCATATCCGATGAAGGTTGCTATGACGCAGAATCCTCAACCCCAGAACCCGCAGTTCCAGGCTCCCACGTCCCAGAACCCGTACTCGATGACCCCTCCGCAGGCGGCGCAGCCTGCGGGTCAGTACTCCACTCAGCCGGGTCAGCCTAGCCAGGCGGGGTATTATCAGGGCCAGCCGGGTTACCCCGCTCAAGCACCCCAGATGCCCCAGCAGATGCAGCAGGCGCCCTTCGCGCCCGGTGCGATCATTTCTGCCCGCAACCTGCACAAGTCCTACGGCAATAACCCGGTTCTGCGTAACGTGAGCCTCGATATCTACCCCGGCGAATCCGTGGCGATTATGGGTCCTTCCGGTTCCGGTAAGACCACCCTGCTGCACGCGCTCTCGGGCATTATTAAGCTCGATGCCGGTTCCGTGCTGTTCAACTCCCCCACCGGTCAGGTGGCGGTCGAGTCTCTCAGCGAGCGCGAGCGCACCTCCCTGCGCGCTAGCTCTTTTGGTTTCGTGTTCCAGCAGGGTCTGCTGGTTCCCGAGCTGACCGCGGAGGAGAACGTCTCCCTCGCCGCGATGATTGCCGGTATTCCCCGCCAGCAGGCGCGCGCCATTTCTGCTGACCTGCTGAACCGCCTGGGTCTGGGCCAGATGCTGGACCGCCGCATGGGTGAGATGTCCGGTGGTCAGGCCCAGCGCGTGGCTATTGCCCGTTCGCAGGTGAACGGCGCCCCCGTGACCTTCGCGGATGAGCCGACCGGCGCGCTGGATTCGAAGACCGCGCGCGAGGTGATGGCGCTGCTGCTGACCATGATTCCGCAGCAGGGTAAGACTCTGCTGGTGGTCACCCACGATCCGAACGTGGCTGCCGCGTGCTCCCGCGTGGTGTATCTGCAGGACGGCCAGATCGTGAGCGATCAGCGCAATAGCCAGGGCGGCGTACCCGCGCAGAACGGCACCCAGAACCCTGACGCTCAGTCTCAGGCAGGTGCATAATGCAAATCTATGCTCTGCTCGCCAAACGAACCCTATGGAGTTCGCAGGCGATTCTTCCCGTACTGGCTTTTGCGGCCTCATCGGCGCTGTTTTTGACGGTTGCCGGTGGTGTTCAGGCGCTGAGCACCTGGCTTGAGCACGCCAACGTGAACCATCAGCTGATCGACACGATGGGTATTCAGAAGCTCTACATGGGTCTGGCGTGGGTTGCCGCCCTGGTGCTGGTTGTTCCGCTCTTTACCCTGGGCGCCTCGGCGGCTCGTTTGAGTGCCCGCCGCCGTGACGAGCGCCTGGCCTCCCTGCGCCTGATTGGTGCCTCCACGACCCTAATCGTGGGTCTGTCGGTTGCGGACGCGCTGGTGTACTCCTTGGTGGGTTTCATCATCGGTCTGTTGCTCTACCTGGTGCTGATTTTCCCGTTCGGTGCCATGCACTTCATGAACGTTCCGCTCGGTGCCGAGAATATGCTTCTTCCGGTGAGCATGATTTTCTACTGCTTCCTGGGTTGCATGGTTCTGGCGGCGCTGAGCTCCCTATTCGGCCTGGCGAAGGTCAGCATTAGCCCGCTGGGTGTGCGTACCCGCGCGAAGGCTGGTTCTGCTGGTTATATTGCCCTGGGTATCGGTGTTGTGCTGGTCATCGCCGTGATGATTCTGGCGTCTACCTCCACGGGCTTCAGCATGTTCTCGCCCTTCCAGGACGGCGGCGCCGATAGCGCCATCAAGAACCTCGCGATCTTCATTGCTCTGCCTGGTCTGGTGATGATGGTTGCCATCGACCTGATCGGCACCTTCCTGGTGTGGGCGTACGCAAAGATTCGTGTACGCATGACCCAGAAGGCGTCAGTGCTGCTGGGTTACCGTGCGGTGCTGGAATCCCCGCGCGGTGCATGGCGCCAGGTTTCGGGCGTGGCACTGTCGACCTTCTTGGTGACTTTCTTCGGTCCCATCCTGATTCTGGCGGGTGAGATGAGCAAGGACGCGAAGGAAGCCGGTCCCGCCGCCGGTCCCTTCATGACCATCATGCAGGACATGTTCCAGGGCATGCTGCTCATGCTGTTCTTCTCGTACCTGCTGGTCACCCTCTCCGCAGTGCTGAACCAGAGCGCCGCCATTTACGAGCGTGGTTCGCTGTATTCTTCACTGAATATGATGGGTACCCCCACGAAGCTGCTGCAGGCTTCGCGCCTGACCGTGGTCTTCGGCCCGCTGGTGCTCATCAGCGTGATTTCTGCGCTGCTGGGTCTTCCGCTGACGGCTTTGATTGCGGCTCAGGGTCTTCCCGGTGAGGTTCTGGCGAAGATGTTCGGTCTGACCTTCGGCGCTATTGCGCTGGGTCTGGTACTGGTCTATGTGGGCCTGTTGGCGACCATTCCGTTTATGCGTCAGGTGACTCATAAGCCGGTGTCCGCTCTCTAGGCTGCTCGGCCTCTACCCTCCCGTTGCGTTCTCCGGACGCGGCGGGAGGGTTTTTGCGTGCCCTTCCGTCCCCGCCCGGTCTTTCGTTCCGTGGGTGAGGCGCGGCCCCGAATATTTTCTCAGGCGCCGGGCTGGCGCTTCCTTCACCGATGGCCCTGTGAGAGACTGACATTATGTTTGAACACACCGTACCCTCCGATTGGTTCCCCCGTTGCGCAATCTTCGACTGCGACGGCATCCTCCTCGATTCTGAGACCGTGTGGAACCGGGTTCAGCGCGAGCTCTTCGCCCGCTGGGGCGTTCCCTTCACCGAGGAGGTGGAGGAGCGCCTCACCGGCCTCTCCGCCGCGGATGTTGCCGAGCAGCTCGCCCGCCTCTCCTACGAGGCCCGACAGGGCGATGCGGCCGATGCCGCAGCCTACGCCGAGCACCACGCGCAAGTCACCCGGGATCTGCTCACCACCGAGCGGCAGATTATCTCCGCCGGAGTGGAACTCATCGACGGTGCGCAGGAGTTCCTGGGCTTCTTGAGCGAGCACATGCCCGTGGCCGTAGCCTCCAATTCCACCTCGGGTATCCTCACCGTCAAGATGGAGAACTACGGCTACGCTCCCCTGGTACGCACCTGGGTCAGCAGCGAGGACGTTCCCGCGGGCAAGCCGGCACCCGATATGTACCTGGAGGCGGCGCGCCGCCTCGGCTTTGAAGGTCGTGAAGCCCTCGCCTTCGAGGACTCCGCCGCGGGCGCCCAGGCGGCACGTGACGCCGGTACAAAGGTCATGATTTACGTTCCGGAAGGCACCGACCCGGCAAAGGCACCGGCCGGTTTTGGGCGCTTCGATTCGTTCAATGACCCGCAGCTTTGGGAGGCGGCACGCACCTGGATCGCCAAGCTTGAGGCGGCACAGCACTCTGAGGCGGCGCAGAGCTAAGCGATTAGCGCCCCTCCCCCGATACGAAGAAAGACCCCCGGCCCGCTCGTCAAGAGCAGGCCGGGGGTCTTCTATGCCTTATCAGCTGCGCCTATAGCGGCACGAGCCTATCGGCGCATAACCTTCTTGGCCAGTGCATTACCGATGAACTGAACCAGCTGGACCAGGATAATAATAATCGCCACAACGGCCCAGGTGATCTCGTCGTTGAAGCGCTGGTAGCCGTCCACGATCGCGATCTTACCCAGGCCACCGGCGCCCACGTAACCGGCCATAGCGGACATATCCACCACGCCGATGACGAGGAAGGTGTAGCCCAGGATCAGCGGGCCGAGCGCCTCGGGAATCATCACGGTGAACAGGATGGTCAGCTTCGATGCACCCATAGCGCGGGCCGCCTCAATCACGCCGGGATCGATGGAGACCATGTTCTGCTCCACGATGCGGGCGATAGCGAACGCAGCGCCGAAGCTCATCGCAAAGACCGCGGCATTCACGCCCAGGCGGGTACCCACCACGGCGCTGGTCAGCGGGCCCAGGGCCGCAATCAGGATGATGAACGGAATCGGGCGAATGATGTTCACCAGAATGTTCAGGACCGTGTACACGAAGCGGTTCTGGAAGATATTACCGGCGCGGGTGGTGTACAGCAGGGCACCCACAATCAGGCCGACCAGGCCGGCGCACAGCATGGTAATGGACACCATGTAGAAGGTGTCGCCGATAGCCGGAATGAGCTTCTCGGGCAGGAACTCGCCCCAGTCGGTCTTCGAAGCGGCCAGCGGAAGAGTAGTAGCAAACATTTAGCGCACCTCCTGCACGCGGGCAACGGTCTTCAGTTCGGCAACGGCGGCATCAATACTGGTGATTTCGCCGAGGAGTTCCAGGGTGAGGGTACCGTAGGCCTTGCCCTGCAGGGTCTCGATACCGCCGCCCACGATGTTGAAACGGACGTTGCGGGCGCCCAGGTAGGACAGCACCTTGCCGAGCTCCTGATTGCCCTCCACGATTTCGACGTTTACCAGGTAGCCACGGTGCGATGCACGCAGATCCTCCGCCTCCTGGCCGGTGGGGGCCAGCTTGACGGTGGTCGCCACGAAGAGCTTCGCCACATCGGTCTGCGGGTTAGAGAAGACGTCGTAGACGGTTCCTTCTTCCACCACGCGGCCGGACTCCATGACCGCCACGCGGTCGGCAATGCTGGCCACGACATCCATCTCGTGGGTGATGACCACAACGGTGATGCCCAGGTCGCGGTTCACGCGCTTGAGAAGGGCGAGCACCTCCTGGGTGGTTTCGGGGTCCAGGGCGCTGGTGGCCTCATCAGCCAGCAGCAGGGAGGGGTTGGTTGCAAGCGCGCGGGCGATGCCCACACGCTGCTTCTGACCACCCGAAAGCTGGTTCGGGTAGTGGCCGGCGCGGTCGCTCAGACCCACGAATTCCAGCAACTCCAGGGCGCGTTCGCGGCGCTTGGCCTTGGGCCAACCGGCTACCTTGAGGGGGAACTCAACGTTACCGAGCACGGTGCGGGAGTTCATGAGGTTGAACTGCTGGAAAATCATGCCGATGTTCGTGCGGGCCTCACGCAGTTCGGAGTCGCGCTTGCCAGAGATTTCAAAATCGTCCACGATCAGCGTGCCGCTCGTGGTCTTTTCCAGGCCGTTGATGAGGCGCACCAGGGTGGACTTACCGGCACCGGAGTAGCCGATAATCGCGAAGATTTCACCGCGGTTGATGGTGAGGGAGACGTTGTCCACGGCGGGGACAGCCTTGGGGCCGTTACCGAAGACCTTGGACACGCCGTCCAGAATCACCATGGGCTGGGGGAGGCCTTCTACGACCTCTTCTAGCTGTTCACTCATAGTATTTGTATCCGTTAAATGTCGTGGTTGGGACACCGAGGGACTCGGCGCCGGTACGCAAAGGACGGTAAGCCCTTCTAACCCGCATCGGGTGCCCGGGCTTACCGCCTTACGTGTGCCTACGAGAGGCGTGTTGTCAGGAGATTACTTCTTGGCGCGCAGCTTGGCCTCTTCATTGGCCAGGGACTGACGCAGCTCGTCGGTGCTCACGTTGACCTCAACGGCGGTGCCGCGGGTCTCTTCCTGAACAGCATCCATGACGGGCTTGGTGTGGAAGATTTCAACGATCTTCTTGTAGGTCTCGTCGTCAGCCTTGTCCTTCTGGGCGACGAAGAGGTTCACGTACTTGATGGCCGAGGGGTCGGTCTTGGGATCGTCCTGAGCCAGTGCGTCCGCGGGCTTCAGGCCTGCGTCCTTGAGGAAGTCGTTGTTGACGACTGCGCCGTCAGCGGACTCCATGCCAACCACGGTCTGGGTTGCGTCGACGGGGGTGACCTTCACCTTGGAGTTAGCGGTGTCAACATCGTCGATGGTGGGGGCGTCTACGTCAGCGTTCTTGAAGGTGACCAGACCGTTGGTCTTCAGCAGCTTCAGCGCGCGTGCCTCGTTCACGGTGTCGTTCGGGATCACAATCTCGCCACCCTGGGGGATGTCGGCCAGCTTGGTGTGCTTCTTGGAGAACAGAGCCATCGGGTAGATGACGGTCGGGCCCACGATCTGCAGGTCCTTGTTGGCGCTGACGTTGTAGTTCGACAGGTAGGCGATGTGCTGGAAGCGGTTCATGTCAATGTCACCGGCGTCCAGAGCGGGGTTCGGCTCGGTGTACGCGCTGAACTCCTTGTACTCAATGTCGATGCCCTGCTTTTTAGCTTCTTCCTTCAGGGTCTTGTTGAACTTCTCGGAGCCGACCACACCGATGGTGACCTTCTTCGAGGAGGAGTTCGAGGTGGAACCGCAAGCGGCCATGCTGAAAATCATGGGGACGACTGCAAGAGCAGCGGCAAACTTCTTCACGGCTATGAATCTTTCTGTTGAATGATGACGTGCTTCACCGGGTACGGGCATAGAGCGCCGACAAGCCGATGCGAATGATGATGGGACAATTACAGCACGCACAGGGGCGGCGGTGGAAGTTAAGGGTCAATCATGAGACACAGAACGTCAAGCTCTTCATATTTCGTCATATTTCGTCACACGATGATTATTTGCCAATTCCGCTCCCCCCACCAGCCGTCTGTCTGCGTCAACGCAAAGCGCCGGCCCGGGCCTAAAACCCGAGCCGGCGCTCATCGTACCCGCCCGTTACGGGCGGGCGGCAAACCAACCGACGCTACTGCTCAAAATCGCCCGAGGCAATCAGCTGCTCCCGCACCTTACGGCGCAGCACCTTGCCGAGCATCGAACGCGGCAGGTCGTCCACGACCACGATGCGGCGCGGCACCTTATAGCGAGTCACCTTCGAGTAGCAGTGTTCGCGCAGGGTGTGCTCCTCCACCACCCGGCCGGGGGCGGGAACCACCGCGGCCACGACCATCTCGCCGCCGCCGGGCAACGGAATACCGACCACCGCCGCATCCGCAACCGTATCGTGCTGCTTGAGGGCGACCTCCACCTCGGTCGGGGAGACGTTGAAGCCGCCGGTGATAATGACCTCCTTGATGCGGTCCACAATCTGGATGAAGAAGTCCTCGTCCAGGCGCACAATATCACCCGTGCGCAACCAGCCGTCGGGGGTGATGGTCTTCGCGGTCTCGTCTTCACGCTTCCAATAACCCATGAAGCGCTGGGGACCGCTGACCCACAGCTCACCCTCTTCGCCGAGAGGCACATCCGCACCCGTCTCCGGATCCACCACGCGAATATCAGTCGAGGGGAAGGGCACACCAATCGAGCCGGCGCGGCGGGTGTCGTTCAGCGGGTTGCAGGAGACCAGCGGCGCACACTCGGTCAGGCCGTAGCCCTCCACCATGAAACCGCCGGAGGCTTCCTCCCACTCGGCCACCAGTTCGGGCGGCAGGTTCATCGCGCCCGACACCGCGTAGCGGATACCCTCCAGGGACACGCCGCGCTTCTTCGCCTCATCCATCAGGCGGCGGTACACCGGTGGAACCGCAGGAAGAATCGTCGGACGGGTCTTCTTCATCGCCTTCAAAATCAGGTCCATGTCCACGGTCGGGAACAGCACCAGGCGGGCACGGCACAGCGACGCAATCGTCACGCCCAGGGTCATACCGTACGCGTGGAAGAGCGGCAAGACCGAGTAAATCACCTCGTCATCGCCCGGGTTAATCCACGCCTCACCCATGCGGCCGTTCGACTCCAGGTTGCGGTGCGTGAGCATCACGCCCTTGGGCAGACCCGTCGTGCCGGAGGTGTACTGCAGCAGCGCAATGTCGTGTGCCGTCGGGCGGCGATGCGCGGGATCAATACGCTCGCTCTTGAGCAGCTGCGACCATGGCACCGTGCCCGGGGCCGGGCCCGTCAGCTTCTCACGCGAGGCACGCGCGCTCTTGACGGGTAGCTTCAGCGCGGTGCGCATGAGGCGCGGCATCGCCGAAATCAGGTTCACCGAATAAATGTGGGTGGGGCGGATATCGGCCGGCATCTCGGTCACGTGCGAGGCAATCTTGTCCCACACAATCGCGACCTTCGCGCCGTGATCCTCAAACATGTGGCGCAGCTCGGCCCCCGTGTACAGCGGGTTATGCTCCACCACAATCGCGCCCAGGCGCAAAATCGCATAGAACGCCGCAATATGCTGAGGGCAGTTCGGCAAAATCAGCGCCACACGGTCACCCGCCTGCACACCCGCAACGCGCAGACCCTCCGCAGCACGCTCAATCTGGTCCCCCAGCTCAGCGTAGGTCGTGGTCGCGCCAAAGAACTCCAGGGCGACCTTCTGCGGGACGCTACGCACCGCCTCATCGATGAGGTGGCTCAGAGAGGTTTCGGGCAGTTCAATATCGCGCGCGGTCCATGGGGTATAGTTCTTCAGCCAGGGGCGGTGCGCCAGGGGGTTCTCACCGGATTCGGTAGCGGGTGCGCCGAACACCGCGGCGCGCGCGGGGGCAGCGTCCCCCGTGTTCGTGTTCTTCTGAGCCTCAGTCATGATTTCGATTGTGCCCGCCGACGACCCCTCGGCTCAACTTCCAGCGCCCTTCCAAGCCATCTTCACGGCAGGCTCCCAGCTAAGGGGACCCGTTCCACGACGCTCCCCGGGGTGCGCTCGGCGCAACTCTGGGATACTTAAACCATGAGTAAGCGACAGCAAGACATAACCGACGAGCAGTTCAAGCAGCTCCTCCGCGAAATTTCCAAACGATTCGCCATCGCCGGAGGAGTCGTCATTCTCATCGGACTGGCCATCATCGCCCTAGTCTACCTTCTGGGAGGAGCCCACTAATGCACACCCCGCAGCGCCCCACCGGCGCCGTCTTCAACCGCATGATTTCCGGTGCCGCCTACATGCCCGACGCCGAATGTGTGGCACAGACTAAGCGCATCCACGCCGCCACCGTCCTCGCGGAGGAGCACTACGCACGCGGCGAGCACGCCCAGGCCATGCACGTCTACCGCGAAAACCTCGGCCACCTGGGCGAGCACTCCCACATCCGCCCCGGTGCGCGCTTCGACTACGGCGTGAACACCTACATTGGCGACGGCTCCTTCTTCAACTTCGGCTGCGTATTCCTGGACGTCTGCCCGATCCGAATCGGCTCCACCGTGCTCGTCGGCAACAACGTGCAGTTCCTCACCCCCACCCACCCGCTCAACCCCGTCGACCGCGCCGCATACTGGGAGGGCGGCAAGCCCATCACCGTTGAGGACAACGTCTGGATCGGTGGCGGCGCCATCATCCTGGGCGGCGTGACCATCGGCAAGAACTCCGTCATCGGTGCGGGTACCGTCGTCACCAAGGATGTACCCGCAAACTCCGTCGTGGTCGGCAACCCCGGACGCGTAGTTCGCACCCTCGACGAGAACGAACGACCCGCACACCCCCACCCCTACTCCGCCGAATCCCTCGAAGAGGCCCGGGCCTTCCAGTCCGAGCACAGCGAGTAGGCTAAGACCCGCTCGGCCCGCGAGCCACCGCACACACCGGGTCGCCAGACGATCCCCGAACCCCGTTATCGGAAGCCATGAATACACAACACAACCAGCAGCCGGAGTCCCGCCCGGCGGCCAGCCAGCAGGCAAAGGGCAACGACAATTCCGCGCCCAGCGAGCAGGATCTGTGGGACGCGGCCTTCTCCTCCGACGACCCCACGGTCGTGCTGACCGCCGAGGACCTGCAGCAGGCCGCCTCACGCCGCGCCGAGTCACGAACCACCGACGGGGAGGCAACCCGCGCCTTCCCCAGCCCCATCCCGGATCCCAGCCCGCAGGATGACGCGGACACCTCGGACAGCGGGGAAAGCGCCTTCGGCTGGCTCAACACCCCCGGCTCGGGTAGCTCGGGTGGCGGCGCATCCGCGGGTTCCGCGCCCGCGCAGAGCGCCGCATCTGCCCCGAGCGTGTCCGAACACCGCGGCGCGCAGACCGCCAACGACCGCGGAACGGCACCCAGCTTTAGCCCGCAGAACACCGCACCGCGCGCGCCGGAACAGCCCACCCAGCACGGGGGCTTCGCCGTCCCCGCGGGCCAACCCGCTCAGCCCATCCTCCAGCCCGGCGAACCGGTGCTCACCGCCGCCACCGCCCTGCAGATGCAGAAGGAACGATACTCCCGCATGCACGTGCTCCCGGGCCTGCTCGGCTGGCTCGTGGCCATCACCCTCATGGACGGCGGCCGCTGGGGCATCGGCGCCTGGCTCACCTCTACCGGGCAGGAGCAGTCCCTCGAGTACCACGCCGTCATCGGACGACTGCTCTCCGGGGAATCCTCCGTGATTCCCGTGGCGGTCGCCCTGAGCGTCCTCGTCTTTGTGGCCTACCTGGTCGGCGGATACGCCGCCGGACGCATGGCTCGATTCGCCGGCTCCAAGCAGGGTATTGCGGTGTGGCTGTGGCACCTCATGGGCCTCATTGTGGCTTCGCTGGCCACCTACCTGGTCCCACAGATTTTCCCGAACGGCACCGCCGCGTTCTCCATGCAGCGGCTCATGAACGGGGATACCTCCAACGGCCTGCTGGCGATTATGCTCATCCTGGCGCTCAGCTTCCTGGGAGCCCTCATAGGCGGCGCCTGCGGGCAGATCTACCATCGCCGCGTGGATAAGTACCCGAGCACCCGGGTGGAGCGCGAGGACGGCTAGCCTCCGAAGCACCGGACACCGCACCGATACCGATACAAAACGCGAAGACCTCCGGCGCACGCTATGTGCGCCGGAGGTCTTCGCGTTGAGCGACCCTTCGGGGCCGTTTAGGTTATTGCCTAGTGATCCAGCAGCAGGGCCGGTTCCTCCAGGATGGCCGCCACATCGGCCATGAAGCGAGCCGAGAGGTCGCCGTCCACCACGCGGTGGTCGAACGAGCCGCCCAGGGTCGTCACCCAGCGAGGAATCACTTCGCCGTCAACCACCCACGGCTTCTGCTTGATGGTACCGAAGGCCACAATCGCAACCTCACCCGGGTTGATGATCGGGGTACCGGTATCAATGCCCAGCGAACCGATATTCGTAATGGTCAGGGTGCCGTTCGCCATCTCTGCCGGCTGGGTCTTGCCTTCACGAGCGCGAGTGGTCAGGTTGTTCAGGGCAATCGCAAGCTCGCGCAGGGAAAGCTCCTGGGCATCCTTGATGTTCGGGACCATCAGGCCGCGCGGGGTGGCGGCCGCAATACCCAGATTCATGTAGTGCTTAATCTGGATCTCGCTGTCGGTCCAGGTTGCGTTGACCTGCGGGTTGCGCTCGGCAGCCCAAATCACCGCGGCGGCCAGAACCAGCAGCGGGGTGACCTTCACGCCCTCAAAGTGGCGTGACTTCTTCAGGCGCTTGACGAACTCCATGGTGCGGGATGCATCCACGTCCACGAAAATCGACACGTGCGGGGCGCTGAAGGCCGAGGCGACCATGGCCTTCGCGGTAGCCTTACGCACGCCACGCACCGGGATGCGCTCAATGCGGTCACCGGGGGTGGCTGCGGGCTGCCAGAACGGCTGGCGGGCACCGCTATGCTGCACATCGCTCAGGTGCGCCACATAGTTCATAAGGTCCTGCTTGGTCACCTGGCCGCGCGCACCGGTAGCGGTCACGTTCGCCAGGTCAACACCCAGCTCCTTTGCGGCAAGACGCACCGGAGGCGGTGCGAGGGTCGGGCGGTGCGGAACCTGCTCGGGAGCCAAAGTCGGCGCGGGAGCCGCTGCGGGCTCGGGTGCCAGACGCTGCACCACCGAGTTCAGCGGGGTGTTCTCCACAAAGCGGGAGGCACGCTCAGCCAGCTCGCTCAGCAGGCCCTGGTTGCGGTTCACCGAGTCGGCGGGGGTATGCGCCACGGGTGCCTGAACAGCCGGGGCGACCGGTGCCTGGACTGTCGGCGCCGCGGGTGATGCGGGGGCGGCAGGTGCGGGCTGGGCCGCGGAGGCGGGACGCTTACGTGCGCGGCGCTTAACAGCGTCCGCCTTGGGTCCGGAGCCGACCAGCGCGGTGCCGGATTCGGTCTCCTGCTGGGGTGCCGCGGGAGCGGCCGGGGCTGCGCCGTCGCCACCGGAGATGCGGATGATGGGGGTGCCCACATCAACGGTCTCGCCCTCGGCGACCATCAAATCCTCGACGATGCCGGCGTAGGGCGAGGGCAGTTCGACAACGCTCTTGGCGGTCTCAATCTCGACCAGCACATCGTTGATGGCGACCTCGGTGCCGGTTGCGACCTTCCAGCTGAGGATTTCAGCCTCGGTCAGGCCTTCGCCCACGTCGGGAAGCGAAAAAATCTGGGACATATTTACCTCTCACTAGGGCATATACCCTATACGGAATATTCTGTGCGGGCTCGCAACCCGCAATAGCGCAACACGCTGATACGTCAGATCAGGGAATGCCTAGTAATCGAAAGCGCGGTCAACCGCCTCCAGGATGCGGTCAATATCCGGCACGTACTCCTCCTCCACGCGGGAAACCGGGTACGGCATGTAGTAGCCACCCACGCGGATCACCGGGGCCTGCAGGCTGTAGAAGCAACGCTCCGTAATCGCGGACGCCAGCTCACCACCCATGCCACCGAAGGTGGGGGCCTCGTGGGCGATAATCAGTCGGCCGGTCTTCGCCACCGAGGCGGCCACGGTCGGCACATCCAGCGGAGAAATCGAGCGCAGATCAATCACCTCGATCGAGCGGCCATCCTCAACCGCGGCCTCCGCGGCTGCCAGGGCCACCGGAACCAGCGGACCGTACGCAACAATCGTGGCGTCGGTACCCTCGCGCACGACCTTGGCGCTAAACGGGTCGAAGGAGGTGTCGTTCAGGTCCACGTCCCCCTTGAGCCAGTAGCGGCGCTTGGGCTCAAAGATAATGACCGGATCCGGGCACTCAATCGCCTTGCGGGTCATCCAATAGGCCTCGTGCGGGCTCGAGGGAGTCACGATGCGCAGGCCGGCGGTGTGGGCGAACAGCGCCTCGGGCGACTCGGAGTGGTGCTCCACCGAGCCAATCACGCCGCCGTAGGGAATACGAATCGTCACCGGCACGATGTACTGCTTATCGGTGCGGTTGTGAATCTTCGCAAGCTGGCTCGTGATTTGGTTGAAGGCGGGGAAAACGAAGCCGTCGAACTGAATCTCGGGAACGGGGCGGTACCCGCGCAGCGCCATGCCGATGGAGGTGCCGATAATGCCGGACTCCCCCAGCGGGCTATCCATGACGCGGCGGTTGCCGAAGCGGGCCTGCAAGCCCTCGGTCACGCGGTACACGCCGCCAAGCTTGCCGATATCCTCACCGAGCAGAACCACGGTGCGGTCAGCCTCCAGGGCATCTTCCAGGCCGCGAGTAATGGCCTTGGCGAGGGTCAAACGCTCAATGTTTTCGCTCATCTTTACTCCTCTTCAAAGCCTGCGTTGTAGGTTCGGTAGAATTCGCGGTCGTCCTCAACCTGCTGGTGTTCCTGGGCGTAGACGCGGTCGAAGAAGTGCTCAAAGTCGGCCACCTCGGCGGAAAGCACGGCGTCGCGCACGCCGGAGGCGACCTTCTGGGCGGACTCGGCAACCTCCTCGAAGAAGGCATCGTCGGTGTAGCCCTGCTCGCGCAGGTACTTCTCGAGGCGAATCATGGGGTCGCGGTGCAGCGGCCCCTCAAGGTCGGCCTCGGTGCGGTACTTCGTCGGGTCGTCGGCGGTGGTGTGCGGGCCCAGGCGGTAGGTCTCGGCCTCGATGAGCACGGGGCCCTCGCCGGCACGAATCTTCTCCATGGCGTAACGGGTCACCGCGAGCACGCCCAGGATGTCATTGCCGTCCACGCGCAGGCCCTCGAAGCCGTAACCGGCGGCTCGGGTCGAAATCGGCACGCGCGACTGCACTTCGAAGGGAACCGAGATGGCCCAGCGGTTGTTCTGCACGAAGAAGAGCACCGGGGCGTCGTAGGAGGCCGCGAAGACCATGGATTCGTGAACATCGCCCTCGCTGGAGGAGCCGTCGCCGAAGTAGACCGCGACGGCGGGCTTCTGCGCGTCGGTTGCGGGGTCGGTGGCCTGGCCCTGGCCGGTGGGGCGCTTGCCGGTTTCAGCCTCGATATCGGCATCGAAGTTCAGGCCCATGGCGTAGCCGACGGCGTGCAGGGTCTGGGCGGCCAGCACCTTGGTGTAGGTGTGGAAGTTGTGGGCCTTCATGTCCCAACCGTGGGTGGTGGTGCCGCGGAAGATGGTAATCAGATCGCGGAAATCCACACCGCGAGCCAGAGCGACGGCGTGCTCACGATAGGAGGGGAAGATGTAGTCGTTGGGGGCGTAGGCCAGTGCGGAGCCGACCTGCGCGGCCTCCTGGCCTCGGCTAGGAACCCACAGGGCGAGCTGGCCCTGGCGCTGCAGGGCGGTCGCCTCGTCGTCGAAGCGGCGGGTGGTGTACATGAGGCGGTAGGCCTCGCGCAGGGTATCACCATCGACGTCTTTGACGTATCGGCTGAAGGTGGGGTGTTCGTGGACGGTGCCGTTCTCATCCATGAGCTGGATGCGCTCGGGCACTCCCGGGTACTTGTCGTTCTCGTGCATCTAACCTCCACACGTGACGATGGCTTCGCCTGCGGGCTACCGGGGCCAAGCCTCATTCTCCACGAAAGGTGGAGGGTTGAGAGGCTGATTTACGGCCGGTGCACCATCAGGACTGGGCATATATACCTACCAGTTTACTATTTCGGGCTCTCGGCAATAACGTGCACGCTCGGAACACGCCTGGAACACCGCGTATTGCGCCCCGTCATTCAGCATATGAGCAGGCGAAAACCAGCAGCGCTACCAATTGCGTTTAATGGCCAAAGGAACCCTCCTATATATTCGATAATCAGAATATATAGGAGGGTTCCTTCATCTTCATGCGCTCAGGACCGCTATGCGATTCAAGCTTATCCAGCGATGTTGAGCGAGATTAGCCCTCCTGCGCGAAGAGCTCGCACAGGGATAGGAAACGGTCGTTTGCCTCGACCTCGCCAATGCTCACGCGCACGCCCTCGGACCCGAAGGCACGCACCGAGAGAGCATTCCGGTTCATGAGGTCAACGAACTCGCCGGTACGCTCCCCCAGGGGCAGCCACACAAAGTTGGCGTAGGTGCCCGGGAACTCGTAGCCCAGTTCGCGTAGGCGAGCCGTGACGCGCTCACGCTCGGCCACAATGTGACTGACCCGCGCCATGACGGCCTCCTGGTGCTCGATGGAGGCGACGGCGGCCCGCTCGGCCAGGGCGGACACGGCAAAAGGGGTCGCTGCAACCCGCAGGTGGCGGGTAATCTGCGGATGCGAAATCGAGTAGCCCACGCGCAAACCCGCCAGGCCCTGCGCCTTGGAGAAAGTGCGCAGAATGATGACGTTCGGGTAGTCACGGTAGATATCCAGGCCGTTCAACGGAGGCTCTTCCCCCTCCGGGATGGAGGAGGCCGCGCAGAACTCGAAGTAGGCCTCGTCGATGACCACGGGAACGGTAGCCGGCACCTTCGCGAGGAAGGAGCGAATCTGGCTCTCGGTCACGGCGGGACCGGTCGGGTTATTGGGGGTGCACACCAGAATCAGGCGGGTGCGGTCGGTGACGGCCGCGGCCATAGCGTCCAGGTCGTGCGCGCCGTCGGGCAGGTTCGGCACCTGCACGCTACGAGCGCCCATGATGCCAACCAGAATGGGGTAAGCCTCGAAGGAACGCCACGCGTAGATGACCTCGTCCTGCACACCGTCGGCGTTAACGCCCGCGAAGGTTTTGAGAATCTGGTTGAGCGCGCCGAGGCTGCCGGCGCCGGTCACGATATCCTCGGCGTCCACGCCCAGCTGCCCGGCGAGGGCGGTACGCAGGGCGGTTGAGAGGGGGTCGGGATAGCGGTGCACCGCATCGAATTCGGCCAGCACGCGCGCCACCTCGGGCACGGGGCCCAGCGGGTTCTCGTTAGAGGAAAGCTTGTACCGGGTCAGGCCCTCGACGGGAGCGGGAGGCTTACCCGCGGCATAGCTGGGCAGGGTATCGAAGACGGGGCGGACCGGGATGCTGGTGGGTTCTTCTGAGTGGCTCATAGCTTTAGTATGTGCCCGCGAGCGCCGCGGAGCCAGTGCCGCCGGGGTGAAGACCAGCATGGGGACAGGACGAGCCATCCCCATGCCGGTCTCCGCCACCTCATCGGCCGGGCTCCCCACTAGGCAAATACCGGCTCCCGCTCAACGGTGACGGCGCGCCGAGGCTCCGGTGCGGGGTGTATCAACCCCGGGTCGGTCTCCTCGGGAGGAATCGGTGTGCGGAACCCCGGGTCGATGTCCTCGGCCGGCGCCACGGGCATGGGAACCGGCTTCAGCTCTGGTAGGTCGGGGGTAAGCGATTCCCCGCCATCGTAGTCCCCGCCCTGTCGGGGCCCGAGGAATGTGCCCCCGAACGCAGAACCAATTTTAGGGAGTGGCAGGTCATCGATGGTTGGCTGATTAATAACCTTTCCGATGTTTGCCTGTGAGCCTGCGGGCTCTGGCAGAAGGTCCGGCGGGAGCAAATCTGCAGGGGGTGGTGGACCCTCCGGCTCGACTCGAGCGGGCAATTTGATAGGGGCAGGCTCCGGGCCGCTCAGGTCCGCCGGCAAGTTGATGGCGGGCGGAACATTCTGCGGGTCGTATCCCTGCAGGAGGGATGTTTTGGGCGTCTGCGGTGCAGGCATCTCGGGCCAGGTCGGCTTCGGGCTCCCCGGCTCCTGCTGCGGTTTAGGATCCGGGTGAGGGAGACGCCGTTCGGCGCTCTCCCACGTATCTTGGGCTGCTTTTTGGATTCGTTCCCCCTTATCTTTGGCGTCCTGAACACCCTTAACCATGCCACCTGTTCCATGTTCAATCGTTTCGTCTACACCCTTCTCGTCAAACCTAACTCCCGATTTGTAGGCCTGACGCGAGTAGATTCCGATACGTGAGATCGTTACGTCCCTTCGCTCAGCTAGGCTGTATCCATCCGGCATAGCAGAACCCGAGGTAACCTTCTGCTCCCCCAGCACGTATTCCTTACCATCCATCGCCGCACGGATGCCCCCGGGTACCGTGTTGCTATACCCTTCGCGGTCTAGGGCTTCTCGGTATTTCTCGCCATGGTGCACAGAGTTCTGAACGGTGATTGATGTATCACGGTCGTCAGGACGCCAACCCCCCTCAGGCCTCACCGCGCTATCCGGAACGATATCGCCTTCACCTTCCACATAGTCCACGGCGAAGTCTCGGCGTTTGGCGGGCAAACCTCGTAGCGGAGCACCTTGGGCGTAGATACCGACGATGTTGATTTCCTTGGCGACCTCGAAACTATTAGCCATGTTGTAGGCAATCATGGCTCCCTGGCTAAACCCTTCCAGGTACACGCGGGCCCCCTGCGGCGCACCGGCATCACGCAAAGCCTGCAGAACCATCCGATAGGCGGGGTTCTTCGTGGTATCTTCACCTAACGTTTCACGCACAGCACCCGCAGGGTCCATGGGAGAGCCGCCCCAGGAGTCAAAGTTAGTCCCCGGAATACTCACCACGTACAGGGCGTAGGCGGGGTCGCCCTCGTGGCCTTCTTCGTACATGACGGTGACCATCACGGCGCCGCGTTCGCCCTTCGTCGGGTCCTGCTGAGAACGCTCGAATTCCTGGTCCTGGGCTTTGGCGGCCGCCTGCAACCGTTCCGAGCTGGAGCCTACGGAAAGCTGATTTTTCTCTCCCCGGTGCGCCGCGACCCCGTACTCATCAGCCGAAGCGGTACGCACGTTGTGTGCCGTGCTGCCCACGTCCCGCCACGTATTCTCTCTCTTCAACGATAGGGTGGCCCTCCCGATGAATTTCTCAATGATTTTCGCGGGGATTCCGGTGATCCTGGACAGCCGTCCAGCCACTCGCCGGCGGGCAATCTCGGGGTTGAGTCGGGCATCAAGATAGGCTGTCGCTCCGAAAAGTACCGCCGCGACGAGGGGTGAATAGGGCATCGCTATTGATGCGCTATAGTACCCGAGCTCGGGCAGCGTCAGCTGGATAAGGTACCGGACCTCGTCGGGGTCGCCGGCGAGGGCGCCGCGAATGTGGGTTCGCACCGTCAGCCCGTCAGGAAGCTTACCGTCCTGGGCGATACCGAGCGATTCGAACCAGCCGGCCACCATGTTCTCGACCTGCAGGTAGGCGCTGTGGGCGAGGCGCACGGCCACCGCCGTGGCCACCAGCTCGGCAGCACTTTGGCCCATTCCGGCGGCCAACATGGTGCACTGGCCGCTGGCCAGACGGGCGCGCGCGTTGACCCCGAGAAAGAGCATCGTCTCTGCGCCAATGCTCGAGATGGGCACCGGACGTTCGGCGCAGCGCTGGCTGGCGTGGGCGAGGGAATCGGCGATGGCGGGCATCTCTTCCAGTGTGACGGTGATGGTCGCCCCGGTGAGGGCCGAGCCACTCCCCTCGATGGGAAGGGCGTACGTTGCGTTGGTCATGGGTTCTCCTAGATGGGTTCTCCTAGCGACGACTAGCGGTGAGCAGCGGTCTAATAGCCGGTTTGGCGGGTAACGAGCGCGTTGAGCCCCTCGGGGAGGCTGACGTGCATGAGGGAATCAAGCTCGTGTTGCGCGGACCCCGCGTGGCGGGCCACGAGGTCCTCCAGTTTTCCGGGGTCGAGGATATCGGCGGCGGTATCCGTGAGGGACCCGAGAAGGCTGTCGAGGGCACCGGCCGCGGCGGTAACGGCCTGGGCTTTGGCGGTCAGTTCGGCGGCGAGCTCTTCGGCGGCGGCGGCAATATCGGCCGCCGCGTTCTCGGCAATCTGTGCCCTGTCTCGAATACTGTCGCGGTGCCTTTCGAGCTGTCTGCGGAAGGCGCGGCCCGCCTCCGAGGCCCAGTGCTCTGTTCCGAGCTCGCCGGTGCGCGCGTAGACCCCCTGTATCTCGTGGGCTTCGGCGCGCATGCGTGCGGAAAGCTCGGCACCCTTGGTGCGGGCCAGGGCGGCTGCCGCGAGGAGCGAGGCGGCGAACGCGCGTCCGGCCGCGGAGCCGATGCCCATATGGCCGGCGGCACGCAGAATATCCGCGGTGCTGGGCCGGTCGGGGGTTCCCGGAGGCGCAGATGGCGGTGTGGAATCGACGAAGGTGGGCACGGCGCGTCCTTTCGGAGGAGCCGGTTACGAATACCGGCTTAGCGGGTGGACTTTGGTTCCAGCCTATGGGCGGGCCGGCGTTGTTCCCCCGGCTTTTAGCCGCCTGTGGATAGCGACCCCACAAAACGAAAAATTCGCACGGATTTGAGCTGCAGAACCCGCAAAATGCTTTATCCACAGCTTCCGCCGCCGTCATATTTCCGCGCAAAGATTGCCTCGAAGCCACTCCGAAACCGCTTCGGAACCGAAAAAGCGCCCACCCGTTGGAGTCGGCGCGCCCGCGGCGAGCGCCGCCCGGACCATCCCCGACACCACCCGGACCGCAGTCTGGGCCTTCGCCCAAACCACTATCCAGAGCACCCTCCAACCGCCCACCGCCCCGCACCCCGCCCGCATTTTCCGGCGATCCATGCGAAAATGGAGTTATGTCTCACACCAATAACACCATCCTGCCTTCTGGCCGTATCGATTTGGGCACCGGCGAACTTGCTCTGGGCCCCCTGGACGGACGCTACGCATCCGTCACCGCACCCCTGACGAACTACCTCTCCGAGGCCGCCCTGAACCGTGACCGCATCCACGTCGAGGTCGAGTGGTTCATCTACCTGTGCGAGCACAAGGTGCTGCCGGGTCTGTCCCCGTTGAGCGAGGAGCAGAAGAAGGGCTTGCGCGCCATCGTGACCGATTTCAACGCCGAATCCGTGGCCGAGCTGGCCGAGATTGAGGCCGTGACCGTTCACGACGTAAAGGCCGTCGAGTATTACATCGGTCGCCGCCTGAAGGGCCTGGGCCTGGACCACCTGGTGCCGCTGGTTCACTTCGGCTGCACCTCCGAAGACATCAACAACCTCTCCTACGCCCTGGGCATCAAGGATGCCGTGCAGAACGTGTGGATCCCCGCAGCCGAGGAGCTGATTGAGGTTCTGCTGAACCTGGCCGAGGAGGGCCGCGAGGTTCCCATGCTCTCGCGCACCCACGGTCAGCCCGCAACCCCGACCACCCTGGGCAAGGAGATGGGCGTGCTCGCCTACCGCCTGAAGCGCCAGGTCAAGCATGTGAAGGCCACCGAGTTCCTCGGCAAGATTAACGGTGCGACCGGCACCTATGCCGCGCACTACGCCTCGGTGCCCACCGCCGATTGGCAGAAGATTTCTCGCGGTTTCGTTGAGCACCTGGGCCTGACCTGGAACCCGCTGACCACCCAGATTGAGTCGCACGACTGGCAGGCCGAGCTGTACTCGGATATCGCGCACTTCAACCGCGTGCTGCACAACCTCTGCACCGACGTGTGGAGCTACATTTCGATTGGTTTCTTCCGCCAGATTCCGGTGGCCGGTGCGACCGGTTCGTCCACCATGCCGCACAAGGTTAACCCGATTCGCTTCGAAAACGCGGAGGCTAACCTGGAGCTCTCCAACGCCCTGCTGGATTCGCTGGGCTCGACCCTGGTGACCTCCCGCTGGCAGCGCGACCTGACCGATTCCTCGGCTCAGCGCAACATCGGCGTGGCCTTCGGTCACTCGGTCCTGGCCATCTCGAACGTGGTGAAGGGCCTGAAGCGCCTGGACATCGCGGCCGACGTGATTTCTGCCGACCTGGACTCCAACTGGGAGGTTCTGGCCGAGGCAATCCAGATGGTGATGCGCGCGGAGGCTATCGCGGGTGTTCCCGGCATGGAGAACCCCTACGAGCGTCTGAAGGAGCTGACTCGTGGTCACCGCGTGGATGCGGCTCGCCTCAAGGAGTTTGTGGCAACCCTGGGCCTTTCCCCCGAGGCCGAGGAGCGTCTGTCGAACCTGACCCCGCACACCTACAACGGCATTGCGGCTCAGCTGCTCGATCACGCGAAGAACGCGTAGTCGGTAGCATCGGCTGAGCGCCGGTCTTAACGCTGAAGACCCCGGGTCCCTGAGTTCAGGGATCCGGGGTCTTCAGCGTGTTGGGGCTTTGCTGTGTCTGCTAACCAGCAAGGGTTTTAGCGCTCGAGCATAGGGCGGTTTTCGGTCTCAGTGTCGTGGCCCTTGCCACGGGTGAAGACCTTTCCGGCAGCCTTACCGGCGACCTTGCCCGCACCCTTGAGAATCGAACCGGCCTTATCCACGAGCTGGCCTCGTTCGCCGCGGGTGCTCTCCGGGGACTCATCCTCTTCGGACTTCACGCGCGGTGCGCGCGGGGTAATCATGAGCTCCGTGGGGAAGTATGCAGGGGCGTCGCCGAAAGCGTTACGAGTGTTGCGCACGACATCCTTGCCGAGAGCCAGGTTTGCGCCGCCGCCGACCACAGCACCCACGCCGAAGGGCAGGGCACGGCCGAGTAGCGCGCCGGTCTGACGCGAGAGGAATCGACGGATGAACAGGTTGCGGATGGTGCGCTCGACGCTGAACATCTTGCCACCGGAGGAATTGCCCAGCAGCATACCCCACTTGTTGGATACGCCGCTTGCCTTACCGGTCTGCAGCAGCACGGTGTTCATGAGCTGCGAGCCCTCCTCGCCGAGCATGATGGCCATGACCATGGAGCGGGCGGTTTCGGGGTCGTGCACGTGCACGCCGTGCAGCTCGGCGACGGCCTGGGCGTAGAGGGCGGTGCGCTCCATATAACCGCCCACGGCGAGCGCCGAGAGGCTCATGGAGGTAATGGTGCCGACGCCGGGCACGAATGCGGATGCGCCGGTCACGCCACCGATGGCGGTGATGTCGCGCAGGTAGGCGCGGTCGAGGCGCTTGTGAATCTGTGCGGGGGTTTCGTCGGGGTGCGCTTCGCGCAGCTTCTTGACGATGGACAGCGCGAGCGGTCGTTGCAGGCGCAGGACGTTATCGAGGGTGGTGGTCAACGCCGGGCGGGGGTTGCCGTCCTCATCGAATAGAGACTTCTTCGGGTCAATCATGTCTTTAGTAAAGCACGGTCGGGTGAATATTTCCTGAACGGGCGGGCCTTCCGGCGGGCTGGAAGAGCCTTGTTCACCGAGGGCTTGAGTTCACCGAGGGCTTGAGTTCACCGAGGGCTTGAGCGCGGTCGTCCAGCCGGCGCGGCGGCGCTTCTGAAATCGCTTCCCATTTATTTGCGCCCTTTTTTAAACCGCGTAAAATTGTCCTAGGTTACACACTATTCATTGTCTGCATAATGCGTGACCCGTTTCACGGCGATTCGGGTTGGGCTGTACCGCCGATACTTGCTTACGCTTCATGCTGTAAAGGATTACCATGACTTCTTCCGCCAGCACGCCCACGGCTGCGCGTTCTCCCCTGGCCACTCAGGGGCTGGGTGTCGCCTACGCGACCGGCGCGATTATTTCCGCGCAATTCGGTTCAGCCCTCGCGAAGCAGCTCATGGGTGATTTGGGGCCCTGGGGTGTGGTGGCGCTACGTCTGCTGACCTCCACCATCCTGCTGTACGTGTTCTTCCGCCCGAATATTCTCGCGTGGACGCGCGCGCAATGGACCGCGGTCATCGTGCTGGGCGTGGCCCTCACCGGCGCGAACGCCTTCTTCTACGTGGCGATTGAGCAGGTTCCGCTGGCGATTGCCGTGGCGATCGAGTTTATGGGCCCGCTGGTGTTGGCGACCGTTATGTCCCGCCGCAAGCTGGACCTGGTATGGATTGCCCTGTCCTTTAGCGGCATGGCGATTCTGACGGCCGAATCACAGGCCAAGCCTGAGGACTTTGCCCTGGTGGGCGTGTTTTTCGCGGTACTGACGGCGATTTCGCGTGCCGCCTACATCCTGGCGACAGAGAAGGTGGGCGCGCTCATCCCGGGTATGGGCGGCATGGTCATGGGTAACGTTGTCTCTACCCTGCTGGTTCTGCCGTTCCCGTTCCTTATTAGCGGCAACAACCTGCTGAAGGTCACCCAGGATGTGAACCTGCTGGCTATTGGCTGTTTGATGGGCCTGCTGGCTTCGGCCATCCCGGCCCTGGGCGAGGTCTCTTCCCTGCGCCTGCTGCCGGCGCACATCTACAGTGTGGTGCTTTCGCTGGAACCGGCGATTGCCGCGCTGGTGGGCGTCATTATGCTGGCCGAGCCGACGGATGCGGTTCGCTGGCTGGCCATCTCGCTGCTGGTGCTGGCGAGTATCGGCATCTCCATTTCGCACGCCCGCGCCCAAAAACGGGCCCAGGAACGCGGTGATAGCGAGGAGATGGATCGCTACCTCCCCGGCGCGGTGGATGCGCACGCGGTGGACATCGCACAGATGGCGACCAGTTCCATTACGCTTCCATCGGCCGAGCAGATTAGGGCCGACCGCGAGGCGAAGGGCCTCTAGGTAGCCGTAGAGAGCCCAGCTGAATATTGCTCTGGAGAGCATGTCTCTTCTTTCTCGCGCCCCCGGGTAGCACGTAGGACAGTATCTCGTGCCCGGGGGTGCACTGTTTAAGCTCGTACCCTGCCCCCGCCCATTCGAAAACCCGCACAAGCACCGCCGATTTACGAGGTACCCCGAGGAGAGCCATGCAGCATACCGCGCACCAACGCCCCGCCCTAGGCATCATGTTTGTTTTGATGTCCTGCTCGTCGCTACAGTTCGGCGCGGCCTTCGCGGTGACGCTCTTCCCGCTGTTCGGCGCGCTTGCCGTGAGTGTGAGCCGTCTGGCGATTGCTTCCATTGTGGTGGGTAGCGCCGTGTGGCTGGCTGCTCGTTGGCGTGCCCGCCGCGGCGGCACGATGCCTCCGGGCCCGCCGTCCTGGTCGAAGGAGCAGTGGCGTGCTGTCATCATTTTCGGTTTAACGTTCGGCATGATGAACGGCTTCTTCTACTGCGCGATTGACCGTATCCCCATCGGTCTGGCGGTGGCGGTGGAGTTTTTGGGCCCGCTCGCGCTGGCATCCCTACTGACCCGCAGGATGCGCGACGCGGTGTGGGTCCTCTGCGCCCTGGCGGGCATGCTGGTGCTCGGCTACGAGGCGGCGGTCGGCACGGATACCGACTACCTGGGTCTGACGTTCGCGCTGATTGCCGGCGTGTTCTGGGCGCTGTATATTCGCTCCAGCGCAAAGGTTGGCGCCCTGGTTCCGGGTGCGAGCGGCCTGGCGGTGGCGATGCTGGTCGGCGCCGCGTTCATTGCCCCGGTGGCGGCGGTTGTTCCGGCACCCCAGCCGCTGTGGAACGCGGCTCAGGACCCGGTGCTACTCCTCATGATTTTCGGTACCGCGATGTTCGCCTCGGTGATTCCCTACAGCGCGGAGCTGATGGCCCTGCGCAACCTGCCGCAGCAGGTGTTTAGCGTGTTGATGAGCATGGAGCCCGCCATCGCGGCGATTGCCGGCTGGGCGCTACTAAACCAGGAGACGGGCCCGATTCGTTGGGTGGCGATCTGCCTGCTCATGACGGCGAGCGTGGGCATTACGCTGACCACCGCGCAGAGCGGCTCTTCCAAGCAGCAGGATGAGGGCGAGGAGCCCGTTCCCGTGCCGCTGCCCGAATAGGCCCCGCCCGCGGGCGACGGAGCGGGGTCGCCGGTGCACGGCATATAGAAAACCGTTGAGGCGGGTACCCGATTGGTACCCGCCTCAACGGTTTAAATCTCGCGCCTAAGCCTCCAGGCTGTCCAGCAGGTCGCGCAGCTCGTCGGTGGTGAGCACCTCCGCCGGATGCGGTCCCATCGCGTACAGCCGGTCCTGGGTGTCCTCGTCCAGCTCGCGGGAGGTACCGATGAGCACGAGGTTGCCCTCGTTCTCGCCGCTGAGCATCGAACTTTCGCACAGGCACCACACGTGGTCAAAAACCTCGAGCATGGCTGCCGCCTGCAGGCGGAAGAAGGGCAGGCCTGCATCGTCACCCACGTTGATGGCGACCATACCGCGCTCACTCAGGGCGTCCTTGAGTTCGCGGTAGAAGTCGCGGTTCGCCAGGTGTGCGGGCGCGTCCATGCCGGTGAAAATATCGAGGATAATCGTGTCGAAGCCGGGCACGCCCAGCAGTTCCGGCAGGTGGGCCAGCTGCTCGCGGGCATCGCCCACCACCAGCCGGCAGTCGGTGCCGGCGGGTAGCGGCAGCCGGTCGGTCACGAAGCCCATGAGCTCGGGTTCGATATCGACGGCAACCTGGCGGGAGCCGGGGCGGGTCGCCTGAATATAGCGCACGAGGGTGAGCGCACCGGCGCCCAGGTGTGCTGCGGTAATGGGCTCACCGGCGGGGGCGAGCGCATCCACCGCGTTCGCGATGCGGCGCAGGTACTCGTAGAACACGTAGTCGGGGTTCTGCACGTCCACGTGGGACTGCTCGGCACCACCGATTTCAAGGACGTGGCCGTGGTCGCTGAACCCGTCGGGGTGAATTTCGGCGCGCTGCCCGCCGGAGAGCTGAATGTGTGCCACTACTTCACGCCAGCTTCACGCTTGAAGGTGCTGACCAGGTCATCCACCGAGGAGGAAGAATCCAGACCCTCAATGACCTTGTCGTTCACGGCGAAGGTGGGGGTTCCCTTCACACCGATCTTCACGGCGTGCTCGTAATCGCGCTGAATGGGCTTGATGGTTTCGGAGTCGAGCAGAGCCTTATCAAACTCTTCGGTGTTCAGGCCCAGTTCCTTGGCATAGTCGTTGAAGAGGGTGCGCAGCTTATCGCGCTCCTTGATGCCCTTCCAGTCGTTCTGGGTGGCGAAGAGCTTATCGGCCATTTCGAGGTGCTTGCCCTGTACCTCTGCGGCCTGCACGGCCAGGGCGGCCGGCACGGCGTTGGCGTGCATGTTCAGCGGCATGTGGCGCACGGTCACGTTCATGATGCCGTCAAGCTTCTTGGCGGCTTCTTCGAACTTGGGTTCTGCTTTGGCGCAGTAGGGGCACTGGAAGTCGGTGTACAGGGTTGCGGTGCCCGCGCCGGGTACTTCGCGGTTGAGGCGGAAGCCGACGTAGCCGTCATCCGCGGTAGCCGATGCGGAAGCGGTCTCCGAAGCCGAGCTCGAGGGAGTAGCGGATGCGCTCGCCGATGCTGCGGCGGTGCTCTCCGAGGTCGCGCTCGCCGAACCGCTCGCGGAGGCGGTAGAGGAGGCCTGGGAAGAGCCGCAGGCGCTCAGGCCCAGTGCGGCGGCGGGAAGCGCGCCGATGAGCAGGGCGCGGCGGGTAAAGGGTGAGGTCATGGTATTCCTCCTAAGAATCGGTGCCGGGGCGCACGGATAACGCTTAGGTTCATCTTATCCCGCCGGCGCGCCGGGTGCATGACGCGTCCGCGCGGGGCTCTTGCGCGGAGCCGCCGTAGCAACGCGATGATTCGCCTCTCCCCCGCCTTTTTGGTACTATTGCGGGGTATGCACTGTTCCGCGGAAAGCCCGTCTTAACGCGGCAGGTAGCGTATGTGCCTCTATAGCTCAGGGGTAGAGCATTTCCCTCGTAAAGAAAAGGTCGTGGGTTCGAATCCCACTGGGGGCTCCACATCCGCCGTAACAAGGCCGGTTTCCGGTGTGTTGCGGCGGTTTTTAGTATCGTCTTCGGCACGCGAGGCCCCGGCCCCGTTCCGAGGCGTCCGACAGCTCGCTCTATCCCGGGAGGCCTCATGTCTTCGTCCCGCACCTCCGCCCGCAAGGGCTCCTCGCAGCGCGCCCCGTTCACCCCCACCGTGCGCTTCGCCATCGTCTACGTGCTGGCACTCGTGATTTCGCTGGCGGTTTGGTTCTTCTACCGCGCCGTCTACGAGGACGACACCTCGTTCCTGGTGCCCATTGTGATTTCCCTGGCGACGTCCTACGTTGCCGCGCACGCCCTTACGGGCGGCCGTTCCCCGCGCAACTAGTCGCCAAGCCCGTCCGCCGGTCGGTGGCCGGAGCGTTAAACCAAAGGCCGCGCATCCGAATCCCTCCGAGGGGTCGGATGCGCGGCCTTCGCTATAGGGCCGGCGCGTTACTTGGATGCGCGCTGGATGTCGCTGTCGGTCTTGCCCCACAGGCCGTAGACCTTGGCGAGTTCCTTGACCTTCTTGGCGCGCAGGTAGCGCGGCAGGTAGGAGCCGTCGCGGGGGCCGTCGATGGGCACGTCGAGCATCTGGTGGGCCTCTTCAATCTCAACCTCGCTGGGCGAGAAGGCCGCGTTGATGGTCTCTGCCTGGCGGATATCCAGGGTAATCTTGCCGGTCATGCCGTGGTCGCTCGCGAAGCCGCAGGCCTTGGAGAGGTCCCCGCCGTAGGCGCCGAGGGTCGGGCCGTCGATGGGGCCGGGCAGGCCACCCAGGGTGGAGGCGATGACCAGCTGCGAACGCACGTAGGCCAGGGCCATGGGGGTTGCGGAGGAACCGGTGTCGCGGCGGTAGTCGCCCGCGCCGAAGGCCAGGCGGAAGGTACCGATGGCGCGAGCAATCTCGACCGAGTGGTGCACGCCCAGGGCCGATTCAATCAGCGCGATGATGGGGGTACCGGCGGGCAGCTCAGCTGAGGTACGGTCGATGTCGGTGGCGTGCTCGGCGGTGGCGAGCATGACGCCTCGCAGGCCCTTCACGTTCTTGAGGGCCTTGACGTCCTTCCACCAGTGCTCGGTGGTGATGGCGTTGATACGAACCCAGGCAACCACGCCGGAGTTCAGCATGCGGACGACCTGTTCGCGGGCGGCGTCCCTCTCTTCGGGCGGGCAACCGTCCTCGAGGTCAATAATGATGGAATCGGCCTCGGATTCGAAGGCCTGCTCAAAAACGTCTTCGCTGGCGTTAGCGCGAACGAGCAACCAGGAGCGGGAGAGGCTGGGGCGCAGCTGGCGCGCGCGCTCGTTCCTATGGAATTCAAACATGGTGTGTGACTTCTTCCGTCAATCGTTAATGCATTGGTTGTGCCGTAGAGGGCCTGGACCGAGCTGCGATTCTCGATTGCGTACCATCGTCACATCCATTGTGACTGAACCGCTTGCGGGGTGTCATGCACCTCTCTTTTAAGCGTATCGTGTGCCCGGTGGAGCATCAAACTGACGCACCACTAGGCCTCGACGAGTTCGGTCCGTCCCACGGGGATTCCGTCGTCGAAGGTCAGCTCGCCGGCCGCTTCCTTTTGGGCGCGGCGAATCAGACGTTCGGCCTCTTGCACGTGCTGCACCACGGTCTCAACGCGGCGGTGCACGCTCACCTGGCGGTCGCATCCGGTGGTGCACTCGCCGAAGCAGCGGGCCATGGCGAGCGCTTCGGCGCAGAGGGCCACGGCGTTGCCGGCCTTGGAGAGGGATCGATTGAGGTCGGAGTAGGTGCCGAATTGCGAGGCGGGGATATCGCCGTCGCTGGGGGCGAGGCGGTGGGCCTCCATGGCCACGGCACGCACCCGGGGGATGAGGTCGGCAAGCTCGTTGGCGTCCGGCACGATGAGTTCAATCATGGAGGCGGAGGGCTCGGTGCCCGCCAGACGCTCGAGCACCTGGTGGAATCGGTCGATGCCGCGAATAAAGCGGTCGTGGGAGCGCCGCCAGATGCCCTTGCCGAGCTCGGCGTCGTCTCGGCGCGATTGCAGGTAGCTTTTGAGTCCCATGAGTCCTCCTCTACGTTAGGTGTGTGCCGTGAACGGTTATCGGGTGGGAGTCGCTCGCGGCCGGTGAGCATCGGATGCGTGCATCACCTTCCGCGGCGAGCCACAAACCCACCTATACTTAGGTTACCCTAAATCTTCTTTTGGTGACGGATCGTCAGGGAAATATGAGCATTTATGTCACGTTTCGCGGAGCGCGGCAACAAGGTTCTCTCCGCGCCCCGCGACCCCCTCTAATCGACCCGTAGCACCACCTTGCCGCGGTGCAGACCGGAATCAAAGTACTCGTGCGCCTCGGCCGCGGCCTCCAGGGGGAATACCCGGTCAAGACCCACGCCGATGCGACCCGACTCAACCAGCGGGAGGATCTGCTCGCGCACGCCGCGCAGAATCTCGGCCTTCTGGGCCTCGGAGCGGCTGCGCAGGCTCGTGGCGTGCACCGAAAGCCGGTGCGTGAGTGCGTACGCGAGATCCAGCTCGGCCTTTCGTCCGCCCTGCAACCCGATGATGCACAGGTGCCCACCGTCGGCGAGGGTGTGCAGGTTATCCTCAAAGTACCGCCCGCCCACGACGTCCAGGATGTAGTCCACGCCGCGCCCGCCGGTCTCCGACAGAACGACATCCCGGAACGAATGTTCCCGATACACGATGGGTTCAGCACCCAGCGAGCGCACGTACTCCGCTTTCTCTTCGGTCCCAACCGTGGCGAATACGCGGGTTCCCGCGGCCAGTGCCACCTGAATGGCGTGCACCCCGATGCCCCCGGTGCCGCCGTGCACCAGCACCGTGGCGCTCTGCCCGTCCTCGCGCAGGTTCTCGGCGGGATCCATGCTCATGCCGCAGGTCAGTACCAGGTTGGAGTAGACCGTGGCGGCCACCTCGGGTAGCGCCGCGGCCTCTTCAAAGCTCAGGTTCTCGGGCTTCGGCAGTAGCAGGTCCACCGGAACCGTCACGTAGTCGGCGTACCCACCTCCGGGGAGCAGAGCCATCACGGGACGACCGCAGTTCTCGACGGATACCCCCTCGCCAACGGCCTCGATTTCCCCGGCCACTTCCAGACCGTAGATGGAGCTCGATCCAGGAGGGGGCGGGTAGAATCCGCGGCGCTGCAGGGCATCCGCACGGTTGATTCCGGCGGCGCGAACGCGGATGAGCACCTCACGCGAACGGGGAACGGGGGCGGGAATCTCGCTGACCCGAAGCACCTCGGGACCGCCGTGGTTTTCCTCAATAATTGCTCGCATGAGCCCTCCTCCTGAGCGGATGTGCCCTCATCGGCACTCGATTTACAGAAAGCATACATCGTGAGATAATCTCGTAGTGCCCTGCGGCACGGCGTTGAGATAAAATGCCGGTCTCTGGAGCGCAAGGATGGTTGTCCGAGCGGCCGAAGGAGCTGGTCTTGAAAACCAGTAGGCGGTAACCCCGTCTCAAGGGTTCAAATCCCTTACCATCCGCGTTTTAGCTTCTACTCCACGTGTGGAGCGCGAAGAGCCCCGTTCCTCAATTCGAGGAGCGGGGCTCTTTGCATACGCCGTTCCGAGTTACCGGGGGCGTCGTTAGTTGATGCCTGACAAGGCATTCAGAATCAATATGAAGAAGACGTCGATACCGATGAAAAGGCATAGCCCCAGCCCGTTAAGAATCAGACCACCGATGGCACGCGTACCGCGCCGCCTTGCTACGAACGCCTGCCAGAGACCCAGGACGTTCGGCAACGGCGCACCGATAACTATCAGCAGACCATTATCTCCAGGACCATAAGTAAACCACCAGAGCCCTAGAACGAAAGACAGCGGGCCGAGGAAGCAGAAAAGCAGGGAGAAGGCCGCTGCCCTTTCACCGTCTTGCGCCCTTTGCCTGTCGGGAGGTTGCTCGCTCGCAGGTTGCGGCCAATCGTCCGTGCCGTCAGCCTCCGACTGTTGACTGTCGTTCACCTGGTAGAGCTTGGCGTATTCGGGGTTGTAATCGAAGGCTTCATTGTTTTGGGGTAGCTGCGACATCGCATCCACAACCTTTCAATACCGGGTGTTACCTTCACCCTAGACCTTTCCATCAGAGGGAACAAGCATGTCAGGCTCCACCTGCCGAAACATACGGCATATACACAGAAAAGTCCTGCTCCTCACAATGAGGGGCAGGACTTTTCTGTATTTATCTCGAGGCTAGTTCCAGTACAGCATAAGAGCGTTCAGGCTCCTCGACGGGCCTGCATCATTTAATCCGGACAAGGCGCTCAGAATCATTATGATGAGGGCGAGGATAGCAAGGACAACGACTATACCCATCGCGCTGAGAATCATGCCCCCGATGGCGTGCTTACCGTGCCGTCGTGCCACGAATGCCTGCCGGAGACCTAAGATACTCAGGAATGGTGCGACGATGACCATGAGTATACCGATTTCAATGCCATAGGCAGACCACCAAAACCCTATGAAGAAAGATAGCAGGCCAAGGGCACCGAAAAGCAGGGAGAAGTTCGCTGCTCTTTCACCGGCTTGCGCCCTCCGCACATTGGAAGGGGGCTCGCTTGCACGTAGCAGCCTGTCGTCCATATCATCAGCGTCGGACTGTACGCTGTCATCTTCCTGGTAAAGCTTGGCGTACTCGGGGTTGTAATCGAAGGCTTCGTTGTTTTGGGGTAGCTGCGACATCGCATCCACGACCTTTCAATACCGGGTGTTAAGTGCCTATCGGGTTGAGAGAGCATTTAGGCTCGACATCGAGCCGCTGTGATTAGTGGATGCCCGACAAAGCGTTCAGAATCAATATGATGAGGGCAACGAGAAGAAGGACAACGACTATACCCACCGCGCTGAGAATCATGCCCGCGGTAGCGCGCGCACCGTGCCGTCGTGCCACTCGCGCCTGCCAGATACCTAAAACACTCAGTATCAGTGAGAAAGGGATGGCGTACAGCGTCCATCGAATACCCGGGATGCACACTAAGCTGAGGATACCGAAGAGCAAGGAGAGGTTCTCGGCGCTCCGCCCAGTTTCCTGACTCGGGAACCCACTCGCGGGTTGCAGTGGGCCCCCTGCGGACCCAACGATGGGTTGCCCGTTACCATTTTGCCGGTATAGCTTGGCGTACTCGGGGTTGTCATCGAAGGCTTCGTTGTTTTGAGGTAGCTGCGACATCGCATCCACGACCTTTCAATACCGGGTGTTAACTTCACCCTAGACCTTCCCATCAGAGGGAACAAGCGTATCCGGCCCAATACGCAAAATATACTGCATATGTACAGCAAAGCCCCGCTCCTCACTGTGAGGAGCGGGGCTCTTACCTCTTCGAGAAGGGCAAAGTTTTTAGAGAAGTACCAGCATCTGCGCGGCATCAACCAACTCTGAATTAGCGGCAGAATCCGAAAGAGCCAGCATGAGCGCCAGCAGAAGAGCTCCGCCGAAAAGCACCAGGAATATGCCACCAACGGCTACGTTAATCCAGTTCATAATGCGGCCTGCCGAAGCAACGGCGCCGTAGCGTTCCGCCTCGTTCGCCTTGAAAATACCGATAACGCCCAGAGCCAGGGAGGGCAGACCGAAAAGCCACCAGTTGAGAGTCACGATACAAATCAAGCCGATAACGCCGAGCACAGTGGAGGTCTGGGCAGCCTTCTCACCAAAAAACTGCTCGGGGGTCTTCTGCAGAAAACCCGCTGGGGCCATCATGGGCTGGTCATACTGGTAACCGTACGGGTCGTACTGATTCTGACCATATAGGTCTTGGCCGTACGGGTCATAGGGATACTGATCGTAAGAGCTCTGCCCGTACCGACCGTACGAACCTTGGCCATACGAACCCTGGCCGTACCGACCGTACGAACCCTGCCCATACTGGCCATACTGGCTGTTCTGATCGTACTGCTCGTTCAGGTGGTTGTAGTCCGGGTTGTAATCGTAGGAGTCAGAACCCCACGGATTCCGAGACATGGCGTTTCACTTTCGTGCGGCAGGTGTGTGTTAAACAATATTCACCCTAGCCTATCAACGGAACGGGGGCAACTACACCCGTCATTCTGACCCGCGCAAGACACCTCGAGCGTTAGTTCGGGATTCCGCGAATATGCGTAAAGCCCCGCGCCTCAATTCGAGAAACGGGGCTTCTACATGTTGCAGACAAAAGATGGTGGGCTCGGTTCCAGAAGTCTCGGCCAGCCGAACCGCTAACTCGGCTATCCCTTCAGGGTGAAAAGGAGCGATAGGAGGGCAATAATCGCAAAGACCGTCAGGGCGATGGGCAGGACCACGCCAATCCAGCTGAGGATGCGCCCCGCCTTTGCCGGCACACCGTGGCGTTCCGCGTCTCGCGCGGCCGAAATTCCCAGGGCGCCCAGAATAATTGATCCGAGGGTGGAGTAGGGAATCCAATACATGAGGAGAATGAGCACCACGCTGATGATGCCAAACGTCAACGAACGCTGTGCCGCTTTCTGGCCCTCCTCCAGGAAGCCAGGGGGCGTGATGATATTTCCCGGGACGCTTTCCGGGTAGGCAGGAGGCGGAGTGTACGCCCCGGCAGGCTTGTAGTTAGCCGGGACATTCCGCGGCTCGCCGCCCGCGCCCTGCCCGGCATCGCGGCCCTCGTAGAGCTGGTTGTACGCGGGATTGTAGTCGAACGGGTCCGGCTCTTGAGGCTGGGGAGTCTGAGACATAATAACCACGATCTTTCAGTATTTATATACGCGACAGGTATTTCGGGGGACGCCCCGATATCTATGGTCTGTTTTCGGCGGCGAGGATTAGGCACCTTCATGGTGCCGCTCGGGGCTGAAATGCCAACCAACCCGGAAGTTTAATAGGGGGATTAGCTGGCAAGCTGCTGGGATCCGATAATCCCCATCAGCGTGAAGACACACGTGCAGATGAAAATGAGGAGAGCCAAATAGACGCCTATCTGACTCATCCGACGACCCGCTACAGCCGAAACGCCCAGGCGCTCCGCTTCCTTTGCTCTAGACATACCGATATAGCCCATGATGAAAGAAGGCACACCGGCAAGAGAACCCAGGCAAACCAGGCTAACAAGACCAAGTACCAGGGGAGTCTGAGCGGCCCGCTCGCCCTCAGTCCGCTCGATAATCTTCTGCACGGTATCCGCTGGCAACATCGCAGGCTGACCGGACGTATCCTGGCCATCTTGCGCAGACAGCTCAGCGAGCTGTTCGTTCAGCTGGTTGTATTCGGGGTCGGAGTCTTCAGGGTTTGAACCCTGCGGATTCTGAGACATGGCATCTCACCTTTGTGGTTGGTCGGCGTTGGCCCGTGTTGTTCCTAGCCTATCACCGAAGCGGCAGCTATATTCACGCTTCGGCTGCGTACACCGCCCGGCACCCCAACGATGCCCCTTCAAGCATGCAAAAGCCCGCGTGCGCACGGGGCGCTCGCGGGCTTCCTCAAATCATGAGGCTACTGCAGGTAGCTTCAATCTTACTGCTTT
>ERZ773265.177-NODE-177-length-41079-cov-17.350868_pt1 | contig 41079 bp, 33 predicted proteins | sample MGYA00580512_ERZ773265 | MGnify/ENA primary metagenome ERZ773265 (study PRJEB29015, sample SAMEA2738169) | human oral metagenome | biome: human oral; feature: human-associated habitat; material: saliva | place: China | collected 2183 ... | reverse complement strand
AAGAAGCATATTTGTAAATCATCCAGCGGGTTAAAGCCGAGGGCGTGCACTATGCTGTCTTGGTGCTCGTACAGGAAGTCTAGGATATCCAGCAGCGACCGGTTTTTCGCGTTTTTGGTGTTAATGTTGGGGTACCCGTCCATCTCGCTAATATTCACTTTCGTGTCGATGGAGAGGTACCTGAACACATAGTTAATGTAGTTCGTGACGTATTTTCCCCGGTAGGGTTTGGGGTCGCCGTTGTCTTCGGTGATCGCGAGCAGCCCTTTGGTTTTATCGAGGATGATGCAGTGCATCATAATGCCGTCTTCGAGGGATTTGAGGCTAATATTCTCGGGGTCGCAGTAGGCGGGTACACCGTTCGGGTCGGTGATGTGCAGCTTGTCCCTGAGCTCTCTGAGCGGGGTGAACCTGGGGTGGAAAACTGAGTGTCCTGTGGGCCATTTGCCTTGAAGCTGGGTCTGCAGCTGGTGCACCGCTTTTGACAGGTTGTAGGCGTGAGACATCCCCGCACCGGATGACGGCGCTGTGGTCGCCTGTGAAGTGTAGGTGGTGTCGGACATGGCTCTCCTAGTTATTTTTCTGCCTTTCTTATTATCGCAAATATGCCCACCCATTTTTACCATTTTGTGGGGGTATCACGGGGAACGGCTAACCCTGAGGATGAACCCTATAGGCGGTTTCTTGTGGGTGGTAATGGCGCATAATATGCCGTGTGCGGCCATAGATTCGGGGGCTTCGCGCCCTCACTGCGGGTGAGGAAGCGAAGCCCCCGAAACGGTCACCGGGTGGTGCCCGTGTGGCGCATTAGACTAGTCGTCGTTGTTTGCGCTCTGAACGGCGTTGACGTTCGTCAGGTCGTACTTTGCGAATGCCTGGGCTGCGGCGTCGGCAGGCACTTCACCGTTCTTGGCGAGCATCTGCAGGGTGCGCACCACCATCGACTGTGCGTCAATGTGGAAGAACCTGCGGGCACCAGGGCGGGTGTCGGCGAAGCCGAAGCCGTCGGCACCGAGGGTTGCAAAGTCGTTCGGCACGAACTGGCGGATCTGATCGGGCACATCCGAGGTGTAGTCGGTCGATGCGATGATCGGGCCGTTCGCACCGGCGAGCTTCTGCGTCACGTAGGGCACGCGAGCGGGCTGGCCGGGGTTCAGCAGGGCTTCTTCTTCGGCAGCCACACCATCGCGGCGCAGCTCGGTCCAGGAGGTTACGGACCAGACATCAGCGGATACGCCCCAGTCTTCGGCCAGGAGCTTCTGCGCTTCGATAGCCCACGGCACAGCAACACCGGATGCCAGCAGCTGGGCCTTCGGGCCGGAAGCCAGCGGGGAGTCCTGCACCTTGTAGATGCCCTTGACGATGCCTTCCACGTCCACATTTTCGGGTTCTGCGGGCTGGTGGATCGGCTCGTTGTACACGGTCAGGTAGTACATGACGTCGTGATCTTCGTCGAGGTTGCCGTACATCTGCTCAATACCGCGCTTCACAATGTGCGCAATCTCGTAGCCGTACGCCGGGTCGTAGATCTTGAACGCAGGGTTGGTGCTTGCCAGGATGGGCGAGTGGCCGTCCATATGCTGCAGACCCTCACCGGAGAGCGTGGTGCGCCCTGCGGTTGCGCCGATCACGAAGCCGCGTACCATCTGGTCAGCAGCAGCCCAGAAGGCGTCGCCGGTGCGCTGGAACCCGAACATCGAGTAGAAGATGTAGATCGGGATCATGGGCTCACCGTGGGTGTCGAAGGACGAACCAACAGCGGTGAACGCTGCGGTTGCGCCTGCCTCGTTAATACCCACGTGAAGGATCTGACCCTCAGGTGACTCTGTGTAGGAGAGCATGAGCTGGTGATCCACCGGCACATAGTTCTGGCCGTTGGGGTTGTACAGCTTAGCGGAGGGGAAGAACGCGTCCATACCGAAGGTGCGTGCCTCGTCCGGGGTGATGGGTACGATGCGGTGGCCGAAGCCTTTCACACGCATCAGGTCCTTCATCAGGCGCACGAACGCCATGGTGGTGGCGGCTTCCTGCTTACCGGAGCCCTTCTTAGCACCGGCGTATGCTTTATCATCCGGCAGGGTGATTTCGGGCTGAGTGTTCGGGCGGTGCGGAATGTACCCGCCCAGCTCCTCACGGCGCTTGTGCATGTACTGCAGGGCCGGGTGGTCTGCCGAAGGCACATAGTACGGCGGGTTGTAGAGGTCCTTCTCCAGCTCCTCATCCGAGATGGGGATGTTCAGGTGGTCACGGAAGCCTTTGAGGGCTTCCATGGTGAACTTCTTAATCTGGTGGGTTGAGTTGCGTGCCTCGAAGAAGGGGCCCAGCTCAGCACCCTTAATGGACTGAGCCAGGATGACGGTGGGGCGACCCTTGGTTTCCAGTGCCTCCTTGTAGGCGGCGTAGAGCTTCTTGTCGTCGTGCCCGCCAAGTCGCAGGTTGAAGATCTGCTCGTCGCTCAGGTCTGCAACCAGTTCCTTGGTTTCGGGGTACTTGCCGAAGAAGTGCTCGCGAATGTACCCGCCGTCTTCGCCGCGGAAGGTCTGGTAGTCACCGTCGAGAGTCTCGTTCATCAGCTGGATGAGCTTGCCGCTCTTATCCTTCTGAAGCAGGGCATCATAGTCGGAGCCCCACAGCACCTTAATGACGTGCCAGCCTGCACCGCGGAAGAATGCCTCAAGCTCCTGAACAATTTTACCGTTACCGCGAACGGGGCCGTCGAGGCGCTGCAGGTTGCAGTTCACGACGAAGGTCAGGTTGTCGAGCTTTTCGTTGGCTGCCAGCTGCAGTGCACCACGCGATTCCGGTTCGTCCATTTCGCCGTCGCCAAGGAACGCCCACACGTGCTGCTGGGAGGTGTCCTTAATCTTGTGGTTGTGCAGGTAGCGGTTAAAGGATGCCTGATGGATGGCATTCAGCGGGCCCAGACCCATCGAAACGGTCGGGAACTGCCAGAAATCAGGCATGCAACGCGGGTGCGGATATGAGGGGATTCCGTTCGCGCCTTTGGTTTTTTCCTGACGGAAACCATCCATCTGCTCGGCGGTGAGCTTACCCTCAACAAATGCGCGGGAGTACACGCCGGGGGAGGAGTGGCCCTGGAAGAAGACCTGGTCGCCGCCGCCGGGGTGGTTGCGGCCGCGGAAGAAATGGTTCAGGCCCATCTCGTACAGGTCGGCGATACCCGCGTAGGTGGAGATGTGCCCGCCAACGCCGATGTCTTTCTTCTGTGCACGCTGCACCATAATGGCTGCGTTCCAGCGGATCCAGGCGCGGTATTGACGCTCAAGTTCCTCATCGCCAGGGTAAGCAGGCTGCTGGTCGGCGGGGATAGTGTTAATGTAGTCGGTATTGACAATGGTGGGTACCTCTACACCCTTCTTGCCAGCTTCCTGCAGAAGCGAGCGCAGGATGTATTCGGCACGTTCGGTGCCGTGAGTTTTAATAAGGTCCTCAAGGGACTCGGCCCACTCCTGGGTTTCTTCAGTATCGACGTCTTTCAGTCCGTCGAGAAGAGTGCTCAGGGCGTGTTCGTTCGGTTTTGCGTTACCCAAACTAATCCAACCTCTCTTGTGTTCAGTTGTGAAGGTGTTACGACGGCGATTCTCCGCGGGTGACACCCCTAGCAGGCAAGTGGGCCGAACGTGGTGGTCGGCGCACTTCTTTCTCTACTATTTTAGTCCTTATTTGACCCTGGTTTTGCTGTTGTGAAGGATTTTTTGGGGACTGCTGTCAGCGGGTGGGTTGGGTGCCTGCGGATTTGCAGGAGAAAAGCCAAAGATATTTTTGCCTGTACCGTGCAGATTTTATGCTGCATGGTGGTTCTGTGTTGGGTTTTGCGGTATTACTTTGGGTTTTTGAGGTGAAGGGCGGCGGGCTGTACTGTGCCGTGTAATTTTCTTCACCCGCGCCGCCCCAAAGCACTGAGATGTATAACACCCTCGACGGGTTTGCGCTCCCTGCAAAGACCCCGTATAGTATTACCTTGTTCGCCGGTTTGGTGAGCACAATGGGTCTTTAGCTCAGCTGGTAGAGCGCCACGTTTACACCGTGGATGTCATCGGTTCGATCCCGGTAGGACCCACAATTTATCGATGCGGCCCCGTCTAAGGACGGGGCCTTTTCGTTATTGTCCCTGGGGACATTGGTACATTCGCTGTGGTGGTCTACCGAGATAGCAGCGGGCCGCTCACCCGTGCGCATAATTGGCGATCCGTGCACCGCATCTGTGTATAAATCAGCGTACCCTTATATACATGACTGAAAATATCGAGAGTAAAAAGGCGCAAATTGGTGTAACCGGCCTGGCGGTGATGGGCGCGAACCTGGCCCGTAACTTGGCCCGCAACGGCTACACTGTGGCGCTGCATAACCGTTCCGTCGAGAAAACCGACGCGCTTCTTGCCGAGCATGGGCAAGATGGTGATTTTATTCGTACCGAATCACTGCAGCAGCTGGTTGACTCATTGGAGTCGCCGCGGCGTATCTTGGTGATGGTGAAAGCTGGTGCTCCGGTTGATGCCGTGATTGAGCAGCTAACACCCCTGCTGGATGAGGGCGATATTGTTATTGACGGCGGTAACTCGCATTTCCCAGACACGATCCGCCGCGAGCGTGAGCTGGCGCAGAAGGGCCTGCACTTTGTGGGTGTGGGTGTCTCCGGTGGTGAGGAGGGCGCACTGTGGGGTCCCTCTATTATGCCGGGCGGATCTGCCCAGTCGTATCATCATGTGGGCCCTATGCTGGAGAAGATTTCAGCAAAGGCACCCCAGGACGGTTCACCGTGCTGCGCCTGGATTTCCACCGATGGCGCGGGGCACTTCGTGAAAATGGTTCACAACGGTATTGAGTACGCCGATATGCAGGTGATCGGGGAAGCGTACGATATTCTGCGTTCTATTGCCGGGCTGGAACCAGCGGAGCAGGCACAGATTTTTAAGACGTGGAACGAAACCGAGCTCAATTCGTACCTGATTGAGATTACCTCTGAGGTGCTGGCCCAGGTGGATGCTAAAACCGGTAAGCCTCTGGTGGATGTGATCCTGGATCAGGCTGGTCAGAAAGGAACCGGCCGCTGGACGGTGCAGGCTGGCCTTGATTTGGGGGCCCCGGTCTCTGCCATTGCTGAGTCGGTGTTTGCCCGCGCGCTTTCATCATCTGATCCGGTTGCCCGTGAGCAGGCTCAGCAGCAGCTTCCTGCGGGCCTGATCGCGACCACCGGTGTCGGTGCTGGGGATCCTGAATTTGTTGAGGATGTGCGCCGTGCCCTGTTGGCCTCGAAACTGGTTGCTTATGCGCAGGGCATGGATATGATTGCCCGCGCGGGGGATGAGTACGGTTGGGATTTGAAGCTTGATGTGATTGCTTCGCTGTGGCGTGCTGGGTGCATCATCCGCGCCGAGCTGCTGGGCGATATTATGGCTGCCTACTCCGGTGAGCGTCCGGCAAATATGCTTTTAGCACCCCAGTTCAAGTCTTTGATGGATGAGCTGGTTCCGTCGTGGCGCCGGGTGGTGGGTAAAGCCACCGCTCTTGGGGTTCCGGTACCGGTGTTCTCTTCGGCCCTGTCGTATTATGACGGCCTGCGCCGTGACCGCCTGCCTGCGGCCGTAATTCAGGGGCAGCGTGATTTCTTTGGTGCGCACACTTACGGGCGTGTGGACGAAGAAGGGGCCTTCCACACTATGTGGAGTGGTGACCGTTCTGAGGTGAACGCCGCCGACATTCATGTGCACTAATACTGCGCCAGGGGCTGCCCTGGTTGTATAACTATGCGGTGCGGGCGTCTTCGTGTATCTGGTTCTAGGCCAGACGGTGAAGATACCCGCACCGCATCAGTGTGTGCAGAAGGTGCGCCCTGAGGCTGAGGGCACGTTGTATTTAGTGCCCGCCGGTACCTCCGCCGGATACATAAGGCGTTACAGCCCAGCGTCCGTTAACGTATTCGGTGGTAACGTACCCGGTCAGCCGCGTCCACTGGTATTTTTCGGGGAGATCGTCGTGGTACTCACCCCGAATAATTGCTTTGGTGCCGTTAAGGAAAGTCTCGGTGCACCGCCACGTAATTTTAGAGGAGGATACGATGGGGTCGGCAAGAATGTCCATCTCAAACTTGCGATCAAAGAACCACGTTTTTGATGATTCCATATTCTGGTAGAAAGTCTCAAAGCTCTGCATGTATTCAATATCAGGCTTGGCGGCTTCCATCTCTTTAAGTGGTTCAAGGTCACCTGTTTTAGTGATGTAATCAAAAACCGATGCCTGATATCGGAGCGTTGCGTACGCTCCTTCAAGCGAGTCCTCATTCATATTCTCAGGTTTGAGAGGCTTAGGCGCGTTCCGGGGCGGATGCTCTTCATTACCTGGCTCGTAGGTTTTATTCTCATAATGGTCAACTAGAGGAACTACCCCTTTGTAGTTTTTGGAACCAGCATCGTATTTCTGCTCAGTGGCTTCTGTCGATGCATTAGCGGAAGCTGAACTGGTTTGCGAGGATGATGTCTCTGAAGCTGATGATGAGCTGCCGGATGTGGACGTACTGCTCTGGCTGCAGGCTGCCAGTAGGGATGCGGAACCTAAGCCCAGGAGGGCAACCGCGCCTCTGCGGGTTACGGACAAAGGCATGTTTCTACCTTTCTGCTAGTCTTTGGTAGTTTATTCTGATATTACAGGTAAGTTCATAGTTCGCTCTTAAAAACTACTAACTGTAGTGTCTTAATGCTAAAAAGCATATGTATGTGCTCAAAGGTGTTCCCGGAAGAATATAGTACATAAGTCTATAATAACCTTACCCAGGGTTATTTTGATTATTCGACGTACATTTTGATGTTTTAATATTGCGAAAGGCCCTTCTGTAAGCATCAGAAACTGTGCAGGGTGAACCTGCGGGTTACTGAGAGCGCACAAGGCCCCGGTATCGTCTAAAGATACCGGGGCCTGTATTGTGAGTGTTTGTGTGTCGGCTGCTGCGTTACTTATTGCTTAGGTACGTAGCTGTAAGGGATGTGACACGAAACCGTGGAGTAGGTACCGCTGGCTTGGTTCTCTGAGACGGTTTCCCCGTTAACAGTGATTTTGCAGCTAACCTTAGTGGCCCCACCGTCACCGTACGAGCCGGAAGCATTAAGGGTATAACTGTCCTTGAGAGTAGTCTCAATGCCTTCCTTACGCCAGTCACTTGAAATGTTCTCGGTACTGGTGGAACTGTACGGGCCGTAAGAGACGCGGGCTTTACCGTTAGCCTTGACCTCAACATCAACCTTCACCTTTGTTGTGGCCCGGTCAATAGAAGGCGTAGCAGAAGCAGAGCGTGATGCGGACGGAGTAGAGGCGTAGGAATGCGGTGAAGACGATGACGTTGACGGCGAGGGAGAACTCGAAGAAGGTGACGCTGAAGACGACGACGGCGAGGCGGAGGAAGAAGTCGCTCCACCGGCAATATTATTCGGTTCATTATTACGTGTTGTGATGGTCACTACGAGTACCACTACGAGGGCGATTACGCCAGCACCGCACAAGAACCCCACCATCCACGGCCACACGGGGCGGGGGCGATCTTCCTCCTCATAGAGGTCGCCGTAATTCCTGCCGTATGGGCCGCCAGGTACAGCACCGTTATAGGGCGGAATAGGGCCGCTTGGGTACCCCTGTTGATAGGGGCCTTGGCCGTAGCCAAGATTCCCAGTGTTATACCCTTGCCCGTTCAGATTCCCGGTGTTGTATCCGTAGCCGCCAAGGTTCCCAGTGTTATACCCTTGACCATTCAAATTGCCGGTGTTATATCCCTGCCCGTTCAGGTTTCCGGAGTTGTAGCCGTTATACTGGGCTGCCTGCCGCACGGCTGAAGGATCCATAGGGAGCGTTTCGTCCCCATACTGTTGGTTACCATCCGGTCCGTTCAGGGGAGCCGACTGGGGCCCGTGATTGGTAGTCCCTGACGTATCCGGGTACCCCTGTGTTCCGGCCTGATCTGCGCCACTATTATTGTTCGCTCCATCAGGGCCTTCTGTAGGTGGGAACTGAGACATTGATTCTCCTCATAGGATGGTGGTTCACGCGAGGAACACTGACCTTCCCATGCTACCGCGAATCTTTGAACAAATGCTGTATGCGGTGCCCCAGACTCTCCGGAATTATGTTTAACTCCGGCTGGTAGATGGCGGTGAACAGGCAACGGTCAGTGTGCCTAGGAATTACTGCCGCCTGGTTTTAAAACGAGGCGGCAGTATTTTCAACGCACCGTGGCTGGTGAAGGAAACAGATACTGCTAGATCCACATGGCCGGGTCTATATACTCCACAGCATCCACCAGCGGTTTCTTCTTCTCTGGGGTGCGCGGGCGCGATTTTGCCGGGATACCTGTAATAATCGAATCGTGCGGGTGATCGTTTACCACCACCGCATTCGCGCCAATAGCGCTGTCAGCACCGATCTGTACCGGACCGAGTACTTTAGCGCCCGCCCCAATCGTCACGCGGTCACCGACCGTAGGGTGGCGTTTCACTTTCTCTAAGGAGCGGCCGCCTAAGGTCACCCCGTGATAGAGCATCACGTCGTCACCTATTTCGGTGGTTTCACCAATCACAATGCCCATGCCATGGTCAATAAAAAACCGGCGCCCGATTGTAGCTCCGGGGTGAATTTCAACGCCCGTCAGAAAACGGGTGAACTGTGATATTGAACGCGCCAGGGCCTTCGTTGTATCCCGCTGCCACAGTCTGTGGCTCAGTCGGTGCGACCAGATGGCGTGCATCCCCGAATAGTTGAGTATAATTTCGACCGTGCCGCGCGCGGCCGGGTCGTGTTGGCGAACGTTTGCAATGTCTTCACGCAAACGGGCGATGAATCCCATGGTCATCCTTCTTTTACTGTGCGTTCATCCAAAGGTACCAACATCAGGGACTGTTTTCACGCTAGGGAAACCTGAGCGGGAGAGAACAGCAAACACTTATGCGGGAACCACAGTGGTAAAACATCGTGAGCTGCCCGGAAATTCCCGTGCACCTTAACACGCAAGAACGCCCCACCGCACCCCGCGCACCGGGGTAGTGGGGCGTTTGCAGCGGACGTTTAGCCGCGAATATCCTCGTACAGGACGGTGGAAATGTAACGCTCACCGAAATCGGGGACAACAGCGACAATCAGCTTGTCTTTATTCTCAGACTTCTTGGCTTCCTCAACAGCCGCATACACCGCTGCACCCGAGGAGATACCGCCCAGGATACCTTCCTCGGTAGCCAATGCGCGAGAGGTGCGGATGGCATCTTCACCGCTAACAGCAATAACTGCATCATAAATATCACGGTTGAGAGTATCAGGCACGAAATTCGCACCCAGCCCCTGAATCTTGTGCGGGCCAACGCGACCCTCGGAAAGCAGCGGAGAATCCTGAGGCTCAACGGCCACGATCTTCAGGTTCGGGTTTTTCTCCTTCAGATACTTACCCGCACCGGAGATGGTGCCGCCGGTGCCAATACCAGAGACAAAAATATCAATCTTGCCGTCGGTAGCGTCCCAAATTTCGGGGCCGGTGGTCTTGTAATGGATTGCGGGGTTAGCCTCGTTTGAGAACTGGGACGCGAGAACCGCGTTATCGGTGCTCTCAACAATCTCTTTAGCCTTCTCCACGGCGCCCTTCATACCATCAGTACCGGGGGTGAGCACAATTTTCGCACCGTACGCACGCAGCAGGACACGACGTTCAGCTGACATGGTCTCAGGCATGGTCAGAATAACGTTGTAGCCGCGTGCTGCACCCACCATCGCTAGGGCAATACCAGTGTTACCGGAGGTGCCCTCAACAATGGTGCCGCCGGGCTTCAGTGCACCAGCTTCCTCAGCAGCGTCAATAATGGCGCGGCCGATGCGATCCTTCACAGAACCAGCGGGGTTGTAGAATTCAAGCTTGACTGCAATATTGCCGGGCAGACCCTCGGAGAGTCGGTTCAAACGGACAAGCGGAGTCTGGCCGATAGCATCAACAATGCTGTTAACGATTTGCGCCATGAATCTAATTCCTTTGTTTGATTTTATTTCTTCGTCAGTAACTCTACCCCCATAAGGTGCCGGTGTAACGCTGGCTGTCACAGTTCGTAACAGAGGCACAGGGGTACAGATAAAGTGGGTCTAAAGGTGCGTGGATTAGAAAGAAGCTGTTTTCCCGGGAGACCAGCTGGATGGCAGGGAGCTGCTGTTAAGTATCCACCACCTGCCGTTGGAGTATTCGAAATACCCTTTATATTCTGTGTCGATACCGTCGAGACTGTTAAGGTTTACGGATTGGTGGCTTGTTTTGTCGTACAGGCGGGCGGCAGAGTCCGCTTCAAGCTTTATAGTCCACACATAGGTATTGTCTTTGGGCCCTTCAAATGGCATATCGTCCATGATGGATACCGTCAGCGGAGCGTAAGTGTCGCTAATGAGCCACCTATCACTAATATCACGATACGTACTGGTGCTGGGGGAAGAGGAGGAATCCGTAAACCCGTGCTCAATCCAAGGAGACGTAAAGCCTTTAAACAAGAGGTAGTTATAGTAGGCTCCGCGATGGCCGATAAATTTGTACAACCCTTCGGCTGTACGTTCGTCAGTCCCGCCGGGATACACCGGCTCCGGAATATTAGCGGGAGGATCCTGCTCTGTACCAGGTTTGTACAGGGCGGCGGCTATGCCCTCGTAGGAGTTAAAGTTGATCTTCCCTTTATAGGAGCTTCGAGCGGAACATGCGCTCAGTAAACTAATGCCAGCTACACCAAATACCCCGAAGACAGTGCGGCGAGTCACGGAAGAAGGCATGAGGGAACCTCTCTACTTACGACACTGATGATATAACTATATACCCCGCAGCTTCCTGCGCAAACGTGTGACACGTACTGAAAATACGTTAATTACACACCCGAAGATGCGTTGGTGTTGGCGGTAAACTCCGAAAAATCAATCACCCATTTATGATCCTCATACCGTGCCTTTAATGGGCCTGACCTGGTAACACTATTAGTAGCGCTGGCTGGGGTCTCGCGTACTTTCCCGGAGATAACCTCAAAATCACCGAATTTAATGAAATACTCCATTGGCCACTCATACACATCCTCTTCCTTCTTTTGGGGGTGAGGGGTGTGTATGGTGCAGTGGTACCGAACCTTTGAAAACCAGCTATTGCCGCTACCGATCATCCGATCCAGTTCCTCTTGGGTAAGCCCCTGGTACCGTTCCATATAGGGTTGCGCTTCGCCTGTGTTTCTGCTTTCAATAATGTACTCTGTGAAAGCAAAAATATAGCCAATAGTGCTGTACAACCCAGCCACTGAGCGCTCATCCGCATGGGCAGGAAGCACCGGAACCGGCACGTTCTGGGCGGGTTCAGAGCGAGTCGCTTCCCGGTAGTCACCATTCTGACGGTAGCTGTCAAACTTCAGTTCTCCGCTGTAATCATATTGCCGATCAAGCCACATATTGCTGGTGCTGCACCCCGCAAGGAGCAGAGCGCCGCCGCAACCGGCTAGAGCAAACAAAGACCGTCGATTCATGGAAGTAGGCACGGTGATCAGGAATCCTTAGAACACACGAAGTTGAGATATCTCAAACATTATAAGAGGCTGCACCAAAACCCGAAAAGACGGGGGCTAGACACTGATGGCCCCGCTGCACCGTAAAACCTAGATAGTTTTCGACCCGCCCGAAGACTTGCTGTTTGTATTGTCGCTGAGTAACTCCTCGAGATTGAGACGCCACACACCATCACTGTATCTCGCTTTCATGGTGCCTTCGTATTTTTGTTCCCGCCTTTCAGCTGGTATCTCCCGTGCACGCCCGGCAGATACCAGGAAACTCCCTAGGTTCGCCGTCATCATGGCTGGCCACAAGTACGTATCACCCTCACGTGTTGGCATAGGATCCTTCAATGTAAACCTAACATCGGGAGCCTCAGACCATATCTTGTAATCGTTAGAAGGCTGTGAGTCAGTATCAAGGCGTTTATAGTACTCGCCATCAAGCAGATTCCGGCCCGTATCACCGGTTTGGTAGGCATATGTAACACTCGCAGCTATAAAACCAATGGTGGAATATAGGCCCGCCACTGTGTGCTCATCAACGTTGTGTGGAAGCGTTGGTACGGGAGCATTCTTAGCGGGCTCAGTGCGGGTAGGTGCCGTATATTCACCTTCGCGGCGGAAACTATCGAACGTTACCTCACCGCTGTAATCAGTGCGCTCTGCGGCCACCACAGACGCCCCGGAGCTGCAAGCGCTTAAAAACAGGATGGAGGCACCCCCAACTGCGCCAGTAAATAAAAAACGACGAGACACGGAAGCAGACATCGGGACGCCTTTCAGTTGAAGTAGCTAGCATGATTATAGCTTTTACCCACTCAAAAGTTGGGGATATGCAAGCCACTTTCATCTACTAAAGCATCAGTATCCCAGCGGATTAGGCAGACCCTTACCGGCGGGGTACGCGCATCAGGGCACCCTGCCGGGAAGAGGCTGAACGAACCTAGTTAATATCCATATTCAGATCCCAAATACCGTTCATATAGGTGCCTACAGCCTCACCAGACATGTAGATATGGCGTTTATCGGCGGGGGTATCCTGCAGCGTACCCTTACGGTAAATCTTCTCGCCCACGTCAATGTTCAGCTTCACCTGCCAGTTCCACGAACCGCCAGCATACACCGGCTGCGGGGCGGTAATAATTAACGAGGCGGACGGCTTCGCATACCAGATCTTATCGGCCTCGCTTTTCTTCGTACTCTCCGCGTAGCCTTGCAGTACGTTCTTTGCCTCAGCATTGAGGGTTACCGTATTAACGTACTGCATATCGCCGGTTTGCAGCAGATAATCCACCGCTGCCCCAAACCAGGCCAATGCGCCCGCGAACCCGGCTGCATTATCTTTTTTCATGGACTCAGGCTGAACTGGGATCGGGACATTCTGCGCCGGGTGTTCCTCGGTGGCAGCCATATATTCGCCGGGCTTGTCGTATTTATCAATCTTCGCTTCACCACTAAAGTCCTTTTTCTCCTCAACAGTGGGAGAAGCTGAGGGGGTGGCGGTGGCAGACTCGGAGGGAGACGCTGAAGGCGTGGCAGAGGCACTGGCAGTTGCGGTACGGGATGCGCGGGGAGATGCGCTCTGAACCTCAAATGTACTTGAGGAAGGCTCAGAAGGAGATGGTGCAGAGGCGGTGGTAGTGGTCTGCTGCGACTCAGAACTGCACGCAGCCAAAAAAGCTGCGCTGCTGAGACCAATGACACTAAGTGCAGTGCGCCGGGTCAAGGGGGATGACATGAGAGCTATACCTTTCAAAATTTTGGTTTGCGAGTGAATATTTCGGTGATTGCTATCGTGTCGTGATAGAGAATAGCATACCCTGAAGCATGATTGACGCAGGGCGCCACGCTCGGGCTGAATTCCGATCCTAGCGTTTCTTTGGTGTGCTCAGATTCCAGGATCCCTCAACATAGCGGCCCGTAATATCACCCTCGGATTGCACCAGTTTACGGTTCTGCGGAACCTGCGAGACTTTGCCGCGGATCAGCGCAAAATCACCCTGTTTCATGGTGAGCTTGGCGGGCCACTGGTAGCCATCAGTGTTCCTGATTGGGGCGGAAGTGGTGAGTTCAATAGTTACCGTGACCTCACTCAACCAGGTTTTATCGTCAAAAAGCTCCGCGACATCGGTGTAGCTTTTCAGATCTTCCCGGTCAAACCTGATGTCTTTCAGATGCTGGGAATCACCCGTGTTCATCATGTACTGCAAAGAAGCCGCGAAGTAACAGATTGTTGCATGAAGCCCTGCTACGGAATTCTCGCCCATATTATCGGGTTTGATAGGAACTGGCACGTTCTTCGAGGGATGCTCCTGAGTTGCTGGCTCATAGGGGCCAGCGGAGGTATCGTATCTATCAAGTTTCGCTTCGCCTTTGTAATCTGCCCCCGTTCCGCACGAGGTGAGCGCAGCAGCCACGCCGCCTACGCCAGCTAATCCCACCGCAAAGCGGCGCGTCACGGCAGGAAACATCGTTGTCCTTTCACAGATTTATAGAACCCTAAAACAAATGCAATGATAGTTTACGCACAAAATATGAGGGCGACAAAGCCCACCGTAACGGTTATGTATTATTGGGACGCGCGAGGGCTTGCCGACGGTGAAGGGTCGTCATCTTCATCGCCTTCCCACCGGAATTCCCAGCGCCCCTGCTGGTAATTGACAAGGCCAATAACCTCTTTATCGTAATGCTGGTCTTGAGGCGAAAGCTCCGTATATTTTCCGTCTTTTACCGCGAAAGAGCCCAGATCGTTAACGATGCGCAACGGCCAGCGGTACTGTGAGCCTTCCCGAGTGGGCTGCGGGGTAATGAGCACAATCTTGAAACTTGGGTTTGCGTACCAGAGCGTACCGTTTTTAGTTTCTGCCCCCATTTTCTCGAAACTTTTATAGCTCTCATTCGGCCATTTGAGGGCGCGTATGGGTGAGGGGTCTCCAGTGATATTGAGGTAGGTTAGGCAGGCGGCGTAGTAGGCAATTGTGGCGTGCATCCCCGCCACCGAATCTTCATACATATGCTCCGGAACCACCGGCTTTGGTACGTTCTTGGCGGGATGCTCTTTGGTCGCTGGCTCGTATGGGCCCGCCGACGTGTCGTATTTTTCAAGTTTCGCCTCCCCGCTGTAGTCTTTAGCAGCAGGCGTGGGGGAGGCGCTTGGCGACGTCGTCTCACCACTCACAGGCGTGGTGCTCTCCGCCGGTGAGGGGCTCTCCGCCAGGGCTGGCTTGACGGGTGCCGACACTATAGCGCCGGAGCACCCGCTGGTAAAAAGCACACCAGCGACCGAAAACATGCCCAAAACCGTGCGGCGAGTAATGGAAGAGGCCAACGCAGTCATCCTTTCCGGCCTGAACCGACCGTGAGGGGCGGAAGGTGTGTGGACACCTAGAAACAATTAGATGAAGTTGCCGCCACCTGATGACGATGAGGAGGAAGAACTTTCGGATGGTGATGGGCTGCCAGAGGAAGACGAGGAGCTGCTGCTCGACGACGGGCTGCGGGTTGGCGAAGAGCTGCTGGAACTACGCGAATGCCAGATGATCGTCCAGTGCCCACCCTCGTATGTGCACACAGCCATTTGGCGTGATTCACCATACCGGCTGTATGAAGATAGTGACCTGTACTCACCATCTTTCACAATGAAAGGCCCCTGATCCGTCTTAGCGGTAAACGGCCACATATACTTATCGCCGCTCTTTGTCGGCTCGGGGCTATTGAGGTAAATCTTCACATCGGGAGAACCGTACCAGCTTCGTTTCTCCCGGATGGGCGCACCTTTGCTTTCATACTCCGGCAATGTGTCTTCCGACAGACGTACCTCACGCAAAAACTCGGTTTCCCCGGTCAAATAGTAGTATTTCAAAGCTGCCGAAAGGTACCCTAACGCCGCTTTTAGGCCCTCGGTTGAGTTCTCGCTCATCTTCTCGGGCTTAACCGGTTTAGGTACGTTTCTTGCCGGGTGTTCCTTGGTGGCTGATTCAAAGTTGCCCGCTGATGTGTCATATTTATCAATCTTGGCTTCGGAAGAATAGTCAGAACTACTCGACGAAGATGAAGATGATGATGAGGGAGAAGCTGAGGTAGACGAGGCCGAAGAGGAGCTGGGGGAGGCCTCGGAACTCGTTGTCGCAGGCTCGGAAGAATCACTCGAGGAAGGGGTGTGCGTCTTAACGGAAGTAGAAGAAAAAATAGAATTGGAACACCCTGAGACAGCAGCTATACCGGCTACGGTGAAAAAACCTAAAGCTGTGCGGCGCGTCAAGTCGGAAGTCATATACCCAATCTTTCACTCGGCGAGGTTGAGATACATCAACTATACCGCCCGCACATCTGCCTGTGGGGGTGCGCCACCTTATAGCTTACGGCGAAAATCCTGGGAACCAATATCAGGAGGCTCGTGTGAAGGTTATGCCGGGGCAGTGGCGCCAGCGGCAGCCTCTGGAACCTTACCGCGTGTCTCGGGCAGCAAGTCGTACGTCATGCGCCACGAACCTTGGTCATACACCACGAATAGCGGGTCGGTATCGACCGCGAAATTAGATTTAAAATCTTCGTAAATAGTGTTTGCGGCCCCCACCATCCGGGCCTGCGGGTCAAACCCCGGTGTGCACTTCCAGATGTAGGTGTTCTCGCTCTCGCCTTTTGTCGGTTGCTCAGTATCCAACGACAGGGTAAACGGGTGTGCCGTGGAGCTACGCAGCCATGCACCCTTCGCGTACAGTTCCCCCAGCTCCTTCGCATCCTCCTGCGACTGGGCGTCAGTGACCTTATTGAGCGCTGAAGCATCACCGGTTAATAGCAGGTAATTATGCGCGGCAACCCAGAACCCAATGAAGTTATACAGCCCCTCAACATTTGGTTCGGTCATGCCGTGAGGCTCCTGCGGTGCGGGCACATTCTTGGCTTTCGCATTGTCATTCCCGAGAACCACAGCCTCCACATCCCCAGAGTATGAGGTGAATTTCACGTCTCCCCGGTACCCCGGCGACTGTGTGGGCGCGGGGGTGAGAGACTGCGAGCCTGCCTGCGGCCGCTGCTCGTTAGCTGAGGTGGAGTTAATCGTATCCAGCAGGAAAGCGCCCCCCACTCCTACCGACGTCAGCCCCGCAGCAGCTATTGCAGTTCTACGGGTGAGTGCAGCGCGGGACATAGCGACGGCTCCTTTCAACGGGAATAATCCTCATTATTCTATACCTACTCTAGCGTGCCCACCCCTGTCATCTTGAGGCCACAAACCGGTGACTACGCAGACGCTTGTCTTACGCTGTTTTACCCCAACCTGCGCTGATGCACACAAGGTGTTCCCGGGATTGTAAAACCCGGGGGATACGTTCAAAAAAATATATCTGGAACATCACATAGGTTATATCCGACTGTACCTGAGGCACATTATGGGTCATACGCTACCGGCCCTAGAGCAGACGCACACTATTGTGGGTCTAGCGAGAGGCAGGAACGGTCACAACTTTCGCAGGAACCGTGGGAGTCACCTGGGGCAGGGCTGTGCGTCGGGGACTGGCTGACGGGTCGTACTGCTCAGCTGAAATAATCCACCACTGTTCGCCCTCCCACATGCCGTACAGTTTACGCATTGCGCGGGCTTCCTCCGTGGGCAGGGCAGTATTCGTGTTAGCGGCAGCATTAACCAGCACACCGCTCTCTTGCTTCACTGAGCAGGCCCAAGCGTACTTATAGCCTTTCTCATCTGGTTGTTTCTCGGTGAGGGTGACTGTCCACGAACCACCCACAATCCACTGCGTCGTACTCATGTACAACTGCTCATACCCCTGCAACTGTGCAATAGCGGGCTGGTTCTGCGGATGCACCACCTTCAATGCTGGTTTCATATCGCCTGTAGCTCGCGCATAATTGAGCGCCGCAATGTAGTAAGCGAACGTGAATCTTAGTCCCGAGGTGTCCTCATCACGCATATAGTCGTACTCGGTGGGTACGGGAACATCTGTGGCTTTTGACTGCAGCGATGCAGGGTTGCCGGTAGGTGCCGCCGTTGACCCGGCTGAAGGCTGAGGGCCAGCGGATCTGTAATGCTGCCACAGCAGCTCCCCGGAGAGGTTCTCCCGGGTATCCGCGGTGGTGGCTTGAACACTGGAACCGCCTGCCGGTACACCTGCATTGCCTGCGGCGCGGGAAGAAGAACTAGAGCCGCAGGCGGAGAGCGCCGCAGCACCCAGCGAAGAGGCTGCTCCAACCAAAAAAATACGGCGTGAGGCAACAGCAGATCGAATCATGGTGGACTATCCCTTCTAAGAACACCGCAACTTGTATACAAAGCCTATGCGGTGCAGGGTAAAACCACAAACGAATACGTCGTCAGTTCTAGAGCTGTTACTCACATCCAGCTGCCCCGGGAAGGGGTGGTGTCAGCGGCGGTGCTCATTATGCGGCTGCTACCGGGAAGACGGGGACGCAGCGGATGCTGAGGGGGCCAGCGACTCCTTCGCCGCCGAAACCTCCGCATCATCCATCATCTGCCAACCGTTGTCGCCGTATTTGACGAACACATCCGCCCGGCGGGTTGTACCGTACATGTCGGTAAAAGACACGTTGCGTTGTGCCTTGAGCAGGTACAGGTGAGCTTTGCTGTCAACCGTGTACATGGATTCCCAGCGGAATACTTCTGAAGAGCCGATCCGTACGGGCCTTTCAGTATTGAGAGTAATGCCGGTGGGGCGTTCAGTATCACACACAACCCACCCCTCATCACGAGAGTAAAGCTTCGAATAAATACCGATATTTGTGCTGTACTTATCGTTGCCTGGCAGAGCCTCAAAGAGAGAAATATCACCGGTAAGGTACATGTAGTTCTGTGCCGCGCACCAGTACTGCAGGAAGCTTAGAATGCCCTGTTCAGAAAGCTCACGCATATTTTCAGGTTCTTTAGGCTTAGCCACATTCCGGGGGCCGTGCTCCAATGTGCCAGCCTCAAACGGCCCATTTGCTGTCTCATAGTACTGGGCTGGCAGAATCACCGGACCGCGCACCTGCGAACCTGAGGCAGAGTCCACCTGGGGAGAAGCTGCAACTGGTGAAGGCGCCGCCGAAGAAGCGGCAGCAGGACGTTTATTCGCGGTAGAAATAGAAGAACCCGCGCACGCACTCAAAAGGGAGCCAGCTCCTACGATGGCAGTCTGCGTCAGGAGCGCGCGACGAGCAAAACTATGGTGCATTTATGGGGTCCCATCCTTATCGGTGATGCGGCCAGCTAATCGGGCCATAAACACTCGCGGCTAGCACTTACTACCGTAGCAGAAGGCACCCCGCACACGCATATTGGGAAGGTGCCTGAACCAGTCGGAGTATCATTGCACACACAAATCAGGATAAACTGTTTGCGTGCAACACACCGATTATACGCACCTTATGCGTGTGCGCGAACTACTCGCCCACTGTGATGTTCCCCTAGAAACCCTCAACGCGGACTTAGCCCGTGAACGTATTCGTGCGGCCAATAAACAACTTGATGACTATATTCTGCCGCGTGCTGGCAGCCTGGATGCTCCACTCACCGTGGTTGTGGGCGGCTCCACTGGTGCCGGTAAATCCACGCTGGTGAATTCGCTCCTTGGCGAGCCCCTCACCCGTGCCGGGGCCATCCGCCCCACCACTCGCCAGCCTGTTCTGCTGCACCGCGCCGAAGATGCACCCTACCTGGGATCCGAGCACTACCTGCCGAGCATGAGGCGTCATAGCGTTGCCGCGGGAGAAACAGTGCCGGGAGCTGACGCACACACTGAAGCCGATGTGCTGGTGACACTACAGACCCAGACGGTACCGCCCGGCATCGCTCTTATTGATGCCCCAGATATTGATTCCGTCTCTGAACAGAACCGGCGGTTAGCTAAAGATTTGCTCTCTGCCGCTGACCTGTGGCTTTTTGTGACCACCGCTAACCGGTATGCGGACGCCGTGCCGTGGGAATTACTGCACCGGGCGGCTGAACGCAATATTACTGTGGCGGTGGTGCTCAACCGAGTACCAGAAGGCGCCGAACACGAAATAGAAGAAGACCTGCAACATATGCTCAGCGAAGCTGAGATCACCCCGGCACTGCTGGTGTGTATCCCCGAGCAGAAGCGCGATAATCGTGGCCTGCTGCCGCCTGCTGCCATAGACCAAGTGCGGAACTGGCTAGAGCAGCTGGGGGCAGACGCACCGGCACGCGCGGCAATCGCCCGCCGTACCCTCAGCGGCGCTATTAACGGGCTGAGCGAAGACCTGCAGGTTATTGCCGCAGAACAAAAATCCCAGCACGAGACGCTCACCCGGCTCAGCGCCGCAGTGGATGACGCCTACGACACCGCATTGGAGAACATCCGTGAGGCAGCCTCCGACGGTACGCTACTGCGCGGTGAGGTGCTGATGCGCTGGCAAGATTTTGTGGGCACTGGAGAGTTCTTCCGCTCACTAGAATCTGGAATCGGGCGCCTGCGGGACCGGCTAGTCGGGATCATGCGGGGCACCCCCGCCCAAGCCGCAAAAGTGGAACAGGCGTTAGAGCACGGGCTGCACGCAGTGGCCGTGGACGCTGCCGCCCGTGCCGCCGAACAGGTGCGGCGTTCGTGGGGCTCAGAACGCCCGGGTGCGCTTCTTCTTGAGGAACACGATGCGGGCGTCACCGCCGAACAGGTGCAGACCGAGCAGAGCACATTCGAGACGCAGGTTGCGGAGCAGATCCGCGCCTGGCAGCAGGGAATCCTTGAGACAATCCGCGCCGAAGGCGCCGGTAAACGCCAACGTGCACGCGTGCTCTCGCTGGGTGTTAACGCTGCAGCCGTGCTACTGATGGTCGCTGTGTTTTCCGCAACCGGTGGGCTGACCGGGCTGGAAATCGGCATCGCAGGCGGCTCCGGCGTGGTGGGATCTAAGCTCCTGGAATCGGTATTCGGTGAGGACGCCGCCCGCCGAATGGCCCAACGTGCCCGCATCGACCTCATCGAGCGGATGCAAAACCTGCTGGATGCACACCGGCAGCGGTTCACCGATTCCCTCAATACCGTTAATGCGGGGCCTGAGCCAGCCCAGGTTCTTGAGGCCGCACAGCAGACACACCGTATTGGTCATGAACTGGCCGTGGACGGCAGCCCCGCCAGCAAAGAAATAAGGGGGTAGCATGAGCGACGAACTCGTTCCTTCGAGCATCACCATGGCCCGCCAGCGAGGCGGCACACTCACAGAGCGTGCAGACTCGCTCAACGCCGCGCTTGAGGCAGGCCGTGGGCGTATCGAAACAACCCTTATAGAGCGTAGCGCCACGACCATCAGCCGTGCCCGTGAGCGCCTTAGCCTCTCAGCCGAGCACACTATCGTGGGGTTTTTCGGGGCGACTGGCAGCGGCAAATCTTCCCTTTTTAACGCTGTGGCGGGCCAAAAACTTGCCCGCGCCGCCCATACCCGCCCCACCACGGTCGCCGCGCAGGCCGCCGTATGGGGCAGGGAAGGCAGCGAAGAGGTCCTTGACTGGCTTGGAGTCTCTGAACGGGTGTACCCGCTGGAAGACCCAGCCGAAGCACCTATAACACCTGAAACGTTGGTACCTGAGACACCCAGCGCCGCCCTGAATGAGACCAGGGTGCCCGCCCCCGGGCTGTGGAACCGCATCCGCACCATGGTTGGTAAAGGGCAGACCCACACCCGCTCCGGCGGGCTAATCCTGCTGGACCTACCCGATTTCGACTCGGTACGCCGCGATAACCGTGAACTGGTAGAACGCATGGTGGGGTATGTGGATGTGCTCGTATGGGTGGTAGATCCGCAGAAATACGCGGATGCGGTGCTGCACCACGAGTTTATCGAGCCCCTAGCCGCACACGGCGGCACGATGCTGTGCGTACTTAACCAGTCAGATCTGCTGGATGCACACGACCTTCCCCAGGTACTGGACTCCCTGCGGCAGCTGCTGATTCAGGACGGTATTAGCCACCACCTGCTGGCTGAACCGATCGCGGTTTCAGCCCGCACAGGTGCCGGGCTGGACTCCCTCAAATCGTTACTGGGGCAGGTGGCTGCCGCGAAAAGTGCCGCTTTGCAGCGGGTTACTGCCGACCTGGACGCCATCCACGGCGAGCTTTCAGACCGTGACGGCGGCCCGGTGGAGGCCTCTATTAGCGAAGAGTCGGTGGATACACTCACCGCCTCATGTTTCACAGCCAGCGGCGCGGGTACCGTTCTGGATGCGGCGGTTAGCTCCTACAAGCGCCGTGCCGGGGCGCGCACCGGGTGGATAGCGACCCGCTGGGTTGCTAAATTCCGGCCCGACCCGCTGAAGCGCTTGCACTTGGGGTACGCGGACGGCTCTGATACGCGACAGGACACCGCCGTTAATGAGCTGTTTGATGCGGAACCGGGGCAGCCTTCAGCGGCCCCCGCGCACCTGGTGGCCTCGTCATTACCCCCGCTGAGCCCAGCGCAGCGGGCATCCGTGGCGAACTCGGTACGTGCATTTGGTGCCGAAACCGCACACGGTATTGAAGAGCCCTGGAACAGCAGTATTCGTAACGCCGCCCTAGAACACGAACAGCAGCTGCCTGCCGCATTTGAACGCGCTATAGCGGGTGTTGACTACCGCACGGACCGGCGTCAGTGGTGGTGGGCGCTCCTGAATAGTGTGCAGTGGGTGGCGTTGCTGAGCGCCCTAGCGGGGGTGCTGTGGCTCACCGGTATGGCGGCAGCAGCATACTTTCAGGTGCCGCTTCCGCCACCGCCCACACCGGACGGCTCACCCGTGCCGGTGCCCACTCTGCTGCTGCTCTTAGGGGTGCTATTGGGGATTGTGGCTGCGGGGGCAGGGCGGGCGCTTACCGCCATGGGCGCGCGAATATACCGTCAAAGGATACAGCGCGCCCTCACCCGGGGCCTTGAAGCCGCTCTTAATGAGCGAGTTGTGCACCCCGTCGAGAACGAAATAATGCGCCTGGAAACTTACCGTAACCACCTGCGGTAGCATCACGCGGTACGGAGGATACGCCGAACCGGGGCGTGCCGGGTTGGTGGTCTGCGTCGCCGCGTGCTAGCTGGCTCGTAACGCTGCGGTGAGCGCGGCGGCGGCCTCAAGAACGGCCTCGGCGTACATGCGCCCGGGCTGGCGGCTCATACGGTCAATAGAGCCAGCGATCGAAACTGCGGCGATAACCTTCCCAGTGGGGGAGTACACCGGGGCCGATACCGATGCGGTACCGCGCTCGCGCTCACCCACGGACTGCGCCCAACCAATACGCCGCACCGAGGCGAGCATTGCGGCGCTAAAATGCGCATTGCGCAGCCCCTCAATAATGCGGCCTTGGTCTTCCCACGCCAGAAGAACCTGCGCTGCCGAGCCAGCTTTCATTGATAGCTGGGTACCCACGGGAATGGTTTCGCGCATACCCACGGGGCGTTCCGCAGAGGCCACGCAGACACGCCAGTCACCCTGACGGCGGTAAATCTGTGCCGACTCGTTGGTGGCGTGCCGTAACTTATCAAGTACCGGTGCGGCAGCAGCCAGCAGCTGGTCTTCGGCGGTGGCGGAAGCAAGCTCCGACAAACGCGGCCCCAGCATAAAACGCCCCTGCACATCCCGCGCCACAAGACGATGGTGGGTGAGTGCAACAGCGAGACGGTGTGCGGTGGGCCGGGCAAGGCCTGTGGCGTTCACCAACTGTCCAAGAGTTACCGGCCCCGCCTCAAGGCAGTCTAGAATGAGGGTGGCTTTGTCAAGCACACCCACGCCGGAGGAGCTGACCGGCTCAACCTCAACCACCCGCTGATCGTCCCTGAGCGTCTGCGGCGCCTTAAGCGGCGCCGTGACCGGAGGAACACTCCTGGTGGCATGATGAGACCCGGTAGGTTTACGAGATGAAGGTGATGTGTGATTGTGTGCGGATACGGTCATACTTTCAGTGTATCTCAGAATGTGGAAGATACGTTGTACTGTGTAGACTCCCCATCAAAACAAAATCATGATGAGTACACCCCAAGCACCAATAGGAGGAAAAATGGCGGCTCACCCCGGTCCGCGAACTCTCGCGGAAAAAGTGTGGGACAGCCACGTGGTGGTACCCGGCGAAAACGGCAAACCCGATTTGCTGTACATCGACCTGCATCTCGTCCACGAAGTCACCTCACCCCAGGCGTTTGAAGGGTTGCGCATTGAGAACAGGCCCCTGCGCAGGCTGGATCTGACAATCGCCACCGAGGACCACAACACCCCCACCGAGAATATCTTTTCAACTATTGCGGATATCACCTCACGTACTCAGATTGAGACTCTGCGCCGTAACGCCGCTGAATTTGGGATGCGAATCCACCCCCTTGGAGATAAAGAACAGGGAATTGTGCATGTGGTTGGCCCGCAGCTGGGGCTGACCATGCCCGGGCTGACCGTGGTGTGCGGTGATTCGCATACCTCAACCCACGGTGCTTTCGGAGCGCTGGCCTTTGGTATTGGCACCTCTGAGGTTGAGCACGTGATGGCCACCCAAACCCTGCCGTTGGCGCGTTTTAAAACCATGGCCATTAACGTTGAAGGCACCCTCAAACCGGGGGTGACTGCTAAGGACATTATTCTGGCCGTGATTGCCCAGATCGGAACCGGGGGCGGTCAAGGCTACGTACTTGAATACCGTGGCTCGGCCATCCGTTCTCTGTCGATGGAAGGGCGCATGACCATCTGCAATATGTCGATTGAGGCAGGTGCCCGTGCCGGCATGGTTGCGCCCGACGAAACCACCTTTGAGTACGTCAAAGGACGGCCGCATGCACCCACGGGGCAGGACTGGGATGAGGCGGTGGCCTACTGGAAGACCCTGCCCACCGATGAGGGGGCCGTCTTCGATCAAGAAATCTACATTAATGCGGATGAGCTGGAGCCTTTCGTCACCTGGGGCACTAACCCGGGACAGGGTATTCCCCTGAGCCAGGCCGTGCCGTCCCCCGATGACTTTGAGGACGAGAACGAAAAAGCCGCCGCCGCCCGTGCCTTAGAGTACATGAACCTCACCGCCGGAACTCCAATGAAGGACATCCCGGTAGACGTGGTTTTCTTAGGCTCCTGCACCAATTCACGTATTGAAGATCTGCGGGCCGCCGCCAATATTATTCGCGGCCGTACCATGGCACCGGGGGTGCGGATGATGGTCGTTCCCGGCTCACAGAAAGTTCGCGCACAGGCCGAAGAAGAAGGCCTCGATAAGGTTTTTAAAGATTTTGGCGCAGACTGGCGGTTTGCCGGATGCTCCATGTGCCTGGGAATGAACCCCGACCAGCTGGCCCCGGGGGAGCGGTGCGCCTCCACCTCAAACCGCAACTTTGAAGGGCGGCAAGGCAAAGGCGGACGTACCCACCTTGTCTCACCCCTAGTCGCCGCCGCCACGGCGGTGCGCGGAACCCTTTCCTCCCCATCTGATTTGTCTGACTACCAGCCTGCAGCGGCCTAAGGAGAACACCGTGGAACCGATTATTGAGCACACCGGAATTGGTGTTCCCCTGCGCACCTCGAACGTGGACACCGACCAGATCCTCCCAGCCGTGTACCTCAAACGCGTCACCAAAACCGGGTTCGACGATGCTCTCTTCGCTAACTGGCGTAAAGACCCCGAATTCATCCTCAACACAGAGCCTTACCGTCACGGCTCCGTGCTGGTGACCGGGCCTGATTTTGGGACCGGCTCGTCCCGTGAGCACGCCGTGTGGGCCCTCAAAGACTACGGGTTTAGGGTGGTTATCTCGGCACGATTCGGCGATATTTTCCGGGGTAACGCGGGTAAACAGGGGCTGGTTACCGCCCAAGTTGCCCAAGACGATATTGAACTCATCTGGAAAGCTATTGAGGATGAGCCTGGAACTGAAATCACCGTAAACCTCAAAGAAAAAACCGTTGCAGTGGGGGCGCTGACGGTTCCGTTCCAGCTAGATGACTATGTGTGTTGGCGCCTCATGGAAGGTCTCGACGATATTGGCCTGACCCTGCAAAATATTGAGGCAATCAAAGCGTACGAGGCACGCAGGCCCGCCTGGATGCCCCGGACACAGTAACAACACCCGTTGCCTTGCCTCCTTATATTTAGCGGCGAAGGACGTGAAGTAGCTGCTGCGAGGAACCCTAATCGCGAGATGCAGATAATTTTTAAGCTGTATGCAACAGTTTAAAAAACTTCAATCACAACTTCGTATTTCGGGTATTTAAGCTCCCACCCTTAGATGCTCCCCGCGATGCAGTACCGCCTCAGAATGGCCCTCACCGTGCGTAGCCTCTCACCGCCGCTGCACAGGGTGAACATGTTTGGAGCTACCCGGTACAGGCCGTAGAATAATGATGTCTTGTTGCGTGCATTTACCGAGTACGCACGTGCCCAGTTATACCGCTGACACCGGCGGCCGATTACCATAAGGACAATCACCATGACCCTTAATATCAGCAAGCTTCGCATTGACGGCGGAACCCCGCTCAAGGGCCAGGTGACGGTTCGCGGCGCCAAAAACCTGGTGCCCAAAGCAATGGTTGCTGCCCTGCTCGGCAGCACCCCCTCAGTGCTGCGTAACGTCCCAGACCTTAGCGATGTAGAAGTCGTAACTATCCTCGCCGAGCTGCACGGCGCGAAAGTTGATTACGACCGCGAAACCGGCGTGCTCACCCTCACCCCCGACCACAACTCCCAGACCGCCGAACGCAACGCGAAAGATATCCAGCTCTTCGGTGGTAACTCACGTATCCCCATCCTCATGGTTGGCCCGCTGCTGCACACCATTAAAACCGCACGCATCCCCAACCTGGGCGGCTGCAAAATCGGTGACCGACCCATCGACTATCACCTCAACGCACTCCGTAAGTTCGGCGCCAATGTTACCAAAGACGATGCGAGCGGCATCACCCTGGAGGTGCCCGAAGACGGGCTCAAAGGCACTGACATTGAACTAACTTACCCCTCAGTGGGTGCCACCGAGCAGGTGCTCCTCACCGCAGTGCGCGCACAGGGCAAAACCGTACTGAAGAACGCCGCGATTGAGCCCGAAATCATTGATCTCATCGCCGTACTGCAGAAGATGGGCGCCATTATTTTCGTTAACGATAACCGCACCATCGTCATTGAAGGCGTGGATGAGCTCACCGGCTACGACCACACTGCGCTCCCGGACCGCAATGAGGCAGCGTCCTGGGCGTCAGCGGCGCTTGCTACCGGCGGCGATATTTTTGTGCGCGGTGCTGACCAGCAGGATATGACGGCGTTTCTTAATGTTTTCCGTAAGGCTGGCGGACGTTACGAAGTCATTGATCACGGGAAAGATAAGGGAATCCGCTTCACCCACCCCGGTGGTGAGCTGAAGCCGGTGGTATTTGAAACGGACGTGCACCCCGGGTTCATGACCGACTGGCAGCAGCCGCTCGTGGTGGCGCTCACCCAGGCGAAGGGCACCTCCATTGTGCACGAGACCGTGTACGAGAACCGTTTTGGTTTCATTAACCCGCTCAAGCAGATGGGTGCTGATATTGTGGTGCTGCGCGATTGCATCGGTAACGTCTCGTGCCGGTTCTACGGCAAGAGCTTCGGCCATTCCGCCATTATTAACGGTCCCACCGCTCTGAGGGCCGACAACTTCCAGGTGCCCGATCTGCGCGGCGGTTTCTCCCATGTCATTGCGGCGCTGGCGGCTAAAGGAACCTCCGAAGTGAGTGGCGTTGAGGTGATTGCACGCGGCTATGAGAACTTTGAGCAGAAACTCAAGGATCTAGGCGCCACCTTTGAGGTGCTTGAACGCAAGGCCAGTGAGGCTCCCAAGCCCGATGCCAAAATTGATGTGCCCACCCCTGAGACCGTTGAGGTTCAGGACTAAATGAGCGGTCAGCAGGGAAAGAAAGCACTGCCGACGATCGCCCCCAGCACCGGCGGTGATCGGCTGTTTAGGGTGCTGGGCACCATGGTCCGCCCCACCTACCACGCCATCGCCAGCATAAAGATTGAGGGGCGTGAGAACCTGCCGCAGAAGGGCGGGTACATTGTGGTGGCTAACCACACCACAGAGGTGGACCCCATTACCGTGGCCTACGCGCCGTTTATTAGCGGCGCTCTACCGCGTTTTCTGGCGAAAGATTCTTTGTTTCGGGCCCCGGTGCTCGGATGGCTCATGTGTAAAATGGCGCATATTCCGGTGATTCGCGGGTCTGTTGATGCCCGAAAGTCACTCATTACCGCCAGGTCTGTGGTGGAAGCAGGGGGTGCCGTGGTGATTTTCCCGGAAGGCACCACCACGCATGACCCTGATACCTGGCCGATGCAGGCGCGTACTGGCGCAGCTCGGTTGGCTTTAGCCACCGGCGCACCTGTTATACCGGTGGCGCACTGGGGAGACGAGCAGATTCTCAGCTACGAGTATGTAGACGGCCCCGACGGCAAGAAGAAGGAGAAACGCAAAGTTTCTCTGTGGCCGCGTAAAACGGTGCACGTTAAAATTGGGCAGCCAATGAATATAGCGGCCCTGGTAGATGACCCGTCGCCGCAGGCCAAACGTACCCGCACCGAGCTTAATATTGTCACCGAGGCGATGATGGATGAAATCACCGCTTTGCTGGCGCACATCCGCGGGGAACAGGCCCCCAAGGGACGGTGGAATCCCAAGACGAAACGCCGTGAACTTCCGGGGGAGACCACGGGCGTGACCGGTACTCTTGGGGAACCTGACGAAAACTAGAAGGTGGTAGAGCGTGCAGAAGAGTGAACAGCGGCAGGTGCGTAAGATCGCGATATTGGGTGCCGGTAGCTGGGGCACTGCTTTCGCAAAGATCGCGGCTGATTCGGCGCGGGAGAACAATACCGGGGCGCAGGTGGTGCTCATCGGGCGAGAGGCCAGCACGATGGAGCGGTGCACTCAGACCCGTGAGAACGCACGCTACTTCCCGGGCATGAAACTGCCCGATAACCTGCTGTTCACCGCGGATGCGCGTGAGGGCCTCACCGGGGCGGATATTGTGGTGCTTGCCCTCCCTGCCCAGGTTCTCAGGTCGCAGCTGCAACTTTTCGCGCGTTTTATTGAGCCCCACGCGTTTTTGGTATCCCTGGCAAAGGGCCTGGAGACCGGCACTGGGATGCGCATGTCGCAGGTGATTACCGAGGAACTGGAAGAGGCGCTGGCAATGCGCGGCGTTGATATCCGGGCGATCGGGCATATTCCGCACCGCGTGTGCGTGCTATCTGGCCCCAATTTAGCCACCGAAATTATGGGGGAGGAACCTACCGCTTCGGTGATTGCGGCCCGAACTTTACCGGTCGCTGAGATTGTCGCTAAGTCTTGTGCGTGCAGCTATTTCAGGCCCTACACCAATACGGATGTGGTAGGCACCGAAATTGGGGGGCTGGTTAAGAATGTGATTGCCCTGTGCGTTGGTATGTGCGAAGGCCGCAACTATGGCGATAACTCAAAAGCATCTGTGATGACACGCGGCCTTGCTGAAACCACCCGTTTGGCGGTGGCCCTTGGCGGTGAGCCTGCCACGATGAGCGGCCTGGCTGGTATGGGCGATCTGATCGCCACCTGCTCCTCACCGCTATCACGGAACCACACGGCGGGCCGTCTGCTGGCTGAGGGGGTTACCCCGGACCGGCTGGGGGAGCATATGAGCCAGACCGCTGAGTCCATTAAATCGGCTCCGGTATTGGCGCAGTTGGCGCGCCGCCACGGTGTGGAGATGCCCATTGTTGAGGCCGTGGTTGCGGTGCTGACTGGGCGTATTAGCGTGGAGCAGCTGGCGCCGCTGCTGCTGGGGCGTTCCCTTAAACATGAAGGGCATTAAGAGCACGCAATGAACCTGAGCTCGGTAACCACCGCTGTGTTGGGCTCCGCAGGGTATGGGGCGCTGTGTGCTGCAGCTACAGGGTCGGTAGCTCAAAAAACCGAGTGCGATCGCCCGGTATACCTGTGGGAACCCGCCGATATGGGAGAAACCGCGCACCAGCTTCCGGTGACTTACACCACCGATATATACGAGGCTCTTGAGAGCGCCGATATTGTGGTGGTTCCCTGGGGGCGAACAGGCTGATTCGTGCCCCGAGGCGATGACGGGGGTCATGGCATTCCGCCGATGGGCATACCTGCTGCCTCGAACCGCTATAGTGCTCGCAGTCGCAGGTTCTGCCGAGGACACCATGAACGTGTCTGAATATCTGCGGCAGATACTGCACACTGAGTTTCCAACGCGGCGTGAACGTGTGGCGGTGCTAACTATTACCGCTCATCATCTGGCGGGTACAGGTGTGATGGAACCGGTAAAAACTCACCCCAGGCGCCCCCGCACCGCCACTCTCACCACCGACGATGCGCACATGCATCAGCTGATTACCGCCTTATTTGATGGGCCTGTGCTGCGTATTCACCGTGCGCCATGACCCCGGTATCTGCGGTTACCGCAGCTTGGGTACTAGTGTCAGAAAGGCCCGTAAGAGACGATACAATGGGCTGTAAGTGGGGCGGGTACGCCCCGAAACGAACAGGGAGAAATATATGACCGAGAAGAAGACCGTCGCCCTGCTGTGCGGTGGCCGCTCCTCCGAGCACCCGATTTCGCTCATTACCGCTGCCGGCGTTCTGGGCGCTATTGACCGCACCGCCTACGACGTCATCACTATCGGTATTACCCGTGACGGCCGCTGGTACCTGACCGACGAGCAGCAGCTTGCCGAGCTGACTGCCGGCACTCGCGGTACCGCAGAGTTCCCCGCGGGCACCCAGCAGGTGTTCCTGCCCATGGGTGCTGGCGATTCCCGCCTGACCCTGATTGATGAGGACGGCACCGTGACCCGCACCGCGCCGGTGGACGTTGTGTTCCCGCTGCTGCACGGCCCCTTCGGTGAGGACGGCACCGTGCAGGGTCTGCTGGAAATGGCTGACCTGCACTATGTGGGTTGCGGTGTGACCGCATCCGCTGTTGGTATGGATAAGCACTTCATGAAGGTTGCTTTCGAGTCCGCTGGCCTGGAGGTCGGCCCCTACGAGGTTGTCACCAACCGCCAGTGGGAGCACGAGGACCGCGAGCAGATTCTGGAGCGCGTGCTGAAGCTGGGATTCCCCATGTTCGTCAAGCCGACCCGCGCCGGTTCTTCCTTCGGTATTACCAAGGTGGATTCGGTGGAGGAGCTCGTGCCCGCCATCGAGGAGGCTCGCCGCCACGACCCGAAGATCATCATCGAGGCGGGTATTGTGGGCCGCGAGATTGAATGCGCCGTGCTCGACGGCCACCACGGCGAGATGCCCCGCGCATCCTACCCCGGCGAGATCGAGGTTGTGGATCAGGATCACGGTTTCTACGATTTCGAGGCGAAGTACGTTTCTGAGTCTTCCGCTGTGACCGTGTGCCCGGCAAACCTGCCGCAGGATGTGCAGGAGCGCCTGCGCGAACTGGCAGTCAAGGCATTCCTGGCGCTGGACGGCGAGGGTCTGTCGCGTGCGGACTTCTTCTACACCGAGGATGGCCGCCTGGTCATCAACGAGGTGAACACCATGCCCGGCTTCACCCCGATTTCGATGTACAAGACCATGTGGGAGAACACCGGTATCTCTTACACCGACCTGATTAGCGAGCTGCTGACCCTGGCGATGGAACGCCCCCTGGGCCTGCGCTAGTTTCTGCATTAGCCGGGGCGCCGTACTCTGTCTTCCGTACGGTGCCCCGGCTTGTGTGCGCTCTCTCGGAGCCATCGCGCCCCACCGGCCGAGCCGCAGGGGGATTCTCAGGATACATGAGAGACGTTCTAATTTCTCTGGTGCGAAAAATCACTTGACGGTTATACTTTTAGGATGCCTTTGCGATTTATCGAGTAAAAGTGCATACCGATTAGGGGTAACGCAAATTTTCTCGCAAGTGAATGTAGCGCCTGCAAAGGGTAATAAACCCGGATAAGCGGTCGTAAAAATTCATGACAAGCCCCGAAGACATACCCAAAGCGATAAGATAGACAGGAAAGAATCCGCTAATTCGGTAGAATAACTGATGGTGTTCCGTCGCTCACTGATGGGATACCTATTCACTCACGAAATATCAGAAAGTCAAGGACAACCTTTTGGGAAAACGAAACCGTAAGGTGGTCTCTGCGAGTCTGGCGACAGCACTGGTTGCTTCCGGAAGCCCCTTTGTAGCCTCGTTTGCGCAGGATATACAGGATGCCGCCCAGGTACCGGTGCACCCCGAAAACGCTGCAGACCAAACCCTAGACCCCGCCGTTGACGAACATTCGCAGACTACAGTTCCTACCCTAGCTACGGTGAGTGCATGGCCTACCACTGAAGCTACTTCCTCCGCGACGGCCGATGCTGAGGCATCCCCTCGCGCTACTTCTGATGCCCAGCCGACCCCGTCCGAGAGTGCTGAGCCGACCAAGGAGGCCGCTCCGGCACCTTCTGAGAGTGCGGACCCCACCCCTGAGCCTTCGAAGACTGCTGAGCCCACCCCGGAGCCTTCTAAGAGCGCCGAGCCGACCCCGGAACCTTCTAAGAGCGCCGAGCCGACCCCCGAGCCTTCGAAGAGTGCCGAGCCTACCCCTGAGCCGTCGAAGAGCGCCGAGCCGACTCCGGAGCCTTCGAAGACTGCTGAGCCCACTCCGGAGCCTTCGAAGAGTGCCGAGCCTACCCCTGAGCCGTCGAAGACTGCTGAGCCCACCCCCGAGCCTTCGAAGAGTGCCGAGCCCACCCCGGAACCGTCGAAGAGTGCCGAGCCCACCCCGGAACCTTCGAAGACTGCTGAGCCCACTCCGGAGCCTTCTAAGAGCGCCGAGCCGACTCCGGAGCCTTCGAAGACTGCTGAGCCCACCCCCGAGCCTTCGAAGAGTGCCGAGCCGACTCCGGAACCCACTCAGGATCCGACCCCCGAGCCGACCCCGGAACCCTCCAAGGACGTGACCCCTGAGCCTACTCAGGACCCGACCCCCGAGCCGACTCCGGAGCCTACTCAGGATCCGACTCCTGAACCGACCCAGGACCCGACTCCTGAACCGACCCAGGACCCCATCCCTGAACCGACTCAGGACCCCGTCCCCGAGCCGTCCAAGGAACCCACGAAGGACGCAGACCCGAACCCGGTTAAGGACCCCGCTCAGGAACCTAAGCAACAGCCGGTTGTCCCCGTGCCCAATCCGGAGCCCACGAAGAACGTTTCCCAGGATCCGGTGGTTCCCGTTATCCCCGTGATTTCTGACGAACCCAGGGATAACACCCCGAACCAACCGGTGGCTCCTCCGGAGACAGAGCCCGTGGCGCCGGCGCCCTCGGTGGACCGTGAGGTTATTGCGCCGACCAGGCGTCAAGAGGACACCGTCATCTCCATCGAGGTGGTGCGCCCGAGCACTTCGTCGGCATCGAGCGAGTCCGCAAAGCCGACCCCGATTGGTGACACCGATGAGGATCCGTTGCCCTCCGGCTCCACCACGCTGGGACGCATCGCGGCGAACAATGGTTCGCAGGATTCCATCCCCGGTGCAGCCGATTGGGTGGCCGGTTACCTTTCGCGTAATAAGTCCGAGGATGACCGAACTGCAGAGGCCAGCCCCTCGAAGTCGCCCAGCTCGGCGGCAGCATCGAAGTCGCCCAGCTCCTCCGCGTCCGCTACCGCCAGCCGCTCCGCCAAGAGCGTGACCAAGGCCGACGGCGCGAACGCCTCGCAGGAGCAGGCCGTGAAGAATGCCGACGCGGACGACTCGGGCCTGTCCGGCATCGCGCCGCTGATTCTCTTCTCGCTCATCGGCATCGTGCTGATTGCCCTGGCAATCCGCTACTTCAGCCAGGGAAGCTAAGACTCCCGAACGGGTAGAGACCAGGCCGTCATTCTCCCTAGTGAGAAAAGCGGCCGCGAGCTAACGCGTAGCGCAGAATACGCGATAATTAAGGGTGTGAATCCTCAAACATCTAGTGAAACGCGGGACCATCCCACGCGCGAGACGCCTCTCGCGCAGCTGGGAGAGTCCCGCGTTCTGCGCGCCTTCATGCCCATTATCGAGGCGCATAACGAACGAGTGACCGATGCACTCCGCGCATCGGGGCGCACCGAAGCGCTCGAGGTGGGACCCGGAGACGACTGCGCCGTGCTGACCCCCTCGACCGAGCGGACCGTGGTCACCACCGATACCCTCGTGCAAAACCAAGACTTTATGGACCCCTGGCTCGGGGGCTTCGACGGAACCCGTAGTGGCGGGTACGAGGTCGGCCGCAAATCGGCCACGCAAAACCTGGCCGACGTCGCCGCCATGGGCGCGCGGCCCGTGAGCCTCTTCGCATCCCTGAGCCTGCCGGGTGAAACCCCCTACGGCTGGGTCGAGGACTTCGCCCGGGGACTCGTGGACGGCGTGCGCGCCTGCGGAGCCGAGGACTGCACAATCGCCGGGGGCGACATGGGTGCCTCCGGCGAGATTTCGGTAACCGTCACCGCCCTGGGCCGCATCGACCGGCCCGTGCTGCGCTCCGGCGCGCAGGCGGGTGACACGCTCGCGCTGGCCGGGCGTACCGGCTGGGCCGACGCCGGGTTGCGGCTGCTCCTCAACCCGCTATCCCGCCCCGCCATGGTGCTGCTGAAGGGCATCGCGAACGGCGGGCTGTCCCACGATCCGCTCCCCGAAATTCCCCTGTCCGAGGGGCTTTTGGACCTCATCGGAACCCTGAATAGCGCCGAAGCTGCCGAAATGCTCGAGGCCTGCGAACGTGCCATTGATGCGCAGATGCGCCCGGTCAGCCCGGTGCCCCTGGGCGAGGCGGCGCGCGATGCGGGCGCGAACGCCATGCTGGACGTTTCCGATGGGCTCGTCAAGGATTCGGGCCGGATCGCCCGCGCATCCGGCGTGCAGATTCACCTGGACGAGGCCGCCGTGGATGCGCTTGCCGCGCCCCTGCTGCCCGTGGCCCGTCTGCTGCTAACCATCGTCGAACACAACGAGGGGGCCGAGAGTCCCGCCTCCCTGGCCAGGGCCTTCGTGTTCGGCGGGGGAGAGGATCACGGCTTGCTGGCGGCCTTCCCCGCGGAGGTGCCCGAGGGCTTTACGACCCTGGGCTCGTGCCGCGTGGACCGCGCGGGCCGAGCCCACAGTGCGGATCCCCTGGCCGGTGGGCACTACGGTGCGGGGCATCGCGGGTCGCTCGCGGCCGGTGCCGTGCTCATGAACGGCGCGCCCCTGAGCGAGCTGGGCTGGGAACACTACGGGGCCTAGCGCGAGCCGGGACCCGCGGGTTCTCGGGTTCTATGGAAAATACCGTACATTTAATCGAAAATTCTATTAGAATAGAAATACGAAGCAGGGGTGGGGTAAGGGCGCGAAGACTGCGCCCACCCGCCGACCTGCGAATTACCGCAATTAGCCGTGGCGCGGGCCAGCCCTGGCGCGCGCGTGGGCTCGCGGAAACACCAGAAACCGGAACCGCAGGAGGGGAGCATGAGGACAGAACGTGAAGACTCTCGGAGCACCCGGCCCGCCGGAACCCGCGGAGACGCTCGTCCCGGGGGTCTTTCTGAGGGGCCGAATAGCGCTTCTGCACCGACCGACCCCGAGCGCAATGATTCACTGCGCGAGGCCCGCGAGGTGTACCGCCGCGCCTGCATGCGAGCCTACAGGTTCGGCATCGCCTGGTCCGCGAGCGCCCGCGCGGTGGTGGACCACTACCGCGAACCCCTCAACGAGCTCAACGGCTTTCCCGTGCCCGACCACGACACCGGGTCGAACCTGGCCCACACCCTGCGCACGCTCACCGAGGAATTCGACCGGGGCATGGAGGAACTCCTCTTCGAGGACCCCGCTGACCGCGAGGACGTGCCCGGGCTGGCCCACCTGTGGGTGCGCCTGGGCGGAATCTACGAGCGCGCCATCGTGAGCGCCTCGCGGATGGCCCGCGGCAACTCCGGAACGTTACTCTGCGCCTGGGGCCTGGAAGCCGTGCGCAGCTACTGGGGCCTGCCCGGCAACCTTGCCCAGGAGCTGGGCCCGGAGGCTGAGAAACTGCCCCTGCTGAGCGCCCTCGCCCGAGATGAGGAGCGGGTGCGCGCGGCTCACGCGGCCGCTTCGGGAAGCGGAGACCTCGAGGCGCCCCGCGGTTTTGACTACGCGGTGGCCGAGGCCCGCGCCATGGCCTGCGCCGCCGAGCGCGTGCGCGCGAGCGTGGGGGAGCAGATGGTGCCCTCAACGATGCTTTCCGTCATGGTGGAGCTGGCCAGCCTGGGGCTGTACTACCCCGAGGGGGAGAACGCCCCCGAGAAACTTGCGCACGGCGCTGATGAACCCGAAGCTGGCGAGCCCGGAGCTAGCGGGGCGGATGGTGCCAAGGCGGAGGATGCCGAGGGCGCAGAAACCCCTCTGAACCGCGCCCGCCGCGCCGCCATGCTGAGGGCCCTGGAACGCACCGCCGAGCATCCGCCCGCACCGCACCTGGCCGGAAGTGTGGACGCCGGCGCCCTTGGCTTTTACCTGGCCGTCGTGCACGCCAACCCGAGGTGGGAGGGCGCAACCCTGAGCGAGGAGGAGGTCCGGAGTATGCTGACCCCCGCCTCCGCGGCACCCGCACAGGTCGCCCCCGCCCCGGGCGCGAAGACTCCCGCAGAGGAGGGGGAGAGTGGCTGGGAGCTCATGGGTACCCTGCGCTGCGAACCCCTCGCGATGGCTCAGCTGCGTCTCGAGCTGGAGGGTATGGGTGATAGCCTGCTCATCACCCCGCTGGATATGGCCGTAGGCCTCTGGGCCGTGCACGTGCACGTTCCCGAGGTGGAGCCGGCCCGCCGACTCGTGACCTCCTACGGGGAGTGGTCGGACGAGCGCATCTCCTCGCTCGCGGACGGGCACCACGCGGAGGGCTGCGGATGAGCCCGCGCCGCACCCCAAAGCACAGCCCCGAACAGGAGGCCCTGGACCTGGGCATTTTCGGGGCTGAGCCTGCCGCGCCCGTCGAACCCACCGATCCTGCTGTACCCGCCGAGACGGCTGAACCCGCAGCGCTCGCCGAACCTCACAAGAGGGAACGCGGGGTGCCCCTCCTCAGCGACGAACAGCTGCGCACCACGGCCGAGCTGACCGTCCGCGACCTTGCCGCCTTTGCCCGCGGCGAGGCGAGCCGCGAGGAGCTGAGCGAACGGGCCGCGCGTCGAACCAGCGCACCCTACCGTAAAGCGCTCAGGGCGCTCAAACATTCGCTGGGCCCCGCCGCGCACGCCATGACCGACGATGCGCTCTACGAGCTCGTGGATATCGCGCTGGCCGCCCGGCAGACGGCTCAGCCGGAGGAATCTACCCCGAAGAAGCCGGCCAGGAAGGCACCCGCCCGAAAGAAACCGGCGCAGAAAGAACTAGCTCAGAAAGCCTCCGCGAAGAAGGCCCCGGCTGAACGGAAAGCTGCGGTTGAACGGAAGGCCCCGGCTGAACGGAAAGCTGCGGTTGAACGGAAGGCCCCGGCTGAGAAATCGACCTCCGCATCAGTTGCCGCAGAGGCCAAAAGTCGTGCCCTGGCGCGCTACGCCACCGAGGACAGCCTCGAGAACGCGCCCCTCAAAAAGTACCTGCCCGCCCCCAGCGCCAAGGCCATCGCCACGCACCTGGGAATCACCACGGTCGGCCAGATGCTCGAATACTTCCCGCGCAAGTACCTGCCGCGCGGCGAGCTCAGCTCCTTCGCCGAACTCGTTGAGGGGCAGGACGTCACCATCATTGCGCGCGTGGTGCACGTGAGCACCCGAACCATGGCGGCCCGCCGCGGCAAAATCACCGAGGTGACCATCACCGACCGGCTCGCCGACTCCTCCGCACACGAGGAGAGCGGCTTCGGCGGCATCGGGACCGTGTCCGTGACCCCCGGCCGCGCCAACGCCTCCGCCCCGGGCACCTCCTCTCGGGGGGCATCCGGGCTGGGCCTGCGCTGGCAGGCAACCGGCCAGCACAACCCGCGCATCGACTCCCTCGCCGCACCCGCATCCTACACGGGCTACGCCGACTCTTACGGGCAGGACGACTTTACCCAGAACCGTCCCGAGCAGGGCGGCCTCTTTGGCGTGCCCGCACCCGCGCCGCTCATCGGCGCGCAGATGAAGCTTTCCTTCTTCAATGCCTGGACCGCCGCCCGCGAAATTCGCGAGGGCGAAACCATGATGTTCTCCGGTAAAGTCGGCATCTACCGCGGCGAGTACACGCTCACCAACCCGCACTACGCCCTGCTCTCGAAGGACGCCTCCGGCTCCGAGATGAACGAGGCCGCCACCGCCCCCGTGCCCGTCTACCGGGCCCCCGCCAAGCTACCCACCGACCGCATCGCCGGGTACATGGAGCAGCTGCTGGAGAAGGTCCCGCTCAAGGAGCTCGAGGACCCGGTGCCCTACGCGATTCGTCGCGCCCGCAAGGTGCCCTCCCTCGCCTGGACCTACCGCGCCCTGCACACTCCCGACACCGAGGACACGTGGCGTGCCGCCCAGGCGCAGATGCGTTACCGCGAGGCCTTCGTGCTGCAGAGCGCCCTGGCGCGCCTGCACTCTGCCCGAGCAGCGCACCGCACGCAGGCCCGGCCGCCCATCAAGGACGGCCTGGCCGATCGCCTGCTCGAGGTGCTGCCCTACGAGCTGACCGAGGGGCAGCGGAAGGTGGGGGAGGAAATCTCCGCCGACCTCGCGAGCGAATCGCCCATGAACCGCCTGCTGCAGGGTGATGTGGGCTCCGGCAAAACCGTGGTGGCACTGCGCGCCATGCTGCAGGTGGCCGATGCGGGCGGCCAGTCCGCGATGCTCGCCCCGACCGAGGTGCTCGCCGAGCAGCACCTGCGTTCGGTGCTGGATATCCTGGGGGACATGGCCGCGCCCGAGGACTCTGACGGTTCTGCCGGAGGAATCCCCGAAGGGACTGTGCGCGTGCGCCTGCTGACCGCCTCCATGGGCACCCGCGCCAAGCGCCAGGTGCTGAAGGAGCTCGCCGACGGCACCGCGCAGATTGTGATTGGCACGCACGCCCTGCTCTCCGATGACGTGCGCTTCAACGACCTGGGCCTGGTCGTCGTGGACGAGCAGCACCGCTTCGGCGTGGAGCAGCGCGACGGCCTGCGCGGCCCCGACGGCGCCCTGCCGCACCGGCTGGTCATGACCGCGACGCCCATTCCGCGCACCGTCGCCATGACGGTGTTCGGCGACCTGGACGTGTCCGTGCTGGACACCCTACCCGCCGGCCGCCAGAAGATTTCGACCCACGTGGTGCCCCTCGCCGAGAAGCCCGCCTGGGCCTCCCGCCTGTGGCAGCGCGCCCGCGAAGAAATCGACGCGGGGCACCAGGTGTATGTTGTCGTACCCAAAATCGGGGAGGACGGCGACGGCCTGGAGGAGGGCGCCGCGTTCTTCGGTGCCTCCGTCCCGACCGTTGCGGGAACCCCGGGCCTGGGCGGTCGGGCCAGCAGCGACGGCAAGGTGCAGCTGACCTCCGTGGCCTCCATGCACGCCTATCTGAGCGCCGAGGATTCCCTCGTCGGCGTACGCATCGGCACCCTGCACGGCCGCATGGATCCGGCGGAGAAGACCGCCGTCATGACCGCTTTCGAACGCGGAGAGATTGACCTGCTCATCAGCACCACCGTCATTGAGGTGGGCGTGAACGTCCCGAACGCCACGCTCATGATCATCATGGATGCCGACCGCTTCGGCATCTCGGGCCTGCACCAGCTGCGTGGCCGCGTGGGTCGCGGCGGCTACGCGGGCACCTGCCTGCTGGTCACCCGCCAGGAGGAGGGCGGTGTCTCCCGCGAGCGCCTGGATGCGGTCGCCTCCACCACGGACGGCTTTGAGCTCTCACTCATCGACCTGGCCCAGCGCCGCGAGGGTGATATTCTGGGTGCTGCGCAGTCCGGCTCGAAGAGCACCCTGCGCTTTCTGCGGGCGCTCGCCGATGCCGACATCATCGAGAGGGCCCGAGAGGACGCCCGCTCGGTGGTTGAGAAGGACCCGACGCTGGCTAAGCACCCGTCGCTGGCCCGCACGATTGACCGTGCCCTGGACGCTGACCGCGAGGCCTTCCTCGGCAGGGGATAGGTGCTCGGGGAATGGGGAGCACACTCTGCCCACTGTTCGCTAAAACCGTGCCCGCCCAAACCGTAACTGCACCACACCGCCGTTACCTAGTTAGTCAACTACTTCAGAGGAGAGACCCTATGAGCCGCATTATTGCCGGTGCCGCCGGAGGCGTGCGCCTGGCCTCGGTGCCGGGGGACAACACACGCCCCACCACGGACCGGGTGAAGGAATCCCTCTTCTCCAAGCTGGAGAGCTACGACCTGCTGCGCGACGCCCGCGTGCTGGATGCCTTTGGTGGCTCCGGCGCGCTGGGATGCGAGGCGCTTTCCCGCGGGGCGGCCTCCGTGACCCTGCTGGACACCTACCCGAAGGCGGTTGCGGTGATTCGTCGCAACGTCGAGGCGGTGCAGAAGGCGATGGGCCGCAACGCTGCCGGTTCTGCGGCCCGCGTGCAGCAGTCTCAGGCGCTGAGCTACGTGCAGACCGCATCGGGACCGTGGGATCTGGTGTTTGTTGACCCGCCCTACGCCATGCCGAACGAGCAGGTGCGCGAGCTCATGCGGGCGCTGACCCCCAAGCTCGCCCCGGGTGCCGTGGTCGTGGTGGAGCGTTCTTCGCGCGATGCGGAACCCGAGTGGGGTAGCGAGCTGCACTGCTTCTCGACCCGCCAGCACGGCGAGACGGTGCTCTACTACGTTGAGCCCGAAGAGCCGGCCGACGGAGACGATCCCGCCGACGATTCTGCCGACGAAACAACCCCTCACCACTTCGACACCGCGGAGGTTACCGCATGATTGCCCTGTGCCCCGGATCCTTCGACCCCGTGCACCACGGTCACCTGGAGATTGTTGCCCGGGCCGCCGAGCTCTTCGATGAAGTCATCGTGGGCGTGGCCCATAACAGCGCCAAGAAGTACCGCTTCTCCCTCGAGGAGCGCGTGCGGCTCGTGGAGGAGTCCCTGCGCGAGCTCGGCATTGAGGGCGTGAGCGTGGAACCGATTCCGCCGGGCGTGCTGCTGGCCGAGTACGCGGCCGAGCGCGGCGCAAAGGTGCTGGTCAAGGGCCTGCGCTCGGCCACGGACTACAGCTACGAGGCTCCCATGGCGAGCATGAACCGTCACCTGGCGCGCGTGGAGACCGTGTTCCTGGCGGGTGAGGACCGCTACGGGGCGGTGTCCTCGACCATTATTCGCGAGGTGGCTTCGCTGGGTGGTGACGTGACCCCCTTCGTGCCGGAGGCGGTCGCCCGCGCCCTGAAGAGTGCCTAGTAGAGAGCCCCGCTAGAGAGCCCCGCAAAACCGGTGGGCGCACCCGCCCGACATGCCCATCGGTACGGCTCCCGCACCGCCGACCGGGCGCTTAACCGCCTCTGCAGCCTCCCGGCCGGCCGGTTAAGCGCCGCGCGGCGCCTCCTTAAGGAGATATTTAAGAGGTGAGCGCCACTTAATTGGATTTAAAAGAGCCTTAATCTTGATTAACCGCGCGAACCACCCCTAAAATGGGACTTTGGTTTATACATTTCGTAAGGAGAAACGCCATTTCACGTGCAGAC